>Ga0126329_10000198_pt1 | contig 12311 bp, 6 predicted proteins | sample InaspJWI85metaG_FD_104915 | JGI IMG/M metagenome (GOLD analysis project Ga0126329, IMG submission 104915) | Marine gutless worms symbiont microbial communities from Oahu, Hawaii - Inanidrilus sp. 2 OAHU.JWI-85 metaG | ecosystem: Host-associated > Annelida > Digestive system > Unclassified...
CAGGCGCAGAAGGGCCCGGGTTCAAATCGCAGTCGCGACGCTGTCGGGTAACAGTCTTAGGCAAACTGTTCACACCCATTGTGCCTCTGTTCACCAAGCAGTAAAATTGGTAGCAGCCCTCTTAAAGGTTACGAGGGTAACTGCAGGCCTGGCGGAAAGTAATGGCAGCCTACCGCCTGGTTTATGATTCACGTCACCTGCAGGCTGACTGCCAAGAACCGGGATCAGTTCCGGAACCCTACGCTCGGTGATCGAGTATGGGCTACCTTTTTTTACGTTTAACATGCGGCGAAAACGTTGCAAACTAACGAACGTACGGTATGTATATGTTTAGCAGCCAACAACAACACACAAATTGCAGCTGATGCACTGATAACGTGTTTGACAAGCTACGTCATAATCGTTAAACCTTTTAGCATGAACTATCCAACTTACTTCCATTTTCTCACGATCCTGATGGGCATTTCAATGTACACCGTGTCCCCAAAACGTCCACCTTTTATTTTTTGAATAAATCTCAAAAATTAGCCGATTTCAATGATTTTTGGCACGTTAAATCCTGAGAAAAATTGACATAAAAATCTTACAATTTTACATACCAAAAAGTATTAAAATCGGTTAATTTTTTTACAGAATTATTAAAAAAATAAAAAGGTGGACGTTTTTTTGGGGCGGGGGATACGAGGTGTAGTGAATAGCTATGATCAGTATACAGGCCACACCCATATACTCTATCTGAAACTATGACCCACTCGACCCGTCAGTCCACAGCGCGTTGCGTACATGTACGTCGTATAAAGTACGCGTACCCACCGTACGTGAGAAAATAATGTACGCGTACCGTACGCGTACGTTTCAGTTTCAGTCATCGATGCCCGCGTTGCCCAGGGTAGTTTTATCAATGCAGATGAATAGATTTTTATGAACTATTATGAAGTGTATTATGAAGCTAATCGCATAGTTTTGTTCAGAGATATAAACTAGAAAAGAAACAGCAGGCATACGTAAAATCGGAATTGTTGTTAAGTGTACTATTAATGCACAAATTCAATTAGGCTACCATTCCTTAGCATATAAGCACGCACATTGATTCGCAGTACCTCGATCAAGTGGCAGAGTGCATTATCATACCACATAGCGACGCAGCAATTATATGCGATCGCGACGTCACGGTAAATCAACGTCAGTCTCACGAACTCAGCTGTGTGTACGTAGAAAATACAGTCTAATAGAGGCGATCTATAATAACAGTTGAGAGGCGATTACCTGTCCTCAGGAGGTCAATAGGCCTATGTATGTGCGTAGACAGCATGCGAAATCTCAGATCTAGGGAAGAATGGATTTCTGGACATACAGTTGGTGTAAAAAAGGAGCGTAAACCAACAATGATGCGAAAGTTGGCAGAAACATCACAAATTTGTCACAAAAATGTGCTTACTAACTAATCAGTACTAAGTTACTAACTACACAGTTACTATTAGGCCTACTGTGTAATACCTAATTATCGTCACTTTTTAGTCATATTTTTTTGTTTTATTTACGGTTTAATTTCACAGATTAATCAACCGAGTTATACAGTTAATTTTATTCTGAACCCAGTCATGTTGTTTTATCATTTATCGACACGAAACTGCAAATCTTGCACGTTTTGCACAAACTTTTGTGGCTACAACAAGAAAAATAAACAAACTGCTGTCATTTGCTCGCTCTACCCACACTAATATCCAGTAACAGTGGACTAAAAAATCCGTGATTTACCTAATTTTCCATTTTCATATTGGACTAGCGGCAAAGACTAAGTCCATCTGCGACTGTCGCGCCCTCGGCGCTCGCTCTCTCTGCGCTATACTGTGCCGACGTCGTCGACGCAACAGCGTCAACAGCAGCGGCATGCTGCTATGCTAAGCAGTGTTGCTATGACGCTATCGGTGCTATGACGTCATAGCAACAACAGCGTTACTCACGGGACAGACGCCGTTGGGTCGATAATAACAGACCTAGTATAGATCGGCGTCGCTGGGTGTGAGAATGGCGTCAGATTACGGCCGTGTGACAGCGGCAAACACTGTCCGAGACAGCTAGGCACTGTCCTCGTGCACGCCAGTTCTGAGGTCGAGCCGAGCGATCGCCGTGAAGTCGACATGAACGACTTGCAACGAGTCATCGAACCGACACGCACCCTGCTCATGTTAGAACAGTGCTTCGTTCACATTGCACCAACTGAACCGAACTGAAATATAGCGAGAGAAATACCCTTCTGCTGAGAACTCAGACCCATTCGCGATATAGCAAACCTTGGCCAGCTCGATTCGCTCAGCCATTTTGATATTATTCATGCAAAATTCAAAAGCATTCTTTATGCTTTCTCTTACCTCCATTTTTGACTAGCCCGCAAAAGCACACTATTGACACCAAGTAGCCAAAGGCGTTGATTGGTCATGAGCAAAAGACAGAATCACGTCACATCGACCTACTTCCTACTAATTGGCTACAGCCAATTGGGTCGCATAATTTTGTACATTTATTCCAATATGATAGTTTTCACTGAAGTTGGCGAACTTCAGCTAGCAAACGTCAGTTCGTGCGATGCGAACGTTCCCATTGGTTTGCACGTGTACGGAACTCGAGTTCAGTTAAGTTCATAATGTGAACGTGGCTTTAGAAAGCTGCTCCGAGGCTCGTGCGTGGTACTGTATGCTACAGGTGCACATGGCGATACATAAGTCTGTGCGTTGGAGCGTAGAGCGGTAATTGGAGTAGGTGTGTGAGACAAGAGCGTTCGTTACGGCTCGCCGACGACGTCCCCGCCGGCTGAAAAACGTCGCACACCACGCAGCTCGTCCGTTTCGCCGGAACAAGCACACGCCCGGAACGTAAAACTGAGTTTTTTGTTTCTAACCAAAAACCCGTTACACTCCCCGTGTGCAGCTGCGTCGCGAGTTATTCATCTACGGCAAATAAATCGACTGAATTTTGCCGTCGTAATATGTCTCATTAATAGCTTGGTGCTTCAGTTATTTCGTGTGTATTATGCACATTTAACATAAAACAAAATAAATGCGAAATAAATGCTTCTTTAGCATTCTTTTTATTTTAGTTCACTAGTTCTGACCCGCTGAAATAAAATAAACGTTAAATATGCTAGAATAAATGTTGCATGAATTATTTATTTTATTTCATCGTATTCCACGTTAGATATGCGGACGGCATTATACGCAATGTCATAAAGGAAACAAGTGTGTTGGGCATATAGCCAGATGCACATGAATGACAGTTTTAAGGTTTACGGCCGGGACACACGAGCCGACACTGACGGTCTACATTGCCGGCCGACATTGTCGTTATTGACGGCAGACATCCGACGGGCCATCAAGGCAGACCGACAGCCGACATAAAACCGCGAATAAAATACAAGCCTGTGTTACGGCGGCTGTAAACGTGACACTGCTCGCATTTGCTGCTGTGCGGCGTGCAGCAGGAGAATGACGGGAGGGACAGATAGATTGACAGACGGACAGACGGACGCCCGACAGTTTCGTAAACCCTGCTCCGCATACCATGCGAAGAGTGTCAATAATATTTCGGCTGACAGGTCGCTGTGTCGGCCGATAATGTGAAGTGATGTCAGGTTGGTGTTGACTCGTGTCGGCCGACACCACCCGACATGACGGCCGTCACGGGCCAACACGAGCCGACACGACCTGAACAAATGTCGGCCGACAGTGTTGGCTCGCGTGTAGTAAATATTCATCAATGACTCGTGGCTGCCGAACATCCATCGGACCTGCTCGGAGACAAGAAATACTCCCAAAATTATTAATCCGCCCCCGATAGGGGAGCGGAGTTTTGTGATGAGCGTGTCTGTGTGCCTGTGTGTGTGTGTCCGTGTGTCTGTTTGTCTGTCCGCGATCATATCTTCCAAACCACACGTCCGATCTTCACCAATTTTTACCGCGCGATGCTATGCATCCGCGGTACTAGCCATATCCCTGTGTCCGTCCGTCTGTCCGTCACAAGTCGGTGTTCTACTAACACGGCTAAACGTAGGATCACACAAACAACACCACACGATAGCCCAAGGGACTGTAGTTTTCCGAAGCCAAAGATCTCCGCGAAATTCGACCGGGTCACATCCTACGGGGGCGCCAAATGCAGGTGGGGTGGGTCAAAATCGGCGACTTTCGACAAATCGGCTGTATCTCGAAAACGGTACAAGATAGATGCATGGTTTCTGTTAAAGTCGAATAGGAAGTCGTATGCGCTCTATCGAATGGTGACATTACCGATGACCTTGAGTGCCCCTAACCGCCGAAACCACCCCATTTTCTGCATTTTGCACCGCCGTTCATTGCTTCGTAACGGGTGAACCTGGGGCCCCATTTACAAAATATCTTACGATAGTGACTTAAAAAGTGCTAAAATTTATTTTAGGAATATCGTAAGCTAATTTGCAAACACTGTTTTATACGATATTACGATTTTGCACGTGAATCTTACCTATGAAAAGCTTTCCATTCATTGTAAGATGTTGTGTAAGTTAGACGTCCGTCGTAAGTCGATCGTAACTTTGGCATTATCGTAAGATAATCGTAAGACTGTCGTAAGATATTTTGTAAATCGGGCCCCTGGATACTTCAAATTTGGTACACTGACTTACCATAGCAAGTCCCACTCTGCCGATAAAAAATCTTCTCTGAAAAGGGCGTGGTCAGGGTCAGCTGACCCGTTTTAGAATTTTACACCCCATGTAAAATCTCCGCAACGGCTGACGCTAGAGACTTCAAATTTTGTACACGGGTAGGCCATTCGAAGTCTTAGTCTTGCGTTGAGTAAATGTTCCTTAAGTGGGCGTGGACAGGGTCATGTGAGCAATTTCTACATTGTGGACTTAGAAAATTTCGCCACAGCAAGTCGTCGGTATACAGGTGATATACACAACTCGACCGTCGTTGGTTTGTTTATGACACCTATAAAACAATGAAAGCGACTCGAATGCGTCACGGTTGAGTGCATATGTTTATTACACATCGGCCCATCTTAACCCTCCAACTCCATAACTTCGATTTGTTCAGGACTTGTCGTACAATTATTTTCTGCACTGTTGCGTCGCAATTGGCAAGATTTCAACTGACAACGCATCGCGCGGTCCCTCGGCGATAGCTGAGCTTTTTGTTGTGCATGTTACCTATGGGCCTACTGGGCCGCAGGTAACTACACAAGTGGCAACACCGGGGGCGGAGTCTGCGGTCTATGACTGCCTTGTTGACTAGTTGATGCCACTCCGCTCTCCGATCTCGAAAACTGTCTTTCTGAGCACCTGTGTTTGATTGGATGAGTGGACAGGTATATGCAATCACGCACAGCACCCTCTGACCGTCACGCTTCAGTCAACTATATAGTCAGTCTACCAGTGTGAGGATTGTGGACAGACAATTGCCTAAATATTGGCGCTGCGGTGAAGCCCGGCCGCGTGTTTGTAGAAGATTACTTAGCAGATGTCGACGCAGGCAATTTACACAACGGCGCAATATGCATGTATCAAGCAAACATGCACACTGAAGATTGTTTACGGCAGTCGAGAAGACGTGACGTATAATATGCACTGCCATATGGTACTCGCACTCGTTTTGAATAGCCACAGCTGTTGACTACTAACATTGACTTAGGCCTAAGTATTGCGTCGTTTAGCTTTCGCGACATTAGATCTATGCAGCAACAACTACACGTATTCGCTGTATATTCAGTGAATCATTTCGACCACTACGCACCAAGGTATTAAGCTTAAACAAGTTGATGCAGTAATGGTAGCGACAGCCAGCATCGCGCCGCCGTACAGATTGATCCTTCGTATTCGCCAGGTGGCAGCAACGTGCATCCCCGCATAATAGGCTTTATACATGATCCACTGGGCCCACGCGAGTCTGCCCCATAAACGGCATCTCGATTGGTTCCGCCGTTTTCGCAGGGCTCAGTGTCGTGACCAACACACAGATGACGCTACTCCGCCAGTAGCAGCAGTCCCGTATCTTAGCTATGCATGCGATACGGCGTAAATGTCTTCTAATCCAGACTCTTCTTATCCTCCACCAGACTCACTTATGACGATTACTGGCGTGCGTGTGAATTTGCAGCACATGTGCGTGTCATATTCCATCACGTGACGCCGACAGTAATGTTGTTCCGGCGTAATTACACATCCACATCGTCAGGCGAGCGTGGGACAAACTGCGGCCGATAAGTCAGTGCCCTGGACTGCAGTGACTGTGTAATTATGACGTAAGTTGACGGAAACCCGAAGACGTTTGTCTTGGCGGCATGCAGTCCCCGTGTGTGTGTCGCCATGTCACGCGACTACGAGGTAGTCTGTACGTACGTCTGTATAAAGTCGTCATAGTGCGGGTGGCAGCTGTCAGACATACTCGTTCATTCACCTCGCTATTGGCGCTGCGCGACGCTCTTGCTTTCACGCTGTCCTGTCACCCAACGTCCAGCAGCGATCTATTACGCCTCGTTCCCATCGCACGAAATAAACGGAACTAGTCGACCCAGTTACATCAAGGCGTTGAAGTAGGTCATGTGCAAAATCTAGCGTCCCGTCAGATCGACCTATTTCATGACGATTGGCTACGGACACAGCGAACTAGGTCGCATTGTTCTGAGCACGTGTATTCCAATGCCACCGTTCACACTGGAACAAGCTCCAGTGCGTGCACTGTGAACGTTCCCACTGGTCTGTACGTGTTCAGAAACTCCAGTTCAGTTCACGAGATGTGAACAAGGCTTTACAGTCTCCCAACTGACAGTACTGCAGTCTTCACAGTGGAGTCCTCTCCAGATGACAGTCGATTAGCAGCAATGGGGTGTTATTGGTATACTTCAACCACCTACTGCCACTTGCCAACGCTAAACCGGTAGTAGTCCTGCGGTGCTACCTTCGGACACACAGGCCCATCCACGATGCACTGTGCCACAGTAGCCCCCCCCCCTAGGTTGCCTTAACTCACACTGAATGAGCTAAGTGCCCCACTACAACTCATTTCCCGTACCATTGCCGTATAGCCAGGGTGTCTTGTCCTACTTCGCAGTTTGTCACGATCCTAACACTGAACTTAGCTTTGTGTTGCAGTCAAAGATGGACACGGGTCATTTTTTCGTCACCCAAACCAGCCCGAACCACCAGCTTACAGACCCAAACCAACCCAACTCAACCCATCGTACCAGCACATTATTATTATTATTATTATTATTAAGGGCATTTATATAGCGCAAGTTCGCAAGGGCCACATGGACCCACCTAACCCACGCACACTTAACAGCCAAGCAGATTAAAGCATCGCTATTTAATTCTGGTGTTGCATAGGCCTAATACGTGATATGCTGCTTTTTGATAATTTCCAGCCTAAAATTACTGCACACTTTCAACGTTTTTTAAATTCTTATAACGACAAACAATAAATGAAATATTTTTAACTTTAGTAATTCTCGTTAAATTACTTTTATCGATTTAATGTTCGTGGTATAAAATGCGACGTCTTGCAAGTAGTCCCCATCTTGATCGGTCGTTGGATCCAACCCATCACAGTATCATTGAACCTAACCTAACCCACGACAGTTGCCAAAAAATCGACCCAACCCGACCCAACCCAACCGGCCAAATCAACCCATGGATGGACCCAACCTATGCCTATCTCTGTTTGCAGCTTTTGAATTTCCTTTGCACAACTGCCGACGCTAACTGTTCAGCATTATCTGCGTAGCAGTGCTGTTGTACATTGTACTGCTATTCCACGCCTGATGAGACTGTGTCTTAGGACACCCAGGAACCGCCCCTTCGTCCCACGGCGAGGCTGAGTTGCTGATGACACGTTGTAGGCCAGCAACTTGCTCAAGACCGGGTCGTTTATAATATGACTACTGAGAATACCGCGGTATCTGCTGCTGCGAGTACTCTGTGCAGCTCTAATCTTGGGTTCCATTCAGCACAAACCGACGTCTTTCTCACAATGACAATTGCGACCAGCGAAGACGAGTCACTAAATCAACTCACGTCGTCGCCAGAAGTCTAGTTTAGAGCTCCGACCACTTCACATGTACATTGTACACGTTCATTCACTGGACTTGGCATTCTCCCACGCACACACACACACACACGCCTCCCCGCTGCGTCGGTCTAAACGCGACGACCATAATTATGATGAAAGTGAGAAAAGGAGGGTACGTGTTACAGACAACTCAACACCCACACGCCCACACAATCACGCCAGTGGTCGTCAACGTTAACAATAAAGAAAATCTACACGCAGATGTAAAGCTGTACATATACATACGTTTCAGTAAAATGCAACAAAACTTTCCTTCATGGTTATGACACTTTTCTCAGTCAACCAGTATTTGAGACAATCAGCAGGTCTAAATAAAAAAGCAATACAGAGTGCACTAAAACTCTCGGCCTAATTTGTAGCGCTACAACGTCTCTATGTCTGGGGTAGACATTCTGATACATATGGCACAAAGAAAGAAAATTATATCAGAATTTGACACAATAAACTCATTATTTTCGAACAAATATTCCAGAAACAAAATGCAGACATATGTAAATAATAATCTAATTCTAATGTAAGCACGTTACGTGAACAGCTGGAGAAATGTCTGACACAGGACAGAACGTTGTCTTGGTGAAATGAAAAGGATGTTCAATAGGCCTACGTCCTGATCTTAGCCGAAAGTCCCTTTTCCAAACGGTGCAACGCTACTGGAAGCATCTACCATACGAATCTTCGTTCGTATGGTATTGTATAAGCTTACCTTACCTTGCTGATCGTTTGTTTATATTTCTGGGGGATCAGCTGCTAAGGTTCGTATTTGTCTACCTTTTGGTGTTTTTGTATTTTTCTAAATTAGCTCCAAAATGTTAGATTGGTTTGGTTTGATTGTTTGATTTCGTTGTATTATATATAGAACAATATACATTTGTATTAGCATGGGCGGCCAGTTAGATGGGAATTTCCTCCCTGGCAGCTTGCCACATAAGTTTATTTTGACTGTCACATTGATTATTTGGTTTGTGGTGAATAATTTTTTTTCTCTCTCTACAGAGACATGGGGCAAAGACCACACGATCGATCCTCTTTCACCCAGTGGTAATAGGATCCCTCCTAATGAACTCTGAAGTTGCAACGTGGGCGGGCACGATGGGCCAGTCACGTTGAAAGACGCAGTCGTACATCACGCGTCCGACGAGACAACATTGTTAAGCAATCATTGTCGTTTCGCGCGAGTGCTTTAGTAGCTTGCTTGACACGTCGAAACGGCCGAGGTGATTAGGCGTTCCGCAACAATAACGATCGGCGATGAGACTCAATCGCGACGTTCTCCTGATATTTCCTTAAATTCCAGTGTACAGGGTGGACCAAAAACTGTTTATAGTTGAAATGCATCGAGAATTGTTTCAATAGGTTTATGCACAAATCATTTCTAGCAGAAACGAAAGCATGACGAAATTCGCCCAATATTTGATATTTTACAGACTTATAGCAAAAAGCATAATATGGACTAAAACAAATTTATCAATCAAATCGGAAATAACCTTTATTGGGTATAATAAGACGGAGGTAATTTGCAAAGAATATTTAACAGCTATATAAGAATCGTAACAATCTTCATTCTCTTGAACTCTCTGATCATTCTGGTGATATCCGTTTCATTCTACCTTGACACAGTATACCTACATTGAACAATGTACACTTTTTGGTCAACCCCGTAGATCGGTGCAGTCTGAACCTCTGAGGTGGTCAATCCAGCTAGCAAATGCAAGCCATTTCTGGCAATTTCAAGCTACAAACATAAACTCCCTGTATGTCTCGAATGCATCATACCACATTATAATCCCCATAGAAGACGACATAGTCGCTGAAACTGAGCCAAGAATTAACGAGGAAAATAACATATATGATAACATTTAGCAAAGTATACAACAAAAAAGTGGCTAGTCGTAAGAGACAAACATATCACAGTAAAGCCTCGAATTTGTTCAGTATCTGTGATTAAATTGAATGACGAACGCAGTATTATTAAATACAAACTATTACAGTAACTACTACTACTACACCCATTAAACGGCCTCTTTTCCAGGACAACCTGGGCAAGCCGGCACTAGAAAGGTAAAACCCATCTGGATTTAAATGACGCAAGAGATGATGGGGTTTTGGGAGGCAGTGGCATCAGCTGGACCACATGCAAACAATCTGCACCTCGCTCCAGATAGATAACCACACCAACACCCTATCACCATAACAGTAACTCTTGGATGCCATCTTTCTGTAAACAGTGAGATCTCTTCCTATGCATCCAACCAAGGTGGCAGCCAAGAACATAGTTCTTTAGTCACTATAATGTTTTTTCTTCATGTACTTGTATCCGTCATCCAATGTGGTCATTCAGATTAGAAATTTATTTAGAAAATAAAATCTTTCATAGTCGAACCACAAAACTGCATATTACGAAAATATAACAAAACTATAGTGATGGTTACAAAGATTAATACATAGTAGCGATGTGATATTATAATAAAAAACATTAAAAAATGCTGGTGGAATATACAACATTGTTACAATTGTTACACAAATGTTAGTAAAATACTAATGTGTCACAATTCAAGACATCTAACAATACAACGATAAAACTAAAAAAATCGTAAGTATGTAAGCAGATAAAGAACAACAACGACAACAACAACAACAAGTAATCCAAAAAAAAATTGACGAAAAGCTGCATCACAGGGGACACCACAAAAATTGCCCTTCCCTAGACTACATTTTGATCAGTTCACTCGTTTTAGCACAACTCATGGCTACGTCCTCGTAAAACAGATTGGCGCAAAAGAACCGACGTAAAAGGAGATACGTCAATGGTCAAGATCAGTGCAATGAGTTTGCTTCAGTGCTTTGAACTTTTGACACTGTTCATTTGACGAAATGTGGCCATCTGGCCTGTATAGAACCTGAGCTACTTATACTGAAAAGTTGTCTTTCAAGACAAGTCAGCCTACATGAAGAAACAAGAAGGTTAGATACTCCAAGTCATTATTCACAGTACTGCCATCACAGACAGTGTAGCAACGAGACATTTTCGAAGTACTCAAAATATTTTCTTAAATATTAGGCCCTATTTATGATTTTCACTGGTATTATATAGTACAACAAAATTATAGAAACGATTACAAAAATTAATACACGGTAGCGAGATATTGGTGGTGATGTTACAATAGAAACATTAAAAACTGAATGAAATAAGGCCGGCAGCTAACTCAGTCTATCACACAGAAAATTAGCAAGAAAATACTCACATGGCGAGACTGACGTATTTTTGTTCCACATCTATGCCAGCTAATCTTTGCTACTCTAAATTGCTTAAATATGCATTGACAATTGTTCGTATCATATGGACATGTCTTAAACCAACTGAATGAATTTAATTTGAATAACACGATAAATCTTCGCCCCCTTAACTCCACAGATTATGGCACAATATACCTGCAAAATGGCGACTGTATCGTAACCCACAGATTACTGTGATCTCAATTCACCCAAAGTATTCAAACGTAGCAAAGAGTTAGTAGATGAGACCCGGTTCACGGAGGCTGTCCTTAGGAAACAGCGGTCCGGAGGGCTCGCTGGCTTGTTTCACCCACTCGCAGCAGGGACAACTGTCGAGGATGGTGTCGACGTGGCTGGTGTCGAGGTTGTGGAGCAGGGCTCGCATGAACGCCATCTCACTGCGCGTGTTCTCCAGCACGATCAGCGGGTCGGTCGACTCACAACGCAGACAGTTGGGCGCCCAGACCATCGCGATGTTACTCACGTCCATCTTTGTCACCGACACGTTCTCCGGCAGCGCAAACACCTACAACCGCCAGCACACTCCACGTCACTCCAACTTCCAACGACGGTATCGGCCCTCGGACAGCAGGAACGAAACGCACGCTGGCCAAGTTCGCCGCTGGTACCGCCATAGGCTTAGCCGAGGAGGTCTTGGGATCCCCAATCTAATCCCGAATAAAAAATTTATTAAGGATAGAACGTGTATGCACTGCAGCACTCCACATTAGGCCGACAGAAATGGACAATCTCTGCAACATCACACACACACACGCGCACACACACGCACACGCGCACACACACGCACACACGCACACACACACACACACATCCATTTAACGGCCCTTTTTCCGGGACTACCCAGGTGAGCCGGTACCAGAAAGGTAGAACCAATCTGGATTTTACTGAAGCAAGAGACAGTGAGTGGCAGTGGCA
>Ga0126329_10000199_pt1 | contig 12287 bp, 6 predicted proteins | sample InaspJWI85metaG_FD_104915 | JGI IMG/M metagenome (GOLD analysis project Ga0126329, IMG submission 104915) | Marine gutless worms symbiont microbial communities from Oahu, Hawaii - Inanidrilus sp. 2 OAHU.JWI-85 metaG | ecosystem: Host-associated > Annelida > Digestive system > Unclassified...
GTGAACAAATAAGCAGAAAAACTACTTACATAAAAAATCCAATAAAATTATATAATGGCATAATGCAACATTTTACAATAAATCTGCGTTGATGTACAGCCTACCTGAATAATGCAAAGCATCCACTTGGTAACTCAGCATGATCAATGTAGTTGCATAAGTAATAAATACATAACAATGTTACATAAGCATACACAAACAACAATGATTACAAATACGATGATCATAACTAGTATGACAATGAAATCTCATGCAAATTACAAAAATGCCATAAACCTTTGCCCCGCCAACATAAGAAAGTGAGCAGATGCTCAGGATTGTAGGATTAATCAGAATTCCACACAAGAAACGAAAACAGAATACATGTTTTGGTTTGGCACCTGTGCCCTTTTAGTGCTTTGACACATATGGCTGTGGGACAGGAATGACATCTGGGTTGTAAAAAGTCTGCTATTATCCCAAAGACCCCATTTGGGGGGAACAAACAAACCAGGAGTAACTAGAAAAGGCCAGATAAACAAAAACTAAGTGTATGTGGATGTCTGTGCCCACACTCATAATCTCATAATGATGATCACACAAATAATCAGCAGATTTCCGAGCTCCAACCACCCTGGATCAAGCAGCAGCATATCAGATATACATTTCAGCCTGCTGGATGCATTGCTAACATGTCTAACAGCAACCACATTCGTCTATGCAACAACTCTGCCTTGGCACAGTGACACTGAGAAATATTCTGAACACAGTTCACAAGAAATTAGGAGAACATGGCCAAGATTGCGGTACTTGAAATCACACAGGACTTATCACACGCTCCAAAATTTGAGGGACTTTTCTGCTCTGTAGGAATAATGTTCCCAGATACCCTTTCCAAAGTTGTCAATAACTTGCAGAGGTCTTAGTGATAATTAAACTGGGTGACAGTACAGTCCCTTGATAAATCTACTTTTCATCAGCGTTTCTAGAAATCTAGACAGACACAAACAGACCAGTTCATGTTTCATCCGAAAAAAATGGCAGTGGCTGCTTACAACATAAACTTCATTTCCTGTGTAAAAAGTAAATCCATAGAATAGTGTAAAAAATGCCATACTTCAGATTAAGCACCTATGAAAAGTAGTGAACTGTTATGTAACTCAAAAGAATACTTTGAAAAAATGAGAAGGTCAAATGAAAAGCAGAAACCAAACCACAGAAATCGCTGGCATTTGGCCTTACGCGTGATAAACAGACGACCATAGGATAATACTGACTGGACGCAACAGCAGCTTTCAAAACAAAACCACAAAAACTAAAAAATGAGGATCTCTCAACGGTGGTTAAGCGTTTACTGTTCGTACAACCTTGCTCTAATCAAAACTACATACATTATACAAATAATAACGAACAATAATGATAGCAAACCAAACAATGAAGTGTAAACAGCAGTAATGTCAACTTACAAAATAAAAACAGAGATTAGTAAGCCTACAGTTTGCATGCCCAGTGAGTAAGTAAGTTAATAGGATCCCAGTAATGAACTGCAATGCAACCAAGTTAAAGATCCGAGTAAACAAGCCAAGCAGATCGCCAGCAGGCACTGATCAATCCACGACAGGTGGCGCCACCAACAGTTAGGTTCTTGTCGGCCGGTTGAATGGTTAGCTGAGTTAGAAAATACAAAAAAATACAAAAAGTCGTTAATCAAGCATCACAGTTTATCATCAGATTAAAGTGAACAGCACACAAAATACCAAGGTTAACGGATCATTTCTGCATCAGCAAGCAATGTCAGACCAGCTAATCCAAGTAGCACATAACCGCTATGCCGAAGAATTAGTAATTTCATAAATGTTCGTACGTCTGAAGAGCAAGAAAAAATGCAGTAAGGTAATTTTTTTCAAAGCCAATAACATCAACACAGAGAAAGTAAAGTTAACAAATTTATGTATGAAATATCAAATGCAGCTAAGTTAATGATAGAAATATTAACCTAATTTTATTAGACTAACAAGCAATGGGTCCTTTGTCACTGAAGACAAATCACATTCTTTTTAGGAAGCACTCAAAGCACATGTCTGGCAACAGCGTGGTGTGTTAATAACAGCACATAATCAGCTCAATGCAATAAACGGAACGACCAATTACATTGTTAGAGCTGGTAGTTACAAACAGACCTAGTCAACAGGGTTTATTGTGTCAAATCAGTGACATGCTGTAGCAAACTAAAGCAATGCTAGTACTACTCACCTGCTACAAGCAGTCAAATAGTTATAGTATTTTATTATCAATCACTGTGCATAAAACCTAGCAATGTTCTGACAACATATTCCAGGTGAACCTAAATTACCCAGTTATCCCCTTGTCTTCTTCGCTTTTACTCCAATTATTCTTCAGAGTTATCTCTGGAAATAAGCGGAACGGTTTTTCATGGGCCAGATGTCCTTCCTGTCACCCAACCAACAGTGTTATGGAAAACTAAACACTGCCCAACCAGCGTTAGGAGGATTGCAGCCTTTATACTGCTGGCTCTTTGATGTCATTATCAAGACTAAATAAATAAAAATACTAATAATGTAGTTCAATTAAATAACGTATAATTCACTGTTAATAATGATAACAAGAACAACAGCAAAAACAACAATCACTAAGATAACAGTAACGCATGCGGTCCTCGAAAAGTGGTAGTCAACTTTTATCCACAACTCTCACATCATTACTGATCCAAATTATGACTGTTTTAACCAGGAACACACACACACACAAACACACACACACCCGTTTAACGGCTCTTTGTCCGGGACTACCCAGGTGAGCCGGTACCAGAAAAATAAAACCAATCTAGATTTTACTGAAGCGAGAGACAGAGTCAATATTTCTATTGACAGAGTGGCAGTGGCATTAGCTGGGCCATATGCAAGTCTGCACCTTGCTCCAGACAGATAACCATGCCAGCACCCCACCACTCAAGTTTTTTTACAGACCGGATGCCCTTCCTGCCGCCCAACCAACAATGTCAAAGCACTGAAGGCAGAAGCACTGTTTTAACCAAGAAAAAATTCTTTAACATTCAATAAACTGTGTACTTATGCACATGCACAAGAAAAATGCTCCCAGGCTCCCAGAGATTCAACAGTGTCTACAATGAAAGATGACACCCATAAACAATCACCAACAACTTCATTGTGTAATATTATACATCTGGTTCATTTGCTGTCAGCTTATGCTGTTCTCCTGAGTGGTGGGGTGCTGGCGTGGTTATCTGTCTGGAGCGAGTTGCAGACTTGCATATAACCCAGCTGATGCCACTGCCACTCACTTTCTCTTGCTTCAGTAAAATCCAGATTGGTTTTACCTTTCTGGTACTGGCTCACGCAGGTTGTCCGGACAAAGGGCCATTAAACGGGTGTGTGTGTGTGTTATGCTGTTCTCCTCTTAATGTCATTAGATTTTTTAGCCAGTTTGTGATTTTGCTAGCCTTAGTTTGTTTTATATTTTTTGGTGTGCTACCTGTGTGGCAAATAAAGATCGATACATTATTAAATTACGCCCTTAGATTCTAGAGACTAATTTAAGTTTACCTGAGAGCCACTTACCTGATACATCCAGAAAACGTTTGCGACCTGACAAGTAAAACAAAAAGCAATAACAAATGACTGTGTCATTTAGTATGCCTACATGGTTCTTTGGTGCCATGCAAGTCTGCCTCCCATGGCATCTCGATCAGATGAGTCGTTTATGCACGGCTCGTGGTGTGACCAACAGACTGACCAGGTTACGTCACATCTGTATAGCAATAGTTGGGCTCCACAGACATCACCAAGTTTTTGTACAAACCGACCTTATTACTCCAAGCACAACACAGCACAATTACCATGACGACGTCTGCAACGAACAGTAATGTGCAAATGATCACCTGCAAAAATATTACCTTTATTGCCACGACTTTAACGAAGGTACGGATGATCCCGATGTGTCATGATCCGATGATAGTTAGACACCGCACCTGTAACATAAACCAACACAGCACAGCATGCTGTCAATTTTTAAATGATGACCACAAACGAATACACATTTTCAATGAATACTGCACCTATGCTTTCGATTCAGTACTTCAACGGCTGTCACTTTGGTAACAGTAATGGCATCCAGCCTGTTAAAATGTCTTCCAACAAATCCCAAAAGGTTTACTTTTAGAAGAAGCAGTCTGTCTAATTTCAAGAAACTATAGAAAACTAGGTGAGTTATACAAAAGCAAAAGAAGTGAAGCCAAACACAGCACTTTTTCCTTACAATAGTGAAAATGTTATGATATAGTCATCATTTGTGAATCTGGATTTGCAAGTAGACCACAGATTCAGTCTGAAATTCGAGGCAAAAAGTTTGTGCAAAAGTTTACAAAAAACGGATAAGAATGTAACAAGCAAATTATTGTTATCAACAGTAATCACAGCATCTTGACTGACAGATGCTCAGTCAATACAATATCTACTATTATCATTGTTCTTTATTATTATTATGGATACAACCTGCAGGGGTGTGTTGCAACTGGGAGTACTCCAGGACTTGCTGGACATACGGATCAACTGGATAAATGACGGTTCCCGTGGCAGCGGCATCGGCGGCTGACCCAACACCGGGCGGTCGACATGCCAGCATCGTCGCAGAAGGCACCTGTGAAGTAACTGAACTGAGTCGAGGCAGTCGTGATGCTAGGATGATGGGAGTGCCGGCGGGTACAGAGGCAGACGGAAATACTGTCTGCATGGCAGCGGCAGCAGGCGTAGGTGCAACAAACCTTGCACTGCCTTCTGCAACAGCAGCCACCACGCAACTGCATGCCATTGATTCTCAATTCCAAACGACAGCAAGTAAATCTATGCATTTTCCATTTTTAGACAATAAGAGTATTCGAGGCTTTATGGCAACACTTAGGGTAAAATGACATCACAGAGTCTATGGTCACGATACGATCGCCATTTTGTGGGTACTGAACAATACAATGTGCTGAGTTACATGGCGACGATTTATCATGTTATCTGAATAAAACTGAATCAGTTTGTTTCAGAAAATGTCCACATAATCACTGACTTACCAACAAAGCATATTTAAGGGCTATCACAGTGACAACCATTTCTAAGAGTTTTTACCTACAAGATGGCGGCAAAAATCAACTGGCATAGATATGGAACAAAATTACATTACTGTCACCCTATGTATAGTGTAAATACAGAAAATAAATGGCTTAAAAGAATCACTTCTGCAACACCTAAACTTCTCATTTCAACCTTGTTCCATTGGTAGCAATATGACTTCTCAAACTATTCGCACAGATGACATAAAGCGAGTAACAATCCCTTCCCTTAGGAGTCAGAATCACTCAATGGACCTCATCATTTCTCCAGTACTCATTGTTCATTTCAGGCAGGATATGCGACTGCAAGAAAATTCTACACCAGTCACGACCAAGGAGTAATCACTATCTCAGGTTCATCTGGTTGAATGGTTGTCAAACCAGTCAGTGTGTGTGTGTGTCAACCTACATGACCAGATAAATTAAATGAAATTATTTTACTCTTACTGTTATTCACGCTATGCCGGCTTGATTTCGATACACAGCTTTCCTCTATCACTACTCTTTTACAATCACCGCTCCCTTCCCGTCCCAATTTGTGGCTACCAGCTACAAACCCTCCTTACTTTACCTTGACTAAGTTGGCTTCCTTACACTTCCTTTCTTCACCCTCTTGCTCTCCCTCCCTTTTGCCTCCTTCCCCCGCCACCACCTTCCTTCTCCCTCTCTCTCCACTCCTATATATGGCTATAACATGCCCATACAGCTGTTATATAGGCTTGCACTGCACTACATGCACCTATACAGGCAGACCTGGCGAACCACTGACGTTGAGCAAAGCGGCTTCAAACCATGTCGATGTTAGGCCTACATCACAATGCCGAGCTGTAAGTCCTGCAGCTCTGGTTTCTGCAGCAGCCCTCGACTGCTGCTGACGATGACGTTTTTCTCAATTTTTTGCACGATGACACATTCATATCAGCCCGCCATAGCGAAAGAAAGAAGTTAACATGACTTAATATTTCACTTACATGAAATCAAGCCCAAGATTCCATTATACAATTTAGCATTAAATCCCGCATTTTAGTCACTCCCATGGAATCCTTGCTATGGCAGCCCTTCACTATGGCGCACTACAATCGACGTTACTGCTGCTATGTGATACGGCCTACATATCTGTTAGCTGATTGGAGCTGCTATGCGACCTCTTTCTCCCCGCCGTCCAATCACAGGCCTTAAAAGAACGTGACACATTAGCAACATGCCCTTTCAGATATATATATATATATATATTATGCACATTAGCACATAAGTGGCCTTCTGTGCTTTGATGCTGTTGGTTGGGTGGCAGGAAGGGCATCCAGCCTGTAAAAAACTGAGTGGTGGGGTGCTGGTGTGGTTACCTGTCTGGAGCGAGGTGCAGACTTGCATACGGCCCAGCTGATGTCACTGCCACTCACTGTCTCTTGCTGCAGTAAAGTCCAGATTGGTTTTGCCTTTCTGGTACCGGCTCACCTGGGTAGTCCCGGAAAAATGGCCGTTAAACGGGTGTGTGTGTGTTGTACATAAGCTTGTCATGTCTAACAATGTACCAGCAAGTCTCTGCAGCGTCAAAAGTGACTTACGTGAAATAGGAACAGGAACGGCAGCAATTACTGATGCAGGACCGAGAGCCGTATTTAGCGTATTAGCACCAGCAGTTGTTGTATCACGATATGTACCGTTGATGATCGCCAGCTCCATCAGCTGTCGTCGTTTCAAGTCATCTTCACCATCCGGCTGACCAACAGACACACCGACATACTGTGTTAATTACTGATTCACCTGTATATTCATGACAACAGGTACTCTCAACTGTACAGAATAATTGCAAATATACATTACAATCCCACACATAATCAAATTCTGAGTCAATCATTAGCCAGCAGAAAGCAATAATATGACTGGGTTACAGAAATAAGCAATTCAACTTCTTCACGTCTGAAATTCTAACAAAATGTGATGCAGTCTTTCACATGTCCAGCTAAATCTTCAAAGTTACAACAACAACCACTTTACAGCCATTATACAGGTCAACCTGCATTAGCCGGCACCTCCAGTTAAGAACTGGGGGAGTTTGTAGGTGCAAAACTTAACAACCCGCATGCCCTTGCTGATGGCAACCAGTGCATTCGGATTAGGGAGAAGACACTGGAATTCTCCTCAACGGTGTTATCTACATTGTCCTCAACAGTGTCATCTACACTGTCTCAGTACCTCCTAAGTTTTCAAAGTTAGTTGGAGTTAATTAACCTTTGATGCTTACACACTCACAAGTACTTCACAACACTTCCATCTTAATAAGTACAAGTCCACTTTCATTTCTTACGATCATTTCTTTATGATTACAATGCTGTAGGCCTATAGATTACATCTAATTTCCGGAGAAAATCTCGATGTTCTACTGTAATTTGACTGTTCTCTGTTTCCACCATTCAATGAATTAATGAGTAACACAATGACTTGGCACTGGCAAGGAAATAAAGAGCAAACAGATAAGTTATAATATGCCTGACAATGACTGGCGATTGTCATTCTTTTTAGGCATTTTTCCCTTTTATTAAATGTTAAGTTGTAGCCTTGCTAACAAGGCAGTCATAAACTGCAGACTCTGCCCCTGCAGCTGCCACCTGGAGTTACCTTAAGTGCACACACATGCAAAAATGATGAAGCAAAGAATGATATTACCAAAATCACATAACAGAAATAGGTACAGAACTCGAGCATGGTCAGATGCAGACAGAACTGATTAGTAGCCTCACTGACATCTGTCGTTCAACATTCTGATAACGCTAATTAGCTGCAACAAAAAAGGCTTCAAGGTGGCCTTCAGTTCTTTGACGCTGTTGGTTGGGCGGCAGGAAGGGCATCCGGCCTGTAAAAACTGAGTGGTGGGGTGCTGGCATGGTTATCTGTCTGCAGCGAGGTGCAGACTTGCATGCGGCCCAGCTGTTGCTACTGCCACTCACTGTCTCTTGCTTCAGTAAAATCCAGATAGATTTTACCTTTCTGGTACCGGCTCACCCAGGTAGTCCCGGACAAAGGGCCGTTAAACGGGTGTATGTAAAAAGGCTTCAAGGATTCAAACATCGCAGACAGCATGCACTAACAAATGACTGACTGAAGATGCTGGCAACTGTCACACAGTAATTCCACAGTGGGATACACGCAGTCACACAGAGATTGTGGCATAAGGATAAGGTTCTCAATCTTTTTAAAATGGTACATTTTAACTGAAATCTCGATGAACGATTTTGCATTCTTGTGATAAGAGCCATTTCATTGCCTGTGTACTGTGCTACTTTACTGTACTATTTTTAAAGCAATTCAGCCCTTCAAAGCTGCAAATGTTCTAATAAAATCAGTATCAGGACGATGCCAGTTCTTACCATAGGCACGAGCAGTTTCTTCACCTCCGTCATGGCTCTCTGTAGCTTCACATGAGCTCGGTTCTCGCTGTCCTCAACAGTTATCAACACATGAAGGTCCTCGTCCAAGTGTTCCCAGTTGGCCTTACCTCGATTCTGGTCCTCCTGATGTCACACAAGCCAATCCCAATCAGATGAAAATACACACATATTCTCAGAATAATAGACTAACTTGGTTCGAAAAATGACTGTCATCCCTGCCTAATGTGCAACTGGAAATTTTAAATTTTCAACACTGACACTGCAAATAAATGTGTGAAGTGATACATGTAGATTTTCAATAAAAGTCATCAGAATGAAAATCGTGGGTTTCTAACATACACCCGTTTAACGGCCCTTTGTACGGGACTACCCAGGTAAGCCGGTACCAGAAAGGTAAAACCAATCTGGATTTTACTGAAGCAAGAGACAGTAAGTGGCAGTGGAATCCGCTGGGCCATATGCAAGTCTGCACCTCGCTCCAGGCAGATAACCGCACCAGCACCCCACTGCTCAGTTTTTTTACAGGCCGGAAGGCCGGATGCCCTTCCTGCCGCCCAACCAACAGTGTCAAAGCACTGAAGGTAATTACTGTGGTAAAAATACTAAACTGCAACTGGATTTTACATACAGAGCAAATATCAGCACATCAGCTTAGATTGCATAATGACATGAACCACAATCAATACTGTGACTCTAGCTGTTCAGCTTACTGCCTATACGATGACCATGACATTTAAGTAAGTTGGTTACACCACCTCAGGTTCATAATGTCGATATCACTGTTCAATGCATGGCAAAGGCAAGCTGGGGCTGAATCAATTAGAGCATCAGCCAATAATGTCTCTGTAGACTGAGGATTAATGGGAAAACCAGATTCATTGACCTTTCATAACTCTGACAAAATGAAGGTTAAAAGCCGACAGAATGCAGTGTGTTATTAGCATTGTCACAGGAACATCATGAAAGTTTTTTTAACAACTTAACATGTGTTCGTGTTATAACACCAAAAACAGAATTAAAATGCATTCATTAAAACATATGGGCTACCATGGGAGACTACGCAATTCAGTTTTAAAGTGTGTTTGAAACCAAAGACAACTTCAACTTTAAATTCAATTCAAAGCCAAAATTAATCTGAGCTTGGTCAAAAAAATTTCCAGTTTTAAAAAATTAGCAAAAGTATCACCCATTGTGCGATAAACTACAAAAATATTGGGCTACATCGATGTAATGCATCAATGACAAGTAACGTCAAGTTAAAAGCCCATCTGCTACTCACTTTGTGCTTATCTCTCATGGATCCTTTGCCACGAACCATTATTTTGCAGCCAGTGTCATTTTCCAGCTGTTTGGCAGTCAAACCCCGAGGACCAAGTATTCGTCCAACGAAGTTAAACTGTTACATACACAGAAATAGTTCTGTTAACTAACAAGTGAACGACAGTTAGTCACTATTCTTAACATGAATTTTCAAAATTACTGAACAAGAACCACACAGAAATAGTGTAGCAACATTATTTAGGTAATGAACGTATAACTGCATGCAAATTATCCCCCTCTTAAGTCACAATAAAATGTAACATTTTTTATTCATCAATAAACTCAACATTTCAAAACACATTAGCAAGTACCTGATTCACCAAAAAAATCAACAACTGTCATTACTATCAATCTGGTTGCTACTCTTATTAACCTTCTCCATTAAAATTAAACTACTGCATTTTCCTTTTCACATAAATGTAAACTTCTCAGATCCTTGCCAGTTGCCAATTACATGCCTCCAGTCTAAGCTGAACATAGTAGTCAGACACATTCTAAGCCAACGGCAAACATACCAAAACAATATTTTCAGATTTCACTGACAATGCTTGTAGTCTTGGCAGTTGGCATCAAGTGGCTACTATACTCCTGTCCATTATGTACACAAATAAACACACACATCCGTTTTTACCATCTGCCAGATGGACCTTGGGAGTGATTGGTGCAAAACTGTCATACTAACATTACATACAAAATTTTGCGAAGTGCCGCTATATGGAATCGACCAAGAGCATGAACAAAATGTCAACAGTCAGTGGTCATATGCTACTCTAAAAAGTTTATACAAACATACCTCGGGATATTCATTTACAGGCACCATCAGCTTCTCAGATAATGTGACAGATGGCCCGACAGGCTGTGGAAGTGCCTCGGGATCATCAGCCTTACTTAACTGGAACAAGCTTCTTCGCACCTTGCTGATCTCTGAACAATCAAGATTGCAAATCCACTGACGTAACACTAGCTGTCAACTGTTTACTTATGGACACAGGTTGGTTGTGGTCTTAAAAAGAAACTTTACCATTGCAAACAGATCGCACAATAGCAGAAGCCATCACAATAAGTATAAATAAACACTGGTTGTCATTGGGAAAGTATGGCTAGAATCCTCTCATAATCAATGATACATCCTTATTGGTAAGCAATGGTACCAACTGCCTGAACTTATTGCAACCAGTTCGAATTCTGGCCTCCACAGCTGCATCAGCATCTTCATCCACACTCAGCATGTGTGGAACTGGAAATAATGGCAAAATTTATTTCAATGGTACCAAGAATCTTATAACCATCTGTGGCATCTCTTTTGACAGATATTACTTTAATTGTTAGTAAAAATCTGTAACTAAAGTTTGCTTACTGTCATGTCAAACAGATGACTAAGTTTTATGTTGCCTAACGGCTCTTTTATGTACTTGTGTCAACTAGTGCATGTCTGTGTTCTGGAATTGTAAGTGCAAATAGCATAGGATATTATCTGCACTTTCGTAAATGCCAATACACAGTTCCTTAAATATACAGTATACAGTTCCAATTTAGTGCCTCTGAAGCCACGGCAACATGGCGATTTAAAAATTTTGTATTGTATTGTAATATACAGTTCCTTAAAGTAATCTTCCACATTGTGGCTAAGCTGTTCCAATCAGATTTCTTAGGTAACTGGACATTTCCCTGACAGGACGTTTCCCTACAAGACAATTCCCTGACAGCTTTCCCCCGACATATATAATTAATGATACAAATTGGCAATATTTAAGGTTTTCAAAAATGCATTGTTGGTAAGACTGTAGTCGACACAAGTTCAGGTAGATTCCGGTATCATATGAAGTCTAAGCATTCAACTTAATTCGTATTGCATGATCAAAGTTATTGTTTCTGTTAACCACTCAGCCAATAATCGCAAATGCCGTGCACAAACACAGGCAGGAATGCAGCGGCAAAGCTGCACTTCAACGGGAAGGTGCCATATGCCACCTTCCCGTTGAAGTGCAGCTTTGCCGCTGCATTCCTATTTAACAGAACTACATACGAAACTACACATTAGTTCATTAAACATGTATCGGGAAAAAGTGCTGTCAGAGAATCATCCTAATCGTCCTGTCGGCGAATCGTCTTGTCAGGGAAATGTCCTGGCGGGGAAACGTCCAGTAATCAATTTCTTAGACTAATAATAGGGGTATAACTAAATACCGCAAAGGACCCACAAAGGACCGCAAAGGAGCTTTACACAGGACCACAGAGGATCGGCAATCATGAGAGAACTGCCAAACTTGCAACAATTTTGTTTAATTTAAAAAAAAAATTATTTTGTTTATTTTTTTGTAATTTTGTATTTTTTGTGTTTTTTGTAAATTTTGGAGTTTTAGTGAATTATGGAGGTTTATGAAACGACCATTTTGAGACCCCTGCACAAATTAATCAAAGTTTTTGCTTCTTGTTTTGTGCGGTCGGCACTTGGTCGACGA
>Ga0126329_10000200_pt1 | contig 12226 bp, 8 predicted proteins | sample InaspJWI85metaG_FD_104915 | JGI IMG/M metagenome (GOLD analysis project Ga0126329, IMG submission 104915) | Marine gutless worms symbiont microbial communities from Oahu, Hawaii - Inanidrilus sp. 2 OAHU.JWI-85 metaG | ecosystem: Host-associated > Annelida > Digestive system > Unclassified...
CCCATTGAAAATCGGCTTTGGCTCCCGGCAGATTTGAGTCCAGCGGGTCAAAATGTATCTATGTACCAAATTTGATGCTTTTGTACAAATTTGCACATTCATTCCCCTAACAGCCTTGACTATTACTTCAATTGCCTTCAGTGCTATTGCCTTCAGTGCTTTGGCGCTGTTGGTTGGGCGACAGGAAGGGCATCCGGCCTGTAAAAAAGTGAGTGGTGGGGTGCTGGCGTGGTTATCTGTCTGGAGTGCAGTGCAGACTTGCATATGGCCCAGCTGATGCCACTCACTGTCTCTTGCTTCAGTAATATCCAGATTGGTTTTATCTTTCGGGTACCGGCTCACCTGGGTAGTCCCGGAAAAAGGGCCGTTAAACGTGTGTGTGTGTGTATTACTGCAACATTCATTCATTGTACTCACACACATGCACGCAAGCACTTAATGGCCTCTTTTCCAGGACAACCTGGGTAAGCTGGTACCAGAAAGGTAAAATCAGTCTCGATTTAAATGAGGCAAGATATGATGGGGTTTGGGATGCAGTGGTATCAGCTGTACCATATGCAAACAATGTGCACCTCGCTCCAGACAGATAACCACACCAACACCTCATCACTCAATTTTTACAGGCTGGATCCTCTTCCTGATGTCCAACTAAGTGTCAAAGCACTGAAGGCACAATGCCTTCAGTCACTGTGTACTAAGTGTTTCAGTTTTGTTCTAGTTAGGTTTATAAAAGTAATACTGTGCTAAAGATTAGCTTTATATACTGATGGTTCACAGCACAAACTGTTAACAGACCATTGTAGGCAATGCATCTGTTGAACTGTCTGGGTGCCGTCTCTTAATTGTACAAAACGAGAATCCTATACCATGAGAAATTGTCAATGCTGTTTAAATTTCATTGACACTTAATGCTAGTCAAGACTGCATCCATTTCTGTCAGCCTGAATACTAAACACTCATACTATTTTTACCATTTAGCACTGAAACATCCATAAAAACTCCAAAGCAACATCATATTCTGACATTTTAAAATTACAATAATTGTTATATGCTGCGGTTACAACGAAATATTATGTTAACAACTGCAACTTTCATCAAACCATAATACTGGTAACAAATACTGCGATTTCTGAAGTGACAGTACAAAATGTTTGTTAGCACAGCATAGATCACTATCAACCTGTTGGTTATTATGCTGTGCTAACAAACTACCTGTATTGCACGTAATTACTGGTAATAGTTACCACAAAAATAAAAAACACAATTATACATACACTTTGCAACTAATACTACTGCACAAGAACCAAAATGAAATTGTGATGTAGCATAACACTGAAAAAGTTAATACATGTGATTGAATGCTAGTAATAATTACCATAACATTAAAAATTAATTATAATCGGTGATGTAAACAAGACCATTCTTTCAAGACTTAAGACCAAGACCATCCAGAAGTGGTCTGGAGATCGAGACCAAGATCAAGACCCAAGAACTACAACACTGGTTGTAACTGCTATGCAGATCAACCCAGCAGTGGATAGCAACAGCTACAATACAGTGAGGCAGCGCGGGATCCAAAATAACTGTAACATGGAGAGACAGAAAATATGATTTACCATCACATACAGACGTGACAAAACGATGACCTGAAGACCAAGACCACCCAGAAGTGGTCTTGAGGTGCCTCGAGACAAGACCCCAGGACAACAACACTGATTATAATACATTTTGCAAGTAACACTAACTACCATACTGTGATAACATTGCTAAACGATCAGCCAATTGCATGTGATTGTTTTCAACTAAGAAAAATTGTAGAGCCGTTCACATAACAGCAACCATCTGTACTTTGCTTCAAAGGACATCAATACTTCTTAGTGTCAAAATACAGTTCAACGTAAACTTACTTTCATAAGATAACAACACTTTCATTTCAGAGAGAGAAAAAAAAACAAAAAATTTCCTGTCATGAAAACATCATTTAATTGCACATTGTGTACAGAAAAGAAGTTGCGTTAACATTCCTTCAATAATTTCATACAACTTAAATAAAAAGATTTTATAGTCGTATAGCTAAAGGACTTGATAAACTCCATCATATATTTTAAAAGTCTCTCTACCCAACCCAATCACCCATTTTATGGCCGTTATGCAGGTCAACCAGCATTAACGGCATCTACAGTTAACTGGAGAATTTTGTTGGTGCAGTGCAAAGTTTTACTGCCCGCATGCCCTTGCTGACGGCAACCAGCACAAGTCTGTGTAACAGCTTAATATTCTCTATGATAGCTACATATTCAAGATGCCAATAAAGATGTTTTTCATAAGTAGGATTAACCAATGAATGCCAAATAATTCATTAGATGATACACACACACACACATCCGTTTACTGGCCCTCTGTCCAGGACTACCCAGGTGAGCCGGTACCAGAGAGGTAAAACCAATCTGGAGCCCGATTTACAAAATATCTTACGATAATCTTACGATAATGCCAAAGTTGCGATCAACTTACGACCGACGTCTAATTTACAAAACATCTTACAGCGAATGGAAAGCTTTTCATAGGTAAGATTCACGTGCAAATCATAATATCGTCGGAGCTAGTGTTCGTAAATTAGCTTACGAGAGAAATTTCAGCACGTTTTAAGTCACTATCGTAAGTGGATCTTACGATAAACTTACGAAAATCGTATGATAAATCGTAAGATATTTTGTAAATCGGGCCCCTGGATTTTACAGGAGCAAGAGACAGTGAGTGGCAGTGGAACCCGCTGGGCCATATGCAAGTCTGCACCTCGCACCAGACAGACAACCATGCCAGCACCCCACCGCTCAGTTTTTTACAGGCTGGATGCCCTTCCTGCCGCCCAACCAACAGTGTCAAAGCACTGAAGGCACAAATTCATTAGATGATAGTGAACTGGTAAAAGATAAGAAGCAAAATGCTCGGTTATGTAATGAAAATAACCAGAGAAAATAACAATACACTGACAGACTACTACACACGGAAAGCAATTTCTATTCAAACTGGTTAACTTTCCTGCAAAAAGCAAAAAATATGCCAATTTCTAATATGCTATGAAAACCACTCACGGAATGATTTTGGGTATTAGGTCATATTATTTTACAGGCCACATACATGCCAATTTCTAATATGCTATGAAAACCACTCACGGAATGATTTTGGGTATTAGGTCATATTATTTTACAGGCCACATACCCATGCTATCAGTACATCAAAGGTAAATCCACAGTCGAGGAAAAACGGAATATCTAATAACTTAACTCCATCATTATTTCCTATTATATAGAGCCATTATTTTAAATTATATTAACATTTATAATAATTTAGCATAATATTCTATGTCATGTACTGAACAACACTCTACTTAAATTGCTATCTTCAGAAGTAATGCAGTATACTGTACATCCAATATTCCAAGACAGTATTCATCAGAAAAGTGCTACTTTGCTACTTCAATATTATTAACAATTTAACGTTTTCAGCAATACTGCCACAAAATTTTCTTTTTCCAATGACACGGTTATGGTATTTTTATTATTAAGACCAGAAGCATGAAATTTCCAGATAGAAATAGGATATGCAAAGTCAAATTTTTTTTACAGTATTGTCCAATGAAGCAGAAAACAAGATGCAATAATTATAACATAATTATATATAAAATTGCTACAACAAATTAACATGAAAAATTATACAAGAGTGAAATAAAAAGATGATTAACTTAAATAATTACACAAATAACATTACATCTAAGCCAAACAACCAACAGTAACTATCCCATCAGCGCAAAATGAACAAGTAAAAGTCTGACATAAACAAAATAATTAACATCAGATGCATGAAAGTTTACCACTGAACTATGGCTGTAAAAATCATGGAAACGTTCTTTAAGCCTCTGAACACATCTGCATGTTTTATTAAGAACCACTGTGGATGTCACAATCGCATCAAATTTCTATGCAGCTTTCTTCCCTATTAACCTGTAACGGGATTAGACTAAATGCCAACTTACAATAAATTGTACAAATTATGAATTGTACAAACTAGCAGTCAGTTCAATAAATACTTTTCTTCTCTGCACAACAACCATGGTGTAAGTGACCTTCACAAAACAACAATAAAAACTTCTGCTGAATCACCTGTCACAAATTCACCCCGTGAAACAAACCTTTTCAGCATCTCACACATAAAAATAAACCAAAAATTGCTCTGAAGGCCAAAGTTTAATTAGTTCATACAAGTATACACAAAATATACAGAAAAATCATTATTGCAAACGTCATGTTGTATACCAGAGAAAAGTCAATTATAAAATCTTTGGAGTATCAAAAAGGGTGTTTAAATGCCACAGTCTTGATGAAAGGTGATGGACGGTTGACACTGTTAGTGATCCTGCATCAGCTTCATATGTGCAGAATTAAGAGCATGCAGTGCTGCCATCGGGCACAAGTCAGCAACCGGTGGACGGCCACAGATGGCTCTCTGCTGTGCATCAGTTGACTGCTTCAGAAGCTGCTTCAGTGCCAGGAGAGTGCCAGGTGAATGCTGCATCAGCGGCACAGCAGCGGGCATCTGGTTACAGGAAAAGAGGTCATTAAAATTTGGCAGCCAAAGGCTGGATCAGTGCAATAAAATCAACAATCAATATACATGCAGTAACATAAAATAGTTATTAAAATACTACTACACCCGTTAAATGGCCCTTTTCCAGGATAAGCTGGTACCAGAAAGGTAAAACCAGTCTGGATTTAAATGAGGCAAGAGATTTATTTAAACATCGGCGGCAAAGGGCAGAAGCCACCTGGCCAGCAGTGGCATCAGCTGGACAATATGAAAACAATCTGCACCTCATTGCAGAGGGATAACTATACCAACACTTCATCACTCAATTTGTGATTAAATAGTCAAATGAAAAATAAAGCACAATATAAAAAGCAATATAAAACAATGTATGGAACAAAATGTGAAAAAAATTAAAAAGGCCTACACAGCTCTATTTTTTGGTAGTGGGAAAGTACATAATTTAAGAACTGGTATCATGTGGTTCAGGAGTGTGGTATAGGATATTTTGTGGGGTTGCATAATTTGCAACAGTCGAATGGACTTCATAGTTGCATTCAGGTGGATGAAGAGAATACAGCTATTACTAGAAAATATTTTCTTGAAACAGCATCTGAGATATGTAATGAATCCAAATTAGCCAATGCAAGTGCATCAGTACTGTATATAAGACCATTTTATGGCCACCATCGAGGAAATAGAAGCGTGAAGTGCCTTATTATAATAATGAGTGCAATACTCAACTCTACAGTGCTCGGTATTGCACTTGTAAACGGGATCACACAGTTTTACCTGCCACGTTTATCCAACATCCACAAGTGGAATGAATGAGCTATCCTGCCTCTACTGCCTATATGCAGAGCAATGCAGCAACACTTTGGTCGTACTCGATCATTTCCAAAAGTAGGCCGAGTTGGCCTGGGAATAAATAAATAAATAAATACAGTATGTGATAGGCTGCAACGCCACTTACTGAATAACTTTGGCTCACGCTGGATATTCCCTATAATTCACAATGGGCCATGGACCAGGTAACCTTCAGTGCTCTGACACTGTTGATTGGGCGACAGGTTGTCCTGGAAAAGAGGCCGTTAAATGTGTAGTAGTAGTAGTAGTAGTCACAATGGGTCAGAAGATGCCCCCCGGATATAAAAATCCCCAGGGATACTAATACAAGGTTCCTTGTGCCCACACGGAGTCCACACATCGAATGGCATCTCGGCTGGTTCAGTCAACTCAGCCCAGCTCATGGCTGCGACCAACACACAGACCACGGAATATCGGCAACAATACGCTGCATCTTAATGATCATTTCCAAACAAACGCTACGCATATGACGCAAGTGCTTGCATAAAATTCAACGACGCAACGTTTAATGCAATCACTGTACTGCACGGCGGACGCATCACGAGCAAAGGTAAAGGTAAAGGTAGCTCATACTCGACTGCCGAGCGTAGGGTTCAGGAGCTGATCCCGGTTCTTGGCAGTCAGCCTGCAGGTGACGTGAGTCATAAACCCGGTGGTAGGCTGCCATTACTTTCCGCCAGGCCTGCAGTTACCCTCACAACCCTTAAGAGGGCTGCTACCAACTTCGCTGCTTGGTGATCAGAGGCACAATGGGTGTGAACAGTTTGCCTAAGACTATTACCCGACAGCATCACGACTGCGATTTGAACCCAGGCCCTTCTGCGCCTGAGTCTAGCACGCTATAACCACTCGGCTACCGAGCCACCCTGCAAAGAGCTTGTGATAATTTTACGCAATCCTTTTGCTTGCGTTGCGTGTAAATCCGCTCGTTACGCTCAGTACAGCAATGCGGCCCGGTAGAGCTATCTCGGTAGGGTACCTGTAACGGCTGCAGGGTTTAAGCCCAGCCCTGTCAATCAAAAGGGGGGCTCAGGGCGAAGAAGCCAACAGGAATAACCAGCGGCAGCGAATAAGGCGCGGCGAAACGTAAAGCGACAGTGCACACAGAGTTGCTGAGAATAATTAATGAGGAATGATATTATGCTATGATGTGATGAGGATGATGGGGATTAGGGTGTTGAGGAAAGTGTGAGAAGGTAATAATGACTGATGTGGATCGTGTTGGACGGAACTGTACATAAACATGTATATACTGTAAATAAACAAGTGTTGATGAAGAGAAGAGACTGGTGTACTAACAACAGAAAAGAGTTACGCTCGGAAACCACGCACTACCACCGCAATAGTACCTGCATCGTGGGTGGTTCAGCGACGCCGGCGGCAGACGGCGGAGCGGTGGCGTCGCTGTGTATGAAGTTGCATCGCGAGCCGTACGGACAGATGCCGGTGACGTGGAACGAGTGACAGAGCTCGGTGCGGTAGCGGGGATGACGCGCCAGCGGCCGCAGCTCCAGCGCCCCGTGCGCGAACTGGCACTTCAGGCCTTACAACACACACACATACACCCGTTTAACGGCCCTTTTTCCGGGACTACCCAGGTCAGCCGGTACCAGAAAGTTATTTTACTGAAGCAAGAGACGGTGAGTGGCCGTGGCATCAGCTGGGCCGTAAGCAAGTCTGCACCTCGCTCCAGACAGATAACCATGCCAGCACCCCACCACTCAGTTTTTTTACAGGCCGGATGCCCTTCCTGCCGCCCAACCAACAGCGTCAAAGCACTGAAGGCATAAGCGTCACAAATCACATCGTCTACTCACGCCGCCAGCATAGTACGCGGAGCAGGGTCTAACTAACCGCCAGGCGTCTGTCCGTCCGTCTGTCCCATCCAATGAACTATTACCATCATAATGGTAATACGTAAGTAATAGTTTATTGGTCCAATCGATCGACAGCAGTAACAGCGTTTCCTGCTGAGCGTCGAGCCCGCGGACAGGAGACATGGATCGCCTGCTGCAAGGCGCGCAGTGCTGCGGGCACCGTGCAGTCGGCGCTCAGCGGCGGCCGGCGGGTTTGCTGCTGAGCGTCGGGCCCGTGGACAGGAGACATGGATCGCCTGCTGCGGCCGTTGTGCTGCGGGCGCCGTGCAGCGGGGCGCTCAGCAGCAAATGCGGGCAGCGTCACGATGACAGAAGAACACAAATTTGTTTAGTACCGTTGCAGTTACAGTTAGTTACCGTAGCGACAGTGGCCTGTCTCGGCGAAGGACCGACACAGCTCGGTCTTGTAGCGGCGCAGATCGACCCGGCGCGCCGCCGCCGCCGCCACCGACGCCTGGCTGGGCGGGGTCTCCGCTGTCAGACGATGTCCCTCGTAGCTGATCATCAGGCGGAGTAGCGCCTTGAGGCTGTCCAGTCCTGACGCGTCGCCGAAGCCGCCGTCCTGGGTCTGCGACGGAACGGTGACACGTCTCGACAGCTGCTGTACTGCCGCCTCTCGGTGCAGCTCCGCCGACAGACACTGCGCCGCCTGTGCACACTGACAATCTGACTGTCGTACTACTACGATATCAGTCAGCGATATCAGTCAGGTGAAGGCGTAAAGACGCTACGTGTAGCCAGAAAAGTGTACGCAATTTTCCTTGCTGTTTGTCTCACTGCTTAAGTGCTTATAATATGTGCCAAAATATCGCGTTAACAAGCATTCTATAGGCAACTGCCCATCTGAAGTGGCGTCAACACGATGTACCAGGCCTAATAACATGGAGCTTGCCATCCCATTAGTGGCCTTATAAGGTCTGGAAAGAGACCAGCCTCCAAACCTTTTGGTAAGTCCTATCGTCAGTGAAAGTTCACTCACAAAATGAAAACCTGCCAGGCTATTTCCCGTGAACCAATCATTCAACTGACAACTAGGTCGTGTGTCCCACTGCATGACACGACACACAGCCCAGATGCCCAAGGAAATTCTGCCACTGCGAGATGGAGATAAAGAAAGGTTGTCAAAACATTACCTGCCAACACAAACACTGCCAAAGATTACACTAAGTGAAAGTGTCATTTCTCATAAATTAGGCTAAATAAATATCTAAACATATGAATAAAAATAACTATTAAGACAATTTTTCCAATTCTATAAAAAAAATTTAAGACTTAATATGCATTATGTGGAAATAACACAAAAATGTACAATTTAGTCAACATGTAGGCCTATCTTAATACTGGTGTCGCCTGATGAAAGAAATAAAAATTCATCTGATTAAGATTAGCTAACCCTTACCCTAAACTCTAACCCTAACCTTACTCGCCTGATACACTCCATTAATTATTCAATGACGATTATCACTGTCAGTGAACATTCACTAACAATAACTTTTGAAACTTATTTGATGCTCTGAATCTGATGAGCAGCCATCCGTTCTTCTGTAGGCCTACCTGACCATTACATTACAGAACAGAAAGAAGCACGTTGATGAATGCAGCCAAATGGAGGAGGCACCCTAATGAGGTCAAACGCCGAGCAATTTCCCTGCGAATATTCCGCAACAATCGGGGAAGTCGTCCCCTACACCCTGAAGCTGGCGCCTAGACGCCTGTCTGCGTACCTGTATCGTTGGTTTCATACTGGACGGCAAACCGAAACCAGCACCGTTCAATGACATACTCTGGCAACTTCGTACCGACATGACGACAACGTGACGTTACTCTACCAACACTTTCCTTTCCCAAAAGAACAAAATTTCGCGATAAAACTACTCTGCAAAACACGATACCCTGCACCAAAGCTAGCACATCAACAACAGCCGGAGCACGTGCTGAATTGGGTCATAACTGTCCAATCGCAGCAGCATATTCAGTCACGTGACTATCTAGGGCGCGGGAAACAGTTAAAGTTGGCCAACGGCCAGCCGCGGACGCGCGCATTCCCCGAAGAATTGCGCAATATATGACGTCAGCGACCTTTAATGTAAACAGAAAATTAGAGATGTTCAGTTTAAAATCCCGAATGATGCAGTACAAACGTGTACAAAGCACGTTAATGAATGCATAATCGTTATTTTTGAATAGCGAATACAGTAGCCAGTTACAAATGCATCATTTCGCAAAGCACACTGTGGTGTTGCTCAAGTCGGTGGGTTTGCAAGAATGATTATGAAGTGAAAGCTGATTGCTGAGCCTCACAAAATTTATTTTCTGTCGTAAACAGTAAACAGTAAGCATATTTAAGGTCGTTTTTGATCTGTACAGTATCATGTATGCTATGCAGACGATGTTTGCCGCGTCACAATACTAGAATGCTGCCCTTGATCGAGGATCGAGGTCAGACCGACTGCTTTACCATAAACGCTTTCAACTTTACCGAAAACTCTGCCTTTGCTATTTCTAACCCTTAGATCGACCTTGATCTACAGTGTATAATCGTGACTTTCAATCCCGGTGAGCACCCATACACATGCAAAATCATTTGGTTCAAAAATAGAGTAGAAACATACGGACGGACAGGACCGATTGAAGTGCCTTCCCTGTAAACGCGGTTGCAAACAAGGCTTTAGTCTTTCCGGTATTTTATACTCGTACAGTCATAATGTCCTACTTTCCGTTCTCCATTGTTGACACCGCTCGCATAGTAGGGTCTGTGTAATGGTAGGCCTATACACGGTGCCCGTCCGTCCGACCACCTATCGACCACTACAGCCGCGTGCGGCGGGTTTGCTGCTGTTGGTCCGGCGGGCAAGAGAAATCCATCGACAGCGGCGGCCGCCGGGCGCCGCAACAGCGCGACACACAACAGCACGGCGCTCAGCAGCAAATGCGAGCAGTGTCACGTTGTCAGCAGACGCGTGAAGCTAAACACGGGACTTGTTCAGTTCTCGGCGCATGCAGACAGAGAGACGCTTCAGCTTCGTATCTATACCATTAGGTTCCATTACCTACGTACAGCGCATTGTAACTCTCGATTATTGTAAAAACGCTATGCAAATACTGTTACTCAGTTACATAAACATCCGCAGGTGCGCGTTGCCGCTGCATAGAGCCTCTTAACAATGCCTACCATTGAACTGTTCCGTGTTTAGACCGACATGGACTCTGGAGAGTAGGCCTAATTGAAAAGAGGCACGCTACAGTGAGCTAAGCTTAATCATCTACCCTATCGAAGGAGCGATGATCCGATAATCCTATCACTGCGCTTTTCAAATCTATCGCCACATTACCGTGCATATTTCTATACGTGCCGTTGCCGATCGTATCGATCGACGTGAATACGATGCCGTGCGTTTTGTTTCGGATGAACGGCGAATTAGCCAATAATATAACAGCCATAAGATATAAATAGGCGTTGTCATGATCATTCACAAAGTTTGCTATGTAGAAATTGACCAGTCGCAGCCAATAACAGCTGCTGCTATTCGTCCATTGCAGTGTCATAGTTATTTCATAACAAGGCAATCGAGAATGTCAGACTTCTGCCCCGTGCTGTCCCTCGTTGAGTCATTTTGAGCATTCGCATCACCTATGTTTGGCCATTATGTACAAACATGATGTCATCCAAAAAAACGGATATATACATAACGTATCGTTACTCCGCCAGAGGAAGACCGAACCACAGCTATATAAACACAAGCCGTCACGTCGCTTCGCTTCGTGCCGGCTTGACGCTGATGATATATTCGGCCGGTCGTCTTGGTTAATGCAGGCGATAACAGTGTCAGCAGTTATCGCCTGTATGCATCTGAAACACAACAGCTGTTGTATGTCCCGATGGCCAACGCCACACGGTGTGGCGTTGGCCATCGGGACATACAACAGCTGTTGTGTTTCAGATGCATACAGGCGATCACACCTATCTCTTATCTATGTGGAGTTGCTATTATGAGCAGCCGTCAACCAAAGAGGTTGCAACACACCATAGCAACATAACGGTTAAGATACGTACAGATGCGTCGAAGTGGTTCCCAAGATATGTGAGAGGATAGACAGATAAACAGACGGACAAGACGTAAATTCACACATACACGCTCAACGTAATACTCAGCTCCATAGTGGAGGCGGAGTAATAATTCAGTTGGCCTACGATCGAGAATCTGTCACGTGACGTTACCGACATGTATTCAACACAAACAACTGCAGTCATTTGCTGATATTTCAGCCAGTTGGCAAAAATAATATAATTCGAACAACGCACCGCTACAAAATAATATTTGAATTTACGACAACAAAAAGATGAGCGCGGTATCTGCACGTTGACAATAGCAGGCCCTGGAGTTACAGCCTTTTACACACACTGTACACAGTGACGGATCCAAGATTTCAGAAATTTAAAAATTTTAATTGCGGACGCATTCAGTGATTCAAAATTTCGTTCTAAGCGTGAGTCATACACCCAGCTTTCCTCAATAGCCAAAAGATGCACACAAAACGAAACTGATCCTTTTTTTCTGGCTCACGGTGTATAAATTTCCCCGAAAACGGTCCGCCGTCCACTGAGTAGCCCATACGCCACCGTCTGTCGGAGTCTGTATATACCAAACAGACTCGCCAACTCGCCGTTCCAGTTGAGTACCTGACAGTCGACGAATGTAGGACATGTGCCTCCTCCGGTCATTTGCCCCCCCCCAAAAAAAAAAACTACAATTGCGGACATCTGCCCTTCTCCTGGCCTAACCTTAACCCAAGCCTAACTCTAAACCCTAACCGTCACGTAACCGTAATAACCGTAACCATAACCCTACACTCTAACCCTAACACACACACACACACACACACACACACACACACAC
>Ga0126329_10000201_pt1 | contig 12211 bp, 10 predicted proteins | sample InaspJWI85metaG_FD_104915 | JGI IMG/M metagenome (GOLD analysis project Ga0126329, IMG submission 104915) | Marine gutless worms symbiont microbial communities from Oahu, Hawaii - Inanidrilus sp. 2 OAHU.JWI-85 metaG | ecosystem: Host-associated > Annelida > Digestive system > Unclassified...
AACTTCATACCATCGGTTTGGTCAGGACTTGTCGTATAAGTAGTTTCTGCACTGTTGCGTGGTAATTGGCAAGATTACTACTGACAAGACGCATCGCGCGGTCACTCTGCGATAGCTGAGCTTCTTGTTAATTACGGCCGGAACTGTAACAACTACATCGGGCCAAAGCATCGATACTCATGCTGGCCACTGCGGCTCGACCGACACTGTCGGCTTGTGTATCTCGGTCTTAAGTACAGCGCGAAGAGTAATTCTAGCAGGCGCCAAAAATAACGCAACGAGTTAAATTAGCGTCGGGCAAACTCCGAGAATAAGAGAACACATTGCGTCTTGTTCGCTAGAATTGTCGTTATTCTGTAGTTGCGGAAGTCGATTTGATAACAGAGCTGCATGCGACTGAAGTTCTGCCTAAGCGAAGCGGGCATCCTGCCAGCTATTGGGATACATTGCCAGCGCATCGTCGGCGAGCTGCGCAGCTGCCGCAGCCGTGAAACGGAACGCGTCGGGAGGAGGCCGTCGTGCGCGTGGATGAGGGCGGGCGCGGGAAAGAAACCCGTCCGCGGCGCCGACTACTGACCGCTGCGGTTCTCATCAGCTGAATGATGAACGCGAGGATGCAATGATGCATCGCGCCAACGAGCTGGATGGTCTGCGTAAACTGCCGAGTCTCGAGAGAGAGAGAGAGAGAGAGAGAGAGATAGACGCCGATCGCTTTATGCTTCTGTCCCGCCGTGCAGCTAGCGATGCCGGCCGCCGAATATCGGCACTGGCACTGCGGGCAGCGCACGCCGACAGACTCCTCGGCTACGTCAGACCGATTCTGCCAAACTGTGACGACGTTTATTGCGCCACATTGCCGCACTGCATATACACAAATACCGTGGACAGATTACAGTAGAATATACAATAGAGCGTTTTGACGCCGAGTAAATGCAGCTGGTGGCTGTTGAACGTTGTTGCCGCCGACATTCACGATCTGCAGTACAGTTGTTGCCTCCTTGACATTTACACAGCTACTTGGGGCAGACAGCCAGCCGGCCACTGCCGACCGGCCTGAGCTGCCGGCGGTGGTCCGGCGCCGCAATACACCATGCCACTTCTGCTCCGATTCTTCATCCTGTCCGCTCGATGGCTCGCCGGGACATGTACACGGCGGCGCCGACTGCAGGGCGCGGTGTATTTACGGCTGTGCTGGGCGGCCTGTGCGGTGCGCGCTCGTCCTGTCAGCGGCTTGACACCGCTGGTTCGGATAAGACTCGTCGGTCGAGTTGCTGCGCCTCGCCAGGCCTCACGGCAACCGGAGTCCGGACACTCGTCCCCCCGTACATCCGCCCGTCCGTCCCGCACACCTGCCTCCCCTTCCAGAAAACTGCCGTCGCGGACACCTGCCCTCCTCCCCCGGTCACGGTTAGGGTTTCAGGGTTAAAGCTAATTCACACTGCCACGCCAGACACGACAAACTGTCTTGTCTGTGTCGCGTCCGCCTCGGCGGTGTGAATTGGATTCCGGACAACTCAAGACTGTCGCCGACAGAAAATTTGAAGTCTGAAAACATTCAGAGCATCTTCACACCGGCACAACAGACACGACACAGACAGGACCGTCTGGTCTTGTCTGGCGGGCGGTGTGAATTGGGCATTCGGGTTAGGGTTAAGTCTGGGGGTAGATATCCGGGGGCCCTTGTCGTATATTCGAGGCAAGCCAACGCCTGCAGTCGTCCCGACGAGCAGTTGCACAAGCGCTCATCGCCAGCTGCCTCAGCGCTCGCTAACACTCTATCATAACTAGACAAACTGCCCTCGATCAAGGATCGCGATCAGACCGACCACGTCCGCCTTACCACGCTCACACGCACTCGCTGTCGCTGGCCTCGGTCTCGCCACGCCGCACACCTAACCGCGCTAGCTCACAGCTGATGACGTCACACTGGAAACCCTCTACTACGACCATCAATCAGTACTCATAGGACGCCGCAGTAGATGCTCGTGTAACCCACCAATTTTGCATTGACCTTTGACCTTGACCTTGACTTTCAATCGAACTATGGTCATGATCCATTGAATGGATCCCATTCACGTGCAAGAAATCAAGGTCAGAAGTCAGTTGGTTTAAAAGATAAAGTGTAAACGAACTGACGGATGGGCACCGTTGGGCGGACGGACCGACGGACACGGCCGATCGCATTACCTTTCCCGCTAATGCGGTCTGTAGGCCTGATTGCATGTGATCGAAATAAGTGTGCGCTATAAACTGTGCTTTATAAGAGAACGTTACAATTACTGATATTAACATGAATCGCATATCACGAGTATTTTAGGGTTTGCTTTAATTTTAATTTAATTGGCTGTTATTTTAGTATTTTTTACTTTTATCGTTTTTTACTTTACGTAATCATTTCTGTACAAGAATATACTAGGCTAATCAATGATCTGTGTTGTAAATATATTAAATGTTGTCAGTACATTTAACCTATGAAGTTTGTAATCCACTAATCGATAGCATATGTTTTGTGGCTTAGTTCATCAAATTAGCTTAGTGCCTCTTTTCTGTTTTCTAGCCTGTACCAGCGCAGAGATTTAGATATGAAACGTGATGTAGTTTACAGAATTGCTTATTATCTTGGCTTCAAAACTTCAGAAGTAATTTTTTGTCTGCCAGACTGTGAAGAAACATTTGCGTGTATTTATAATTCGCGTTTTGTCAACTTGCGCGTTTGTTTCTGAAGTTACGACAACGAATATGTTTATTATTATTATTGTTATTATTATAATTTCTGCCGTCGCCGCCTGTAGGCTACATGAACAATCTGTCGGCGTATGATGCGTACTGAATATGTTTTTATTTGCGCGGGTCTGCTTATCAGTTAACAACCCAGAGGCGCGTTTCAGAACGTTCTTTTAAAGGGCGCTTTGTAAATGTATTTATCTATACTTAGTACGTATTTACTTACTGAATCAATGAATGAACGAAATGCGTAGGTGTTGGCTTGGTTCGAGGAGTCTGACGACCAAGTGACAGCGTTTGTCGAACCTTTTGTCATTCTGCTTATTCTGATCGCCAACGCCATCGTCGGAGTCTGGCAGGTCAGCCCTCTCTCTCTGTGGTTATGCAATGTTGCAGTTTTCAGTGCATAATTGAAGGGTTGCGGGGATAAACTGACAAAGTGCCAAATAGACGGTTTTGGGAAAACCCCGTCAAAGTTTCGCACCTAAAATGGTGACTACAAGTCACTTTTTCCGCATTATGTCATGAGCAACACATCGTAAGATGTATTTCGCTGTCTAGATTAACGAGCTGTATTTTTCACGTGAATTTATCTACATTATATAAAATATTAAAGAAAATGCTATATAGACACTTAAGCTTAATGGCGGCAATATAATGCGTACCGCGTACACTTTACATACTATAGATTAGGAAACGAAATAGACATATAGGCTAAACATAGCGTCATCACTTCAACGTTACAAGCAAGAACGTGGTTGTCTCGTGCACTTTCTTCGTCTTCCAGCAGAGTGGTGGCCAGGCGCGCAAAGTGCACGAGACAACCACCTTCTTGCTTGTAACTTTGCCAAATATTCACCGATTTTAATTTTTTTCACTAACAGACTAAGCAATAAACCTTTCTCAATTTGATTATTAAAACCCCACCACACTTTAAATATGTAGCTACACTACCTTGTAAGTTATCGTTAATCGCTTGTTTTCTAACATTAAATGTTTCACAAGGTAGTGTGGAAACATATGCAAGGTGTGTTGGGATGTTTAATAAATACTTTTCTGCAAATTTACGAAGTAATCTTACAGTGAATTTTGGCAGAATTACGGCCATGAGTTTGTGTTGCCACTTTTTGGCCCACCCTGTACATACAAGAAGCCCCGATTCTTCCTGCCACAGCGCTATTATACTGACGCTCTGGTGGGTCTGCCTCCGGCTCGTGATTGGCGACGCGCTATATGGCTCGCCGCCTGTCTTTGCAAACCCCTGGCATGTTCAAATATCGAAGTAGAAAAGGAAAATACAGCTGCAGTAAAGTCATCTGGACTTTCCTCACGCCAGACAGACTTGCACTTGCCCATACTGCCAAGTTTTCTGACGATCACAAGGAAAGTAGCATTTCTGTCCCAGTTGGTTGAACGCCACCCTCAATACTTTTCTAGAACGTGCGTAGTAGGTTTGGGGTTGTTTGCGAAAACCCAACGTATAAAGTATAAACTGACTTATTATTATTGCGCCGTATCGCATGCACTTAGTGCATACATGCGGCCTGTTGTTACAGATGTAGCGTGGTCTGTGTGTGTGTGTGTGTGTGTTTCTGTCTGTTGTCTGTTGTACACAACTGTGAGCCTTGCAAAAACGGATGAACCGATCGACATGTCGTTTTGGGTATGGACTTGCCCGAGGAACCATTATTAGTTGGGGGCCTGTATCCCTCAAGGAAAAGGGGCAATTTGAGGCCCATTGTAAAGTATGGGGAATAAGTCGATATTCCCAAACTTACTCGGTAGGTGGCATCGCTGTCAGTACTGCAACAACTTGTTATTATTTGATTGATTGCATCTTAAAACCGTTTGTTTCAGTCTGCTTTCAACAACCCACAGTGGTTGACCGAACGCCTGTAATTATGACTACAATTTTTGCTTAGTTACTTGCTCGCGCACAGTTGTACTGCGCGTAGTCAGTCGTCGATGAACGACGGCGACTGCGCGGCGAGCGCGAGGTTTCTGCGTATCAAGATTGATGAGTTGTCGACAGAATGACGAGTCCGCAGTCAGCATGTGTTTGGATTCGGCACGCGCTGCTTCGCACGCGGACGAAAGACGAACGCAGCGCGAGAGAAAAAAAGTCGACAGAAAGAGCGAGAGGGGGGGGGCGGTAGTGTATCGGTGGCGGTGTCGGAGCGAAACCACCAGCGTCGATCTCTGCGTGCCGGCGTGTAGACAGTATATGTGCCGCGCTAAGGCCGCGCCACAAGTAGACGGATCGGTCACGGTCTGTAGTCTGCTAAGTGTCGTTCACATCACATGGCTGAACTGAACTGAACTCGAGTTCTCAACACGTGCAAACGAACCAGCGGGAACGTTCACATCGCACAAGCTGCCGTTCTTCGCGAACTCCAGTGTGAACAGTCCGACTGGAACGCACGTGTCCAGAACTAAGCGACCTAGTTGCGACAGTGCGATGTCTGTAGCCATTCGGTGCAAACTACAAAGTAGGTCGTGGTGGTGACGCGCTAATGGTGTGCACGAGTTTGGAGTAAGTGGGTCAGTTCAGTTGCTGTGAACGAGGCTTTACAGACGCATCCATGCTTGGCGGTGGTGATCGCCCGTCTGTAACATCTCTCGACGAACTGCCGCCGAACGCCGGACGCGCCATTCTCGGCAGCACAGCCAGCCGCAGACCGACACATCTGGAGCGCTGCGCCGACTTGAGCTGTCCAGAGTGTGGCTGCTGCTGCTGCTGCTGCTAGCTGACGTTGGGAGTGATGTATGGGATAACGGCGCGTTGACGAGCCAGTCAGTCTCAGCAGCAACCTTGACATCGTCGGTTACCACCACCCCATGCCACCACCTCGCCTCACTCGCTGCCCTGCACCCCTGCCTGCACAGTGTGGCGTCCTCCCGGCACCCGACCTGGCTGTGCACACGAGCCGCCGTAAACACGTACGCACGACTCGCATCCGATGGCGGATTTCGGACAGAATATCAGCCACGAGGAAACATATTTACGGCGGATTAGACTGCCATTACTTCCACAGTCGCCAAGTAGCGGGCGCTCGGTAGTACGCATACCTCCGCCTCGCCTCCTGTGACGCTGGACGTGCGAATGTTTGCAGTGCTAAGTGATGTAAATTGAAAACAACTCGGAATTTACGAAGCACTGTTGATGAGGTAGCAGCGGCTGTTGGCGCGGAGCGAAGCGAAGCGGCTCGTAGCATTAGAGTTCATTGTCTGTGTGTGCTGTTGTGTGTTCTGTACAATAAAGGGTTCGTTGTTTTGGTCACATTTTCTCTTCACTTTCTTTGTACAATTCATAAATTTCCTGCTTCACTCCAAGCTAAACGCACCTGCTTCATAAACCAGTTGGAATGCAGTCATCTAAAGTCTCTCGGATTGACTTCCATATAAGGCTAATGTGTATTGTTAATTTCCATATGCTGTGGCCTCGTATTTTGTTACGCTGGCCGCATTGTACACAGTGGAAAGCGTAAAGCATCGTCTAGTGTCTGTCCGTCCGTCTGTCCGTCTGTCTTGTCTTTTATCTAACGCTGATGCGGTCATGATTAACTAACGGTGTCCAGGCGCGGCCAGCGTACGTTTCGGCCGTTTTGTCCGATGTTAATCTCGCAAAATTCGTATAGTTGGAGTGAAGAGGGAACTGTTAGACACCGTCAAAGAAGCAAGGAAGCTAGCATACTATGGTCACACCATGAGGAAACAAGGGAGTTGCCCGGAGAAAGATAATGCAAGGAACAATGCCAGGTGCACGCAGGCGAGGAAAGCCACGCACGACCTGGATGGAGAACAAGACGCGGACGGGACTCCTCTTGGAAGAGTCAATCAGAAAGACAGAGGACAAGACTGGTGTGTGAGGCCAACCCTCGGATCGAGGACGGCCAAAGAACAGAACAGATTCATATAGCTAAACTGGTCTTATTACTCCCGGTTAGCTATTGAGTGTAGGAACCGAAGTGTACTCGCGCTGTCGTGACATACGCACAGGAGCGGAATGCGGAGAGTGCTATCGAGGCGTTGAAGGAGTACGAGCCGGAGATAGCCAAGGTGATCCGCAAGAACAACCGGTCGGTGCAGAGGATCAAGGCCCGAGATCTGGTGCCTGGCGATATCTGCGACGTGTCTGGTGAGTTGCCGCTGCGTTCTCTATACATTCGTCGACTGAATATTCTCTAACGGTCAACTATTTCCGTTCCTCTCTCGTGCAGCTACTTAAACCACCATACTGTTGGCTAAGCAGCGATGACCTAGACCTGATACAATATTGTTTTGTACTGTAAAGATTGATTTTCACAACTGCAGCATTCATGGCATCGGTATGTTTTGCCTTTTCAAAATTCAGTTATTTTGGATAAGTGGGCCAACGAGGGTCAGCCCCAAATTGCATCTCGATCAGTTCATCCGCTTTGGCAGCGATCACGGGAGAGATCAACACACAGACCACTCTACTTCGTCTGTAGCAATGGACCGCATCTATGCTATGTATGAAGTAGGCCTACTTGCGCTGTTGGTAAACAGCTGAATGCCGACATGACAAAAAACCTATATAAGCTGTAGATTTTATTCTGATCAATAGTTTTCTGCAAACGAACAAAACAGACTTTATCTAATCGTTACTGACCTACCGAAAAAAGCAGTCAGCGTCTCTGACATTAATGTGGCGTTCACACGTGTTGCATAAGGAATGAAAGTGTGTCGATACAAGCGGCACAGTGCTGGTTCCCTGGGCTGGCCATTTCCAATGCTAAAATATAAATACATTTTTCAAATAAAATATGTGGACGCACTTTTATCAAACATAAACTGTTATGGTTTGAAATTAGCAAAATGCTGACTGCAGTTTAAAAAAATAAATTTATTGTGTTAATATTTATAATTGTCGGCACACTTTCGTTCCCTGTTCCGACGACTTAATAACACGAGATGTTGCGTTGTTGCAGTTGGTGACAAGGTGCCGGCGGATGTTCGCATTATAAGAATTTACTCGACGACTCTCAGAGTCGACCAGGCCATTCTGACAGGTCTGTTCATCGACGAGCCACTCAAGACTACAGTAAAACAACAGTACTCACATTCCTGTATCTCACTTTTCCACTCATTCACAAAACGTAACAGTTCTTTCTGTTGACACGCGTTTAGTATGATCTAGCACTTGTGGTACGTCTTTTGTCCCACCCGCTCTGCGCGAATCGCAGGCGAGGAGGGCTTATGTTTTGCTGATGTTTTTTTTATTTTAGTGATTTCTGCCAGCCCAATTATCACAACATCCACCTGACCGATCTTCACCGTATTTGCGGTAATGGTAGAACTATGGCTGTTGATGAAAGATCTGAAGTTCCCTGTTTGATCTCTCGAGGGACGTTGCCGTGGCAACCAATTTTGTGCCAGTTGTGGGGATAGTACATATGAGATTCGCTAGGGCGGCGCCGCCAGCGTGCGACAAGTAGCGTAGATGTAATGTACGATGTCGACCGTCGACGGGCTTTGTTCACCACGCCAATAGACCGTGTCGCGATAAATCAATTTCTGCTTTTACAATCCGCAGGGTTGGGTTAGCGTGCGATGGGATACGTCAAGAAGTGCAAGTGCTGCGCTGAACGTTGGCGTACCAATAAACTGACCAATTAACAATAATTAGCAGGCAGTGCGGGGTTAGGCGGGTGGGCTACCGACAGGCTTTGCCTTGCATCTAGGTTAATTTTGTTGTGAAACTGTTTTGCAGTATTGTCAGCTGATAGTCAGTGGTGTGAATGTGTAGGAGAGAGCGTGTCGGTACTGAAGCACACCGACGCCATCCCGGACCCACGAGCCGTCAACCAAGACAAGAAAAACATTCTCTTCTCTGTGCGTTTTTAAAAGTTGTATTTCATTTTTATTGTCTAAATACTCGTGTGCTCAGATACTGTTGCTTTAGTCGGTTGCAATAAAACTAGATAACTTAGCCCTGACTAGAAGTTGTATCAAATTCACTGCGGCTGCTGTTACTTGTTTGCAGTTTCTAATTCACGTCTGCTTTTTAGTCACGTTGTCAGAACTGGTTTTTCCCAACTTCACTTTCACTTTCGTTGGTGTCGTTGCAGGGAACGAACATCGCCGCCGGCAAATGTCGCGGCATCGTCATCGGAACTGGTCTCAACACGGAAATCGGTCTGCAGTTGATTTTGTTTTATGTTAACTTTAGCAACAGCCCGCGTCGCCACCGCAGTTACCATCGTATTCGCCGAGTGGCGCCAGTGTGCACTCCCGTCTATGGCATGCATGTTTCTTGGACCCATGTGAGTGAGTCTGTTCTCCATACTGCATCTCGATCTGTGAAGACGCTTCTGCTTGGCTCATTATAGACCTTTTGCCCTAGTTGCGGTCACTCGACAAATTGCTCGCCTTTGTGGGCGTGGTTGTCGAAAGTCAAGTAGCTTACCGTAATATGTGAGATAGGCTATAAAAGTTGGTGAAACATTGAACATACATGCAAGGAAACAGCGTTTATAGTCTGTCTAATCTAAAGCATGTCACAAAACCAGTCAGAGGCGCTGCTTGGATAGCTGTTGTACGCTGGAGGAAAATATGTTTTCGCTTGAGATCAGTCAATTTGCTCGCTTGTGTGGGTGTGAAATGAGTACGCGTTGGCGTCGATTGTTGCAGTTCGCTAGTACCTGGGTGGTCTGCTTGTTATCCACGCGACGCTGTGTGCCAGCTATATAGCCCGGTGTCTGTCTGTGTCTGTGTCTGTGTCTGTCTGTCGAAACCTGTACGGATCGTGCTGGTTTTTGGCATGAACGTTACAATATCCATTCCTACATTGTGTTAAAAGGAAGTTCAGGTAGCCTATCTGCAAAAATAAGGGTACTTTCGTCTCGAACTCTTGTCCTAAATTCTGGACTGGGAAAATTTTGCCATGGCACGTTGATAGTCGCTAAGTTTTACCAACTTAGCTGGACAAAGGTGGACGCTGAGCGTGATAAACTGGACCGTCGTCGGTGAACTAAGTTGACAGTACGTGCGACGGTCGACGGTCGGTTCATCACATTGATCGTCGTCCATCTGTGTCTACAGCACGATGCCGTCGCGCGGGTTCATCTGCGCCAGCTGGTAGCTGTTTGTGTTCGTTGCAGGCAAGATCCGGACGGAGATGACGGAGACTGAGACGGAGAAAACGCCGCTGCAGCAGAAACTGGACGAGTTCGGTCAGCAGCTGTCCAAGGTGAGCCGGCCGGCCGGCCGTTCAGACTGAGCTTTGTTCCATTAAAGCTAATTCATACCGCCACGCCAGACACGACAAGACTGTCGCGCCTGCCTGTCGACCGCCGCCGCCGCGACGCAGGCCAGGCCTAGCCGCCAGACCGCCCACACGCAGCGACGTTGTACGCCTCGTAAAATGTGACTGAACCTAAACTTCTTCACTAAACGCCACGCGATCTATCAGCTAACTGTTCAGACTTTGCCAGACGGTCTCGAGACTCAATTCGCACCGCCTGACACGACACAGACGGCACTGTTTAGTCGTGTCTGGCCGGCGATGTGAATTCGACTTTAGACGGCCACGTGACGCTTTGCTTTCGTCTACTCGTGTGTTCGTCTGTCCATCCCGTGCTTGATCATAACATAAGTGCAGCGGATAGAGAGTGCATGCCTGCGCCACAATGCTGGTGGTATCGGTGACAGCGGCAAATAGCAGGTGCGCTAACTCCAAACCTACTTCATAACCCGAGCCTCGTAATTGTCCAGAAATTAAACCGACGTTTCTCTTGTCCATTTTCTTCCTATTCCCCAAATTTAATTTCGTGTACAACATTTTTTCGGTTTTCCTATTCGCAGACAAACAGCAAACACGTAAAAGTCGTTTTTTAACGTTTCTATTCTTGTCACATTCTGAAACGTTTCTTTTATTTTTTATTTTCATATTTTCTTTTTTGTATTTTCTTTTATTAGGACAAATGTAACTCAAAATAGTATTTCAATAATATTGTGCATCATTTGCTGTGTTATTTAAAATAGCTGTGCAATGCAACATAGCATATATGTAATACAGCAAGCAGAAAGTATACAGAAGGTTATGTTATTATATAATATTGACAGGTGGTAACATTTTTAAAATCACATTTTAAGCGTTTAAAACAATTTCACGTTTTTAACGTTTTAAACTTTTTACAAATTTTTTTTAACGTTTTTTTACATAGGCCTATACAAACAACGGTATTGCTGTCAAAAGTGGCGGAGGTAACTAAAGTTGAAAAACTGAAAAGACGAAGGCCGATGTCAACTGCTGCCTAAATATGGCGCTAGCTAACTGGGAATATTATGCTGTACGTGATGAAATGTGGTGTGCAGGTGATTTCACTGGTGTGCATCGCTGTCTGGGCAATCAACATTGGACATTTCAACGACCCCGCTCATGGCGGCTCATGGCTCAAGGTACGTTCATGCCATCAACGCGCGGAGACATTGAACGATCGAAACTGTTGTCAGTCGGTCTGTTTGTCCGTCCGTTGGTCTGTCTGTCGGTCTGTCTGTCCCATTCCCCTACCTCAAAACGGTGTGTTTTAGAGCCGCGGAGAACGCTAGAACGCTAATAGAAAACACTGTGCTGGAGGTCGAACGCACTGGTCAACTGGCGGTATTACCACCAAAGGTCGATAACCTCGAGTGTCTCCAAAACAAGTAAACGTGAATAGGAAGTTATAGGCGGCCTGCCATGTACGTGTCATGGTTGTTGGTATCGGCTAACCATCGGAGACGACTGCACATACCATTTCGCGGCCATCGGCGTGATAGAGGCTTGCTATTACGACGATGCTTCTGTGCTTTGACGCCGTTGAATAGTGAGACTAGGGGTATTCTTCATGTTGAAAATGTTCGCTATTCATCTTCAGACGTCGTATTTTATTACAACTGGAGAGAAAAAATCAAGAGGGTGACCCATATTCGCCCCTGAGAAATGGTCGTTAACCGTCGTCAGCAATCTATACTTTTAATCCACATAGCCGCAGCAGGTCTGTAACTCATTCGCAAAGCGCCGCGTGTAGAGAGCGTGACAGTGTGCGACTGTACGTGCGTGGTAGAGCATTCCAATTCCGGCAAAAAAAGTTTCGATTCGATTCGATTAGGCAATCTGATATATTTGCCGCTTGTACACTGATATTCAAATAGTAAGTTAGGAGTAACTTTTATAGTATGCATTGCGTAACTGTTTTTTGTCGATGTTCTACACAGTATAGCTTTCAATTGCGTGCATCGTGGTGTATTTTAATTAAAAATCACAGTATTTGATGTGTTTGTGTTATTTATTTAGTGCAAAAACTGCATGACAACTAGTGAATCGAAAGGCCGATTTTTTTTACAAAACTAATCGATTCGAGGTTGGTGGCGTGGCTCAGTGGTAGAACGTCGGTCTCTGGCCGGCGAACTTTCCCTGTCCTGCGCTCGACCTGCAGCTGATGGGTGACCACTAATGTGGGTAAGCCATCCGCTACAGGTC
>Ga0126329_10000202_pt1 | contig 12210 bp, 5 predicted proteins | sample InaspJWI85metaG_FD_104915 | JGI IMG/M metagenome (GOLD analysis project Ga0126329, IMG submission 104915) | Marine gutless worms symbiont microbial communities from Oahu, Hawaii - Inanidrilus sp. 2 OAHU.JWI-85 metaG | ecosystem: Host-associated > Annelida > Digestive system > Unclassified...
GGTGTGAGTGGGTGAATGTTTCTTCTGGTACCGGCCTACCCGGGTAGTCCCGGACAAAAGGCCGTTAAACGGTTGTGTGTGTGTGTGTGTGTGTGTGTGTGTCGTGGGATGTCCTGTAGCTGGTCAGTCCATTTGGTGCAGGTCAACCCAAGCAGTGATGCCCTGAATGAGTGAAGAAGACACCGACGGTGAAGAGCTATATGCTGTGCACTGGGGCAGATTTATTCAGCTGTCTGAAGCTCTTACTGTGAAATGTGTAAACTGACCTGTTTGTACGTGTTGAATGAGTCTGAACATGGCACATTTAAGTACTTGAGAGCATTGTGTTTTTCCTCTGGAGTCTGTCGTTGGATGTCTTAAGGATGAGGCCGGTCCACAAGTTGTGTTGAGTTTCCCTCAGTGATTTGACACTTGGTTGCATGATAAGATGGGCATCCAATCTGTGAAATCTGTGCCGCACACACACAACAGTTTGATGGCCCTTTGTCCGGGACTACCCAGGTGAGCCGGTACCAGAGGAGACCTTCATGCACTCACACCCATGAGGAAGAAGAAGAAGGATTTGCACAGGTCCATTGCGTGGGAGCTCATCCCCTTTATGGACTTACGGTGCTTTGAGCCAGCAAGGGTTGTTAGACCTCCCCCTTTTTTATGCTGAATGCCTTTTCTGCTGCAGCCCTCCTAGTTTATCCTGGCTTGGGACAGGCATGGAGTAATGCTGGCTTGCATCTCTGCTGGCTTGGTTCATACCCGGTGGCTTGGTTGAACCCTTATAATTGATGCCACATTATTCAATTAATGGAATGCATGGTACAGGCACAATGGATCCAAAAGATTTCCTTGCTGAAGCACAGATAATGAAGAAGTTGCGGCATCCGAAGCTGATCCAGCTGTATGCTGTATGTACACAAGATGAGCCTATCTACATCGTTACTGAGCTGATGAGGCATGGCAGTCTACTCGAGTACTTGCAAGGTCAGTCATTTGACGATGTTATGACTGCTAGCTTGCATTTAAAAATTTTATTTCAGTTAATTTAAATTTAATTTAGAATACTGAAGAGCCAGACAGCAGCATAAAAGGCCTCTTCCCTGAGGAGTCTGGTGGTGGATGAAAAAAGGATGAAGCCAGGCTACTGGTTGCGGTCAGTGCTTTGTGTTCTTTTCAGTGCTTTGATGCTGTTGGTTGGATGACAGTGCAGTCATCTGGTGTGTAATAACCTGTACCAGTGATTCCAAAAGATTCTTTTCTGGAGCAGGTGGGGGAAGAAAACAGAGCGAGTAGCTAATTTAGGTTCACCTCCAGAACGGCTGTTAAAATGGTAGGTAGGTAAGTAGGCTGTAATCAGTAATTATTTGACTGATTAAATTTGGAGCATTTGCAACATATTGCTGGACCATATCTGTGAACGTGTGACAGTATTACTGTATGGCTGTAACTGATAAGCACCTATATATCTTTAGACATTATTGCATTATATAATGTAGAAAATTTGTATCTTTATTATTGAGATGTGGGCGATATTTGCCTATTGACTATTTTAGTGTTTGGCAGCAATGTCTTTGAATAGGCTAACAAAAATGTTGGCAACTCATATTGTAAAGTTAACCAGCAGCACACCTGAGTACCTGTACATGAGTAGAATGTGACATGGTTGACAGGTAGAGGCCGGTCACTGAAGCTGCCACAGTTGATTGACATAGCGGCTCAGATAGCAAGTGGAATGGCTTACCTTGAGTCACAGAACTATATCCACCGCGATCTCGCTGCACGAAATATCCTTGTTGGTGACAACAACATTGTCAAAATTGCTGACTTTGGCCTTGCTCGGGTTATCAAGGTACTGTCATTCTTTTCTGTTGTATATGCATTGTGCATAAAATATAGTGTGTTTGCCTTTACCTCTAGGCCTTTTACCTTGGGGTAGGCAGCTTTACAGTTGCCCAGTGCTGAGGCCAAATCTATATAGTGTGTTCTTTACGTGGATATTCGTATTGATAATGACAGGGAACATTTTTGTACATGTATAAATTAAGTTTTAGTACTATATTTATTACATTTTAAACACTGGGAGAATGTAGTTGTATTTGCATAGATTTTACAAGACTTTATGACTACCATATTCAAAGGCCGTGGGTAATTTTTAGGATGTGTGCTGCACTGTTAGTAGGCAAAGCATCTGAACATAAATTGCCTTTAATTCTTTGAATTGAAATTCTTCAAAAAGGATGACAAATATTTTAAACTAATGAAACACTGGTGATGAGATGATGAGATGTTAACTAGGATGATGAATATGAAGCAAGGGTTGGTGCTCGGTTTCCAATCAAGTGGACGGCACCAGAAGCGGCCAACTACAATCGTTTCACGATCAAATCAGATGTGTGGTCATTCGGCATTCTCATCACAGAGATAGTCACCTATGGCCGGTTACCTTATCCTGGTATGATGCATTTGTGTGTTGATGTTGAGTGTGTGTGAAATCGTGTGTACTTTTATTCTCTGTGTTGTGTGTTTGTCAGCAGGATTGTGGGGATAGTTACTTATGAATTTGGTGAAATTTGGTGAAATGCAAGAATTTAACATTGCAGGGACAGCAGCTGTCGATTGATTAACAGGGTCATGACTTTGGGATGGATAGGTCTTCTGCAGGTCATGAACAAAGCTTGACCATATGTTATTGCCACGGGTTAAGCATCTTTTGCTCAGAATTAACAGTTTTTGTCAGTTTTTGAGGTTAACTATTAATTAATTAAAATTGTATTACCAGGTAGTTTATTTTGCTGGTTATGGCACTGGCATCAGAGAGCCAATGTACGGGAGCAACCCTCTTCTATGAGGAGTCTGGTGGTAGATAAATGATAAGTGATAAGGACAAGCCATTGGTTGGAGGTCAGTGCTTTAGTGAGTGTCCTTCAACGCTGTTGGCTGGGTGACAAGAAGGACATCTGGCATGTAAAACATCCTCTGCCAGATATTCTCAAAGATTCCCTTTTGGAATAGTGGGAAGAAGAAAACTGAAGTGGCTAATAAATGGCTAATAAAACAAATAGGGGCCTGGAAAATGGCTAATAAAACAAACGCAGTAGGTAGGTAGGTAGGTATGTAAGTAGTGATTGTAATGGTTATTTTTTAGTTATATTCTCGTTACTGTTGCCTGTAGGAATGACAAATGCTGAAGTACTGCATCAGGTGGAGCATGGCTACCGGATGCCTTGTCCTCCTGGCTGTCCTCAGGCACTCTATGAGATCATGCTGGACTGCTGGGCCAAGGACGAGATGGAAAGGCCGACGTTTGAGACACTGCAGTGGAAGCTGGAAGAGTTCTTTGTCATGCCTGCATCTGAATACACCGATGCAACAGTTGCCATTCGCTAGACAACCACCTAAGCTCTTTCCCTGGGGCCCGATTTACAAAATATCTTACGATTTATCGTAATATTATCGTAAGTTTATCGTAAGATCTACTTACGATAGTGACTTAAACAGTGCTAAAATTTCTTTCAGGAATATCCTAAGCTAATTTGCGAACACTGTCTCAGACGATCTTACAACTTTGCAAGTGAATCGAACCTAAGAAAAGCCTCGCGCCCTTCGTAGGATGTTTTGTAAATTAGATGTCCGTCGTAAGTCGTAACTTTGGCATTATCGTAAGAGAATCGTAAGATTGTTGTAAGATATTTTGTAAATCGGGCCCCTGGTCTTTAGCCGACCTGATCGTCTTGTGCTACGGGTTGTGTCTGTTCATATGTGCTGTTTGTGCCTAGCATGTTAGGTGCAATGATTATTTAATGTGGATGTGTTTGTATTGTCGTTAAATGTCTAAACGGGTTGAGTTGGTTTTGGTGTCATGGTTATCACAGAGACAGGTATTTTGTTTTAGATTGGATTTCATATCTGTCGACAGAAAGGGAAGACCTTTCTGTCAAAGTGAGGTGTTGCGTCTTTTCAACTCTGGCAGCCAATCATTTCGTTACTACAAATCTTACAAATCCAGAAGTACATTGGTGTCATGTTTCAATGTCACTACTTTGCTCTGCCATAGTCAGCACCATCAGTATTTTGCTGCAGTGTTGTAGTTTTGCATTTGGCAGTTTTGAAATTACCTCATCGTTCGGAATCAGATGAGGTCATTGCTGTTTGATAGTAGAAAATCAAAAAAGCTGCACTGTTTCACTGAATCAGTGTCTCTGCAGTTTCAGTTGTTAAGTTTTGAATTAAATTGAGTCTGGATATTTGTAGTCAGCACATAATTCGTGTGTGAGTATGTGAATGCGTATTCTTTTCAAGAATTTAATCACTGGCTGGCACTGATTGGCATTTCTTGCTGATGTTGGTTACACTTTTGATTATTCTAGTGATCATGCTAGTCTACAGTAGGTATGATTCATTCCTGGATGTACGTACTATACAGTTGTAGTTATTTATGTCAAGTGTCATATCTTAGTTATTCCAAATGTCAAGTCATATACTGTTTCCACTTGTATTCTGTTCCATGTATTCTTTTCTGATTGTGACTGTTTGTATGCATGTATGTTGTGTTAACAATAGACCTGATTTTTGCTGTTTGGGTGAATGCAGATACAAGTGTTGAGTTTTTAAAGTCAAATATAGTGACAAAAGAGTTTTACCTCAGTCTGACAGTATGTCATTTTCCGAAGCTTTCAGTTGTTTGCTTTTTTGTGAAACATTTCTGCCGAAAATTATTAAAATCTGAAGACACATACTCAAGTTAGACTTCAAAATGTTGGGAATCTTTTTTATGAGATATGGTAGTGTATGATATACTACTAAATGGAATAAGTAAGTAAGTAAGTTGCCTTTTCTTTTTTCATGTCATATGCACACAATGACATGTTTAACAAATACACGTAGAATATGGCAATGCAGCAAGTTCATAATTAAGGTATAAACACAACACATGGTAAAACACTAAATATAAGAAAATAACATCTCTTGAGGAAACTGTTTTTGAATAGTGATGTTTTGATTTGTGGCAGTGAATGTGTCTGTTAACTTGTTATTAATATGACACGAAAGAAACAGATTTTCTGAGTTCTGTCCCTGTCTCATTACTTGAAAATTACTGCTGATGAGTGACGTCAAAACCCCTTGAGTTATTGCTGCAGTGAATTACGGTAATCATATTTAGCTGTTTTCCATGTGCCATGCACAGATGATCTCACATTTATCAGTCATTCTTTTGTCTGTGTTTTCATATACTTTTGTGTTGTGGGCATTATACTTGCCACGTGCCACATTTGCTTTGTCGCTATGCGCACATTGAGTCGTACAAATGTAAAATAATGTGGATATTTGTCACATTACGTATTACGTGCCTATCATTTCACTTACTGTTTTCAGATATTTAGTGATTGTAGCTGATAAGTGACAAGTGTACTTTTTGCCAGAATATTTAATACAAATCAGTTAACTGCATGAGCATGCCCTGTTAGTGTAATTTTTTGTTATTTAAGTGTTATGTATTTACTGATTTGTTATGTGCATACAGAGATATTGAGTTATGTTGTTTTTGTAGTATTATGCTTTGACACAGTTGAGTATTTGGCAGGCAGGGTGTTATATCTGTTTTGTAAAAATCCCACACTAGCAGGCTATTAGTTTCTGATAGTGAGAGTCCAGGCCGTCATGATTGTGAGTCCAGTGCCATAACTATTATTGCACCATATCACACTGACTTGCGAAAATATGCATGTCGAATGCAAACCAAATGCCTTCAGTGCTTTGATGCTGTTGGTTGGGCGGCAGGAAGGGCATCCGGCCCGTAAAAACTGAGTGGTGAGGTGTTGGTGTGGTTATCTGTCTGGAGCGAGGTGTAGACTTGCATAGGCCCCCTATGGCCCAGCTGATGCCACTGCCATTCACTGTCTCTTGCTTCAGTAAAATCCAGATTGGTTTTACCTTTCTGGTACCGGCCCACCCGGGTAGTCCTGGAAAAAGGGCCATTAAACTGGTGTGTGATGTGTGAATGCAAACCAGTTATGTTAGCAGTAACAGTGTGTGGGCTCAAGTATTTTTCATTTCTGTCAGTAGCATTCCTGCATGATACGAACCAGCAGCTGTCTGCACTTGTAGCTATAGTTGTTCTCTTGTTTGTTGTGTTTTCTCTAGCTGCAGAAATGGTAATGTGATGTGTGGTTAATGTTTTTGATCTTGGTTGAATGGTACGTATAATGTAGAACTTTGGGCTTGGTTATCGTTGTTGCCATTGCATTGACTATTGCACTCGGGGTTGTAAGAATACACATACGTTGTTCTGTTTCTAGTCTGGAAATCACACAAGGACCACGCACGAGGACAACCGAATAAGCAACTGCCACCTGAAGATTTGCGACTGAAGTTGTGAATAACACCTTAAGCCAGAGCTTTTTGGCTTTTGTTAAATTAGAGATGTCGCCATTGTAATGTACGTGTGTCTATGTTTGTGACATTTATTGTTGGTCGAATGGTCATTTGGATTTTGTCGTTGTTGATACTTGAAGTTTAAACCTTAGATTGGGATACAGATATGCACTTGATGTGAATTTGACTGGCACTGTCTAGCTTTTTCAGTTGTTAGCTTTTCATGCATTAATAACGGTTAAGTAATTGTTACTTTTGTCTTAAATAGTTTTGACCGAACCTGTGTAAATAGATATATTTTCTTAATTTTCACACCCTCTGCTATTATTTACCTGTATAAAATGAATAATTCCAGCATTTTTGATGAGTAAAATTTTAGTATTATTCTACGTTGGGCCCAGTTAGTACTGGGGTGGGTGACCATCTTTGGGCAGGTGTACCATCTTGGTATGTAACTAGCTAACTAGGTTAACTCAGCATTGCATTCCTCTGGGGTTGCTAAATCGAGTACCAACTTCGGCTGGGATAATGGCAGGAATGTCACCGCTACCGGGTGGCAAATAACGCTGTGTGATCCCATATGGTGTGTGAGTTTTCGTAGTGGTGAGGCTGGTTGCTAATTGCTTTACTCTGTTTACCTTTACCTTCACATCGCTGCTGTTGGTGTGCATTACTCTGTGTCTTTAATCAACTCATTTTGTCAGCTTCAGCCCAGTCATTCATCCAGTTTTGCCCGATCCTGCACATTTTCTGTTGACCCGTGTACTGTGGCTACTCTTACCGTCCTCTAGTCCTTTGCTGTTTCACGCCAGACTCAAACCTCGCCAGTTTCACAGCTTTTGCACTATAGACTGCTTGTTTCCGTCAGAACTGCTGTCATGGTCTCGGACTGGATGTTGTGTGCTTAATGCTGTTTGTTTTTGTTTTTCTTAATTTTCCGTCTTTTGAGTGCACTAGACTAAGCTAGCTAGTCGTTAGCATTTTAGCATATGTTTTGCTCTCTGTGTCTGGAGGTAAAGAGGGAATATTGTCAGAACTGCTCCATGCTGTGTTGTGTACGACAGTTGTGCACAACGCTATGCACTCAAATATGAGCAGTTCTTAAATTTACGTTTAGTTATAGGGTTAGATCAGTTTTTGTGTGTTTTTAAAGGTTTAGTTTGTATTTTTGTGTGTCTATGTTAGTTTAGATTACTTTGGTTTTATTTTGTTAGTTTTGTTGGGTTTTGTTTTTTTCAGTACCGACCCAAGAGATTGGCTGGGAAGAATGTCTCCGAAATGACCTAATTTGTGTCGAATGGGGCGTAAAACGTTGCCTCCTTCCATTTCATTTCGGTGTCACAATACTGGTCACAGTTTGCCATGTTGTTGAGAACGTTGGCATGGAAAAACACTATTTAGTGCTAAAAAAGTCTATTATATTGTCAGCAGTCTCAGTGTGACAACATTCTCTTGTGCTGAAGTCTAGTATAATGTTGCGTCGCCATTTCTTTTCAGCTGGACTTTTGGAATTTTGTCAGTGACTGAATTTGTCTTATTGTCAACTCGTAACAGTCATTGCACATTACTGAGTTATTGATTTTGGCCGTGTCACATCTAGCGAGAGTGGCTCATGGGAGACTGTGCCATTGTTGTTGTTCTGTTTCTTGTTGGGTTTTACCGTCTGCTGACTTCGATGACTTGCGACGTTCAGCGTTCCATCTAGACCTATGGTCACTCTAGAACACTAATAGGAAGTCATACTTTGCGAATGATTGGTGCCACCAGCATGCTGCTCTGATGGCTGGAAGTCATGTGTTGGTACCTTTTTACTTCGGCACTTGGCAACACAGCTATAGGCTGCATACAGGTCTTGTTTATTTATTTATTGTGCATTACTGCAGCGTAATTGCTTTATCATTGTATGGATCATTGTTCATAAAGCAGTACGGTATGTTCTCGTGTCGTGGTGTAATGTGAAATGTTTCGGCAACGTTTTCATAGTGTTCGTGAAACTTGATTTGTCTTGTAATATATTGTAATATACAGGGTGGGCCCAAACGTTGCACACGTTCAAATCACCATATTGATGCAACCGTTCAAGGTAAAATAAAACGAATTTCACGAAAATGTTACTAGACTTTCTGAGAATAAATATTAGGTTGCAGTTTATGTGTAGCTGTTAAACATTCTTTGCAAATTAGCTCAGTTTTATTGTATTGAAAAAAGTGACGAATTTCGATGCAACCGTTCAAGGTAAAATAAAACGAATTTCACGAAAATGTTACTACACTTTCTGAGAATGAATATTAGGTTGCAGTTTATGTGTAGCTGTTAAACATTCTTTGCAAATTAGCTTTGTTTTATTGTATTGAAAAAAGTGACGAATTTCGGTGGTTTAAGCTGAAGTTATTTTTTTGCTATAACTCTGTGAAATATCGGGCGAATTTCATCATTCTTTGACAGTTATCAAAATTGATTTGTGCATAATCTGTTGAAGCATGTTCCACCACATCTCAACTGTATTGTCACCTTACCTTGGTAAATTAGTCACATTATATATTCCCATATTACTAATTTTCTGAGGTAAGGTGATAACTCACTTAATGTATGGTGGAAAAGGTTTTTTAATAGATTTGTGTGTGAATCATTCCTAGTCACAACAGTGAAAGAGTAACTAATATTGGTGCACGTAGCTGTCCTGGAATGTCAGTCATTTCTGAAGTACCTACCTTAAAAAGGTAAGGTGACAACATAGATAATATATGGTGAGAAATGTTTCAGTATGTTTGTGCACAGATTATTCCCGATCACAATGGTGAACGAATGACTAAAATTGCGCAATATTTAATGTAATTATAGCAAAAATATCATCAGCTAAACAGTTGGAAACAGCGTTTTGGGTACATTGAGCTAATTTACAGAGAATATTTAACAGCTACATAAAAACTGCAACATAGTCTTTATTCTCAAGAAACTCTAGGAACATTTTGGTGAAATCCATTAATTTTATCTGGAAAGGTTGCATCGATATGGTGATTTGAACTGTGTGCGATTTTTAGCCCATGGTGTATTATGTAAATTGTACAGTGTGTAATCAAGAGTAATTATTGCCTTTGTCAGAATTATTTCGTCTTGTGTCTTCGTTATGTTTGTGATAGGTTGTGCAACGGAAATCACAAGGTGTTCCGAATTTTTCGTTCAATCTTTTCTGTCTTTCTGTCTGTCAACAAAAAGTTTAAAAGTTGTGGATGGATTTTGATAAAATGTCAGGAAGTGGGTCGAGCCTTGTACTGAAACAGTGGATCAGAATTTGAATGTGGTCCCCCATAATAGGTATTTTCCACCCCTTTATCATTTTGCCTCCGTGTACAAAGTCGAAACTGCTGAAGATATTTGAGCAATATTGCTGTATGCAATGGTTGGGTGTCCGTCCTCCGTCTGTCTGTCCCATCGATCGACAGCAGCTGCGCCGTGCGGGTGGTTTGCTGCTAAGCGCCCTGTGGGCAGGAGATATCGATTGATAGCTGCGTGCGCCGGCGCCGCGTACCAGCTAACGGTCGATATCTCCTGCAGGCTCCGGCGCTCAGCAGCAAATAGTGAGTCGCGTCGTGTTGAGAGCCGGGGACGAAGCTGAACACAGACTTTTTTGTGTTGTTATTGTTGGACACTGACAGTGGACATACACTAGAGTGGAGAGATTCCGCTGTCCCTTGACAAACGTCGTAGCGTATAAGGTCCAAACTTGTTGGATTTTTGTACAACGAAGCCACAGAAAATGTGCAACAAAATCTAATATTGTCCAGCAAATACGCAGCAAGTCGAAACAGGCGGAGTCATACGGTAACGGTATACGACTAAGTGCATAAATATTACACAGTGCTATGTCAGTTAACAGCTTTAAGCAAACATAACCAAACAAAGTCATCCGTAACACCATAACTGTAATAATGCAGCATTAAACAGCGTTACCATCAGCATAAAATTGGGCAGTGTTTTCTGCTTTAAACGTGCATGTACGTGTTTCTCAACTCAAGAATCGGCAAATTAAGCATATAAATGCACTTCTTAGGACATCTATACCAAACACACACACGAACGTTTAACGGCCCTTTTTCAGGGACTACCCAGGTGAGCCGGTACCAGAAAGGTAAACCTATCTGGATTTTACTGAAGCAAGAGACAGTGAGTGGCAGTGGCATCAGCTGGGCCATATGCAAGTCTGCACTACGCTCCAGACAGATAACCATGCCAGCATCCCACTGCTCAGTTTTTTACAGGCCGGATGCCCTTTCTGCCGCCCAACGAACAGCGTCAAAGCACTGAAGGAAAAAGGACATCTACCAATCGTCATTAAAGACTAGAGCATACAGCCGCGGCTTGCGCTTTTCGCTCACATTGTCTCGCTATGTCACGCTAAAAAGTAGTTACTGTATCTTCACCAACATGGCTGACTGATAACAACGGGATTCCACCGAAAATTTTCTGCAGCTTGGTCACTTGATGGAGAAATAAATACTTCATCATCAACATATGTGCATGAGCATTATGCTAAACGTCTCAACACAAATGCTACCTATATGACAATAATATTTCACTGATGTAAAGCAATAATTACAGGTAAGCCTATACGAGATGGAGAAATGACCAGTGTGACAATTCCCATGCTGCCACTAACATTACTTTCTGTCAGGCCCGCAGTTACACAGTTGATTGTGACTCATCAGGGGCAACACCGGAACGAAGTCTGATGTCTACGTTTCCCTTGTTATCATTAAATTTGTTGTACGAGTACATGCAATATTCCGTTCATCCAATACGTAAAATGCAGACTGCAGTTCTTCGAACGAGTATCTGTGGAAAGTAAAGTTACTTAGAAATCGTGCGACGGATCGCTATGTGGTCAAAGTTCGCAAACCAAAACTCAGAGAAAATGCAGAAAAAAGTCGTGTGGAGACAGTACACCGGTATTCTGCGCGTACAAGTGAGTATCGTACACGTGGCAAACGCGATCAGGAGAAAACAATGAATTCGCCAGAGATAATCGCGGTACTTGATCGTCGACGGATGGACGGTGCAAGTAGTTTCTGTCAGATTCTGTGCAAATCTACAATATAAGAAATGTCTGCCAAAGACATTGCTGGCTTGCAACGTCGTGATCTGTGACGCTCGTACGGGCACCTGCTTATGCTGCTATGCCATGAAAGGCTGGACGACGTACGGAGAGACTGCTGCAGGCTGCTGCAGCACCACCGGGGTGGCCAGGTCGTACGGCGCCAGTCTGTCACACGAATCAATCAATCAACAATCAGTCAACCGATCGATCGATCTGTAACTAATGGGGGGGGTTATTTTTTCTCCATGTGCGCACATATTTCCAGTGTCATAGTAGGCCTACCGTGGACACAAATAAACGTCAAAATGAACAGTGTACAAAATATCGGCCCATACATTGTGAATCAAACTGAACAATTATTTTTTTTTGGGGGGGGGTAAAAAGTTAAGGGTAAAGTTTTCCCATACTCGTTACCGAGCGTTGGGCCCGGAGCTGATCCCGGTGTATAGGCAGTCAGCCCGCAGGTGACGTGAAGTGGATCACGCCATAGACCTGGCAGTAGACTGCCATTACTTTCTGCCAGGCCTGCGGTTACCTCCGTAGCTTTCACCAGATGGCGCTACCTGTAAACGGCAGCACATATCTGATTCCAGCTTACTTCTCATTTATCGACCCAGAAAGGATGAAATGCTGAGTTGGCCTAGTTGGCTGACCTGTAGCGGATGGTTTACCCACATTAATGGTCACCCATCAGCTGCAGGTCGAGCGCAGGACAGGGAAAGTTCGCCAGTCAGAGACCGACGTTCTACCAC
>Ga0126329_10000203_pt1 | contig 12209 bp, 8 predicted proteins | sample InaspJWI85metaG_FD_104915 | JGI IMG/M metagenome (GOLD analysis project Ga0126329, IMG submission 104915) | Marine gutless worms symbiont microbial communities from Oahu, Hawaii - Inanidrilus sp. 2 OAHU.JWI-85 metaG | ecosystem: Host-associated > Annelida > Digestive system > Unclassified...
ATTTGACATACACTTTATTTGGTAAGAAATAACAGTATTCTCTCTGTTTCTATGTTTTGTTTACTATAGTTCGTTTGTTTTTTGTATATTATTTTTGGTCACGCGTAAGTGGCATTTATTTGTCCTGCTTTGGCCTCTTATGCCACTATTCTATTTTATACTGCTTTGTTTTATCACTGGTTTTACGTGGTTTTACAAATAAATAAATAAATAGTTTTCTAAGTAACTTGTTGTTTTGGTATGCAATTCGCTAGTGCGCGTCAAAGAAAATCAATACAGGTGTCTTACCTCTTATCAGCAGCAGCAGCAGCGAGAGCCGGGCTTACGCGCAAGCCGAACTGAACGAGTTACTGGCAGTTGCACGGATGAGCGAAGGAATGTGGACGAGTCCATTGCGATACACGGGGCGATCACTGCTGCTGATCGCGCATTTGTTAGTTTTGTTTGACGATTTTAAGGCTCGTCGACAAAATATATTCTAACTGCTGCAGTTTTAGCATGATTTTTGATTTTTTTTTCACGTAGACGAAGTGTTGACAAATTTATCATTGATTTGGTATACGTGGGCCTGGTTCTACAGAGCTAACATCTCGAAAAGTTCATGCTTACTTCTTTTGTTATTTTCTGTGAATTCGTGTAGAATGATGTCAGAAAGATTTTCATTCGAAGAGTAAGCAACGCCTTTATAAGCTCTGTGAGAGTCATTTTAAGATTTAAAAAACTGATATGTGCTAACTAAAACCAGTTATCCTTACAAGTTACATTTTGCGCTGTCGTAATTTAATAGTGAATTAATATCTGATCAGTTAGAAACTCGTCGAATAGTTAAACACTTAATGGCTATCGTACTAAAACCGAAGTGGTGTTGCGGCGACTGGTGCAACTGTATGCATCGAGTCTACGTAAAAGTCGCTTGGTTATCGTGTTGCTGATGCTGCTGTCATAAATAGCCGAAAGCATGCAACTGCAATGGGGCATGCAAGCAGGGAAGGTGCACATCGTGGCCGAGCGTATTCATTAATGAACGACAGAATTATCGTCATATCTACGCATATTCTGCCGGTGGATCGTCGACCGCCCCAGCTGGACCGAGTGGGTCGATCCTGCTGACGTTTATGCTCGGACATCGGCCTAGAAGCCGGTCAGACGCTAGTGTAGTGCGCCTCCAACAGTGGTCGGCCAAGAATAGCTTGCACGGCGCAGGCAGGCGCCACGGCCACGGCCAGAGTAAATCACCGCACGAGCTCGCTCGCGATGAAATAACGTGGATGTGCCAGACGATGGACACGATAAGCTGATGCTGCTGCTGCTGCTGCCGCTGCCACACCTGCCCAGATTACCTCCGTAACCTCCACCAGTAGAAGTTACAGAAGTTAATACGAGTTGTTACAATAATGGCAGCGACAGACCGCATCTAGTACGTAGTGAGTAAGTAAGTAAGTTTATTAAACAGAATGGCAGCTATGCAGCTCTATAGATCAATAAAACGTCACTGATAAAAAACACAGCCACTCAGACTCAGTAAAACACAAAGAACATGAAAAAACATAAAAACATGAAAGACAACTGCAGAATGACCAAATAGGCCTACATATATAATCATGTGAATGTGATCATATAGAATAGCTAGTAATAAGACAAATAAGACCATGGTAAGAAAGTAGGTTCACTGGTAGTGGTTATGACCATATTGTATAAAAGAACAAAAGCGCTTCGTACGAGTATTGACTTTAGGAAGGATTTGAGGGGCTCACAGCCTAGAGGTGATAGCGGTGGATCTGGGTGGAGGAAGGAGGCTGTGAAGACAGGAGGCAGGATCCATAATATCACGGAGAAAACGTACAGCCAACGAATCCAGTAGTTCCTTGGGCCCACCCAAGTCTGCCCCCCAAACGACATCTCGATCGGTGATCGGTTCGGCCGTTTTGTGGGGCTCACTGTCGTGAACAACACCCACACACGCACGCAGACGGACAGACAGACAGACAGACCACGGAACGTCAAGGCACGCGTATACAAACAGACCGAGTCTGTGCTATGCATGCGATGCTGGGTTATTAAAAAACGACTTGATGTGTTTTGTCAGTATACCAAATCCTGCTGTTTGTAATGGAAAGGTTAAAAAATAGAATAGCAGCAACAACGATGAGTTGTGGGCTGATACTACGCAGCACAGTAAGATCAGCGTTTCTTATTAAGCATCGACACTCTATAAGCGTTGTATGGGCTGCTTTGTGACACCACAATAATTGTGTCTGTCTTCGTCCAGTAGGCCTGCGTCCTCGTCACTCTGGTGCACCTGTATGCCGCCGCAAAACGACTGAAACGTATGTTTTTGTCACCTGAAAAACACACCGTTCAATTTTCATTTTATTAAAGTGGTGGCGATAATATCCCGAAAGGGTCGCACTGTCGACGGGACGTCAAACATAACTGGAGTGCCAAAAGTTCGATATTTTCAAGAACTACCTGACTAGGCCTAAATCTCAGAAACGATACTGGACAATGATAGGCATATGCTGGAAGTCAGTGGGTTACGTTAGCTATCGAACAATATGATGACCTTCAGTGACATCTAGGAGTCATTGTTATTATTAGCAAAATAGCAACCGATTCCTGCATTTTACCGCGCGACGCTATGCTAGCGTTGCGTATGCCATGGCCATGCGCCCGTGTCCATCTGTGTCCGTCACAGGTCTGAGTTCTGTCGAAACGGCAGAAAGAATCAAGCTGGTTTTTGGCACAGGAGCTTCTACCGCGCGTCACTATGCTAGAACGGTATATGTTGTCGTCGTGTGTCCCGGTGTCCGTCCGTCTGTCTGTCCGTTCGTCCGCCACAAGCCGGTATTATATCGAAACGACTGGACGAATCGAGCTGGTTTTTGGCACGTATGCTTTTTTCCACCTCTATCCTACACTGCATTATAAGGAAATTTGGGTATCTCCTAAAATAAGAAAACTTTCCTCTGAAACTCTGTCCCAAACTCTGGACATAGAAAAATTCGCCACGCAAGTCGATGGCATTGTCGACAAAACTTGTCGACGTCGAGCTTGTGGATTACGACGGACGAGGCGTACCGTATGTCATCGGATGCACATAGTTTATTACGCGTCCGTCGACTGTAACCCTGTAACTTTATACTTCGATTTGTTCTGGATTTGTTGTACAACTTGTTCCTACAATTGTGCAGCAGTTAAACAGATTTCGACTGTCGCGTTTGCAGCAGCACATCTACTTGTTCTGTCACTCACAGTGGCCGTGAAACGAAGGCGACCGTGTATATGTGATTCACCAGACGTCGCTAGCTACTTATTCACGCTCAGATAATCGATGATGTTGCATTCACACTGCGCTCGCGTAGCGAACGTAGCGATCGTTATTATCGCGCAGTCAGAATGCAGCATGAGACTTCTATGTTGCGTGTTGACTGCGGAATCTACCTGTTTTGACACACGATAAACTTGTGCTGAGGACAGAAAATGTCACTGAGACAACGCGCTTTAGTAGAAAAATCACAATAGTCTGCACTGTATGCATAGCATGCGAATGTTGTACTGCATAATGCTATGCAAACTGTGTCTGTATGAGCATCGGTTGGTCTATCAACCGAGGGTCATGCTTGCCAAACAGAAGAAAATTTCTAATTGTACCACCACCCGGCAGCTACATGATTCTAATTTCTGACTACCAAACATCGTGGAAAATATTTAAAGAGTCGTCCTTCACTAAAGTCATTCGTGCATCCAGCCGCCGCGAAGCGCCAATGGAAAAGTAACATGAACTTACCTATCTTACTACGCACAGCTAATATACAGGTTGGGCCAAAAACCGGGCCACAGACTCATGACCATTCTAAATTAATTAATTCATAATGACCAAACCTTAACCGATCTACAAAATTTTTTCACTGGAAGATTCCTTAAGTAAATTTGCAGTTAAATGGATATTAAACATCCCACCACACCTTGCATATGTTTCTACACTACCTTGTGAAACATTAATGTCAGCAAAACAAGCCGTTAGCGACAAGTTACAAGATAGTGTAGCTATATATTTATTGTGTGGTGGGGTTGTTAACCAAATTAAGAAAGGTTTATTGCTGAGTAGCCTATGTGAGTGATTTTTTAATCGGTGAAAATTTGGCAAAGTTACAAGCAAGAGCGTGGTTGTATCATGCACTTTGCACTTATGGCCAACACACTGGTATAAGACGAAGAAAGTGCACGAGACAATCACGTTTTTGATGGTAGGCTAACTTTGCCAAATATTCACCATTTCAAATTTTTTCACTGTCAGACTCAGCAATAAACCTTTCATAATTTGGTTATTAACGACTCCACCACGCCTTTAATATATAGCTACATTACCTTGTAATTTGTCGTTAATGGCTTGTTTTGCTGACATTAATGTTTCATAAGGTAGTGTAGCAATATAGGCCCCTGTGTAAGGTGCGGTGGGATTTTTAATATGCGTTTAACTGCAAATTTACCGAGGAACCTTCCAGTGAAAAAAATTGTAAATCGGTGAAGATATGACAAAATTATGGTCATGAGTCTGTGGCCCGGTTTTTTGGCCCACCCTGTAGGAAGTCAGTTTTACTGGCAGCCTTAGCAGTAAAATTATAGTTATATTAGTAGTAATTTTCCATCGTACTCATATAGTGTGTTAACAACGACTAAAGGTTACTGCTGATTGCAAAATATGAAAATTAAAGGATTAATTAATTTTGCACCACATTGTAACGGTTGTGGTATGTTAAGCTCTTTTGACACACTTCTCGAGTGTGACAGACAGACAGATAATTGAGTGGAGGTAAATGAGTGGACAAAATTGCGAATTATGAAAAATGTCTCGAAAAATAAAATGTATTTATTTAAATCAGACCACGAGGGTCCATAAAACATACGAACATAGAACATGCAAGAGTCCAAGAGAAAAATAACAGGAACAAAGGCACACACACGCACACACAGCACACTCATACATACACACATATCTAAGCTACTGCAATAAAAATAGTACCAGTAATACTTGAAATGCTAACCTAAACATGTCCAAACTAGCTAAAAGAAAATAATTAAAAAGGGAAAACGTGTAGAATAATGCGGAAATACTCCCTTTAATTGTATTTAGACTATATAGCGTACATAAACAATAGTAGTATTGCTGAATAGAGCCGCGTCCGTGTATTACGAAATCGTTAGGAAGAAATAGAATATAGAGCTTAAAATACCTATACTATTTCGTTGAACACTACAAGCTGTAACTTATCGAGCAAGTCTTAGCAGTGTCACGGGAAGTGCCGTGCCAAGCACGTTTTAGCCAGACACTGCTGTCTAATTCAGTTTGCTCTATCGGGTGCAGTAGTGGACTGCAGAACCTACTGCGTGGGGGCCTGTATAAGGTCGGCGATGACATCCCGTCTATATTTCAATTACGATCTGCAAACATGATGTGAAAGCGAGAAGAACCGGTTCCTTCCATAGTGAATACGTTGACAGCAAGAACATAAAAAGACTGCGCTCAACCTATCGCGAATACACCTACAGTGTACGGACAGTATTTACATGTAGGCTATAGGCCTACGTTACAGTACAAGAAACTCTGCTGGCGCAAACGGACCGCGCGACTCCACGACGCGCTGTCGGTCAAAATTTTGTCAACTGTAGAAGCAAGTTAGTTGTTTCACAAATCCACAACAAAGCGAATAAAGTTAGAGGGTTAGTTGACCGAGTAGTAATTAGCCACGACTAGTCGATTGTCGTTTAAGTGTCTTCAACAAGCTCGACAGTCGACGACGACGACGACGACGACGACGACGACGACGACGAGTTTTGTTAAGAACGCGATCGACTTTCGGTGGCGAAGTTTTCTAAGACCGGAGTTTGGGACAAGTTTCGGAGAGAAGTACCATCATTTTTGGAGATACCGAAATTTCCTCAAACTACAATGTGGGATAGGTGAAAGGAAGCCTGCATGTCAAACCCAGCTCGATTCGTCCAATCGTTTCGATACAATACCAGCTTGTGACGGGCAGTCACATGAACAGACGGACACATGACAACAAATACTGCGCTGGAATTGCGTCGCGCGCTGAAAAGTGTCCTACAGGAGTGCAGATTATCTCCCTTTCTAAGCCCGTCAAGCCCGGTGGCAAACGTAATTACAGAGTACGCGACGCATGGCCGGTTTAACGCTAAACGTAAGATTATAAGCTCTTACTTCCCAGCTGCATGCAGACCACTATCGTTGCCCTTCGGCCGGTGGTACTCATTTCCCATGTTGCTAAAATGGGAGGCTGAGTTGGCCTAAGTAGAAGAGTCACGTGTACCAGAACGCCAAGACGATATACTCGCTATAGCGGTCACTCATCTCACAGTCAATACTGACCGGCCTCGACGCAGAGTAACTTCTTGGTGCGATTACTACTAGTCCAGACCGCCACGAAGGTCAATACCGGTCGTGGCCTGATGACAGTCCCGGTCGTTGACTGCGGCGGCGACGAAGGCAACTGAAAACAAGACAGGAACAACGGCGACACAACCTACCACTGCTGTTGCGGCCGCTGTGATTTGCAAGCTACGTTGATTCACGGTCACTTTTGGTATTATGTTGACTGATAATCCGACAGCGTTCACATTATCAGGAAACATGATACCAGCACTAACGCGCGACGCTCGACAAACCGGAAATGAAGCACTTGTCTGGCCGCCGTTCGTCCGCCAGAGTGGCCGGGTGGAGGGACGCCGAGTAACGGCCAGTCTTGGTATTACGTCGACTGATAAGTTAGCGACGGGCAGTTCACATTATCATAACAACGTGATACCAAAACCGACGCGAGACGTCAGTCGTCGTCGTCGTCGCTGGACTTCATCAGTTCACTGCGGTCAGCTGCTGAAACTGCGTCGTAGCGTCGTCTTTCGTCTGCATCTCAGCCGGTGTCGGCAAAGACTGTATAGACGACACGTCACACAGCAAGCACGGTGATTGATGTTCTGCTATCACGTGACACAAGCAGGTGATGCACTGGCAACACAGCTCGCTTGGCTGGGACGAACTCCGTGTTCTGCACCCGACACAGACACCAATACACTCCAGACAAATGCGATTAGACGAACAGGTGTGCGCGTGGTTGAATAGACGTGTACGAACTAGCAAAATAAAATGTTCATAATAGTAATAATAATAATAAACAGATTTGTATAGCGCCATAAGGTCGTAGCTTCAGAGGCGCTAGGGCCAGGCAGCGTGTTAGTGAGCGTCGAGGAAGAAGAGAAAGCCTGGAAGAAGAGGAATGTCTTTAGCCTAGACTTTAAAAACTGCAACAGAGTCAAATCGTTTCTCATTTCCCGCCGTTCTACCGTGCGATGTGTAAATCGCAATACAATATGCTATACGACATTGTTTTCTGTTCGCCACACACAGACATATCTCGGTTAGAAGTATACATGTATACAGCACTGGCCACGAACGGTGACGTTCTGTAGCTGGGAAAATAACGCACGGTTATAGAAACAAGTTGCTACAGTAATGTTAGCGACCGCCGCAGACATTATCCACTGTATTCATCAGGTGGCGACACATTTTATCCAATACATGGTTCCTGTGCTCACGCGAGTCCCCCCCCCCCAAACGACATATCGATCATCGTGACCATCACACAGTCAGAACGTGTGGGAATGGGCCAAGACCGCATACTCCTAAACGGTCACCATAGTCTCGCTGACCTACTAACCGGACTAGCATGTGTCAGTAGCCGAGTGGTTAGCGCGTCCGACTGCGGTGTGAGAGGACCCGGGTTCGAATCACACCGCGAACGGTTGTGTTTATCGCGACGGCCACTGCGATATGCAGCCTTGGGCACGGGCTGCGCACACATTTACTGCGGTGCCTAGATCAACTCAGCTTTGCATCCCTCTAGGGTCGCTAAATCGAGTACCAGCTTCGGCTGGGGTAAAGGTGGGAATGTCACCTCTGCCGGGTGGCAGGTAACACTGCGTGATCCCGTATGGCATGTGAGTTCCCATAGCGGTGTGGCGATGTTACATTGCGAACTGCTATGCCCCTTACCTTTACCTTTACCTTTACTCGACCTAGAGTAATTTCAGTAACCGCGTGCTGGCGATGCGGCCTAACGAAAACGTCAAGAACGTCGTTTACGTCTCTGCGTGACGACGTCGGCGGCAGTAATCCAGGCGACAGCTGACGAAGGCCTGATGAACTGGGACGCGTGTCACCTCAGCTGTCAGAGACCCACGGATGAACGGGCAGATGAACGTGAGCTGTCACAGTAGCTGACCATCCATATAACTCCCAAGTCGGTTGCACAAAATCAACAATACACTGACAGACCGCAGACTCCGCCCCCGTTGTTGCCAACTGGGGAGTTACTTTAAGCACAAGTCGTTTTCTTGTCGCTATATAGCAGGAACATTATGTGCAAACATGATGTCATAATTATTTAACACGCCGACCGCAAGAAGTAGTTCAGAGTGTCCGCTGCCTGCAACGGGTATTCCTACGTGCCAAGTCCAAGGCTGCGTGTGAGCCTCGCTGCCTCAGCCTGGCGGAGACGTCGAGCAGCCTCAGCTTATGTGCAAATATGACGGCATCCATAAAACCGGAAATACATAACGTAGGCCCTATCACTACTCCGCCAGAGCAGAACCGAGCCACGGCCATGGGTAACATGCACAAAAAATTGGTGAAGATCGGACGTGCAGTTCCGAAGATATGATCGCGGACAGACAAACACACAGACACACAGACACGCTCATTACAATACTCCGCTTCCCTGTCGGCGGCGAAGTAACTAGAGACGATGAGTGACCGCTCACCAGCATAGCTGGCTACTGTCGCGTCTGTAGTCGCAATCGCTGGGCCTTTCCGGCGTGTAGCTTTAGTCTGTTCTGAACTAGCTAACAATGACATGATATATTTGTTTATTAACTTGAAAAGCCCTCAATGGAAGTCGTCCCAACCACTGGCTGGTGTTTTCCATTCAGGTCTGCTTTTACTTCGTCTTACCGGATGTGGTTATACAAGTTTCACTCTCACTTTAAGCTGAAAAAGGAACAATTTCCTCTTGTACTTTGAACTTTGTCCCATGACCATGACCTTGATCTACATAGTGGACCTATAGTGTAGTGTAAATAGGTAGGGTCAAAATAAACCACTATGCAGAATGTCTGGGTCAAAAGTCATTTTGAGCGAAAGAAAAAGTATTGGTGGAAAGTGGCGCCTATAATTTAAGTAACTGAAATAACGGTGCGCCAAAGATAATATCGCCGGCACTTTAAGCGACGTTTTAGCCAGAATTTGTACAGTTTTGAGGCCTGAAACCACGAACAGTCCCAGTACTGTTTGTCGCTAACTCCAGTAACTCCGTTCCATGGCGCATTCTGGCCCAGTTTTACCACAAAACAACGAATGAGCTCCACTCGAGGGACCGATGTTTGTACTGTCGCAGTCTTGTGTGCTGGAGCTGCGTTTGATGGAGTGGACTATCGACATAGTCGACGTAATCGAACGTATGGCGATGATGCATTGCCACTGACGTCGGTTCCTTATTCTTGCTAGCTGCCGCGACGCACACCTGATTACTGGTTGTCACCTACGTGACGTATGGACGCGGGTCATAAGATCATTGTATTTACCGCCGCAGCAGATTGTCATCATTAGTTGCTCAAGCTAAAATGTGCATCGCATTAACCCAATTTCATTGGTCAATTTTTCGTGTATTTTGTTTGACAGTAATTTTTACACACCCAAGAAACTTAAATTAGATTTCTTAGTTGTAAAATGCAGCGTTGAGGTACTATAGGGCCTACGCACAGTTTGTTTCGTAGTGAGCTTAATCGTTAAAAACTGTTTGCATTCATTGAAGTCGTTGGATTAAAATATGAGTAGCCTACGAAAAAAACTATTAAAACCAGCTAATCTTTGACTGAGTGACGCTGACTGAGTGACTTACTGACGGTGCCCGCATAGTATGCGGAGCAAGGTCTGTGTAACGGTCGGGCGTCCGTCCGTCCGTCTGTCCCATCGATCGACAGCAGCAACGGCACCGGGGGTCGGCTACTGAGCGCCCTGTGGGCAGGACATATCGATCGATAGCTGCTGCGGGCGCCGTGTTGCAGGCACCAGCGCTCATCGGCAATGCGGGTAGCGTCGTGTTGACAGCCGACGAAGAAAGCGTAGTACTGACTTGTTTTTAAAAAGCTTTCGTTTTGGGACACGTCTATATGAATAATGACAATGTTGCCATCGCATTGGTCATATCGTGTTTATAGAACTATTTCATGCGTTCAGAAAAAAGCGCATCTGTGCACGGACATTCGTAAACCGTCCATTAACCTTCACAACAAGCGTGTTGGTTGGATTCTGGGAGGCGTTTCATGAAAGCATTCAGAAATCGTCGTGGCCGGCGTTCTGACAAATGTGCACCGCGGCCTGATGACCTTCCGCTTCTCGCATAATACACATCGGAGTTCCGGTGACGACAGGACTGCTGCATGCAGTAAATCCGAGGATATACAAGTGCGGACGTGAATCATCGTCATGCGATAAACCATATCGCAGCTTACAGTGCAGTAGTTTATTACGCTGGCGCGTCTACCGGCAAGCGTAATGCATCTGTCTGACGCCCGTCTGTCCGTGTGTCTGTCCCGCCTGTTTTAACGTTAACGCGGTCGGTCAAGTTGGACGGAAATTGACTCGCCAGGGGCAGCAAGCGGCCAGCGTCTTACGTTACAGTCCGAGGTACGAAGGCCAGCACAGACTTGCTGTCAGTTAATACTGAATAGTAGTAGTAAGTTTCTTTAATCATAACTTTGTCAACTGCAAAGCTACAACTGAAGTCGCTAGAGAAAGTTTCTTTGTGGATATTAATGGCGTTGCGTGGCATCGTGAGCTCGAATTTTCACGAAGAAGATGTTTACTACCGTTTATTTACGTGCGGGCGGCTTTAGCAAAAGAGAAAATATGGGATGAACTTATTCGCATTCAACCAGTTTTTAATAGAGGATTCACGTTGGAATGCAAGCTGTATAGAATAATCACAATACTTCCAGCGCGTTCGAAGCCTAAAGCTAATACAAAGATGATGAACTTGTATGATACACTGAACTGATAATAAGTTTATATATTGCGCGCGTAACTAGGCGACGTTAAGGATTCTGTGCATGCGTCGTCCGTCTTCCACGACTATCAGCCAAGCGTGAGCGACGGCGATATGAACACCTAGTAAATCTGATTAGGCTTGCAGATAGGGGAGTAGTATGCATCGTGTATGCTTCGTTCGATGTCGACGCATATTCACTGGGTGTTAGAAAAATCCAGACGCATACGACGGCTCCGAAACTATTATTTTCGTATACAAGCACATCGTCTACCGTCAGAAAATTCGCGCCACATTGCTTTAGAATAGCTGGCTGGCCCAGGCTGGGTTAAAATGGTGGTAAAACTGTACTCGCTAATGCTGCCGGGTATGGAAATGTTGCAGTGATTTATTTTTTTACACGCCGAGTACCAACTTAATGAGAGGGATATTGAGTGAAAGCGACTGTGACGTGGTTTAGCGCTGAAGCCGAGATGGAAGGCAGACAGATCGATTCGTTGCCGCCAGCAGAAAGTAGGACATTTGCCCCCCCCCGGACATCCACCCCTGGACACCTCTCTCTCCCTCTCCCTCTTTATGGCATTCTCTTCTTGAGCGTAGCCGTGTCCGCAGTCGAACGCCAGTGTTCTCGAGAGGCTGCCTTCTTTCATGCGTAGGAAGGACCGATGTTCAGTAGTCTCAGATCCGATTCAATTGCTCTGAGCCACGTGTGGTTGGATCTTCCTGGAGGTCATTTCCAGTCTGATGGAGGCTTGCGAATCGCAGCACCAACTGCACGATGATGGTCTTCATCAAAAGCACTGCGTGCGATGTGGCCAAAGAATCTCAAGCGTAACACCTGATCCCCGAATTCATTGCGGGTATCTACGCCCGGATCTAATCATAACCCTAACATGATTCTATACCTAAACCGTTACCTATCTTTAACCATTAGCGTACCTCAACCCTAAACTCTGGTAACGCATGGCGCTATATATCTCTGAGCTTAGTAACCTAACCTTGATTTCAACCCTAACTCTAACACAACCCTAAACTGTAACCTATAACTCTCGACCTTACCGCTAACCGGGAACGGGCAGGTGTCCGAAA
>Ga0126329_10000204_pt1 | contig 12169 bp, 2 predicted proteins | sample InaspJWI85metaG_FD_104915 | JGI IMG/M metagenome (GOLD analysis project Ga0126329, IMG submission 104915) | Marine gutless worms symbiont microbial communities from Oahu, Hawaii - Inanidrilus sp. 2 OAHU.JWI-85 metaG | ecosystem: Host-associated > Annelida > Digestive system > Unclassified...
CCTTTTGCACTGATTGCCTGATGTTGGTATTCATCTGGTGCAAGTCGTGCATCAGACAGTGCATCGACCAGCAGTGCCGAGTGTCTTTGTGATGGATCCACGATGTTGACAAACTTGTCATCAATCAAGTTCTCGTCGATGGCAGCAGCCAGTGTGCTAGGCTCACCGCTGCCAGGCAGAATCAGACGACATTTCTCAGGATCGATTAAACCACTGCTGATAGCAGCCTCGAAGTTCATTCTCGTTCCAGTGACAGGGTGGGAGAAATTTCCAGTTCTCCTGTCAAACAGACCCTTCCTACACGCCTCCGAGAAGCTCATCATGGGAGGCACATATGTATCCAACACCAGACCTTTGTCAGTTGCCTCGACAAACGACATCCGCTGTCCAGTGTGTACGTTGATCAGCTCCCCTGTGTTGGCGTCCACCATGCCGACAGCAATCGCTTCATCCAACGTCAACATTTTGCTGCCATCTAGACTGGTCAGCAGTGTCTGCCGAGGATCTAGCAAGCCAGACCTGATAGCTTCTGTTATATTCATCTGCTTGCCAGTGACAGGATCAACAAAAACTCCAGTAGTGACATCAAATATTCCACGATCAACCGCCTCATCCACACTCAGGTTAGTCAGCTTCACCTCCACCAGGTAGCTCTTGGTGATTGCCTCTCCCAGAGTCAGAGACTCGCCTGAATCCGGTTCCTCAAAGCGACCTGTCACAGTGTTGATCAGGTTCTGGCTGACTGCTTTGTCTGTTGACATCTCCTCATGGTCAGGCACACATACTCTTGTCTTCTTCGTGTCAATCAACCCGGTCTCCATTCCCTCCTGGACTGTCATCTCAGCACCGGAAAACGGATGCGTGAGTCTCCCGGAGACTGGATCGTAGACGCCTTGCTGAACGACGTCGACCAAGCTCAGTCCTTTATCAGTCGTGGCGGTAATGACCAGTCCTTCGCCGACTGCTTCCTTCAGTGTCAGCGTGTCGCCCTCAGGACTCACCACGTCGCCGGTGACTGCATCCACCAGCTCGCTCTCCACCGACTGCTTGAAGCTCAGCAGCAGCCTGGCTGTCGGGTCCTTGAACTTGACTGAGTCGCTGTCTACGAGACCGGAATCAAACGCCACCTGCACACTCATCAGCTCGTGGGTCTCCGGGTGCTCAACCTGACCGCTGTCTTCACTGAACAGTCCCAGCTGCAGCACTGTGTGCAGTGGCATGTTCAACTTCCTGCCATCACCTTGTCCACTCACTGTACCAGCCACGGTCGTGTCTGCCTGCTGTTCCACTTGGCCAGTCTGTGGAGCAGCAGCAGCAGCAGCAGCAGCAGCAGCCTCCTTGCCCTTCACATGCCGCTGCCCCTTGTCTTCCTCTTCAATCTCCACCTTCAGTGGCGTTTCGTTCAACATCTCAGCCACAGTTATCTTTCTGCCAGTAGCAGCATCCGTCATGACGGAGTTTCCGTCCAGCAATCCTGCAGCCACTGCAGCCTCCAGTGTCAGCTCTTCCCTGGTGTGAGGATCAAGGAACACGTTTGACGACTGGTCAAACAGTCCCAGTGAGATGGCTTCATCTACAGACATCAGCTTGCCAGCAGACGCCGGCATCAACTTGGCAGCAGTGATTGCTTCCCTCAGCGTCATAACATCACCAGTATGAACGTTAGTCACACAGGCACTTTCTGCGTCCAGAACGCCGCGAGACATGGCAAGAGCAACTGATATAGGTCGGCCTGTCGCGGGATCAGTAAAACAGGAGTCACTGTCAATCAGACCGCTCTCAACGGCAGCAGCCAGGGAGAAGAACTTGCGACAGGACGGATCCAGGAACTTAGCAGTTGTCTCATTCAGCAAGCCAACGTCAATGGCCGTAACAATCGGCAGTGGTTTGCAGAGGACAATGTTTCGGTCAAGAGCATCAGCTAATGAGATCACTTCTCGAGACGAGTTGTCTCTCACATGGCCAGCTTCTGCATCAACCACTCCTACGTGGATAGCATCTTGTATGCCAAGCACTTCACTGCTGCCAATCTCGTTAACAACTATTGACTGTGGGTCAAGCAATGACCGACTCATGGCTTCATGCAAAGATACGAGCTCTGAGGACGAAGGGTCAAAGAACTCACTGGTTTCCACCTTGAAGAGTCCCTCATCGATGAGCTGCAGCAGGGTGAGTGGGGTGGACAGTGGTGGATTCTCAAACATCAGTCCATTCAGCACTGCATCTTCCAGTGGAATGTCTCGGCCCTGCGAGTCCCGCACCATTCCACTGCTGATGTCGATCAGTCCCATCTCAACTAGGACTTCAAACGCAACTTTCTGTCCACTGTGCACATCTCGGACCATGGCCCGTGACGCGTCTATCAGTCCGAAGTCAAGCGCTTGTTCAAGTGACATGTGCTGGCCTGATACTGGATCGACTACCGTGTTTGTCTTGGGATCATAGATTCCCTCTCGTATTGCATCAGTTATTGAGTATGTCTTCAAGCCTTCCTTCACATCTTCAACTGCTCTGCTTGGCTCAGCTGCATACTTCTGCTCACTTCCGTCAAGACTTATGCGTTTGTCAGCCACTGACGGACCATGGGGTTGAGCTGGTGGCCTGGCTTCTGCCGAACACGTGGTAGTCACGCCGAGCACGGCTTTGTTGACGGAATCGACCAAGTTCATCGTCTGTCCGGTGTACGTGTTGACCAGCTTGCCAGTGTCTGGGTCAAGGATGCCACGTTCAAACGCCTCGGCTAGAGTGATCTTGGCGCCTGTGGCTGGGTCCAGCAGGCTAACTGATAGCCTGTCAAGCAGCTTGCTCTCAATTGCTTCAAGAAGACTGACCCGCTGACCAGTGCTCACATCAACAACAGTGCCAGTAGATGGATCATACAGGCCATCAGCTGCCAGTTCACTCAAAGTCGGTATTCTATCATCCTCACGTATGAAGCCCTCTCGTATAGCATCCGCAAACGTCAGCTGGCGACCGGCCTGCGTGTCAACAAACGTAGTCAAATCGGCATCGACAATCTGTCTGTGTACTGACTCCTGCAGAGAAACTGTCTCATCTCTCGCTGTGTCTGTGACCACCATCTTGCCAGTGGTAATGAGACTCAGCTCGATAGCTTCTCGGAGTGGCACTTTCTTTCCAGTGTGTGGATCTTCAAAGAGGCCGGACGTAGAGTCGGCAAGCCCACTAGAAACTGCTTCTAGCAATGTCATGGAGCTTGCTGGAGCCAGCTTGGGCTGTTCCTTGTCCAGCTCGTTCTTACCGCTCAATAAATCGCTCGGCTCAACTATCTGCAGTGCTGTGTCTTCATCCGTGCCTTCGATTTCCATCTCTGCATCACCTTGTGCTGTGACTGACACTGCCGTTTGTTGTCCATCATGAACGCTGACATCTCCCGTCTCGTTCTGCAACACACTCAGCATTAAACCACTGGTTAATTCAACGCAACGCAAAGCGGTAACGGCATGCACAGCGTCACTACAAACAGACAACGACTGCGACGAAGAGCGACAACTTACTACCTGGGTAGCATCGACGACGGCTGCAGACGCTGGCGGCTGTCTAGCAGATGGTGCTGACTCAGCTGTGTGCTGCCGAGCGGCCGGCAATGTTCCGTTAACTCCGTCAGCTACACGCCCAGTCGGACGTTCGGCAGGAGGCGAGTGGTCAGGTAGTCCAGCATGCTGCAGGGTCATCTGTCGTCCACTCACTGGCTCTGCCAGCAGGCCACTACTCAGACCCGACCTCGTCCACTCGTCCACAGCCATCGTAGGCCTCACTGTCTCTCCAGCAGCAGCTGCAACAATCAAGTGGTTCTGTGCAGCCTCTGAGAAGCTCACAGTTTCACCAGTGTCCAGCCTCACAATGCTGCCAGTCCGCCCGTCGACCATGCCCGACCTCAGGCCTTCAGCCAGGCTGACTGGCCTACCAGTAGCCGGGTCAACCAGCATGCTAGCCTCTCCGTCAATAATTCCTGCAGCCACTGCCGCACTGATGCTGATCTTCCGGCCAGTGGACGGATCTGTCACCAGCCCAGTCCTGGCATCTATCAGCCCACTGGTCAGTGCACTGTCCAGTGTCACTGGCCACTGGGGCTTCATGGTACGTGTCTGTGAAATAACTGCAGCTTCTTCGCCACCAATTTCTCCGCCGCTGATCGAGTAGTCAGTTGCCTTTCTTCTCTGCTCTTTTTCAGTTACTGTCATCTTCACACTGCGACTGACAAATGCACCGGCTTCTGCATCGACGAGTCCAGTCTTCACAGCATCTTGTGAAGTCACCTGCTGACCGCCAGGAAACAGATCTGCTGCGAGTCCTGAAGTGATATCTGCGAAGCCAGCATTCACTGTTTCCTCGAATGTCGTCGGCTCATTGACTCTCGTCTTCCTAGTGCTGCTTTGTGCAATGCTAGAAGTTACAGTGGAAGTCACAATGCCGCCATTCTCATAACGTCTCTGAGATAAACCAGATGCCGAAGCATGTATGCCGCTGCTGCCTTCATCCATTGTCCAGTCTGCGGATTCCTTCATCTTTGCTATCAAATCATCCAGTTCGTCGACGCCCTTGCCTGGCTCCGGTCCGACACCGTTGGCGACTGGAGGTGCCGACCGTGAGCCAGTCACAGTGGCACTCAGAGCTTCGCTGGGCGCGGTGCGCCGCGGCAGAGACGAAATGTCAACAACAGTTTTGGTCTCCACGGTCCTAGTCAGTGACTCCCTGCTGCCGACCGGCCTACTGCCGACAGCAATGTTGGCCTCACTGAAGTCACTCGTGCTTCCCCACCGACCAGACGCCCTATCAACAGCATCACTGTCGGCCACATCAGCTGCGGAGACGAGGCCGCGCTGGATGGCCGGTGACAGCGGCATCACTTCACCAGTAGATGGGTCACGATAACTGCCCGACTGCACATCTACCACTGCTCCCGTGACCAGCAGCTGCATCACAACACAGACCACATCACAACCGGCAGAGTAAATTAACAGAACAGAGCACACAGCATGATAGTGGAAGGAGGAGAGTGCAGTGTAATACAGATAGGTGAGCAGAGGGACAAAGCCCCTAGTTGTTAGAATAAATCTTAAAAACACAAACCACATTCACACACACACATCTGTTTAACGGCCCTTTTTCCGCGACTACCCGGGTGAGCCGGTACCAGAAAGGTAAAACCAATCTGGATTTTACTGAAGCAAGAGACAGTGAGTGGCAGTGGCATCAGCTGGGCAATGTGCAAGTCTGTATCTCGCTCCAGACAGATAACCATGCAACACCCCACAACTCAGTTTTTTTACAGGCCGGATGCCCTTCCTGCCGCCCAACCAACAGTGTCAAAGCACTGAAGGCACAACAAACCACATTCAATATAAAGTAAAGTATTTGACACGAAACCAGCACATTTTTGTGCATGAACTGTCACACAACTTTACATCTTGGAAGTCTTCATGAACTTCAACAAACTTCATAATATGAATGAATTTTACATTTCTGGGAACATAACTTCTGGTAATAAATTACAACTCGAGGCATTTAAGGTGATGTTATCAAAGCATTAATAAGCACGACAACATAACACCTAGCTTTGTAATTACAATTCTGTCTAAAAACTTGCCTATGCCAAATGGAAAAGTACACAGTAGGCCCATCTACATGTGATAACACCGAATGACAACTCTTACCTCTTACGCAAATTTAATCACTTTATAACGCTGACAGACGAAATAAAAAATATACATAAGCTGGTAAGACAAGTGCTGGCCTGTACCTGCTCTCGTGAGACACCGTTAACATCAGACGCCGCGAATGGTCTTGTGCAGTCACTGGTGATATATGCTCCAGGCGGCAGGTCGTCGTAATCCCCTTCACCAATCACCGAACCACTGATCAGCCCTCTCTCAATCGCCGTACAAATCGGTATTTTCTCTCCAGTGACTGGATTGATATACACTCCCTGCAGCTTGTTGATAAGGCCTCTTCTCTCAGCCTCCACTGGATCGTATTCTTTGCCAGTTTTTGGATCTCTGACAGCGGTCAGCAAGTACACCTGTCTGTCAAAGTCATCGCCAATCTCCAACTGCGCCGTCTTGGTGACCGCTGCATCAACAGGTTCAGTAATGACAAGTCCCAGACGAATTGCTTCGTCAATTGGAATCAACTCATCCGTCTTCATGTTCCAGTATGTCCCAGTTGCCTTGTTGACGATCTTGTGTCGAACAGCGTCTGCTATTGGTATCTCTTCTCCAGTCTGAGGATCGATGACTGACTTTATCCGGTATGACCGAGCATCGTGCATGACGGCGGCTGGTCCGGGAGCACCAGCGCCGTAGTCAGCAATGATGTATCCACGACTGACTGCTTCGTCGACTGACATCACCTGGTTGTGGTAGAGGTCGACAAACTGAGTCAACGCAGCGTCCAGCAGATGTCGGTCCACCGCCTCCGCAACTGTCAGCTGTTCACCGCTGACAGGATCAATCACTGCGACGATCTTCAATGATCGTCTTTCCAGTGAAGTTGTTGACGAGTGCACAGCTGGCTCGGACTCCATCACCTCAATCAGTCCAGCCTCGTATGCATCATGCAGTGACATCGTCCTGCCAGTTCGCTCAATGTACAGTCCATTCACAGTGTCCAGGATGCCGCGGCTCACTGCCTCGTCCGGATGAACCATTTCACCGGTTGACGAGTCCTTCACACGCCGGATTGTGAACAGCATGCGACCATGCTTAACTGTGGACGCCACGACAGACTTTGTTGCCAACTCCAACGTTTCCGAGTCGCCGTCCAGTGGCTCGGCACGAATCAACCCGCGTTCGAGTGCTTCAGCCAGCGTTAAGACTTCCGCCGTCACGGGATCAATGTAGATTCCGCGAGCCATGTCGAGCATGCCACGGTCCACGGCGTCGCGGGGTGGAATGAATCTGTTGGTGAGCGAGTCGTGAACAGCTCCGATGTGGTACGTCTGCTGGACAACCTGCTCGTTTCTATCAGTAATCACGAGATTGCTGGCGACTGCTTGCTCCAGTGACAGCCGCTCGCCAGTCCACGGGTCTATGAACTCACCCGTAGATGCATCAAACAAGCCGGCGTCGACCGCCTCTTTCACAGACAGCTCTGCGCCCGTCCGAGGGTCGACAATACCTCGCACACTGATGGACACATCATCACCGCCAACAACTGCCGACGTTGCACCACGGGATGACCTCATGGAACTGCATCGACCGTCGATCACTGACTCGTCCGCGGTCCGTGCGACCTCCTCCTTCTTCCTCTCGACATCCAGCAGTCGGCCCTGAATGAGCGCGTCGCGCACGGCGTCAATCAGCGGCAGGCGGATGCCGCGCCGTCGGTCGACGTACTCGCCGTGTCCGGCCACAACGACGCCGGCGTCTACAGCACTGCCGAGCGTCAGCCAGCGTTCAGTCTCCGTGTCGTGGACCGAGTCGACCCGCAGGCGGAACGTCTCACTGACGTGCGTCACTCGATCCACTCCCTCGCGACCCACGATCACGTCGATGATCAGGTTGCGAGCGATTGCCTCAGTCAGACTCAGAGCCTCGCCAGACACCGGCTCCTTCATCACGCCCGCCAAGTCCAGCAGACCACGGTCCAGAGCAGCGCCAAGGTCCGGCATCACTCGGCTCGTCTCATCCAGAACCTGGACAGTACGTTCCGCCACAGGTCAACAGAACATCCTCTAAACATCAACAAAAACTAGCTAATCCCTAGCTAATCAATGCTAGGGATAGTGAAATTATGCAGTTATGTGCACAAAATTTCACACATTATTAGCAATCTTCCGCATAATTTGGCACAATGTCACTATCCCTACACACACGCCCATTTAACGGCCCTTTGTCCAGGACTACCCGGGTGAGCCGGTACCAGAAAGGTAAAACCAATCCGGATTTTACAGTGAGTGGCAGCTGGGCCACATGTAAATCTGCACCTCGCTCCAGACAGATAACCACGCCAGTACCCCACCACTCAGTTTTTTTACAGGCCGGATGCTCTTCCTGCTGCCCAACCAACAGCGTCAAAGCACTGAAGGCACGAATTTCACTATCCCTAATCAATGCTAAACCACTACTACCAAAGCGGCACTTTTCAGAACTTCTCAAAAATCAAAACAAGAGAGCAACATGTCCATACTTAACTGCAGCAATTCCATTTCCTTGAAACAGACAAGACTTGTCTACACAATTTTTACCCAGGCCGGACATCAATAAGAACTCGAGGGAATGACTGGAACCGAAACGAAACAAGCATTTAAAGTGTGTGAAAAACTATATCATATGTAAAGAACTCACTTGACTCTCAAATATAAAATGATATCATTTCACTTCGTTACAACCCAGCACTAATTTTTATACACCAAAACAGTCTGTCTAGCAATATATCTCGCAATCTATTACAACAATTATAACAGCAAAGAAGCAACATCAGTTGACAAACCTTAGCTGATCTTGGTTCAATAAATCCACGGTAAACTGCCTCATCAAAATTCATCCGCTGCTGCGTGTACGGGTCTACAAATGCTCCAGTGTCTGCATCCAGGTTTGCAAGGGCATCCACGAGAGACATGCCGCGTGGGACATCATCGACTGACGACGCTGTGGTAGTAGTCCGCGTAAACTGGATAATTCCGTCGTCACACAACTCTCCGACTGTCCAGCACTCATCTGCCGTCTGGCTCAGTCGTTCTTCCTTCTCTTCCGTGATTCTCAGCTGGATGCCACTCTCCGGGATGATCACGTAGCCGTTGCGTATGGCGGCGTCCAGAGGCATCAACACGCCCGTCACTGGCTCAGTGAATGTATTGTTGCAAATGTCGATCAGACCTCGCCTGATGGCCTCCTCAAAGTCGATCCCAATCACATCCAGGTCGCCTTCTCTCAGCGGCACCGACACATATCCTCTCATGACTGCTTCTGACAATGACATCAGCTCCCCAGTCACCGGATGTCGGAAATATCCAGTGTCCATGTCGATTAAGCCACGCTCCGCAGCTTCATACAGCGACAGCGGCGTAAAACCGTCTTCAGCTGTTCCTCTCTGTGCTGCACTGTCTCGTTTGACAGAAGTCGTAGTACTCCTGCTGATATCGATGACCGCTCCGCCTGACCTGGTCACATCGGACCGAGACAGACCACGCTCCGGTATGAAGCCTTGAAGAGCCATCTCTGTCAACGTCAGTGTCTTGCCAGTCGCTCGGTTCTTCACGTCTCCGCTGTGGAAGTCCATCAAACCCGACTTCTCGGCGTCCGTCAGCGTGATCTGGCGCCGCGACGCTGGGTCAATTATCACAGAACAGTCAGGATCAAGGAAGCCTACATCGACCGCCTCTTCGACAGTCATACGCTGGTTCGTTGTTGGGTTTCGTATGCGGCCCAGAGGCACCAGCAGCAGACCGGTCGTCAGAGCATCGTTCAGCGTGATCACATCCGGCGTGCTGGATCCAGCCCGGCGCAGTCTGTTGTCAATTAGGTTCTTGATGTGGGAGTCAATCAGGCCGCGGCTCACAGCCTCGTCAGCAGACAGCAGCTCGCCCGTCCGCGTGTTCTTGATCACACCCGTGTTCCAGTCTATCTCAACCAGACCGCGTCTCAGCGCCTCGCTCGCCGGCACCATCTCGCCCGTCCTGCTGTCCAGCATCTGCGTCGTCTCAGTCGTCACCTCTGTAATACCGGGAATCAGCGGCAGGCGTCGCCGCCCATTCCTACCATCATCAACACTATCCACGTCCATTGCAGACGACGACTCCACCGACGTACCTACTCCTATCGTTGGAGTCTTTCCCATGGCCGCCGGACGTGACGTAGCTGTGACCATATCATCTTCCATCGCAGTTTCTGTTATCATGGACTGTGGAACAGCTGAACTTACGTCTCCCGTCTGCAGATCGGGACTAACTGTCGACAGAGTCTGCTGCTGCTGAAATGTTGAGTCAGTCAGCTGTGGCAAGTGACTGGACGGCTCCAATGTCGACTCCTTTGTCTCCGTCTTCTCAACAGTGGTCGTGATTCTCTGTGTCATACGCAGCACTCCGTCGTCAACAGTTACCGTCATCGGCTGCGTTTCGGTCGACGACTGAACAGTTTTGCTGTCACCGCCCTTCCGCGGCGTCGCTGCGATGGCCGGTGTGTCGGCTGGTGGAGCTAGAACTGCTGCAGCCAACTCAGTCACCTTCTCCTGCAGGCGAGCATCTGCCTCAGTGGCCACATCGGTCTCAAACGCCGACTGAATGAGGGCCAGCCGGGCCACGTCCGTCAGCACAGGTGCTCCAGGTAAGCTGAATAGACCGAGACGAGCTGCATCCACAGGCGCCACACGACGCCTTGTGTCAGGATCACAGAACTGCAGTGACTGCTCGTCGACGATCCCCAGCTGCACTGCACGTCTCACAGACACGCGCTGTCGACCTCGTGGATTATAAACAACTGCAGCATCATCACGTACCAGACCATGCTGAATGGCATCATCTATCGGCAGCTTCTCTCCCGTTTCTTTGCTCATCAAGCTACTGCTATCCGGAGGACAACTGCTCACTATAAGTCCATAGTTCATAGCCTGCAGCAGCGTCAGCTCACATGCGTTGTTGTTGCCTGCCACATCGGCTGGCAAAGTCATCTGTCCAGTCTGTCCATTGACAAGTCCATTAGCCAGTGCTTCCGCCAGTGACATCCGTGCTCCAGTTTCCAAGTTCACAACGACTGTAATGTCGCCGGCAATAACTCCGGCAGCTACGGCATCAGACAGCGTCAGTTTCTGACGAGTCACTGGGTGCAGTAGCAATCCAGAATTGACGTCAAACAATCGACAAGCAACTGCATCATCTATGTTCAGCTCAAGCTGCCAATCAATGTCCGGCAAGAACCGCGGATCTAACGTAATGTTGGCAGTAGAAATACGCGACATATCCAATCGGCCTGTGTACAGATTAATCAACTGCCTGTCAACAGCTTGGTCCAGTGTATACACTTTGCCAGTTCGCAGGTCCACGAGTGCTGGTAGCTTGGAGTTTATAAGACGAGAAGTAACAGCGTCTGACAGGGTCATGATGAAGCCACTGAGAGGATTGAAGAACTGTCCTGTTTTGACGCTGAACAGGCCGAGTTTGACGGCCGCATCAAATGACAGCTGTCCTTCAAATTCTTCCTGTGTTGGACGCTCAGCAGACGATAAGGTTTCTTCGATGGTTATAGCAGACGGAAGCTGTTCAACGACTTCGGTAGTTCGTATGGTCATCTGCACCTCCTCAACAGGTGTCTGCTCAGACGTCGGCGCAGTCTGGTGCTTTGCAGCCTGTTTGCGGTTGATCATTGTAGCAGTTGTCTCATCAATAAGTCCTCTGTGCAGCGCCTCAGTGGGAGTCAACTGTCGACCGCTGTCCCGTTCCACAATCATCCCTGTGTCCCAGTCCACGACCGCCGTCACTCCGTCGGTTGCTGTCTGCTTCGCGGCCGATGACGACCTCACTATGGCGAGGCCTCTGCGCACAGCATCGTCAATGCTCATCGTCTCATCAGTCGCTGGATTATAGTACGACCCATCGCGGCCAATCAGACCCATCTGCAACGCCTGAGACACTGGGATCTGGGTGCCAGTCAGCGGATTGAACACTGTCGCAATCTCGTCAATTCTGCTTGCGACAACCGTGCTGCGGAACAGCTGCTTCTTCTCAGTCTGGTGAATCAGCTGGCCCACAATCAGACTGCGCTCCAGGGCCTCTGATATCGGCATTCGCTCGCCCGTCTTTGGGTTGATGTACATGCCGCTCGGCTCGTCGACTAATCCGCTCTCGATGGCTTCGTTCAGCGGAATGACGTCACCCGAGTCCGGGTCAACGACTCCCGCTATCTGGAACGTGCGCCTCTCCTCTGACAGCTCCTCACTGGTCATCTCTTCACGTGCGTCTGCCTCGTCGTCAATGTGCACACTTGGCACTCTCTCTTCACTCGACTCATCGGCCGCGTCTGTCGACGGCCGGCCCATTTCCACATGTACCAGACCACGTGCTATAGCATCGTCAAGACTCATCACTTCTCCGGTGACCGGGTGACGAAACTCCCTCGTAGCACAGTCCAGAATGCCCAGTGATGTGGCCTCTGCTATGCTCAGCTCACGCTGTGTCCTCGGATCAGTCACAGACTTCAGCTTGTAAGCCACTTCG
>Ga0126329_10000205_pt1 | contig 12126 bp, 15 predicted proteins | sample InaspJWI85metaG_FD_104915 | JGI IMG/M metagenome (GOLD analysis project Ga0126329, IMG submission 104915) | Marine gutless worms symbiont microbial communities from Oahu, Hawaii - Inanidrilus sp. 2 OAHU.JWI-85 metaG | ecosystem: Host-associated > Annelida > Digestive system > Unclassified...
AAGGTGATAAAGGAAGTACGTTGACCAGGATGGGTGTGAGCGGGTGAATGTTTCTTCTGGTACCGGCTTACCCGGGTTGTCCCGGACAAACGGCCGTTAAATGGTTGTTGTTGTTGTTGTTGTCGCATATCTCCAAAACTTTTAAGTTTAATTGGCATTTATACACGAGTTTATAACTGCAGTCTATTTCTTACCGGCCTTTTACAGTTTTACTGCAAGTAGTTTGTAAATAAAATAAAATAGGATTCCAATAACCTCAACTTAATTTAGCTCAAACTTAAACTTGACTACCTGGGAGCAACATACATTATATCATTGACATTTCTTACTATTTGTCGTGTTGAGTTTGTTACACGTTTCGTGAAAGCAATTGTTTGAAGTTGCTTTTTTTCGCGTAGGTGCAAATGTGCATCTGCTAACAAAAGACACCTTTATATTGCCGAGGTCAAGTGCTTTCTGGACACATGTAGGCCTATATTGTAAATTTTATATAGCCGTCCTCGGAGATCTCGCTATTACAATGGGGGAACAACCTCCGAAAATTGCCCCTTCCCATCCGCGCCCCAACTAACCTAATATATGGCTCCCTGGGTTCACCCGAGTCCAAACCCCAAATGGTATCTCCAAGGGTATAGATCTGTGTAAAAATGTGGGTCGGTCCAAAAATAACGTCATTACTTGTATGGATGTTTAATTTTGTTTATCCATAGAGCTACATAATAATACCTACACTATAAGAGTCTAGAGAGCCAGTCAGACGCAAGCATAGACATCGGAAACAGCGCAGATATTTCTGTTACATAACTGGGATCAAAATAAATGTAGACAGCTGTTAATAGCCCTTAAGCCACTGTTCGTTCTCAATGTTTTACATAAATCAATGAATGATATTTGACTTGTCAATGTCATGTTGGATGCAGACGCAGTAATAAACAATTCATCTCAAAAAGTGGGTGGGTCCAATGCCTATCCGGACCCAGCTCCTAAAAGTGGGTGGGTCCGGACCCAGAAAAACACATAGGATCTACACTCCTGGATATCTCGATCGGTTCAACCGTTTTCGTAAGGCTCACTGTTGTGACCAACAGACACACAGATCAACAACCCACGCTATATCTGTAGCAAGAGGCCACATTTTTTGCACGCCGTGCATGCAATGTGGCCGAATGAGGTTTTTGTCATAATTTACTGCATCAAATACCTTGACAGTAATGTTGACTTGTCGTGAGACGTTCTGGTAGAGATTAGGGTACATTGCCTCAAGACGAGCACCAATCGCTTGCAGCTCACGCGACACATCAGACAGCTTGCCTCCCGCACTGTCAGCACTGTAAGAGCCACCTTCAGTAAGCAGTCCTGACCGCATCAGTCGACAAAATATGTATTCCTGCACCATAAGCAGATGCTTCACAAATCAATGTGCTGTTGTCTACTTGTGTGTCTATCTCGCAACAGCCCTTTCTCAAGAACAAATCCCCATAAAAGACGACACAGTCGCTGAATACTGAGCCAAGAATTAAAAGGGAAAATATTATTGGCTACATTCTTCGCAAAAACACATGTGTGCGAATGGCCAGTCGTAAAAGACAAACATGTCAGAATAAAGCCAAGAATTTCTGTACTATTTGTATTTGACTTGGACGGTGAATGTAAATTCATTAAAACAAATAATAGTTATTAAAAAATATTTTCTTGGCTGCCACCTTGGTGGATGAACAGGAAGAGATTCTGTTTACAGAAAGGTGGCAGCCAAGAACATATTTCTTTAATAACTATAATGTTTTATTTTTAATGAATTTGCATTCACTGTCCAAGTCAAGCAGAAATAGTACATAAATTCTTGGCTTTATTCTGATAAGTTTGTCTTTGAACTGGAACAGTGGAATGCCGATGATCTACTTGATTGTATGAATCTTTTAATACTGTATTTGATTATTTGTATGAACTTGTGAGATGTGTTGGTGGTACTGTATGGTCCAGGTGCTGAGAGATTTGGGTGAGCAGATGGATTTGTCAGGTACAGATTTGAGGGAGATTTGGGTGAGCAGATGGATTTGTCAGGTACAGATTTGAGGGATTTTATACGAGAACAAGAGGAGGCAGAAAGAGAAAAGGAATAAGCAGAGGGAAGAACAAGAAAGGCAGTGGGCACACGAGGAGACAGCATGAACATGAGGTTGAAGAACGAAAGAAAGATAGAGATTCTGAGGTAGATAGAATGAAACTAGAACGGGAGAGAATGGACTCTGAATTGAAAATAAAAGGAGAATTTGTACCGATTGCTAGGAGTGAGAAAGACGAGAATCAGAATGATGAAGAGGAAGTTGCAAGGTCAGAAGCGTCAGGTCATACTAGTTTAAAACTAAGTGCTAGGGGACTTAAAATGCCATGTTTTGATGAGATGACATGGATGCATTTTACATAGGTTTGAAGTTTTTGCAGATAGTCAACGCTGGAGGAAGGAGCAGTGGGTAGTTTATTTGTCAGCTTTGCTTGCTAAAAGGAAAGGCATTAGAAGTTTATTCAAGATTGCCTGTGAAGAGTGCCCAAGTATGAGATACTAAAAGATGCATTATTAAAGAGATTTAATTTGACGGAGGAAGGTTTCAAGCAGAAGTTAGGATAGCTAAACCTGAAATTGGAGAGGCTCCCGCTCAGTATATTGCTAGATTAGAAAGTTACTTGATGAGATGGATTGACTTAGCCGATGTGGAGCAGAGTTTCAATGGATGATGGATTTGATGGTAAAGGAACAATATTTGGAGAGTTGTCTAATGCAGTTGGCCACATTTCTGAGGGAAAGAAAACCCAAGGCGTTGAATGAATTAGCAGCGTTGGCTGAGCAATACATGGATGCACATGCCAATAGCAAAAATGTATTAGGAAAACCGGTGCTTAAAAATAAAGACTCTCATGATGGAAGGAGTGAAACAAATGAGAAAAAGCGTAACAGGAATATGAGACCACAGATTGTAAAGAAATGTTTTAACTGTGGAAAGCTAGGCATATTGCTAGGAATTGTTTTCATGCAAAGAAACTTGCAGTGATGGTAGTAAATCAGAAAACTCATGAAAGGTTTTCACCAGTAGCACAGCGCAGGAATTACGAAGCAGAATGTCATATGGGAAGAGAGATAATTCAATGGAAGAGACTACTCCAAAGGAAGTAATTGAGAAAGAAGAAGAGATTTTGACTTGTAAAGCACATAACAGAGTCAGGTGTGGTTTGTGTTGAAATTGTCCGGCACATAAGTGTAATGTCACGACATGTTCAGAGGTATAGCTCAAATGCGGATGTGTTTTCCCAGTGATAGCAGATGCTTGTTGTTCAGGTAAGGAGAATATGCCAGTACGTAAAGGGATGATAAATGGTAGGAGTATTACGGTGTTGAGAGATATGGGATGTTTGACAGTTGTAGTGAGACGTAGCTTGGTGAGAGATGATCAGTTGACAGAGAAGGATGAGATATGCTTCTTGATCGATGGTACTGTTAGACATATACCAGTAGCTTGAAATGGAGGTCGATACTCCATTCTATAAGGGTCAAGTCACAGCAGTTTGTATGGAGAACCCATTGTGTGATGTAATTATGGGAAATGTTGCTAATGTGACAGATGACGTGGAAGCAGATGAACTTCATACTCATACAGATCAGGCAGGTCAGGAAGGTCACACAGTGGTTACTACAGCACAAGCTAAGAAGCACGAGAAGCCACAGGAGCCATTCAAAGTCATTAGTAATTTGGGAGAAGATATAACCCGAAAGAAATTAATTACTTTACAGCAGCAAGATATGAGTTTGTGCAAGTTTATTAAAGAGGCAGACGGAAGTCAGAGAGACAAAAAGTCAGAAGAATATTTCACAATGACGGATGGCATATTGTACAGATATTGTAAGAATTTTGAGGGTCGTGAGATTTCACAGGTGGTTGTGCCAAAAAGACTGAGAGATAAGGTGATGACGATGGCTCACGATGCAGTAATGAGTGGACATCAGGGTAGGAAGAAGACGAAGGACAAAATTTGGAGAGAATTTTGGTGGCCAGGATCTGGTGTAGACGTGACTAGATTGTGCAGATCTTGTGAAATTTTAGAGAACCATAGCTAAGGGAAGAGTTCCTAGTGTTCCGTTGGGAAAGATGCCAATCATTGATACTCCATTCGATAGAGTTGCAGTAGATCTTGTAGGACCGATTCATCAAGTAACAGAGAGAGGAAATAGATACATTTTAACAATGGTTGATTATGCTACCCAGTATCCGGAGGGTGTTGCTTTGAAAGATATCCAAGCTGAGACAGTTGCAGAGGCGTTAATGAACATGTTTACAAAAGTAAGAGTCCCAAAAGAAATTTTTGAGTGACCAAGGAAGACAGTATTTATCAGCAGTCATGAAAGACATGTGCAGGTTGTTGTCACTGAAGTAGTTGCTCACAACTCCATATCATTACCGCGCGATGCTATGCATCCGCGGTACTAGCCATGGCCTTGTGTCCGACCGCCCGTCAGGAGTCGGAGTTCTACTAAAATGGCTGAAGGAATCGAGCTGGTTTTTGGCATGTGAGCTTCCTTCCAACCGTCCTACACTGTGTTAAAAGGAAATTCGGTTATCTCCAAAAATAAGGGCACTTCCCTCTAGAACTTTGTCCTAAACTCCGGACTTAGAAAATTTCGCCACGGCATGTCGATCGTCGAAACGTGTTATAAACTTAGCTCGAGAAAGGTGGACGCTCAGAGCTTGATAAACTGGACTGTCGTCGGTCAACTAAGTCGATAATACCTCCGAGCTCTGACACTCGACCACTATAGTTTATCGCACAGATCGTCAAGCGCTGTCTACAGCACGATTTTGTCGCAACAGTCAATTAGCGACAGCTGATACTTGGTTCAGGACTTGTCGTACAAGTAGTTTCTGCACTGTTGCGTGACAGTTGGCAAGATTTCAACTGACACGACGCATCGCGCGGTCCCTCTGTGATAGCTGAGCTTCTTGTCCAATGTGTAATGGATTGGTGGAAAAATTTAATGGAACGTGTTGACCATGTTGAGGCATATGTGCGCAGAAAAACCCAAGGATTGGGACAGATATGTAGGACCATTGTTTGCATACAGAGAAGTTAGACAGGAAAGCTTAGGCTACTCACGGTACGAGGACCAATGAGTAGTCTGAGAGAAGTAATGAAAAATTATTGTAAAAAAACTTAACAGTTTAAAACATCTTGTAAGGACGACTGTGCATGGCTGAATAACACAACTAAAACAGCAAATATGAAAAAGGCACTATTACTTAGCAGCACATCGCCGTTTAGTCAATGTGCTGACAATTAAGTAATAGCGCCGTTTTCATATTTCACACTACCGTGCGAGCGTGTGATGAGAGAGTTGAACCAGAAATCAAGACAACGTAGTAAAATCAGGAAACCAAAGTCAGAACTTTTCAGTCAGAAGACAGTGTATTAGTTCTGTTACCGACAAATTCGAACAACTTATTGTTGCAGTGGCAGAGACCATTCAACGTGTTAGAGGGGGTGAGAGGAGATGATTACCATATTCAGTTGGCAGGAAGAGTAAGAACTTATCATGCAAATATATTAAAGAAATACTGGATTACAGAACAAAGTGAAGAAATAAGTGCAATGATTATTGAAACAGAAAGTGCAGTAGATGATATGAACTTGTTTACAGATTTACAGACGGAAACCTATAAGGACGTGAGAATTAACCCGGAGTTGACGGATATCAGAGGACGGATGTGCAGAATGTATTAGAAGAATTTCAGGATGTTTTTTCGGATGTTCCTAATTTGACAAATTTGGGGAACATTCAATCAAATTAACCACGGACGAGCCGGTGTATAGTAAACCGTATTCTTTGCCGCATGCAAATAATGCAATGCAGGCTGAGGTTGAAAAAGAGTTGGACACTATGTTGAAATTGGGTATTATTGAACCCTCAGTATACGTCATCGATTGTGGTTGTTCGAAAACCAGATGGGTCAAACCACCGAGTTTGTGTTGATTTTCGAAAGTTGTACAAAATTACAATTTTTGCCCCCAATGCCAAAGCCAGAACAGATTTTGGCTAAACTCGATGACGACCGATATTTTTCGACGTTTGATGGAGCCAAAGGGTATTGGCAAATCCCTATCAGTGAGGGAGACAAAGTGTAGGCCTACACTGCTTTTGTCACCCATAAGGGATTGCACCAATTTAGAGTCATGCCATTCGGATTAGCGAATGCACCTGCAACTTTTAATCGTTTGATGAGAAAACTGTTGTATGGCAGTAAGGAACCTGATAATTATGTTGACGATGTGTTGGCGCATTCTCGTAAGTGGCCACATCATTTGGTTGCTACGAGAGACTTCTTAACTAGAGTTCGAAAGGCGCAGTTGACTTTGCGACCTTTGAAGTGTTCAGTTGGTTTCTACCGTGCACCGTTTCTTGGACATTGTGTTGGAAATAATGTTCTGGAACCAACATTGGAAATGGTAAATAATATAAGAAACAGTTACGATCGTTCTTAGGTCTGATCGGTTACTGCAGACAATTTATTCCGAATTTGTTGGCCGTTTCAGTGCCTCTCACTGATTTGACGAAAAGAAATAAACCAAATCACTTACGGCGGTGAGACGCGCAGGATCGAGCTTTTGAAATGCTCAAAAGTTACATTGCCAATCCACCAATTTTGAGTCTGCCAGATTTTGAAAAGGAGTTTGTGTTGCAAACAGATGCTTGTAATGATGGCATTGGTGCAATATTGTTACAAGAGGAAAAGGGACTTAAGCATCCCGTGGCTTTTGCCAGTAGAAAACTATTGCAAAGGGAAAGTCACTACTCAGCGATTGAGAAGGAATGTTTGGTGTGTGTAAGGTGTTAACGTCAATCACCAAAGAGATACCCAGGAAGGGCGGAGCCTAGTTGGCGAAGCCCAGCCCGGGCAGCCAGTCATGGGCGACAGGCGCCGGGGGAAGTGGCGGCCATGCAAGCGATGCGACGAAGATTGAGATGAGATGGAGAGATGATAGAGTACGGAACGAGCGAATGAAGTGATGTAACTATGTGTGATGATCATCATCATCACCATGTTCGTTTATTGGAGGTTGACAAACGCAACCAACACAGAGCAGTGGCACAATATAATAGCCTAATTGTAGATCAGTGTATATACAATGCTGAGTAATAACTACAATACTATAGTGAGCGTTAAACAGTTTGCCTAAGAGTGATTTATAAAGGTGGTATGAGCATATACAAAAGTTGCAGATAGTACGCCAATAGGAATATTTACAAAGCATGCGGATAATGAAGTCACTGTCATTTAAGAATTGTCTTGTTTATTAATGTAATGTCGTGAGAGCGATTACGAAGCTGATACGAAATGTTAGACTGGTCAGGAAGATAAGGCTGGAGAACGTGGTCAGAGTTGGTATTGACGCGATGGAAAAAGTCATCGTCGGCAGTGTTGAACAGGTCGGCGACGACAGGCACATCATCGCTACAGTAACCGAGCCGTTTGCTGCGGCGCAACAGCGAAGTGCGGTCCGCCGTCGAGCACATGCCCGACCACGCTGGCGCCGCATACTGAATGCGCGAGACAACCGTCGCGCGGAAAATGTCGTGCAGCGACGAGGGCAGGGTACCATGCGAGCGCAGCACTCGCATCGCATACAGCAGACTGGTGCCGGACGACAGCAGTCTTGCCACGTGATCGTCGGCAGTCAGCTTGTCGTTCACAGTGACGCCCAGAACACGAAGGCTGGGCACGCGCTCAATGCCTGAGAGTGGCGGTGGCAGCGCCCCCTTCCGACGCGCGGAGAATATGATCTCCTTAGTCTTTTCTCGGTTCAGCCTCAGGTTGTTGTCGGCCGCCCACGTTTGCAGGTGCGCGATCTCGTTCTTACACGTGTACGTAGCATCACCAGGCACAGCCAGATATGTATCGTCCGCGAACTTGAAAATTATATTACTGCCGTAGACCGAATGCAGGTCAGCGGCAGTGACGATGTATGACGCGGGGCCTAGCGCCGAACCTTGAATAACGCTGGCCTGTATGACGGCGACTGCTGAGACGAGTCCGGCGTGCTTAGTACAGTGGGCGTGGTTGTCGAGAAAATCCACGGCCCAGTTATAAATGCTGTCCGGTAGTTCCAGGTGTGCTAGTTTGCCTGCCAATGTCACGTGTCGGACCGTGTCGAACGCCTTCGAAAAGTCGAATGCGAAGACAAAGTCGTTGTCGGCCAGCAGAGACCGGACTGTAAATAGCATCGCCACAATGGCGGCCGTCGTCGATCCAGTCGGTCTAAACGCAAACTGGTCGCAGAAGTTAAGTGTTTGGTATGGCTTGAGCAGCGCCGGGTAAAAAAAACTCCCGGACGACTATCCGCTCTAGTGACCGTGACAAGACCGGCGTAATTGAGATTGGCCGATAATCACTCGGCTGTGTTGGCGAGGCGATCTTTGGTGTTGGCTTTATGACAGCGGTCTTCCACTGGTGCGGTACAACGCCCGTTGCAAGCAACTGATGGAACAGACGGGCCAGCGGTGCGGCGAAAATCGGCGCACCAAGGCGCAAAAACCATGCCGGTATCTGATCGAGGCCCGCCGCTGTTGGACGCAGAATTTCCAACGTCCGAAACACATCCATTTAGGTAATATAGCACCGATCGTCGGGTGCCGTCAACTTCGTGTAGGAGCGCAGTAATCAGTATCGGTGGAGATAGCCGCGTAGTGGTCATTGAATGTTTGTGCGGTCAATCCATCGACCTGATCATCGGTCCAGTTGCCTTTCCCTTTACTGACCTCACGCACTTTCGCCCATGCTTCCTTGGCACTTTTCCTGGTGTCAACCTTGCGCAGCCACCTCGAACTGTTGCGCGTGATGGCAGTACGGATATGCGCAGCGATCGCGTCGGCCTCTGCAGTTCTCCCGGCGCGCATCAGACGATTCCTGCGCCTTGACAGCAGGGGTGACATACGGTGGGTCGGACGACGTCACCGGTTATTTCGCGCTGCGGGTAGAACCGCTCCAGTAGGTTGAGCATAACATCGTACGTATACGGTATCGAAGTTCAGCTGCACGTCGTCATTGTCGAGTTCGGTGTTGAGCGCGGACGTATACTCGAGAAATCTCGCATGTTGTGCTGGCGACCGTCGTCGGAATAGACGTCGGTCTCTGCGTTTATTTAACGGCAACACATTCACCTGACCTGCATAGGCGACAACAGCTTTGTGGTCTTGACTGCAGAGTGTACGACTCTGACAGTGGTGTAGCATGGATTGTTAACGTACACTCGGTCAACAGTGCTATTTCCGCGCGTCGGTCGGTCAACAATAGACAGCAACGCACCGCGTGTTGCCACCTCGGTGTCGTCGAGCGAGTTGAAGTCACCAGCCAGCACGATCGTCGCCGACGGACACGCGGCCGTCACGGCATCGACGCCGGCCTCAATGTAGTCAAGCAGCGCCGCAGGCTGATACTGGGGTTTCGGCGGATGATACAGTGCGCCAACCAACGTGGTATGTTTCTGCGCTTGGATACGTACCAACAGAAGCTCAAACTGAGCCGAGTCACCTGGACATGTCTAAACATCGGCCGACAATCTACTGCTGACGTATACCGCGACGCCGCCTCCAGGACGACCAACTCGATCCCGACGAAACAGCGCGTACCCGTCTATAGCGACGTGATGATCAGCGTGTTTCTTTTTCAAGTGTGTCTCGGTGATGACCGCGACATCGACGTTATGCCCCGTCACATCCGCCGTCAGGTGCTCGGTTGCGTGTGGTTTGGTAATGGCCGGAGCATTCAGTACATACAGAGACGGTGCGGGGTCGTCGACGCCACGCGACAGTGTGGCGGACGAACGCAGCGCGCTCGCAGCGGTCTGCAGTTCCACGTGTCGACCGAGCGGCAGAGCACGCAGTGCCGAACGATCACCGACACGGCCCGCCGACGAGTTGCTGCGACGACGACAGGTTGTTGACAGGACTGGGATTTCCCCGTCGCTGGTTTCGCTGTAGGCGATGCAGTGACGTCGAGCCTTGACGTGTTTACCTGTCCGACAACCGCGGCAGGTACGGCCACAGCCAGCCCGCTCCACAGCAGAGCGCACCTGAGCCGATAGCTCCCAGCGAACTGATCGAAGTTCAAGTATGACGTCACGAGAACACATTTCGGCAATAAATCGTTCTAATGTATAATATCCGCTGACATGAGGTGAAACTGCAACCGGCTGCTGACACTCCACTGACTTGTAAATATTGTACATTACTATACTGTATTGAGTTATAGTATCTCATGCTACCTACACCGAAGAGACCGGTGCTCAAGGAACAAAACTAGCCCTACAGACTTTACAGTGTGGGTGATACAAAAGTTTCAAATTTTTTTCTGTATGGGAAGTCATTTGTGTTGAAAACCAACCACCAACCTTTAGAATATTTGGGAAAGTCCCAGTACCAAAACGGCAGATTGATGAGGTGGGCGTTATCGTTGCAACAGTATTGTTTCACGCTACGAGTTATTAAAGGATCTGAATATATCGGAGCTCATTTCTTGAGTCGACATACTTTGAAATAAGTTGATCGAATGTGTGATTGTGAAATGTACCTTTACTGTATATTGAATTGTTTGTTTGTGATGGACACACAATCATATGTCAAGCAACTGATTAATATTAGTCTTGATGATGTGTGAAGTTGGTGTTATGTGTTTGTATATATTGTAAATTCATAGTGATTACTTGTCTTGGAACTGTGTTTTAATTCTTATCGTGTGAATTTGTTGATTTAATTGTATATGATACGACGTTTGTATAATCATGAATGTATCATTTTGTGCATAGTTACGTTGTGATGGTGGTATGTGGTTAACATCATCGTAGTGCTTTGAGAAAACTGTTAGTTTCTTCTTCGAAGAGGGAAGTAAATGTAACAATGACGTTTGGATTGATGGACTGATCAGACCAGGAAATTGGCCTATACCTTTAAGTGAGCGTTCCTTGTGCATATATTTCTTGAGCCAACAGGTGTGTTCACGGCTAAGTAGACAGTCCATGCGCTATTGTCTGATTGTTCCGCCTGAATGAACGCGGCCGGTTAGCTTAGTGGCTAGGTTTATGTGACGAGGTCTCGTCTAGACAGTCAAATGGAGCCTACGTGATGGCGCACATGACGAGAAGGGTGTAAATAGAGACTGAGAATTTACTTGTGGGGAGTCGGATTTTGAGCAGCAGAGACGATGCTAAGAGGCTGACTGATGGTGAAACTTTTAGCGGCAGCTGGTGTTACGCCGTGCGCAATCGTAGCCTCTGTCACAAGTTCATGATTGTTTAATAGTGATCGAGTTCTTAGCGCCAAAGCTCTGGAGACGTGAGTGTAATTTGTTGAAATATCATTTGTAAATAGTTTGAGTTAATGTTTGATGGACTGATATTCAGTTCGTCAGTTATTGAATTGTCTAATGCTTAGTTTGTTTGCGATTGAACCCAATATTTGTTTACATTTGTACGTGACTTGTGCATTCACAGTTGTGAGCGAGTATTTAGTATCCGTTTGTGTTGTAGTTTGGCCATCAGTATTATTGTGAGCTGTGGAGTTTTCATTTGGACCTTGTGTACTGGAGCTGGTCGAACTTTCTGAATACTCGATAACTTTTCACAGCCGTTATGGGTGTCGATTGCTGGGAACTGGTCAGCGTGCCCATTGAGTGATAAAGTGTTGTTTCGTATGCGTTGATCGTACGTGACATTTGAACTGGAACTGTGGAATGCCAATGATCTACTTGATTGTATGAACCTTTTAATACTGTATTCGATTATTTGTATGAACTTGTGAGTTGTGTTTGTGTTACTTTGCATTTGTATTATTGTTGTCTTTATATTTGCTATACTGTGCTCGTATAATTGCGGTAATGCCTGCAAATTTCTGTGTTTAAAGTTGACATTTGTTTTAAGAAAACTTATAAGTTGTCCTAGTGGTGTATTCTTGTACTGAACACGCGCTAAACTGTATTGACAACGTCTTTCGTCGGGTAGGGTGTACTCATTTATTTACACAAAATCGTCAAAAGGCAGAAAACTGTGGTTTCGTGTTTTTAACTTCTATTATTGGCTGACGAATGTCAG
>Ga0126329_10000206_pt1 | contig 12078 bp, 8 predicted proteins | sample InaspJWI85metaG_FD_104915 | JGI IMG/M metagenome (GOLD analysis project Ga0126329, IMG submission 104915) | Marine gutless worms symbiont microbial communities from Oahu, Hawaii - Inanidrilus sp. 2 OAHU.JWI-85 metaG | ecosystem: Host-associated > Annelida > Digestive system > Unclassified...
CCTGGCCACCACACTGCTAAAAGTCGAAGAAAATGCACGATACAATCCACCTTTTTGCCCAGCTCAGTTATCATTGTCTTAACTCTCTTCTTCCAAGCTGTCGCCTTCCTTATTCCAAGTAGGACCTATTCATTTAGATCCAGAGGACATCAGTTCTCTTCCCCACTTGAACACTGTTTTGTATAAGAATGTGTTCGTTAATCGATGTTTGTTTCAGTATATTTAATTCTACTATTTCTCCTCACTGTATTGTGTTTTTCTCCTCATTGTATAACTATTGTGTTTTTTCTTCGTTAGGCCTATTTGTGTTAAAGGTGCGAATGTCACTTTTGTTTATTAAAGGCTACTTGACTTGAATTTTGGCTGTATAATTCCTGAGTTATGACAGCGGGCAGACAAACACACAGACCGACACGTTCATCACAATACTTCGCTCTTCTAATGGAATCAAAGTAATGCATTTGCAGTCTTCTTCACTACATCCCATAATTGAACGGGCTTTCAATTTTTCAAAGGGTCTGTTTTAAATGCGGTGGTAAAGGGATTGGCCCATTTCGGCCTAAAGTATGGGGACTACCACGACTGTGAAAAAGTAGGTGCGCGATGGTGATGTCAAATTATTCTGTGCAATGTTGTCGTCACTGCAGGTCGAGACCGTTTGCACCACGATGTCGCGGAGTGATCGCTAAACGACCTCATCAACCAGGTCGCCTCGCTTCGACCTTCCATAAATCTAACAGGTGACTGTGTTTTAGACCTACGTCAACACTGGGCCCTATAGTCTTCATTGCAAAAATGACTCAAAGGTGCTGGGCCATGTCAGCTAATATGCAGTTAAGTGAAGAAGTTAATCCTTGGCATTGGCCTTAAGGCCTTGGCTAATTGGGCTTGCAGTGTCCGGCCTTGGGTTTGAGGCCTTGGTTTTGGCTTTGGCCTTTGACATCCTGGCCTTGACGTGAATTACGAGGCCACGCGATAATAATATTTTGTGTATTTTAGTACCTTATTTTGTGTGGTAAAGTTTTTCTGTGCTCCTGTGAGTTTGGCTTCAGTGGAGCGTTTATTTTCACAGGGTGGTCTGTTCATAAAAACCTAACCGAGCTAGATGCCTTACTGGTTGCAGAAATCATTTGTTTCCTGGAACTGCAACATGTCGTACTGATACGTTGCACTGTAAGAAAATAAATTAAAGTATTTTCGGTTACATTTTATCCATACTTTTGGTTACACTGTTGGCCTTAGCCTTTGCCTTGCTCTTGGCCTTGGCTATAGCTCGCCTGCTCGCCATTGAGTCTAAAAGTGGTACTTTTAGACTCAATGGCCCTAGCTTTTGTGGGTTTGTTGAGCCTTATTACCGACGGCGTTAGCGATGAAGGTAAAAAATTTCGTCGTGTCCGTCTGTTCGCTTGTTACATTTCCACTCTACCTTTTTAACCGCCTGACCTCTGACCTTTACTTTTTCTCGTGTATGAATCATGACCGCGTAGCTCGCCGTGTAAACTGCGTAATGTGAATTTGAGCATGTTTGCGCATGTTACCATAATCTGGCATCTGCTACTAAGTGTGTTTAACTGAAAGGTGTTGAGAAATGATATTAATAAAAGTTACTACTGTGTCTGACGTTGTTGTCGATACCTACAAGGCCTACAAATTACAATCCATAATACATCATGCTAAACACATGTCTGTGTCTGTTACAAGTCGGTGTTCTGTCGAAAAGAGCTTAATGAATTGAGCTAGTTTTTGGCATGAGAGCTTCCTTTCACCTATCCTACATTGTGTTCGAAAGCATATTTCTGACATCTTCAAAAATAATGGTTCTTCCCTCTGGAACTTTGTCCCAAACTCCATACACAGAAAATTTTGCTTTGGTCAAGGTCAAACGTTTGGGTTAACGTTATGGCTTAGCAAGGATGGTAACGCGCTAGGTCAGTCCTCGGTCGTGGATCGAGGACAGTTTTTTCTAGTTGCTAGTTGTCGTTTGTGTATTTTAGAGAGAAACTGATGACAAATCCGACACTAGCTGGCTATGTCAACGCCAAGGCTTTGCACAGTAACACACAGCGGCACGGAGTTCCCAACAGCTCTCCCAAATCACTGAAGTCGGAAAACAAGGCGGCCGATCTGTCGATGTTTCGGGATGTCGACTTGCGACAATTGCTTAACGGACTCGGTGCAAAGTGACGAATAGTTCTAGATTATTGCGCGTGACTATGCTGTAGCTCTATGATTAAGAGTAGCGTGAATTTTGTTGGATAAATGTAAACCACCGGATTAAAAATAATATCCAGAGTTGGACGTTGGTGGATTTGGTCATAGGTTGAATTATTGTGTCCCGCGGTTTGGCTCCGGTGATGTTAGCAGCTGTGGCGCACTTTTTAATCTTTTAAAACATTTATGGTTAGAGTTAGCATATACCTGCCGCGAGATCGTAATGGAATGATTTATGGACTGGAGCAAAGTGAAAGAAACGATTACAGCGCAGTACAGGCCTACAGGAAATCTGCTCCTCGCGGGTAACGACACTGCGCCGATTTCATTGTGGTGTGATTTGTGCCTATAGAGAACGAAAGTGTGCCGATACAATTGGCACAGTGCTGATTTCCTGGGCTGGCAATTTCCAATGCAAAAAAAATATATAAATACATCTTTCAAATTAAAAATACGGAATCAATTTTATCAAACGGCACTCAGAAACTGTTTTGGTTTGAAATTAGCAAAATGCTGATAGCAGTTTAAGAAATAAATTTATTGTGTTATATAATTAAATTTATTGCGTTATATAATTTTCGGCACATCTTCGTAATCCAGTGTTCACAGGATAAGTAAAATCACAGCAGTATTGCAGACAGCAGTCGCAATTACTTTTTGATTTGATTCAGTTATTTTAAATCACTTCCGACTCGACAAAAATATATAAGTCATTTCGTAGACGTTCTTCCCAGCCAATCTTTTGGCTTGGTTCTGAAAAAAAACTAAACCAATAGGGCCTACGGAATATGGAAGTGCGCACTTTACTAAGTGCCTTTATGCATTTTTAAAGTTAGCTTAAATCACCTCGTTTTTGCAATGTTTGTTGTGACAGTATTGGCTTCGGTTTTTCAGTACCGAACCAAGAGATTGGCTGGGCAGAACGTCTACGAAATGACGTATTTTTGGTCGCGTGCATGGGACATGATTTTTAGCTAACTGAATCAGATCAATAAGTTGCGACTTCTGTCAGCAGTACAGGGTGAAGTGACGTCACAGAGTCTATGGTCACGATACGATCGCCATTTTGTGGGTATAACAGAAGATAGGGGGCCTAATGTGTTGAGTTAAATGGCGAAGATTTATCGTGTTATTCAAATAAAATTGAATCACTGTTAGTTTAAGAAAATGTCCATATGCGTATTTAAGCGCTGTCACAGTGACAAACATTTCTCAGAGTTTTACCAACAAGATGGCGGCAAAAATCAACTGACATAGATATGGAACAAAATTGCGTCACTGTCACCTTATGTATACTGCTGCGATTACTTATTCTGTGAACGCGGGATTCGTCAATAGGCAAATGCTGTTTGTAGTTGTCATTTTCCCGGTCGGGTTGTATAGTCTGTCACAGACGGCTTGGAGATCACACAATATCTGATTCATAACTACCAATCATTCACCGACTTAGGCGCGCCGGAACTGGAAAACTATCCGATCCGACGTCAGAAACGCCGCATACGACTGCAGCCACATCTAATAAATAAATCGACCAATGACACATTGTAACATCTGCTATGGCGTGCCGCCACCGGAATTCTGTGGCGCCTGTCGGAACATATGAATTTGTAACTGTAGGCCAAATGCCAAACAGTCAGTAGTATATATATAAGCGGACAGCAGACAAATTAATTGATTTTACCCGGTGAAAAATGTCCTCGGATTGAGGCCTAGTAGGCCTATATGAAAGTCTTTGCATAGTCACTCATGGGCGTCCGCACATAGGGGCAAATGGGTTAGCTCACCGGCCTCACCCCCTTCTTCGCCTCAGGCGGCAAGGGGGCATTGACCCCCCCTAACCAAAATCCTGCGGACGCTCTTGTAGTCACTTTTGATGTTATTGGTTAGAGACTCTCGAGCGAATAAAAAGTGCAATTCGTGAGTACTATCGCCGAATCGTAACAAAAACGACAGGATAGCTAAGCATCCCAAATTTTGAATTTTTAGGCTCCCGTCCCACATGTGTCATCTGTGTAGGCTAATGATAGGGCATTGGGCTTACGATACCAAGTTCAGCTGTCGCCAATGGACCCGCGCGACAGCATCGAGCTGCAGACAGAACTTGACGATCACTCTGACAAACTAGCGGTCGACCGTTGCCGGCATGTTAGTTGACCGACAACTGTCCAGTTTGTCACGCTCTGAGCGCCCACACTACTTTGTCCAGCTCACTTGATAACACGTTTCGACGATCGATATGCCGTGGCGAAATTTTTAAGTCCGAAGTTTGGGACAAAGTTCCGGAAGGAAGTGTCCTTATTTTTGTAGATACCTGTGCTTCCTGTAGGAATAGCCGAAAACAGCATCCATGCAAACAACCAGCTCGATCCGCCCACCACTTTGGATAGAACACCGACTTGTGACAGACAGACACAGGGCCATAGCTAGGCCTAGGCCTACCCGCGCTAGCATAGCGTCGATCACCCGGGTAAAAATCTCGGGTTCGACTACAGTTATGTACTTCCGGTTTTAGGGATGACAGTTACTGATGACGTCATAATCCCCGGCCAGTAATATGCGTCGCGAAAAAATACGCATGATCAGTGAATCAACACGGGGCAGCATGGATTTGATACCGCGACGAGGCGTACTTAAACTGACATGCCATGGGGCAGCACAGGATCGAGTCGAAATGTGACATGTACGATAGTACAATTGGCTTGTTGATAAAGGAGCACTGGCCCGTGTTTGCACCTGCTTATATATTTATAGCGTCTTCAGATCAGAAGAATAGTTTCGCTGCTGGCTCTCGGAGATCTATAAATTTGAGGAAATGTACATCGGGGGTTAATCTCTCTATACTGCTTTTGAACCTCTTAAGCAATAGGCTACTGGCCAAATTAAAAACACACAACCGTGCTGGAATTGTCCGTAAACTCTGAAAAATGCTTGCAAGAATAGTGCAAAATTGTTATCCTCCAGAAGTAGGCAAAGCGACCTGTCCCAACTACCTTGTACGAGTGTCATTTGAAACAGTTAGTTACTAAACTGTCCACAGACCAAAATTATTCACAAAATCCACGGAGAAAAAAACACAAACTCAATAATCTGCAGCAACCAAAAAGAAAGACATCACAACAGAATGAGTGCGCGCACGATCGACATTCGGCGAAACAATGATGGCATCAGGCGACGAATCAACGTTTAATCGCTTAAACGTTTAAACGCGTGCATCTCTACTTCCAATTTACTACGCTTGTCTATGCCATCTATGGTGTGATCTGATCTACTCTATGGTGGTTTTTGCAAGTGCATTTGAAGGTAGATAACGTTTACGAAGTGCAGAATAAGAACATATGGTTGAATTCGGGTGAATTTAGGGCAGCCGAAACGAAAGTTCAGTATTGCGTAAGTATAGTGTTTAAGTTGGTCGAGTCTCATGTATTGTTTGATGTGTTGTCACTCACGTGGCGATATTGTCGGCTGTCAGTCGTCGTTGGCTGTTGGTAAAATGCGGAATGGAAACTGTGAAAAGTTACTGTGGAACGTTGCGTAAAATACGTAATGTGGAAATTTGCCGTATGTCCACAGCATAGTTAATTGATCACTCAGCGTCAACACCTGTATAGGCCTATACGCAGGCGCGGATGTAGGATTTTACAAGGGCGGGTGTCCAATCCATCTGAAAGGGGCACCCCCCCCCAATTATTTTGACCCATGTTGCCGGAACCAGACAATTCTTTTGGCCTTAGAAGAAATAGTTGGCGCCAGGCGGTCGTATGATGTCTAGAGCTATGTCAAATCCCTTACTAAGTTCCTATAGTTCCTGCTGCATGTTCACGAAGCACCCTGTTCAGCTAAAAACCGTAACGACATGTTTTCAAAATATGTTCTTTTCAAAAAATGGCACCTGAACGAAAGGGCGGGTGTCTGGACACCCCCTGGATCCGCCACTGCTATATGCCTATAGCAGGATGCGTGAGAGGCAGCTTGTGGCGTGGGATCATCAGCAAGTACAACTGACACTTGTTAAGCAGTGTGTGACAGCATTTCATTACATACATAGACCCGCTATTGTTTCAGTCTACTTGGTGTCTCCTTGCGATCCATGCCATAAATGAATTCTTGTGTAGGCCTAGGTCTACCGTCATTTTGTATGATACTATAATATAATATAATAATAACAAGTATAATATGACAAGTATTAGCTGGTGCTAATTGACCCGCACTGGAAACATGCGGTAGACAGTGCTTGACAATTACCTATGATACAGTGATTACCTGTGATACAGTGGTCGAGTATCAGAGCTCGGAGGTAGGCTATTAATGAACTCACTTTACCGACGACAGTGCAGTTTATCGTGCTGTGAGCGTCCACTTTGTTGAGCTAAGTTGATTACACGTTCAGACGATCGACACACCAAAGCAAAATTTTCTGTGTGTGGAGTTTGGGACGAAGTTCCAGAGGGAAGAACCATTATTTTTGAAGATGTCAGAAAAATGCTTTCGAACACAATTTAGGATAGGTGAAAGGAATCTCTCATACCAAAAACTAGCTCAATACATTAAGCTCTTTTCGACAAAACACCGACTTGTAACAGACACAGACACATGTTTAGCATGATGTATTATGGATTGTAGTTTGTAGGCCTTGTAGGTATCGACAACAACATCAGACACAGTAGTAACTTTTATTAATATCATTTCTCAACACCTTTCAGTTAAACACACTTCGTAGCAGATGCCAGATTATGGTAACATGCGCAAACATGCACAAATTCACATTACGCAGTTTACGGCGTGCGGTAAACTGCGTAATAGCTGCGGTCACATGGTCTGACCTTTCTAAAACCGGGATGCCTGAAGAAAACAGGTTCAGGTTTACTTCAGCGTTTAATACAATGTAGCGTGGTAAGTAAGTAACAAGTGTATAGCAGTTCACAAGGTTGCCACACCGCTACGGGAATTCACATGCCACATGGGATCACACAGTGTTACCTGCCATCCGGCAGAGGCGACATTCCCGCCCTTACCCCAGCCGAAGCTGGTACTCGATTAAGCGACCTCGGAGGGATGCCAGGCTGAGTTGACCTAGTAGTGGTAGTGCTTGCACTCGTGTGGACGATAGGAAAATTGTGTCAGAACTCGGAAACCCCTGAAGCGATCGACACAAAATTTGGCACGGGTGATTATGTTGGCGATATTGCCCTACATTTCAAAATTCATATTGATCACCCCGGTGTGGGCGCTTGGGCAAGTGGGTGAGATATCACTCTCACATGATTATTTTTCTTTTTCTGTAACAATTTTTGCTCACGCCTTGAGCGTAAACGACACCAGCAATTTTTTAATGTTGTTTGATTTGTTGGGTGTCAGTCCTGGGAGATTGCATTCCTAGACGGCTAAAACTACAAAAAGTTTCCATTCCCCCCACTTTTACCCCCAAAACCCCAATTTTGGGGGCTTGAATAGGCATTTTCAAACCTAACATGCTAAATATTGAAACTTGCGTATTATCAAAAGTTCAAAACTACCACATGGATTTTCCAACCAAATGCTGCAGTGTCCAGTTGTTGTTACATGTAGAGCCATCTTGCATTATAAGCTTTCATTTAGTTAACTTTGGCATTGTACCATTGTTTTTAATTGTACAATGGTACAATGCCATTTTAGGTAATTTATTTGTGCTAAAAATTGACTTTTGTGGATAATTTCTGTTATTACAAGCAAAAATGTAAAATGGTAAGTAGTTTCGGCCTATTTGATACATAACTCACTGAGGCAGTATACAGGCACTATTATTCCGAGACCTATTGAGTCGCATAACACCGTTTCTTTAGCAGTAACAGAAATGTGTCTGCTTAATCTGGCTACTGCTTGACAGTGGATATTCATAATATCCTTGTTCCCGAGGAGAATCTCTGGGGATAAAACGTTACGACAAAAGTTTCTTTACAGGTTAGGGATGAATGCCCAAGCAACAGTGTCCACTGTTGAAGCAGTGATGAAACTTGAAGTACAGACGTTGTTTATCTGCCACTCGACTCCTGAGGAAAGGGGCAGTGTTACCTTTAAGATTCTGGCTCTTCGGTGCGTAGGAATAGCCGAAAAAAGCCTCCATGCAAACGACCAGCTCGATCCGTCCACCACTTTGGATAGAATACCGACTTGTGACAGACAGACACAGGGCATAGCTAGTACCTGCTCTAGCATAGCATCGATCGCCAGAGTAAAAAAATGACACCAGAAATTTTTTAATGCTGGTTGATTTGTTGGGTGTCAGTCCCGGGTGATTGCATTCCTAGACGGCTAAAACTACAAAAAGTTTCCGTTTCCCCCACTTTTACCCCCAAAACGCAATCTCCTTTTCGACTTGTTATGTACTTCTGGTTTTAGGGATGACATCATATTTGCACATAATCCCCGGCCAGTAATATGTGTCGCGAAAAAAATATGCATAATCAGTGAATCAACACGGGCCTGCATGGATTTGATACCGCGGCATGGCATACTTAAACTGATGTGCCATGGGGCAGCACAGGATCGAGTCAGAATGTGACATCTATGATAGTACAATTGGCTTGTTAATAAAGAGCACTGGCCCGTGTTTGCACCTGCTTATTTTATAGCGTCGTCGGATCAGAAAAATTGTTTCGCTGCTGGCTCTTGGAGATCTATAAATTTTAGGAAATGTACATTGGGGGTTAATCTCTGTATACTGCCTTCGAACCTCTTAAGCAGTAGGCTACTGGCCAAATTAAAAACATACAACCGTGCTCAAATGTTCATGAACTCTGAAAAATGCTTGCAAGAATTGTGCAAAATTGTTATCCTCTAGAACTAGGCAAAGCGACCTGTCCCAACTGCCTTGCACGACTGTCATTTGAAAGCTGCCATACCCCATGAGAAGCATAGCTCATTTGTCATCTTAGGCCTTGAGCCGTAGGTGGATAAAACACTCATGTCTGTGACGCATGACCAGTGCGATGCCAGACCTGCAGTTACCTTCTTGGCCAGGGCACCACTGCCCCTTGACCAGTACTGAATTACACTGCTTGGTACATGTATCATAACAAAGGCATGATATCATGTATGCGCACACTACAACTTGCCTGAAAGCTTAACAGCAGGGTCACGAGTCAAATGCCGAACGAAACCACTTCACCACCAGACTCTTCATTGCCAGTACCTTAACTTACAAGTTTGTTCAGTGTAGTACTTTTGTCATCTGTCTTAGTTTCTGCATCTGTTACAGTTGTTTTAGATCTTTGATGTCTGCTGTGCAGTTGCATTTTTGCATTGTGGTGAACTTTTGTCATTGTTTGTACGGTATGTTGCAGCTGACGTTCAGTTGAGTCATTCTGTAGCAATGGTTGCATCACTGATGACTGGGTTTAGTTCATCTAACCAGACTACATTGGATAACACAACTGCACAGAATTCTACTAGTGGCGATGTATGCAATGGTGCAGGAAAATTTTCCGATGGTACCTGCAAAACTATCTGGCCCTTCTGGGTTGAGGTGACGGTGCCTTTATGTTGCATTCTGATCTTTCTGCTGACACTTGCCATTGTCTATTTGAGACCAGTTGGCTCCAGAGATGAGGATGATGCTTGCAAACAACAGCTGAAGACCAGTGATGGTGATAGGACTGAACCTGACCAGACTGTTTCATATAAACGAGCCGGCGAAACATCATTGGACACTAAAGTCTAGCATTCTTTTGCTGTGTTGTGTTAGAAGGTGAATGGCATAGTGTACATGTTTATGTTGTAAGTTAATCGCTGGTTCACCTGCGTCCGTCATCTATGAATAAGTGCATTATTGAAGAAATCTACAGATAGCATGAAGACATGACAGACTGACTGGTCAAATGCTAGTTGCTCTTACTGGTCAATAGCAAACATATAGCTTAACTTTTGATGATAAGTGCTAATTTTGATTTTTTTTTGTTTTAATAACTGTGATTTCAGGAGTTAAACTACAGGCTGGGCTGAGTTCCCAAAAGACAACCTTTAGAGATAATTTGGCAGGTTTTTACAGCTTTACTGGATGCATGGGCTGAATGACAGCACATTGTGGTGGATGCAATTGATAATTGCAAAAAAAAACAACTAAAAGACTGTGTCACCAAAGCAGGTCAATTTTTGCAATTTCCATGATGCTGCATGTCAGAAATTCAATTTTTGTTATACAGCTTTACCACAGTCTTTTTCTGAACCAGCCATTTTGGGGGAAAACAACATAACTTTAGTTAGATGAAGGAGTTCTTCATTTTGCAAGGGACTGCAGTGCCAGATTCAGTCACAATAATGCGGTTTCTTCAGGATCCGCTGTACCAAAAATTGTCAATACTGGTTTATTCTTGACTGAGTTATTCATGCAACAGTTTGCTAGAGCAGTTATGCTGTCATCCTGTGTCCATCTATCTGTCCGTCACAAAATGGTATTGTGTCAGAATAGCTAAATTCCACTACACTGGCCAGACAGGAGTCCGGACCTGACCAGACCCAGGTCTCCGACAAACTCCACAGACTTTGTCTAGTCGGGCCCATGTAGTGCAATTTAGCTAGAACTGTTAAACAGAGAATGCTGCAAGCAATGCCAGGTGACAGTCCAGGGACCCTAGTTTTCTGCTGCCAAAGTTGTCCACAAAATTTGACCGGGGTCACATCCTACGGGGGCTCCAAGTGCAGGTTTGGTAGGTAAAAATTGGCGACATTTGACAAATAGCTCGCTATATCTCCAAAACGATACAAGATAGCTGCATAGTTTCTATTAAAGTGGAACAGGAAGTCGTATGTGCTCTATTGAATGGTGACATTGCCCATGACCTTGAGTACCCCAAACCAACCCCATTTTCTGTATGTTGCACTGCCATTCATAGCTTTGTAAGGGTGCATGTAGAGACTTCTAATTTGGTATATATGTTGACCATAGCAAAGCCACCCTGCTGATGAAAAATCTTCCCTGAAAGGGGCGTGGTCGGAGTCATATGACCCATTTTAGAATTTTACATATATCTCCATAACGGGTAAGGCTCACACTTCAAATTTTATATAAAAGTTGGTTGGCCATGTGAAGTATTAGCCTTGTCATGGCTGACTGTTCCCTAAGTGGGCGTGACCAGGGTCATGTGAGTAATTTCTACATTTTGGACTTCATTTCACCACAGCAAATCGTTGGTATATTGGTGTGATCAACAAACTTGTCGAAGGTCAGCTTGTGGATTACACCTTCGAGGGTCGAGCTCGTTGTCACTGAATGCACAAGTTTATTATACGTCGGTTGACTGTATCCCTCTAACTCTATTACTTTTATTTGTTCTGGACTTGTACAAGTTGTTTTTACACTGTTATGCAGCAGTTGGCAAGATTTTGACTATCGACACATCGCGTCGCGTCGTCCGTCTGCGGTAGCAGAGCTTCTTGTTGAATCATAGTGTAGACTACACTGTATAGCTAAATTATCCAGTGTTTAAAAGATTAGCAACCAGTTTGGACTGTGCCAAATGGCTTAGTTCATTTTCGATGTGTAGATTAGGTATTTTCCACCATAGCTTAGGTGTAGTTGTGTGAGCTTACAGTGCGGCATCTTTTTATGCCAGCCAAATGATTGGCTGTAGAACCAATGTTATTGAAATGTGTTACTTGGTTGACTTAAGGTTTCACTACTCACTTGACGTACAAAAATCAGTTTTTTCGGAGACGTTTTTATGAACAAATCATTTGGCTTACAGTGACAAGGTGTTTGCCTTCAGTGCGTTGACGCTGTTGGTTGGGCGGCAGGAAGGGCATCCGGCCTGTAAAAAACTGAGTGGTGGGATGCTGGCATGGTTATCTGTCTGGAGCGAGGTGCAGACTTGCATATGGCCCAGCTGATGCCAC
>Ga0126329_10000207_pt1 | contig 12060 bp, 2 predicted proteins | sample InaspJWI85metaG_FD_104915 | JGI IMG/M metagenome (GOLD analysis project Ga0126329, IMG submission 104915) | Marine gutless worms symbiont microbial communities from Oahu, Hawaii - Inanidrilus sp. 2 OAHU.JWI-85 metaG | ecosystem: Host-associated > Annelida > Digestive system > Unclassified...
GGATAGAGAAAAGGAGGGAAAGGAAGAGGGGAGGAAAGGAGGGGGAAGTAAAAGAGGGGAAGGTAAGGGGGCATTGCCTCCTCTTTATTTAACTTCTGGCCGCGGGCCTGAGTAAATGACCATTATACAGCAGAGATGTAACAGTTCTTGTGTAGTAGACATTAGTTCTTTTCTAATTCTTTTCGTTATGTGTTTCGTGCAGTAGATTAAACCGGCTACCCGTCGAGTTTTTGACACACATGAAGTGTATCACATCGTGTGATAATTATCGTATATCGCATCGTACTCGTTGTCGCTATGGGCAAGGCACGACAAGGTGCTGCTTTAAGATACGGTCACGGGCAGTCTCATCGTAGGCCCACTCTTGTGAGCCGAGAAATCACGTTCGGACGGAATAGCGCAGCGGGAAGACGGTCGGTGCGGGTGGACAGTGACGCTCGGTCGCTATACCGGATTACGGACGGTGTCGCACGGACGGCCCGGCCTAGCGGGCACCTGTAGGTCGACAGGGGGCCGATTATCCGCGCGCGTCGGTAGAGTCCCTAACGCAATTGCGACGAGCCTAAACGCCGTCCCGCGACGCCGATCGCTCATCGTTCGCGTCTCTATATTATGCACGCGGAACAATTATTAATTATCGCCGACCGACGCGCGGCGGGCGAGCGATTATTTGATTTTCAGCGGAGCGACCGACGAGCGGGCTGCGGTCTGCGTATCGTCGTCGTACGGCGACGACGACGACGACGACGACGACGACGACGTTCTTGACTGATTGCTAGCGGTGGCGGTTCGTCGCTGGCCGTGAAGCAAACGGGCAACCGGTGATTACTGCGGCCGGACTGCGAACAGACGTCAGCGAACAAAGACGGTACGATACGGCGACGCGTCTCGAGTTATGACGGCGCTCCGAGCAAGTTCTGATTGCCGCCGCCGCCGCCGTCGTGCACCGCCCGGTACTCGGCGCGCCGGTGCCCTGCGGAGTCCCGACTTCACTGACCTGCCCGCCTGCTCTGTGTCCGCGAGAATTCACGCACAGTCCGCCGTGACACAGCGCAGAGCTCCGCCCGCCTCATTAAGAAGCATATATAGAGGCGATTTATTTATTACCCGCCACCCTGGAGATCCGCGCAGAGCAGTCGATCCAATGTGTGTGTGTGTCTGTTCGAGTAACTATTGAACTTTGTGTACTTTGAGATTTGGCACGCTGGCTCATCTTGACATTATCTGGGTCAAGGTCACAGACCAGAGTTCACGGCCACAGGAGGGAATGCATTGTTAAACCGCGAGTAAGGGCCTTGGTGAACTGAACAGAACATAACTGCTCGGCAATGTAACGGGAAAGGAGAGTGCGGTAGCGACGGCCGACACGTTATGGGGCCTTTTCGGCAGTTTGAAGGTAGCAGGCGTGAATTGGGTCATTTCGTTCAAAAGCTTTTGCCCGGACACACAAACACGCACACGCCTAACCGACTGCTCTACCTGGATCACAAAATTAGTCGGAAAACTGCCAAGATCGCGACACTCTTGGTACGACGTCCGTCTGTTCATAAGCCTACTGAGACGTTTATGCGCATCTTTCAGTTCTCACGCGCGCGCCGATTAGGATCTAAACATGCACGTTTGTATGACGGTTGCTGCTGTAGCTGCTGCTGCTATGACAACAGCATGACATTGTGACGGTCGACGACACGACGGGACGAACGTGCGCCGCGACGGCGATGCACAGAGAACACACAACGCCGACAAGTGCGAGTGCGGCGCCGCGACAACGAAGCAATCTTCGGTGCAAATTAGCCGTGCTTAAAGCGACTACAAAAGCAATCTGCGTCGGCGCGGCGGCCGCCGTGTAACCCGGCGTCGTGACGCACCGACGGACGGACGGTAATCGTCGTCGGTCGCCGGCGGCAAAGTCGTCATCGTCGTCGTCATCGCTCTGACCTGTCTCCGTCGCAGCAACTACGACGATGTTGCGGTGCTGATGATGGACCTAGCACGCCGCATCACCACAACTGCATGCAACAGTATCCTCTGCTTGATCAACGATCAGTACAATGTTCATGCAGCCTATACACTTGTGAAACGAAACTAGTACCGTTCAGATTTATACAGATCTTCATTTCACCAAAAGCATGGTAGCAGTATAGCATAAAATACAGCAACGAGCAAAACAACCAACAGACACGCATATGCTAGCACGGTTGGCCCTGTGTCTCTGCGCTGTCTGTTTGCCGATCGAACTGGTTTTGGCACATGGGCTTACTTTTACTTACCCTACACTGTGTTATATGGAAATTCGGCTATCTAGAATAGGGGTAGGCCTACTTTCCTTTGGAACCTTGTCCCAAACTCTGGACTTAATTTCGTCACGGCACGTCGATCGCCGCGGAACGCGTTGTCAACTTCGTTCAACAGAGGTATAGACGGAAGCTGAACTTTGATAAACCTGCGACCGTCGTTGGTCGAATTAAGTTGATAATTCTTGCGACGGTCGTCCAACGACGACCTTGGCCAGTTTATCACACTGAGCATCCACCAGTGCAAGTGATGCAGCGCGTTGTGCAGGTCAGTCTGCTTAGTGTCGTATATAAAGTGAAGAGTTATTCAAAGGCAGTGAACAGAATATATCGGTCTCTGAAAACAGTGTCGATAAAACCACACCAACTAAAGCACCGCTTGAAGAGGTGAGTTTTCGCTGATCGTTTGACGACGGAGCTCACTGAGCAGGCTGTTCCAGTCTTGGCACGTCGAACGCTAACCTTTTGATGGACAGCAGTCCAGTGTTGTTTGATTTACGATGCTTATGGGCCGTTCACACATACGCTGCGCGTTGCTGTGCATTGTTGAGCGAGAGATTGTAACCTCCATGTATTTAAATGGTATCATTCAGACACACGCTGCGTTGTGTGTTGCTGCAAGTTGCTCTGCGCTTCGCTGGTAAAACGCTTCTCGTGTTTTTAGTAGCGCAGCGCAGTGACGCAAGCGCAGCGTATGTGTGAACGGCCCTTAGGCCTATACCGTTGCGAAACGAAACTGGCATCCATTAGTTTGTTTGTTTGCCCCCCCCCTATGTTTTCTTCTACGTAAACGGTGAATAAAGATGTATATTAGAGTTCTGAAGACTCCATCGTGATCCGGTTGTCCAAGTTTTTGCATGTTGACTGTTGAGTCGTATGTGGCGTATGTAATCAGTTATGGACTAAGGGCAACGAAGGCAGCCGACAATGCGGGTCGTTCTCTGCTGACTTCAAATATCGTCATGCCAACAACATAAACAATAGCGTGCAACATTGGATTGTGTGACGCTACATATACTCCTGCTTATACTTGGCAACCTCTGATGCTTTGGTAGACGCTAGATTGACTTATGATTAGTAAGTGGCGGCCGTCGGGGCAGCGAAGCATGATTGGTCGAATGACGTGATCGGCCGAAACCATTACTGTATAAGGAAAACGTAAATACACTATTCTAACCGCAAGAGACTTCCATATAATGCATTTGCCTAGCTCCTCTTGTCGCAGTTGTCGGTATCTGTAGCGTCACGACCCAGACATCAAAGAAGTCGATCACGATACCCTACCATGTAATAAGAATAACTTTTTATGTCGTTGAACTGAAGCAGACGCCTGTTAAAATACACTTTTGTGTACGAAAATGTAGGCGATCATAAAGCACATTTTAATTTACATGTTTTGTCAGTTGTTAACTAACTTACGAAATACCGATAAAAGTTTTATATACAACTTTATTTCACCAACATATGTGGTAGCACAACATAAATGAAAAAAAGAGAAATTTAGCAAACGGAAATAAACAAACACAATAAATAAAAAGTACAGTCAGACAAATCGATGTACCGCTAATGGGCATTTATAATCACTTAACGAAGGCAGTTCTGTTGCACGTTGTCTCCAATCACATCAGACTCCCATATACACTGTGTCACGTTTTTGGGACACATGATATATTGTCGATTAGCCAGTTTGACATTTGACAAATCTGGACTGGACTATTTCTTGAGCACTACAATTCGCACTATAGAAATAGTATCCGCCCAGGCTTACACTGTTCCAGAGGTTGCAAAATGCACAATGATATGACAAAATAGTGATTGTTGGACAAGATATGGACCTACTTAGATTTACTATTGACTGCAACAACGAAGACATGCAGCAGCTGCTGCAAAAGATTCGATCGTATTTTCGTCGAATCTTTCTGAAATTGCTTTGTTTTTGTGTACTAATGAAAACAAGTTTTCCGCTGTCTTGGCATCGTCTCCCGCGCCTAATTAATAATTACTACACGTGGTGGATTGCAGAAAAGTGTGAAAAAGAGCGGCGGGAGTACGGCGGAGCTACGGGCGGGCGGCGTTGACCGGCACTTGACGGTTCATCGTAGCGTATCGTCGTTGCGCAATTAATGATCGCGCGCGGGCGCCGGGCGACCGACGGCTAGATTAGTGGCACTAATGAGCTAGGAAGGATCGGCGGAGACGGCGGCGATTCTCGACGGAGACAGACGGCCGGCGCTCGCGGGCGGGCGCCGGCGCGCCGGGCTTGGCGGCGGCGAGCCAATCGTGTCGTGAGGGTTGGACGCCGGCGACGCCTGCCTGCCAGCGATCGCGCCGCCGATGGGCAGGCCGACCCGAAGCCAATCTGCAGTCGCTGGCAGCACGAACTGGCGCCGGCGATCGACAGACACGATCCTATATAGGCGTCGTCCTGCAATGCACGCAGTCGTTCGTGTCCGCATCGGCTCTTCCCCTAGGCATCGCTGCAACGCTGTCGATCTCTCGCCGCCAAACATCGCCATCGTCGACCGACCACTGCCTCCAGTCTTATTGGCCGCCAACGAAGTTTGCGCGGTTGTTTTACGGGGATCAAAAGACAGTCGAAATTCTATAATCGGCGTTCGCAGAAGTGAACACGGCAATTTGTAGAACTGGTAAAATTTAGTCGAGTCGGTCAGTTCGATTAGGCCGACTGTGAGCGTTGCGAATCCAGCATACGATAAACATTCTCAGCAGCCGTAGTCAGCAGCTGGCGACATGTCTTTCATATCTCTAGACTCCAGCGGATGGCAGGTAAGAGCTGCGAAGTGCTATAGTTTTACGCAGCCTCTATATGGTCTGTAGTACAGTATGTTATTTACTCTGATTTTCGTGCTTATCTTCGTCCGAATAGCCTCTAATGTGCCGATGTGCCGTTAAGAAACTGCTCACTCACTCGTCGGGTAATAGCGTTCGCTGTTTCTAAAATTTCATTTGTTTTGCTTTTTTTTGTTTTCGCTTTTCTTTTTATCGACAGCACGAAAAAAATGTATTTTCTTTGACGGTAACTCAGACCCGTTTTTATGGAACAGAAATTAGCCAAAACAGCGGACTCTGCATGTCCTTAAGCCACAATGGAATGACTGCTTTCTGATGCATGGTTTGCTACGATACGCGAATGAATTCTCAACTCTTTTCATTTTCATTACTTGTCCAGAGATTCAGTCGTTCTTATTTGTTGTGACACTGACATTTTCTGTTGTCCTTGTTATGTGTACACCAGCGGAAACAAGTGTCTGAACTTTTTAACGCATACAGGGCGCATTGTAAATATTTCCACTAAAACGCACTGCATCTATCTACACGCACAAATACCAAGTATGATATATGCAGAGGCGTAGGTCGGAACATTGAAACAGGAAACTGGCTGCCAGTCCGTCAGCGCGTTGTGTTCAAGATTGCGGGGCTCGTGCATCAGTCGCTTGTCAGACTGGCTCCCGCGTACCTCGCAGATGACTGTCGCCTTCTGTCGGACGTTGGCCGTCGCCCACTGCGGTCCAATTCCAATGACATGCGGAAGCTGCTTGTGCCACGAACACATAACAAACTCGGTGATAGGAGTTTCTCGGTCGCTGGTCCTCGACTGTGGAATGACCTTCCACCTGGACTCCGGCGGCCGGGACTTACCTTGGACTCTTTCAGACAATCTCTGAAAACTCATTTATTTGGCGACCGAAGCGCGTAGTGACTCTTTTTGAATTTATAGGCGCTATATAAATAAGTCTATCTATCTATCTATCTATCTAAGAAGAAGAAGCTCGCATCGCCCTTTCAATCCTGGAAGGTCGAACTGCCGGTTGCCGTCATTTTTGTTATAAAATTTGCAAACATGCGTACGGTGCAATTTATTCCAAGTTTTTTTAAAGGTTTCTGGAGCATTATTCTGTATTATATACATCTTTATTTGCATAAATTGCAACTTCAAAAACAAGAAATAAAAAAAACAAAGAAAAAAGACACAACGTGTCAAAAAACACGTGTCAAATGCATACTAACTATGCCCAGCGGAAGCGAAAGATAACATAAACATTGATGACACGGTAACGCATAAAATTAATTAACAGCAACTATGACCTAAAGTATATACTGCTATATGAAGCCTTGACGTTTTGTCGTCATTAAAGAAAACATTCGGACAGAAACTTTTGACTGGAAAACACTCAATCAAAGCTGCGCTGACAAGTTTATCACAGCCGAGCTCGACAAATTTGAAACGTGTGGCTGCTAGTTAATTGTTTCAAATTCGTTGACTCCATAGCATTTAGTCACCGTCGGCCATTTGGCCACATCAACAGTTTTTTTTGTTTTCCATCTTGACTTTGACCTGAATTCTTGAACTTTCATCTCTATTTCTTCCCGCTACTTAGATAATGTCAAGATGAACCACAGTGCCATATATCTAGAAAAAAGGTCGTTTAGTTCAGAAGTTATTGTTCGCACACACACACACCGACTGTTAGCTGTACTTGATTCACTAAAGTGGTCGATAATAACCTTAACGCAGAGCTGTCGCGCAATTTCATGTCATCCGTGCAAATCAGTTCAGCGTCATCAACAGATGTGCGCAGCAGCAGCAGCAGCCGCCGCCGCCGCAGCGATCGCAGCATCTCGGATAATGGCGTCGGCGACAGCAGCAAGTTACGGTAACGTGCGCGAAAGCGTCGTTATAGCTTGTTTACAGCGCATGACCTGAAGTGAATTCCAGTTCGCGAACTCTAGTGTAAGCTGAACAGCCGCATTGGAATACAACTGAGAACTAGGCGAGCACTAAGCGTCCTAGTTTCACTGCAGCCAATCAATACGAAGTACAGTCGTGACGCTGAGCGCACGACAAATGAACGCGTCGTGTAATTGGGTCGACTTGTTCAGGTCAGTTCGGTTCAGCTCAGTTGATGTGCTGTGAACAAGCCGTTACAGTAGCGTGCAAGGGATGCTGTGAAAGCGCCGTGATGCGGCGACTGCAGGCGACAAACAAACAAATCGTCGTGCAGCTGACTGGCTGCAGCTGACTGGCCGTCTCAGTCCGCCAGGCCGCAGTCGTCCGCGTCACCTGCGACTAGTCCCGTCCGCCATTGTCGACGACGTCACGTGACTCTGACGTCACACATGCGTCGCGCACGCGCTGCCGTCACATGTCCCGCATTGTTTTCCCGCTGGCTCATGCATTCATGCTCTCGAGTCTCAAAACATGTGCCCGGAAGACTAAATGTCACGAAAAACATGAAGTCGGACGAAAAAGGCTCAAGAGGACTCCCAAGAGTCGACATTATTTTAGGACGATGAAAACGCAAGAGTGGAAAACGCGAAAGGAGATTAAAGCACGAAGGCGTGTTAAAGTTCTACTAATAATGTTTCATGCCTCCAGACTGAATTGCATATTTTATTTGGTTAATACACAAATTAATACCATATATTGTGGTATGAACGATCTATTTGGCGGCTTTAGTCTTCGCCGTCAGTTTTCTTCGACGACAAACACCGGAAAAAGTTAACGGCTACAGGTCTACCTTTTTCAAACGTATAAAGAAAACCAATGGTCATCACTCATCACTGCGACTGAGTGACTGACGTGGAAATGTTTGTTTTCATGCGCTTAGTAATGCAACTAAACATTTATGCAGACTGTCGGATTATGGACACAGCTGTCGCTGTGATCGGTTTCATTCCGGTTTATAAGTCGAAGTCACGATGCTCAAATATAATGCCTAATTTACACCGCCTGACCCGACTCGACAAAACTGCTTCATCGCGTCGTCTCGGCGTCGGCTGTGTGAATTGAATTTTCGACGACTCAAGACTGTCGCCGACGGAAAGTTTGAAGTATGAACACGTTCAGAGACACAGTATTCAATTCAGTCCGACGTGACAAAAACAGTCATAAAAGATTTTTTGTCGCGTCGGGTCGGGTGCTGTGAAGTGGGCATAAATTGCACACTCTGCAGCATTTTTCATCCGCTGCTTACACTACTTTTCTGCAGTTTTAGCCGCGCAATACTGCCGATTTGTTCCAGAGGAATAAGTGAGTCTATGTTGCTATCATTGCAACTACCACATTACAACGCCGGTTGCCGCGGTCACTGGCAACAGTACAAAAAGAAGGATGTCGCACGGCAGTCAGGAAAAGACGACAAAGTATGAAGACGAGGTGTAAGTTCAACATTGACGCTGCAGTCCAGGTAATTACGCCGACCACAAGCCGCTTTTCACGACTTGGCAACCAATAAAGAGACGGCGGTCGGCGTTCGCCGGCCGGCCGGGCTGTTTATAATTGGTGTTCTCCGAGGCGATTGTCCAATTATGTCGTGGCAATACAATGATCGTCTCAATAGCAGGCGCCCGAGCGCGACGCTCGCCTCTAATTGTAGCTGAAGGCGAGCGAGAAAAGTCGCCGACGCTGCTGCCAAAGGAGAGCGACACAGAATCGTCGCTGCTGTACCCAGCACTGCCGACCGTGCAGGCAGAGCCGCAGGCCGCCGGCTCTTCTCCAATCATTGTTTTTATATGCACACCGCCACAAATGGCGCGACGACGGCACACAAAAGTCGACGTTGTCGTTCTAGACCATGACGTCTGCGCACCACATGCACGTCTCAATGGCTGTTCCGGTCTCGCCACAGTGACAGATCTTTTCACATAGCCTACATGACATAACAGGGTGGCTCGGTAGCCGAGTGGTTAGCGTGCTGGACTCAGGCGCAGAAGGACCCGGGTTCAAATCGCAGTCGCGACGCTGTCGGGTAAGTTTTAGGCAAACAGTTCACACCCATTGTGCTTCTGTTCACCAAGCAGCAAAATTGGTAGCAGCCCTCTTAAGGGTTGCGGGGGTAACTGCAGGCCTGGCGAAAAGTAATGGCAGCCTACCGCCGGGTTTATGACTCACGTTACCTGCAGGCTGACTGCCAAGAACCGGGATCAGATCCGGAACCCTGCGTTCGGTAATCGAGTAAAGGCTACCTTCACCTTTTTTGGGGGACCATTGTCCATGCACACGCAGAGGCAAAGACCGACTACAGCTGAACTTCTGAAGTTTCCTAGAACCTGGTACTTTAGGCTCTATTCCACGTACACCATTCAGCGATGAAATTGAAGGCCGTATTGACTCTTGAAAGACTTGATGTCAATTTCTTGAGACAAGATCACTAGTTTTCCTGCTGCTGCTGTTGAATTTGTAGTTTACTTTGCTTTAGTTTCACCGATAGTTAAGTTTAGTCACTTGTCATTCACGTAGGCTGTTTCTGAAATAAACTCATTGGATCTAATTGGATTTAAAACAAGCAGGCTTGACATATGGAGTTCCCGACAACATTCAGGTTCTTTAAGGCAGGCAGTGATGATAACATTGTCCCCAGTCCCCTCTCCCATGCAGACTAGGATTTAGATCAGTCTCGTAAATTGGGTTGGCTGTGAATGGGAACCCTTTGCTGTGAGGTGGCTGCCAATGTACTGCCACCTCATATAATTTTTTAAAGATACTGAAACCAGGTCCAGTGACAAAATGTACATGTAAGCTATTGTTGATTGATAAACATTTTATTGTGTGCTTGCATAATTTGTTGCAGATGGGATCTTACCGTAAAGCTTCACAGGATTATTTCGTAAGTGACACGTCTGTTTTTGGTAATTTGTTTTTATTAACAATAGAGACAAGAAGCTCTCCTACCTCAGATGGACCGCGCGACGCATTGTGTCAGTCGAAGTCTTGTCAGTATGTTGCATAGCAGTAGGAACAAGTATGTTTGTATAACAAATTTACAGCACATCGAAATAATTTTCCAGAATGTATATACTAATGCTACCGAAGGCTTTTTTTCATTTTTTTTCAATCTTTTCAAGCAGTTAGCAGTACTACACCGTACAAGGCGGCCCTTCGCTATGGCAGACTACAATACGTGAACTGAAGTGAACTTTCATGTTCTGTGGACACTGGCCGAACGGAGCGCTAAATACTGAGATGTGGTAGCCTTAGTAAAATCTGGGATTTTTTGACCTCATTGTGACTAGATCTCAGAAATTGCACAAGACTGATACTAGTAGGATAATAAGCAATCACACATGTTCTATCTATTGCACGGTAAAATTTCCGATTTCCTTGAGTGGAAACTGAAGTTCTCCAAGCCACCTATTTGGTAAGTTCTGCGTCACCTTTTCTACAGGCTAAATGTAGGCGCGGACACCGGCGATGATCGCTCGATGGGCGGCCGTGTGTGGTGTATGCGGCGCTGCAGACGGACCGTCGTGAGTTCGTGCTCGGCGCGTCGTCGGCCGACCTACTCGACGGACCGCAGCACGGCGCCGGTGCCGGCGGCGGCTCGTCCTCCGCCGCCGGCGGCGGCTCGGGCGGTCACCGAGCGTCGCGGTACGCTGGCGACGCGGCGGCCGCCGACTTCCAGCCGCCCTACTTCCCGCCGCCGTACACGGTCCCGCAGGCGCCCGGGCCCGGCGCGGCGGCGGCGGCGCTCGGGGTCGACTTCGCGTCGTCGCACCCGCACCACCACCACCACGCGGCGCTGGCGGCCGGCACCGACCCGTACTCGCGGCTGGCGGCGGCGGCCGGGTCGCACTACGCCGGTGCGCCCTACCACCACCATGCCGCCGCCGCCCAGTCACAGCAGTACGTCGCCGAGCGGCATCAGCTGTTCGCCGGCATCGACCCTCAGTCCAGCCTCCAGCGCGGCTTCGTCGCTACCGGTACACACAACACGCTACAGTAGACCGTTTGCTGTCGCTCGCCACTGCTGGTGTCGGTCCGTCTGCCCGTTCGTCCTCTGCTTCTAGCTCGTAAACGATGAATTTAGCCAGCGCCGGCGCCAGCGGGGGGAGGCAGGGAGGCCTGGCCCGCCAATAGAAAAATTGCCTCCCCCTGGGCGACTGCATGGGAAGGCCTATTACCTGTCCTTCGTATGCATGCCCTGTTGGAAGGTCGTATTCAACGCGAACAACCATAGAGCGAACTAATTTTCCCCGGCGGTTTGACAAACCGGATTTAAACTTTCAAAAAGTTTTACTCATAGCCAAAGCTCAGGTCATATCCGCATCAGTCAGAAATCATAACCCACATCAGAACTGCCTTAAAATTTATTTTTCAACACTCCAAGAAACCTGCCAAATACAAATGTGTTGTGAATATGCAGAGAACGAACTGCAAAGACAGTGAATTGCTGTAATTATTCTTATTTTGTTTAGTTAAGTTTAGTTAAGTCCTGTTTTTATTCTGTTTTTTGCTATCACATTTTGTGGTGAAATAAAGCTGTGTAAAAACGACCGTCAAACTACAAAATCGCATTTATTATGTCAAACCTCCTCTCTAAAATCATTTTTGTCAAATTGGCAACGCAAGAACTGCACAAAAATTACCGAGGCAATTGTCTCGGTTGCCTCAATGGATCAGCACCTACCCACTGAGCAAAGCCATTTTTCTCAACGAGCGGTCGGCTGTTAACGACGTTAATTTTCAACAAACGTTGCAACGAGAGGCGTTCAGCGTTCTGACACGCTTAGAAAGCAGTAAAATCGCCCCTGACCCCGCTGGGAAGCTTACGACGCCCATAGACCCTTTAGTCCTCACCCCTCGACGCCTTCGTCATCTCGATCCTCGGCGCCTCGAACTCGACGCCTTCGGCGTCTCGGGTTCGACGCTCGCCATGTGCCCCCCCCCCCCCCCCAAAACCTTTTGTCCCCCCCCCTTAGTCTGTCCCTCAGCCCCGTCGGCGTTGCAGCACCCCGCACCACCAAA
>Ga0126329_10000208_pt1 | contig 12038 bp, 4 predicted proteins | sample InaspJWI85metaG_FD_104915 | JGI IMG/M metagenome (GOLD analysis project Ga0126329, IMG submission 104915) | Marine gutless worms symbiont microbial communities from Oahu, Hawaii - Inanidrilus sp. 2 OAHU.JWI-85 metaG | ecosystem: Host-associated > Annelida > Digestive system > Unclassified...
CAGTCAACTAAGTTGACAATACATCCGAGCTCCGACAGTCGATCGTTAGTTTATGACAGTGATCGTCAAGCTCTGTCTACAGCACGAATCCGTCGCGCGGATCAGTGAGCGACAGCTGATACTTGTGTTTACACGCTCGACACGACTGCCGCCAGCGCTGGAAAAGCTGTTGTGCTTGACGTGGCTTGAACAAGCTGCACATCGTTGAGTTCCGTGGAACGAAGTGCTGCCGGGATGTGCACGCGGAGGCCCATTTGTATGCAATTAATGTGCAGGCACAGGTGCAAGTGATAGATTAATAGTTCATGTCGCTCTACGAGTTGACCAGTTAGTTACAGTCCGTCGTTCCGTCGCATCGCATCGCCAATGTTAAAGTGTGATAAGCGCAGACGCTTGTAGGCGCGTCGCCCGCGTCTACCAAGAGCGGCTGGCTGAATACTTCGTGGCGCTGTTCTTTTCGAACATGGTCTGCTGTCACCACTGTAATGGCTTATAGCTCGACAACGGTTCCACCTAGACCTAAGATCAATACAGATCACTAATAGGAAGTCATACTCCGCGAGTCGATTGGTATCATCAGCGTGCTGTCCGATGACCGGAAATGCTCGAAATCGTGGTTTGGTACTTTTTGACTTTGGCAGTCGGCGTCGCGGCTATTACGCGCATTTGGGCCGCCTTGTTGTTATAACGCGTGGATGAACAGAGTTGCCATCGCGCTGCTCCGTGGAGAAATTTGCAGAAGCGCTGGACAGATTAGTTGTCTCTGTTCCATACGCACAATTTCACGTTTCTGTTGTTCTTAGTCGGTCGCAATTTCGTTGCGATTGTTCCGCGTCGACTAACTCGGCAAATGAAAAGAGAACGAACTCAGCAGGCGAGGCAGCGATCGTTGTCTTATGAACAGTGTACATCCGTAGACAAACATTGAGCTGAGGTCGTTCCCCACAGTTGCCTCGTCAGATGACGATAGTTCGCTGGTCATTCGTTTGTGCAAACAAATCCGATGAGACACAAATAATCCCGGATTATTTGTAGATCACTCAGTCGGTTACCGCTGCCGTGAACATTGTTTCGCTGTAATTTATTTCTTTTCTCGGATGTCCACCTGTATGCCTTTTCGGAACATTTTCGTACTTTCGTTCACGTGATAAGTTTCGTTATATTTTTGCATTTGTGAGCTTTTCTGGCGTTACTAGTTGCGAATAAGGTCGCGTCACGGTGCCGACGTGTTAGTACGCCGGACATGCCGACACTGAAGCTGACGTGCTGAAAAAAAGTGATGTACGCCTACCTGGGTGCAACTGAATGAAATTATGACTGTTAGAGTTGGTTAATGTTTGAACATTCAAGTATTGTATACAATAGATTCGTTAAGAATAGAACTCTTATACTTCGTTTTGTTGTGTATTCGTAGTGCAAATCGAAGAAATGGAGTTTGAGCAATAGCCAATCTGTGAGAAGTTTCAGCAGTAGCTGAAGCTATGATCTGCGTGACGCACCCAGTGTTGTAAACAAAGATGGACGCTTAAACTTATTCGCTTTCCATTAAAGTGAATAATGTGTGCGCGTGCGTGAAACATTTTATGATGTTAATGGAGTTTTCGAACCATTTGCCGCAAGACGTGGACGTTAGAGACGTTCCGGCAACAGATTTACGGCATTCAAGTGTCGGCTAAAATTTCATCGCCATCTTGCGTGATGAAACAGTGTTCGTTTTCAATCTACGACCGAATGTAAGTGAACCTGATATCGGCGAACGTAAACGCTATGGTTACTAAAGCGGAAACCGGCCAATTTATTGTCTCACTTTGCCAGCTGTGCCCTGTAAGTCAGTACACTTCGGCACGTAAAGCTGTTGCGTGATTGGCAGTATTTCGTGCATTTTCACGTCTAGTTGTCGAGTTTGACTGCTACTTGTGCGCATTCGAGTGATAGCGTTTTTTTACCGCGCGACGCTATGCTAGCGCGGTGTCAGCTGTCGTTCTGTGTCTGTATCTGTCACAAGTCGGAGTTCTATGAAAACGAACTGACGGATCGAGCTGGGTTTTGGTGTGGGTGTTTCTGTCGACATATCCTGCATCGAATTTTAAAGGAATTCGGGTACCTTCAAAACAAAAGTACTTCCCTCTTGGAACTTTGTTCCAAACTCTGGACTGAGAAAATTTCGCCGCGGGCACGTCTATCGTCGCAATGTGCTGTCAACTTAGTTCGAACAATTGTCGGTCGAACAAAGTTGATAATACTTGCGACGGTCGACAGGACGTGTATCACACGCAGCGTCCGCTTTCGGTTACAGCACGTTGTGCGTGAGGCTGCACGTCGCGCGGGTCCAACTGCAAAGCTGGTACTTGTTTTCGATCGTGTTGATACGCGGCACAATATGCACTTCTTCCAGGCGCAGTAGTTTCTCATTTCCTATCCGACAGCTCGTCATCGGGGCTTTGACCCAGAGCGTGACCCAACCCCGGGTCGATATTGCATTGCGGTCGTCTCGGTGACACTATGCTGCGACTACAGACTTTCTCGTTGCGTGTCTCTGCGACGAAACAACACCTCGTGTCGTACGTGAGTATCTGTCCACAGCAGAAGTTCGACGGACTCTGTTGCAGTTTAATGACTTAAAGAGAAAAGAAGAAAAAGAATGATAAATAAACGAACACATAAAGAAAGAAAGAAAGAAAGAAGAAAAAAAGAAAGAAAGAGACAGAAATAGAAAAAGAGAAAAGAATGACAGATAAAAGTTAAGTCTATTCTGCGTTACTTTATTACTGTCAGAGTTGCTTTTTTTGTGTGGAAATGCATATATACTTCTGCCTATCTACTTAGTTTACTTTTTTAGTTTTCAATTTTGGCTTATATTCTGTATTTTTTGTTTTAAAAAAAATTTTCGTGCTTGTTTTTATTTCCCTGTTGTTTTAGTTTTTCTTTTTGTTCCTTTTTTGTTTTCCTTGATTTTTTTCGCTTATTTTTCTTTTATTTTAATTTTTGGTTCCGCGCGGTAGTTTAAACTGGCTTCCGTCAGTTTTGATTGCGTATTAAATGACATGTCTTGTCCTGTGCGTTGTTATAGTAGCGACGACGACGACGACGACGACGACGAGGGAGATATTCCTGTCGGAGTTGGGCGACGACAGCTCCAGCTGCGCAGATCCTCAGTCGCCGTGCCGGACACTACGTCGAGCCATGCAAGTCGCCAGCGGCGGCCGCGCCGTCGTTCACGTGGACGCCACCAGAAGGCGTAGTACTTCCGGCTGGCTGTGCCGCGACGAGGAAATAGTCCAGGTGAATCAACTTCCGGTCGCTCTACTTTTCGCTATACATTGTTTTTGTACGCTGACCCATTGCCGAAGGTATGATACAAACATACCGGGTTAAATCTGGACGCAAGTGAATACAAGGGTCGTATGCCGATAGATAATACATTGGAGAATATCGGTACAAAATGTTTGATGTCTGTGGTCTTGGGATGCAAGAATCGGAGGCGGGTAGTAACCACGACCTTGAGTGTCGGAGTGATAAGGTACCAAAACATGATTCGGCACTTCCAGTCATCGGAGCAGCACGTCCGCGGTACCGAAGATCTCCCAAGGCCTGACTTCGTATTAGTGTTCTATAGACTATTGTGAGCATACGTCAAGTTGGAACTGTTGTGCAGTTATTAGCCGTTGAAGTCGCCAGAAGCGTAACCCAAAGAAAACGAAAATAAGGAAGAATAAATACAACGCCACGAAGTACTGTACCTAATGATCCGCTTTACGCTACGCGATGCTGTACAAAAGACCAAATGAAATGCGGACGTAGATAAACACAAAAGTCGTGTGCCGATTGATCATACTTTCGACAGTTGGTGCAGCACTTTAGATATCTATTGTCGTCCGAGTTACCATACCTCCCACCAATACAGGGGCATTGAGCAGTGCTGCGATTCATTTGTCTGTCTGTCTGTCCCATGCCCTTAGCTCAAACCGGTGCATTTTAGGACTGTGATTACTATGGAACACTAATAGGAAACCCATGCTGGAAGTCGAGGTCGAACCCACTTGCCAGCGTGGCCGTACGGCCACCGGAAGTAGCTGAAACGGGCGAAAAAGTATCGTTTTGCTACCAGTGGGGCGATGCCTTGTTTATGTACGCCGACCTAATGCTGAAGGTATGATCCAGAAAAATGCCAAGTTAAATCTGGGCGTAGATGAATGCAAAAGTCATCTGCCGATAGATTATAGCTTCGACGATGGGTAAGCCTGCAGCAGTTTCGGTGTCTGTGGTCGTGGGAGTTACTGTAATCAAGTGTGGCGATTGGCTGAACGGTGGACAGGTGCGAGGAACCGTTACTGTGAAGCCGAGACCTCCCACGTCGTCCGGCACTCCCGCCAGGCTCGGCTGCGGCACTGACAGCGGCGGGGTCCGGCGCGTGCTCTTGTTCAACGTCAGCGGGACGCGGGGCTCGGGCTACGACGGAGGAGAGGCGAGCCTGACTCTGCACGGACTGGCCGTCGAGGGATCCATTCTGCAGGTTTTTAGGTTCTATTAAATCTCGCGGCATTTGATCGATTTGTGTGACGTGACTGATTGCTCGAATTTCGTATTCACGCGTACGTTTGTGTGCTGTTGTGCTTGTGTTGTATAATTTGCTTTTATTTGCTATTTTACTTGAGTTGGCGACGTCGTCGTACTGCAGACATGTCGACGAATCGGCGACAGGGCTTTGCACCGTAAGCATAGAGCAGGTTGTTGACAGAGCTGAAGCTGCTGCAGTCGACCACTACTTATCGTCGCCAGTTTAAAACATTTTTGTTCCAGTCAGCATATGGACACCGGAAAATTGACTGCTGATTGTTTTGTGATGCGCCATCGGTCTCTCAGGTGGCGCAGTCTAAATAACTTGTCGCCGTCGCTGTCACTGCGTGTGCGCTTGTTATTTGCCAATAAGTACTTTTTGCTTACTTACTTAATTGTTTAGGTGCGCGACGGTCACGTGGCCGTAGTGGACGCCGCGCTGGTCGACGTGTCGCTGCTGTCGGTCGACGGCGCAGATCACGTGGGTCTTGACGTCATCGACAGTGATGACGTCATCGCGACGACGTAGGTCTTGACGTCATCAACTCGACGTGGACCTGCCGCTACCCAAGCAACCTCACCACGTGCGAGGTGCGCGTCTCATTCGATGACGACTGACTACACCGCGGTTCAACAAAAATATGTTCACGCATGAGCACTCGTTACCGATGGCGTTGTATAGCTTTTTTGCGGGTCAGATAAAGCGATCGGCCATGGAGTGGAAACGGAGCAATATTTTACCGTCTCACTCGACACACAATTGGTCATTTCGGAGACGCTCTTCCCAGCCAATCACTGGGCTCGGTACTGAAAAATAAACTCAACAAAAAACTTACAAAATACAAAACCACAATGATCTAAACTAACACAAAAACACACAAAAACACAAACTAAACATTTACAAAAAACGCACAGAAACTAATCTAGACCTAACTAAATATTAATTTAAGAACTGTTCATATTTATGTGCATACTGTAGCCATCTGATAATACTCCCTCTTTACTTCCAGACAACCACCATAGCGCAGATGCTGTGGAGAGGGACAGTCCGATCGGTCTTGTCCGTCCGTCCGTCCGTCCCTCTGTTTCCAAAATATACTTCGAACCAACCGACCTTCGACCACGATTTTTTGCACGTGCATGGTTCATTCGTGACATTGCCTTAGCTCGCCGGGCATTGAAAGTCATAGTCATAGTCATAGTCATAGTCATTGAAAACGTTTTTGTTCCAGTCAGTACAATACAGGTCAGTACAGTCAGGTCAATACAAAAAGGTGTGTGCTACGCGAGTATCTACTACGGCGTCCTATGAGTATCGACTGACAGCCATAGTAGCAGGTTTCCATTGTGACGTCAGCAGCTGCCATAGCGCGGCGAGGCATGCGGCGTGGCGCGGCCGAGGCCAGCGGTAGCGGCGGAGTCAAGCGCTTGTGAGCGCCAGGGGCGGTTCTAGGCCCAAATATATTTGGGCCTAGAACCGCCCCTGGCGCTCACAAGCGCTTGACTCCGCCGCTACCGCTGGCCTCGGCCGCGCCACGCCGCATGCCTCGCCGCGCTATGGCAGCTGCTGACGTCACAATGGAAACCTGCTACTATGGCTGTCAGTCGATACTCATAGGACGCCGTAGTAGATACTCGCGTAGCACACACCTTTTTGTATTGACCTGACTGTACTGACCTGTATTGTACTGACTGGAACAAAAACGTTTTCAATGACTATGACTATGACTATGACTATGACTTTCAATGCCCGGCGAGCTAAGGCAATGTCACGAATGAACCATGCACGTGCAAAAAATCGTGGTCGAAGGTCGGTTGGTTCGAAGTATATTTTGGAAACAGAGGGACGGACGGACGGACGGACAAGACCGATCGGACTGTCCCTCTCCACAGCATCTGCGCTATGGTGGTTGTCTGGAAGTAAAGAGGGAGTATTATCAGATGGCTACAGTATGCACATAAATATGAACAGTTCTTAAATTAATATTTAGTTAGGTCTAGATTAGTTTCTGTGCGTTTTTTGTAAATGTTTAGTTTGTGTTTTTGTGTGTTTTTGTGTTAGTTTAGATCATTGTGGTTTTGTATTTTGTAAGTTTTTTGTTGAGTTTATTTTTCAGTACCGAGCCCAGTGATTGGCTGGGAAGAGCGTCTCCGAAATGACCAATTGTGTGTCGAGTGAGACGGTAAAATATTGCTCCGTTTCCACTCCATGGCCGATCGCTTTATCTGACCCGCAAAAAAGCTATACAACGCCATCGGTAACGAGTGCTCATGCGTGAACATATTTTTGTTGAACCGCGGTGTAGTCAGTCGTCATCGAATGAGACGCGCACCTCGCACGTGGTGAGGTTGCTTGGGTAGCGGCAGGTCCACGTCGAGTTGATGACGTCAAGACCTACGTCGTCGCGATGACGTCATCACTGTCGATGACGTCAAGACCCACGTGATCTGCGCCGTCGACCGACAGCAGCGACACGTCGACCAGCGCGGCGTCCACTACGGCCACGTGACCGTCGCGCACCTAAACAATTAAGTAAGTAAGCAAAAAGTACTTATTGGCAAATAACAAGCGCACACGCAGTGACAGCGACGGCGACAAGTTATTTAGACTGCGCCACCTGAGAGACCGATGGCGCATCACAAAACAATCAGCAGTCAATTTTCCGGTGTCCATATGCTGACTGGAACAAAAATGTTTTAAACTGGCGACGATAAGTAGTGGTCGACTGCAGCAGCTTCAGCTCTGTCAACAACCTGCTCTATGCTTACGGTGCAAAGCCCTGTCGCCGATTCGTCGACATGTCTGCAGTACGACGACGTCGCCAACTCAAGTAAAATAGCAAATAAAAGCAAATTATACAACACAAGCACAACAGCACACAAACGTACGCGTGAATACGAAATTCGAGCAATCAGTCACGTCACACAAATCGATCAAATGCCGCGAGATTTAATAGAACCTAAAAACCTGCAGAATGGATCCCTCGACGGCCAGTCCGTGCAGAGTCAGGCTCGCCTCTCCTCCGTCGTAGCCCGAGCCCCGCGTCCCGCTGACGTTGAACAAGAGCACGCGCCGGACCCCGCCGCTGTCAGTGCCGCAGCCGAGCCTGGCGGGAGTGCCGGACGACGTGGGAGGTCTCGGCTTCACAGTAACGGTTCCTCGCACCTGTCCACCGTTCAGCCAATCGCCACACTTGATTACAGTAACTCCCACGACCACAGACACCGAAACTGCTGCAGGCTTACCCATCGTCGAAGCTATAATCTATCGGCAGATGACTTTTGCATTCATCTACGCCCAGATTTAACTTGGCATTTTTCTGGATCATACCTTCAGCATTAGGTCGGCGTACATAAACAAGGCATCGCCCCACTGGTAGCAAAACGATACTTTTTCGCCCGTTTCAGCTACTTCCGGTGGCCGTACGGCCACGCTGGCAAGTGGGTTCGACCTCGACTTCCAGCATGGGTTTCCTATTAGTGTTCCATAGTAATCACAGTCCTAAAATGCACCGGTTTGAGCTAAGGGCATGGGACAGACAGACAGACAAATGAATCGCAGCACTGCTCAATGCCCCTGTATTGGTGGGAGGTATGGTAACTCGGACGACAATAGATATCTAAAGTGCTGCACCAACTGTCGAAAGTATGATCAATCGGCACACGACTTTTGTGTTTATCTACGTCCGCATTTCATTTGGTCTTTTGTACAGCATCGCGTAGCGTAAAGCGGATCATTAGGTACAGTACTTCGTGGCGTTGTATTTATTCTTCCTTATTTTCGTTTTCTTTGGGTTACGCTTCTGGCGACTTCAACGGCTAATAACTGCACAACAGTTCCAACTTGACGTATGCTCACAATAGTCTATAGAACACTAATACGAAGTCAGGCCTTGGGAGATCTTCGGTACCGCGGACGTGCTGCTCCGATGACTGGAAGTGCCGAATCATGTTTTGGTACCTTATCACTCCGACACTCAAGGTCGTGGTTACTACCCGCCTCCGATTCTTGCATCCCAAGACCACAGACATCAAACATTTTGTACCGATATTCTCCAATGTATTATCTATCGGCATACGACCCTTGTATTCACTTGCGTCCAGATTTAACCCGGTATGTTTGTATCATACCTTCGGCAATGGGTCAGCGTACAAAAACAATGTATAGCGAAAAGTAGAGCGACCGGAAGTTGATTCACCTGGACTATTTCCTCGTCGCGGCACAGCCAGCCGGAAGTACTACGCCTTCTGGTGGCGTCCACGTGAACGACGGCGCGGCCGCCGCTGGCGACTTGCATGGCTCGACGTAGTGTCCGGCACGGCGACTGAGGATCTGCGCAGCTGGAGCTGTCGTCGCCCAACTCCGACAGGAATATCTCCCTCGTCGTCGTCGTCGTCGTCGTCGTCGCTACTATAACAACGCACAGGACAAGACATGTCATTTAATACGCAATCAAAACTGACGGAAGCCAGTTTAAACTACCGCGCGGAACCAAAAATTAAAATAAAAGAAAAATAAGCGAAAAAAATCAAGGAAAACAAAAAAGGAACAAAAAGAAAAACTAAAACAACAGGGAAATAAAAACAAGCACGAAAATTTTTTTTAAAACAAAAAATACAGAATATAAGCCAAAATTGAAAACTAAAAAAGTAAACTAAGTAGATAGGCAGAAGTATATATGCATTTCCACACAAAAAAAGCAACTCTGACAGTAATAAAGTAACGCAGAATAGACTTAACTTTTATCTGTCATTCTTTTCTCTTTTTCTATTTCTGTCTCTTTCTTTCTTTTTTTCTTCTTTCTTTCTTTCTTTCTTTATGTGTTCGTTTATTTATCATTCTTTTTCTTCTTTTCTCTTTAAGTCATTAAACTGCAACAGAGTCCGTCGAACTTCTGCTGTGGACAGATACTCACGTACGACACGAGGTGTTGTTTCGTCGCAGAGACACGCAACGAGAAAGTCTGTAGTCGCAGCATAGTGTCACCGAGACGACCGCAATGCAATATCGACCCGGGGTTGGGTCACGCTCTGGGTCAAAGCCCCGATGACGAGCTGTCGGATAGGAAATGAGAAACTACTGCGCCTGGAAGAAGTGCATATTGTGCCGCGTATCAACACGATCGAAAACAAGTACCAGCTTTGCAGTTGGACCCGCGCGACGTGCAGCCTCACGCACAACGTGCTGTAACCGAAAGCGGACGCTGCGTGTGATACACGTCCTGTCGACCGTCGCAAGTATTATCAACTTTGTTCGACCGACAATTGTTCGAACTAAGTTGACAGCACATTGCGACGATAGACGTGCCCGCGGCGAAATTTTCTCAGTCCAGAGTTTGGAACAAAGTTCCAAGAGGGAAGTACTTTTGTTTTGAAGGTACCCGAATTCCTTTAAAATTCGATGCAGGATATGTCGACAGAAACACCCACACCAAAACCCAGCTCGATCCGTCAGTTCGTTTTCATAGAACTCCGACTTGTGACAGATACAGACACAGAACGACAGCTGACACCGCGCTAGCATAGCGTCGCGCGGTAAAAAAACGCTATCACTCGAATGCGCACAAGTAGCAGTCAAACTCGACAACTAGACGTGAAAATGCACGAAATACTGCCAATCACGCAACAGCTTTACGTGCCGAAGTGTACTGACTTACAGGGCACAGCTGGCAAAGTGAGACAATAAATTGGCCGGTTTCCGCTTTAGTAACCATAGCGTTTACGTTCGCCGATATCAGGTTCACTTACATTCGGTCGTAGATTGAAAACGAACACTGTTTCATCACGCAAGATGGCGATGAAATTTTAGCCGACACTTGAATGCCGTAAATCTGTTGCCGGAACGTCTCTAACGTCCACGTCTTGCGGCAAATGGTTCGAAAACTCCATTAACATCATAAAATGTTTCACGCACGCGCACACATTATTCACTTTAATGGAAAGCGAATAAGTTTAAGCGTCCATCTTTGTTTACAACACTGGGTGCGTCACGCAGATCATAGCTTCAGCTACTGCTGAAACTTCTCACAGATTGGCTATTGCTCAAACTCCATTTCTTCGATTTGCACTACGAATACACAACAAAACGAAGTATAAGAGTTCTATTCTTAACGAATCTATTGTATACAATACTTGAATGTTCAAACATTAACCAACTCTAACAGTCATAATTTCATTCAGTTGCACCCAGGTAGGCGTACATCACTTTTTTTCAGCACGTCAGCTTCAGTGTCGGCATGTCCGGCGTACTAACACGTCGGCACCGTGACGCGACCTTATTCGCAACTAGTAACGCCAGAAAAGCTCACAAATGCAAAAATATAACGAAACTTATCACGTGAACGAAAGTACGAAAATGTTCCGAAAAGGCATACAGGTGGACATCCGAGAAAAGAAATAAATTACAGCGAAACAATGTTCACGGCAGCGGTAACCGACTGAGTGATCTACAAATAATCCGGGATTATTTGTGTCTCATCGGATTTGTTTGCACAAACGAATGACCAGCGAACTATCGTCATCTGACGAGGCAACTGTGGGGAACGACCTCAGCTCAATGTTTGTCTACGGATGTACACTGTTCATAAGACAACGATCGCTGCCTCGCCTGCTGAGTTCGTTCTCTTTTCATTTGCCGAGTTAGTCGACGCGGAACAATCGCAACGAAATTGCGACCGACTAAGAACAACAGAAACGTGAAATTGTGCGTATGGAACAGAGACAACTAATCTGTCCAGCGCTTCTGCAAATTTCTCCACGGAGCAGCGCGATGGCAACTCTGTTCATCCACGCGTTATAACAACAAGGCGGCCCAAATGCGCGTAATAGCCGCGACGCCGACTGCCAAAGTCAAAAAGTACCAAACCACGATTTCGAGCATTTCCGGTCATCGGACAGCACGCTGATGATACCAATCGACTCGCGGAGTATGACTTCCTATTAGTGATCTGTATTGATCTTAGGTCTAGGTGGAACCGTTGTCGAGCTATAAGCCATTACAGTGGTGACAGCAGACCATGTTCGAAAAGAACAGCGCCACGAAGTATTCAGCCAGCCGCTCTTGGTAGACGCGGGCGACGCGCCTACAAGCGTCTGCGCTTATCACACTTTAACATTGGCGATGCGATGCGACGGAACGACGGACTGTAACTAACTGGTCAACTCGTAGAGCGACATGAACTATTAATCTATCACTTGCACCTGTGCCTGCACATTAATTGCATACAAATGGGCCTCCGCGTGCACATCCCGGCAGCACTTCGTTCCACGGAACTCAACGATGTGCAGCTTGTTCAAGCCACGTCAAGCACAACAGCTTTTCCAGCGCTGGCGGCAGTCGTGTCGAGCGTGTAAACACAAGTATCAGCTGTCGCTCACTGATCCGCGCGACGGATTCGTGCTGTAGACAGAGCTTGACGATCACTGTCATAAACTAACGATCGACTGTCGGAGCTCGGATGTATTGTCAACTTAGTTGACTG
>Ga0126329_10000209_pt1 | contig 12016 bp, 2 predicted proteins | sample InaspJWI85metaG_FD_104915 | JGI IMG/M metagenome (GOLD analysis project Ga0126329, IMG submission 104915) | Marine gutless worms symbiont microbial communities from Oahu, Hawaii - Inanidrilus sp. 2 OAHU.JWI-85 metaG | ecosystem: Host-associated > Annelida > Digestive system > Unclassified...
CGGAACCCACGGTCGGTAATCGAGTATGGGCTACCTTTTTTACTCTGTTGTACTGACGACTGACTTGAGTGATTGAAGTGTTTATGACCAAATGCCGGAGGCTGATGTACTTGTGTGTACGCCTTGAACCTGAAGCTGGTACATGTAATTGTTAAGTGCAGGTGGGATCAGTAAAGGAATAAAGCGGCGTGACCGTGATGTCTGCGTCCTGAGCAAAGATTATGACATTAGCAGAGTACTTTGCTGAGTGTGCAACAGCAGCATCTGTTTCCAGGAAGACGTATAAAGCGATGAAACGTGGCTTTGTGTTTATTTTGTGTTAGAGTATTTTTACATTTACTGACGTATGCTTGCTGCGCTAGATTTGGTTTGTTCAGTACCAGGCTGAGTGATAGGATGCGAAGAACGTACCCTAAGTGATGGCCTATTTTGTGCCGGTGGGACGTTAAACCTTGACCCATCTAGGTTAGCGACCAGACGGCTGCGCTTTTGTCCGACTCGTCTGTCTGTGTGCCGCCGGCTGCTGCTGCTGCTGAGGCTGACACGAGTCGGCGTGCAGCACGCCTGCAGCGTGGCCGAGAGCGTGGCGAGCAAGCTGCTCGGCTGCTGTGAGTTGTGAGAGTTCGACTCATAACCTCGGCGGTCGGTCGGGGGAGGGTGGTCGATGCGCAGGTAGCCACTGCGTGCGCTATGACCGGCAGATATACAATCGGTCGGTTGGTCGTATATGCCTGCCGTGCGGAGTTTGCAGGCGGCCGCGCATCGCAGTCAGTGCAGACGGTCGCTGCTGCTGGTGATGCTGATGCTGTGGTGCTTAGTTACATGAGTTGTTATGATACTAGTATAGTTACGTGCTGTATCAGTGCGTCTTGCTGTGATTATAACTAGGACGCCAGGTATTTAGCTATCTCTGAACAGCTATTAATTACCTGGTACATCCTTTGCGTTGTTAACTTTTTTATATGCACGTTTTTACCGCGCGATGCTATGCATCCGCGGTACTAGCCATGGCCCTGTGTCTGTCCGTCCGTCTGTCCGTCTGTCTGTCCGTCACAAGTCGGTGTTCTACTAAAACGGCTAAACGTAGGATCACACAAACAACACCACACGATAGCCTATAGACTCTAGTTTTCTGACGCCAAAGATCTCCGCGAAATTCGACCGGGTTCACCCGCTACGGGGGCGCCAAATGCAGGTGGGGTGGGTGAAATTCGGCGACTTTCGACAAATAGCTGGCTAAATCTCGAAAACGGTACAAGATAGACGCATGGTTTCTGTTAAAGTCGAATAGGAAGTCGTATGCGCTCTATCGAATGGTGACATTGCCGATGACCTCGAGTGCCCCCTAACCACCCCATTTTCTGCATTTCGCACCGCCATTCACAGCTTTGTAACGGATGAACCTAGAGACTTCAAATTTGGTACATTGACCTACCATAGCACATCCCACCCTGCCGAAAAAAAATTTTCCCTGAAAGGGGCGAGGTCAGGGTCAAATAACCCGTTTTAGAATTTTACACCCCATGTAATATCTCCGCAACGGCTAACACTAGAGACTTCAGGTTTTGTACACGGGTCGGCCATGTGAAGTCTTAGTCTTGTGATGAGTGATTGCTCCCTAAGTGGGCGTAGTCAGGGTCACGTGAGCAATTTCTACATTGTGGACTTAGAAAATTTCGCCGCAGCAAGTCGTCGGTAGACAGCTGATATACACAATTCGACCGTCGTCGGTTTGTTTATGACAGTTGAGACAATGGGAGCCGACTCGATCGCGTCATGGTTGAGTGCACATTGTCTGTCACGCATTGCCTCCGACTACATCTCCAACTTCATACCATCGATTTGGTCAGGACTTGTCGTATAAGTAGTTTCTGCACTGTTGCGTCGCAATTGGCAAGATTTTAATTGACACGACGCATCGCACGGTCCCTCGGCGATAGCTGAGCTTCTTGTTTACTCCACCCCTTCCCCCCACCGATAGACGAGCGGCTGTTATGATGAGCGTGTGTGTGTGTGCGTGTGTGTGTTTGTCTGTCCACTATCTTATCTTCGGAACTACACGTACTGTCTGCAGCAAATTTTTTGCACATGTTACCTGTGGCCGTGGCTCGGTCCTCCTTTGGCGGCGTAGTTAGACATTATGTACTTCCGGTGTTATGGATGACGTTATGTTTGCTCAAGCCAAGGTTGCTCACGTCGCCGCCAGACACACACACAGCCTTGGCTTGGCTATAAACTGTGTGCAGTAATACCAGTTGTAGGCGAACGGACGCACGGGACTAGTTTTCGAGTGCTTAAAGTAACTTCCCAGGTGGCAACAACCGGGGGCGGAGTCTGCAGTCTATGACTGTCTTGTTGATTGATGTATTGAGTCAAAAAGGTTTTATGCCGCACATGACTCAAAAAGCTTACAGCAGGCGGGAGACTGGCGTACAATTTGTTGTACGGTCTTTTGAGTAACTTGATTTTTACGGAGTGGTATTCCTGGCCCTGTGTTGGTCTGTCTGTCACAAGATGGTGTTCTATCAAGATGGCTAACCGTGAGCATAACCAACCAACTGTTGCTTTCTGATAGCCTGGAAACTCTTAGTTATCTTATGCCAAAGATCATGGTGAAATTTTTATGGAGTCGTCCTCATTGTTGGGATCAAAGACATTATTTTGTGGTAGAAAAATAGTCGTTTTCAACCAATGTCTTGCTCTTATCTTTCAAGATGTTGTGCTTTGTCAAATGATGGTGTTAACAATTGCCTGATTACTCCATAATCATACCTGTTATAAAAATTCTTTTGATTGGTAAAGCCAGAGTCTTCACATCTGGACATAGAGTGACCCCATGCAGGCATGCATAGGCTTTGTTTGGTGTCGGTCCATATTTTCAGCCAAAGGTTACAAAGGGAAAAAACTATACAGCTGAAGTCTAAGGTGCTTGATCCCTCTGATAACTCTGGTGCCTTTGTGGTGCTCTCATTATGTCATTGCATTGTGCATCTTCGAGTTTTTATGTTGTTTTTTTTCAAGTAGATTTCAGCTGTGTAATTTTTTTTCCGTTTGTAACTTTTGGCTGAAAAAAACATCAAATGGACACCAAATAAAGCCTGTGCTCATCTGTTGGTCGCATGCTGTTTACTTGCCAAATCTCATTGCCAGCAGATGAGCATTTGTCGAGCTATAAAGAGTTTATATTGAAGAAGTACCCCAAATTATATATATACACTGTATAATATTATATGATTGGTTGATCGTAGCACCTCGTCTGTAGATGACAAGCCACACCCAGCAAGGCAGTCAAGTAACACAACCCACTTTTGAGTAACTTTATTCATCACCAAGTGATAGAGAGAAAAAAACAAACAAAAAACAATATACAGTAAACATCAAAATACAATCGGTATGCTATATTATCAAGCAGTCACTCGTGTAGTTTACTAAATAAACTGTAAATAAGTTATAGAGCATTAACAATACAAAAACAGCAAACCTTACAGTGGGGACAAGGTAAGCTTGTATAACAAGAGACATAGTTACAAGAAAGGCTCTTGTGAGGCTGTTTAAACAGAAAGTAAATAGTCTCAAGATTATAACACTATTTTTGTATTTTTGTAATTATTGGTAGGGCATGATTTGCCACCTGTGAATCTGCTTTTCAGTCCTTTCAGCAATCTTCAGAGGTTTCCTTTAAAATGTTCCTGTATAGCTGGCTAATCCATGTTGACCTGAAAATAGCTGTGAGCGTGATTGTGTGTATACATTGTTGTTGTTATGTTCAGGGTGTCGCTGACAGTCCTTCAGAACAGTGTCAGAATGGCATGGAGGTCCCAAGTGAGGCTCCGGCACAAGTGAAGGCACCATCTTCCAAGCGACTGTACAACTGGAACACCACACACTTCTACCCAGATGTTCATAAGCTGGACGACAATGACACACTGCGACAACGCCGCCACAGTGAACCACGCAGCTTCCCGCACTTCATGGACACAAATGTTTCCAACAACCAACAGTCATCTGGCTCCACCTCGTCACTGGACAGTTTTCATGAGGTGAGTGATACACCAGACACCACCATGCCTGTGTCACAGTTGACCGTTCAGCTTTCCACACCTCCTGCAATGAATGGTGCCATCGCCAAAGTGGATATGGACCTGGATTCAGGTAGTGAATCTGAGAATGACTTTCCAAAAACATGGCATCGTAGTCCTCTGCACATTCGACGTGGCCGTCGTTCTAGTGGTGGTGGACGCTCAGGGAAGAAAACAGACTTACTGCCGTCAGCTGATGTTGCAGGAGAACTGTGGAAACAAGCTGCTGACAGACCAAGTATGAGGTACAAGGAACAAGCAGAAAAACGTAGAAAATATCTCCAGCAGCGTTGTCAGGTGTATGGATGGGACTTGACCACAGACCAGCAGTCAGTAGTAGATGGGCATACAGAGGAACAGCAGCAGTGCGCAGCTAGCCAGTCTCAGGAAGACATTTACTACATTGATCATTCTCCAGAGAATGATATTGAACCTGATTTTGTTGATGCGTCTTATGTTTCTGTAAAAAATCGAATTTACCAGTTTGAAACTCCTGAAAACACACATGCACTATTGAACATTAATAACTCTGCTGTGAAGAATGGCACATCAGTTCATGCTAGTCCACCTGCAGACATTTCAGTCAAGGAATCGTCGTTTGAAAACATTTATGATGCTGTTAGTTTGGAACCAGATAAGTCTGATGATGATGTTGAGGTTGCTCAGTTGTATGAACCTCGTCAGGCAAGAGTCGATGCAGTTTACAGCTACACGAAGCCTTTAGCATCAACCAAACTGCCTCATGCCAATCTCCAGCCATCTGTCAGAGCCGAGAATTGCATACAGAGTTATGGATATCAGAATCTTTCCAGTTCAAGAAATGTTGCAGATAAGTCGGTGAGTGTAGCTGCTTGCAATGTTTGTACTGCGAGACCATCATCCGCACCTGGCAAATCAATGCGAAAATCAAGCCTTGATGCTAAATCTTTAGTTGAAGAAGAGAAACTGAAGTTTGTCGAATATAAGATTGAATATCGCCGTCAGCATTCTTCTGGAAATGAGAGTGGAAGTGGAAAGAGTGATGGTGAGAGAAACATGAAAAAACAATCTAAACCATCCAGTACACCACGTAAATCTATTCCTCCAGATGAGTATGATTATATTCTCCGAAAAATCCACTATAACAGACCACAGAATAAAGCTGAGTACCAAAAGCCGTCAGCTGGTCAGCCATATCAAGGATCAGAATTGCACATTGAGATCAAAAAACCACAGATGACAACTCACCATGTTACTGTCGATGTGGGAAAGCCTTCAGTTCCCAGTCGTGTAGAGAGCTTACAGCATAGTGGCTTGTACTGTCAGCTGCCAGCAAAACCTGATGTAATTCCATCACCCAATTACCCTTCCCATGCCAACGTGATTGCTGGTGGCTTTGCTGAAGGTGTAGACATCAGCAAGGATTTAAATGCATCACCTGATACATTGCCAAGAACTGTTTTACACAGAAACTATGAACCTGTGTCATTGCCTGCAGCTGACGAAAGACACGTGTGTCAGTGGGATAGTGGAATTAGAAGCCCTGATGGAGGATGTGTCAGTTATCCCAAACCACGGCATATAGGATTCCCTGCAACAACTGTTTCTCAAAATACTGAGCCTGACAGAAGGCCCCCAAAACCACCTCGAGAGGAGCTCCCAAAAAATCGAAGCTCTGACTTTTGGCATTACAGTACTGCCTATGAACCTGATTCTCTGCCACAGCAGCAGCAACTGTCTCAGTCAACATTAAGCAGTGGGCAGGAAATGTGGCATAGTCCTAAAACAGAACACAAGCTTCGTGGTAGGGATTTGGTTCATGATCTTGTCCGTGGTCTTGATGACAATTCTGAGTTGACTCGTGAGGCAACAGCAGTTTTTCGTGAACAGTATCGCTGGAGCATCCATGAGCCGTGTCACTCAGTGAAACCAGATCAGCTGAAGCACAATCAGCTGTCACAGGTGCCATGTTCTGAAGTATTCGTCAGCAGTGTTTGTGTCCCATCAAAGCCTGTACAGGTTGTTGATCACACTAATCAACCATCATTGAAGGACAGCGGTAGAGGAGGTAGTCGTAAAGAAACTGTGTTCAGTGTAACTGGTTATCACAGACCTCAGCAACTGAAGACTTCTTCCGATAATGATACACCAAGACGTGTTTACTTGAAGGACGACAGAGTGTATTCCAGCTTTCCAGATGTCGGTGACAGTAATTATACCACCTTTGAACCTGAACCACTGTATTGGTGTTCTGAGGCAGACAAGCGCAAACCAATTATCAACAGCCTGGAGGTTGAGACAGCATTGAATAGAGATTGCCAGCAACAGTACTGCGACCAACAAACGAATGGTCGAAGCTTGGGAGTGGTGAGCAGCAGGAATGGGACGCAGTGCAATAAAGAGGATACTGGTCTGGCAAGCTCTAGACGTGACTCGTACCATAGAGATACATACACTGGACGTGATGTCCACAGAGATGTCAGACTGCAAGGAAGACAGAAGTCTCAGGATAGGTTAGTACAGCAGATGTCGCTAGGAAGCCAAGAGGCAGCAAGTCATCTTTGTTCAAATTCAAGCTACTGCAGTACTAATCATCCAGTGTCAAATGCTCAGAACGTTCATGTTTATGCTGCTTGTGATAATATTCACAGAGAACAGTCATCGTCTAGTAGTCCAGGTAGACGACAACTAACTGAAGTTAGTCAGCCTGCAAACCGTCAGTCTATGAAGGCTTCTGATCACATGCCATCTCATGCCTCCAGCAATTATGAGAAACACATTTTGCATGGTCAGGAATCTTATCGGTCACAGGTGCTGGCACAGATAGAGCCATCATCACTTGCAGCTGCTTACACCACAGCAGACAAAAGGTTGAATGCTGACAGCTGTCGAAATATGGCAAGTGTCTGTACCAGTCATAGTATATTTAAAGGACGCAATTCTGGGAGGATGGCTGTGCCTGAAATTGATGTGTGCAGACATAATGCAGGGATCCCATCTGACAGAATTGTACACAAAGCACATGATGAAAAAGTTCGTAAGGCATATCTGACAAAACGAGAAAGTGAGATACATGCAGATGAAGACTCTTATCCAGTGACTGTTGCTGAAATTAAAGCCAAACTGTTTGGCCCCAATGAGGATGGGGCTAGAAAGTTATTCCAGCGGCAGACTGGTGATGTTGAAGGCTGTCAGAGAGGCAGAGCTGGAGGTGGAACAAGCCATTGCCATGTGGCTTATTCTGATAATCAGCAGAAGAAGCGGCCAGTTGCCACTGATGAGCTGACAGATTTTGAAAAACTTGTTGAAAGACTACATGAAGGTGAAATGCTGTTGAAAAGTCACTCAAACTGTCATAATATGGCACCATCAGTGAATGCTGCCCAGTGTAATTCATCTGAAGACCCTACAGTTAAACATTTGTCATCTACCAATGTTAAGGTGCTTGAAGATAAAAGAGGCAAACAGTCTCCTAATCTTGAATATACCAAGGAATGGCTTATCAGTGGAAGGCATGCTTCATCAATAAATAGTCATAAGTCATCGGATCACATGTCTTACCCTGTAGAGAGATATGATGGAACATCGACTGTTGATAGTGTGCAACTGACGCCTGCAGAAAATATTGGCAGTTTCATATCTCACAGACAGATGAAAAGTATGCCATGTACATTAACATATAACCCATACCAACATATAACAGCAAATACTGTCGGTAGTGGTGCTGTGAATGCAGTAACCAAGTCAGGTTTGCTGAGGTCAACTCCAACAGACGGGCGTGTTGTATTCCGTTCCCACCTGACTGGCCCACTGTCGTCCATTTCAGGCAGCTCCAACAATAGCTTTGTACGCAGAAGCTTGCCGGCTTTGACTGAGAAGGATGCTGAACTATGGCGAAACATGCTGTCAAGAGTACAAGAGAATGAGAGCAGAAAAGAAGCAAAGTCTCGTTCCGTTGAACGTTTGTCTCAGCTTCGCTGTGATCCAGAAATGTGTTATGTTGCAGGTGCGAATGTGAAAACTCGTGCTGGAATGCTAGAAACTGCAACTGTCAGTGCAGAACGTAAGCTGGCAGTGAGTGCACAACGTTTACAACATTCTACACCAAATATTATGATGCCAACTGATCCTGTGTCAGTGAAGCCAAAGCGGCAGCAGACACCACGGGATGTGAAGTGTCGCAGCGAATTCCGCATGAAAGGCATTTGTGCTAACACTGAATCCAGATATTTGGATGGTGAAAGTGACAGCCATATCAGTTCTGTTGCTGATATGTCTAAGCAGCTCCCATCAGCGTCAAGTGAAAGTGATGAATTAGAATTACAGCGAAACATTGTTGATGAAGGTGATGATGAAAAGCTGGCTGGTGGATCTTTATCTTTCACCAGCGTTGACCCTGCTTCTACTCTGGTTGATAAACATGATGCAGATGAAGTGTCGTTTTCAGTGCACAAGGATGTCACAGAGTCCCCCCAAAGCAGGGTCAAGCAGGTACAGAAACTAAGGGAAGATTGGCTTAGCAAGAACGTCATGCAGTCACATTCCAGTCGTCTGTCAGACGTGCCCAATAGTTTAGATGGTGGAAAATCAAACATTTTGAACAAGGATGTTGCAGTACAACACACTGACTCATTGAGATTTGATAGACATGTTCATGTAGGCCTTGGTTTGCCAAACGGAAAGTCAGGAAAGCCTCTGTATGTATCGCCATTAGTTTCGACTTCTGGTTGTGCTGTGTATGGGGCACCATCGTCTCTAGTGTCTGGGCATAGTGACGATCAGAGACGTGCAACGACTATAGCTTCAACACAGTTGTCCACTCCTTCGAAGGTCAGCACTTTTGAAGTGGCGTTTCCTTCTCAAGGGCCTAGCCAAAGCACATGCACTGGAGGTCAGTCGACAGCAGTGTCACAGTTGTCAAAAGTCACACATATCCCAATTAGGACTGCAGTTTTGTATTCAGGTCAGTCACCCACACGCAGCTCTGCCTTTAGTCCATATGTAGAGCATAAGGATGTGCAGATATCCAGACGAACCAGTGGAGGTGCAGATGTGACGGAAATCAAAAAGGAATTAATACAAGTAAAACCTGAGCAGTATAGAGCAAGCAAGCTGTCAGAAAGAACAGTCGACCAGCGATCATTAAAGACCTACCAGCGTGAATGTGAACAGTTCAGACACCAAAGGCAAGAGGTAAAGGAACCTCATGTAAAAATAACTAGACAGGTCACTGATAGTAAAACTGAGAGAACATACAGAATTGAAAGCTCTCCACATCTGAAAGTACCCCAGTTAACTGTGAGAAATGAACCAGATAAATTTGAGATAAGTGACGGTGAGATGACCGATGCTACAGATATTACGTTAGATGTTATGGTGGGAGCTAATCGGTTATTATCACCAACAGCTGATGCAGTTGATTTTTCAGATGTTGAATTTTTGTCATCAGCAAACTTACCGGCAAAGAAGTGCGGTTCTGATATTACAGCACTTCATGAGTCAGATCCATCTGACAAAAATTTAGCAGTTGATCATAAAATTCTGTCAGATGATGCAAGTGCAGATGCAGCAGTAACTGCAGCAAAGGCAGAAATGCAGCTATACAAGAAGAACAGTGAAGCGGAAAGAAGTGATCTGCCAGTTGAAAGAAGGCGATCAATAAAAGAACTGGTTCATTCTTTTGAGGGTATGACAAGCCCGTTTATGAGAGTCCGTCCAAGAAGTATGGAAATCCGAATCAGTTCATCATCATCAGAAGAAGAAAGTCAAAATGACGTTGTAGCTGAAGGAAAACGTAAAAATGTTAAATTGAAAGCATCATCAAGCTTCAAGGAAACCACAAGGTGGGACAGAAAAAGTCACTATCAAACCGCCATGAATCAGTGAGTGGTTAATATGGGCGGGACATTTTTGCAGATTAAATAGAAGGTATGGACTTTATACAATAAAATAGTGCAGTAATCATAAAATGGTAAACAATACAGTAGAAATAAATAAAATAATAATTAAAATGCTACTACTGCTAGTGATAAGTCAGTTATCGTAATTCATTCATTCATCTGATTCTGAATCAGGGGCTTTGACAGTTGCTACGTGAGCAGCATTTACAACGTGGATAATGTAGAAATGTGACTTAACAAAACTTTGACAGTTACTGCTGTGCCGTCGATGGTGGCAGTTTTGTTTGCTTTTGAAGTTTGTATATTTTCATTACTAGTATGTAACTGTTAGCTTTATGCTTCTGTATTTTATGCGCCGGCAGGGGCGTCCGTCCTATGGGAAAGTGGTTCATGTGGGTTCATAAACATTTCACAGGGGGAATCGGAGATTAACGATCGAAGAGCATGATGTCATCAGTCATCCAATTTAGTGAAAGCAGAAGTGGCGTTACATGTAGAAATTGCAATTTAGGTTAATTATTAATTGTGCTTCCCAGTGCTTGCTGGTGTACAAGGGCGTCGCCAAGTCTAAAAAACTTGGGCAGACAATAGGTGGAGTTGAGTCGGTCATGTATGTGGCCAGTGTGGGGAGGGACCTCCCTCCCACAGTCCCACTAGGGTGGAGTATGGGGATACAAAAATTGTACACAATTCGAGCAGTCAACAAACCGCCACTTCTGAATCACTTTAGTGAAGTGTCAAGCTTCATGCCTGCACTACGGGGATGGACGCTCCTGTGAGCTGACAGTATCTGTAATTATTCAGTTTCATATCAGTTTAACTTTATGAGTGCTTTAATGAAGGACCGTGTTCACAATTCCATGTTCTGTTAGTGTTGCAAAAATTTGCTTGTCTATGACAGATTGCGTTGTGAACTTCACGTGAAGTGTTATGCTGTTTAGTTGCACTGACGTAACGTAGGCTGTGTTGTATTTCATATAGCATGTAGTTATTTGTAGTTTTATTTCTGTTGTTTAATGCATGTTAAGTTGTATCTGATCTGTGTCAGTATAGGCCTGAGTGGCTTCTTGAAATAAAGTGTGACTAAATCCATTTTACTGCTACTGCTACACTACTACTCCTATACTCCTCCTGCTGCACCCGTTTAACAGCCTCTTCTAGGACAGCCTCCGGTACCAGAAAGGTAAAACCAGTCTGGATAAAAATGAGGCAAGAGATGATGGGGTTTCGGGAAGCAGTGACATCAGCTGGACCGTATGCTAACAATCTGCACCTCGCTTCAGATAGATAACCACATCAACTCCTCGCCACTCAATTTTTTTGCAGGCCGGATGCTCTTCCTGACGCCCAACCTACATTGTCGACGCACTGAAGGCAGTTGACTAAATCTATTTTATTCCAGTAAATATTTTAACTGTTGGATTATCAATTGACAGTGTTGTAACTTGTACACCTATAGTATTTACCGTAGCGTAATTGTTCTGTTACGACTGTTAATCTTTTTGGCAGCATTGTTTGAAGCAAATTTCATAATCTGCTGATGTTGTCTATGAAGTGCATATGTAGTTTTGCATGTGGTTAAAAAGGATCGTTAAACTAGAATGATGCTGTTGATGGAGGATCGACGTCAAACCGACCGCATTAGCCTCCACTGGCCATGCCTACTCTAGCACGGCTCCCACGCCAGCTGGTAGGTGATGAAGTTGATGCCACAGTGGAAATTTAAGTACTTACTACGGCCATCAGTCAGTATTCGCAGTACGGCGCAGTGTAATAGTACTTGACTTTGACCATGACCTGACCTTCACAATCCCCTGCGACGGCGGCGAACTACAGTGTATGGTCATGACCCATGCACATGCAAAACAAGAGGTCATTTCATTAAGGAGGTAGAGTGTAAACAAACGGAGGGACACGACCGATCGCAATGGCCTTCCCCGCTAATGCGGTCGCTAATTACTTACGACGCAAAGAATTTTTAGATTGGCCAGATTTTCTTATGAAGAACTGGTTTTTTTTCGACTGACCACTCGCGTGGCAAAAACAGGCCATAGAATC
>Ga0126329_10000210_pt1 | contig 12012 bp, 7 predicted proteins | sample InaspJWI85metaG_FD_104915 | JGI IMG/M metagenome (GOLD analysis project Ga0126329, IMG submission 104915) | Marine gutless worms symbiont microbial communities from Oahu, Hawaii - Inanidrilus sp. 2 OAHU.JWI-85 metaG | ecosystem: Host-associated > Annelida > Digestive system > Unclassified...
AGGTTAGCCTGGACTGTGCTCTGGAATACAGTTATCGCTCCTGACCTTGATAAAATAAATCTAATTAAAGAACTGTTAAGTGTAAAGTTTCAGAAAGGTCAGATTTCACTATTTTGCGAGTTTTATGATATGGTTTTTATGTACTTCATAATGTACTTTTTGTGTATTTTGTATATTTTCTTTTTTACATTGTGTTTTTATTTGTGTACCTAGTTGTACGAATTTCATAATAAATAAATAAATAGGCGCTATACAAATAAGTTTATCTACCTATCTATCTATCTATCTATCAGGCGCAAGACGGGAACGCCGCAGCGAAAAGTGTTCGTCGTTGCCTGAAGAGATGCGTTTTCAGTTTCCGTATGGAAGTAATCAGTCATACAACGCTGGCGATCTACACTAGTGTCCTGTGGGCTACCGTGACCCATAAGCAGCACAACTAATCCGCTATGCAGTTGACATCTGGAATAGGGAACGACAGTGCGCCGATTGGCATAGTGCCGGTTCCCTGGGCTGGCCGTTTCCAATGCTAAAATATTAATACATTTTTCAATTAAAATATACGGAAGCAATTCTGTCGAACACCACTCGGAAACTGTTATGGTTTGTAATTATCAAAATGCTGATAGCAGTTTAACAAAAAATTATTGTGTCATTTATTATCATTTTCGGCACACTTTCGTTCCCTATAGCTTGTGTCACAGGCCTATCGCTGTGAACTGGACAAGTGGGTATACAGTACAAGCAAGTAAAAAGGTAAAGTTTTCCCATACTCGTTACCGAGCGTTGGGCCCGGAGCTGATCCCGGTGTACAAACAGTCAGCCCGCAGGTGACGTGAAGTGAATCACGCCATAGACCCGGCAGTAGGCTGCCGTTACTTTCTGCCAGGCCTGCGGTTACCTCCGTAGCTTTCACCAGATGGTGCTACCTCTAAACGGCAGCACACATCTGATTCCAGCTTACTACTCATTTATCGACCCAGAAAGGATGAAAGGCTGAGTTGGCCTAGTTGGCTGACCTGTAGCGGATGGTTTATCCACATTAGTGGCCACCCATCAGCTGCAGGTCGAGCGCAGGACAAGGAAAGTTCGCCAGTCAGAGACCGACGTTCTACCACTGTGCTACGCCACCAACCTACAAGCAAGTGCGTCCCTGAAATTCAACCAACTGCTCTTTGCACTACAGTCATTTCACTTCTGCAATGTTTACCGGCGCGACGCTATGCTAGCGCGGCTACTGGCTCTGGCCCTTTGTCTGTGTCTGTCTCTCTGTCTGTCTGTCACAAGTCGGAGTTCTATCGAAACGCCTTTGCGGATCGAGCTGGTTTTTGGCGTGGAGGCTTCTTTCGACTTATCATACGCTGTGTTAAAAGGAAATTCGGGTACCTCCAAAACATGGGTACTTCTCTCTAGAACTTTGCTCCGCACTCCGGACCTGGAATTTCTAATTTCGTCGAAACGTGTTATCAACTTAGATCGACAAAGATGGACGCTCAGAGCGTGGTAAACTGGACCGTTGACGGTCAACTAAGTTGACGGTCAACTAAGTTGACAATAGCTCCGACGCTCGACCGCTAGTTTATCGCACTGATCGTCAAGCTCTGTCTACAGCACGATTCCGTTGCGCGGGTTCATTAGCGACAGCTGATACTTGTTTTTACTACAGTCCATGTACAGCATTTGTACATGAATCCAAAACGAGACGTAGGCTCATATAGTAAAAGGGTGTGGTTTCGGAATGTGTCGACAGCTGTCCTCTACAGTAGCTGTCTGTCTGGTGTTACCGCGCGACGCTATGCTAGCGCAGTATATGCTGTCGTCGTGTGTTCGTCCGTCCGTCTGTCTGTCACAAGCCGGTATATCACGACACGAAGTAGCACGCGGTCATTGCGATCATCGTCCGCGCCACTGCTGCATGTCCCATTCAGACGAACTTCCTTCGGCAAACGCTCTTTCAGCACTGCAGCACCATCTGTCTGGAACTCTTTCCCTGTCTCCGTTCAGAACTGTGACACGCTTACATTATTTAAATCTAGACTTAAAGCACATTTGTTCACCTCCGTCTATGCTTCTTAACTGTCCTGTTCGCCAGCGACTCTGAAGCCACGGCAACATGGCGCTTTACAAATTTTGTATTGTATTGTATTTTGTATTGTATTGTGTCAAAACCGCTAAACACAGAATCGCGCAAACAACGCCGCACGATAGCCCAGGGAGTCTAGGTACTATTATCTGCATTTTGCGAATAGCGAATGGTCATAGGCTTGAGACACGCAGGCTATAACGAATGCATTGTCTCCGTGCTTTCCGAAAGTTATCAGTCACAAACGTAGCGATTGCGATACGAGAACAACAGTCACAATGAAGACGGAGGTCAACACACTCGACTGTTATGAATTTTACAGATGAGCCCCGAGGCGAAATACGTCCTGCAAGGGAAATGAAAGCGGCCCGACCCGGAAATTATTAAGCGCCCGCTGTGACTGGCGAAATGAACTGGCGAATATAGGGATTACAGGCCTACATGTACGCTGTGTCTCAGATTAAACGCCACTCTCCCATTATTTTTTTTCTGTAACTCGGTCAAAATGAACCGATTTTAATAGTTTTTTTCGATGCACAGAATCCTGGAGACATTTGACATTAGCTCTTTTACACTTGTCCACCACACGTGAAAAATGCATAGATGTAAAAAACGTTTTTAAACGTTTTTTCTATTTTGGTAGCGTTTTTTTACGTTTTTTAACGTTGTTTATTTTCCAAACGTGTTTTTTATTTAAAAAAACGTTGGCAAAGTTCAGAGCGGCAAGCAGATTAACAAGAAGCACTTTCAAAATAACAGCAACAAAATGGACCTATGATTTTTCTGTTGCATGTCGAATGACCTGAAATGCCTCCCTATAAACCTTTACTTACTTACTATGTTTGACGCGTGTTTGAATGGCATATTCCGAGTTGCTTTGAAGGTCATTTTTTGGGCTTCAGGCGTGGAGTTGGACTACACTAAGAAGAAGTAACGTTTTTTATTACCTTTACAAACGGTTTTTTTAATTTTTGTCACGTTTTTACGTTTTCTAACGTTTTTATTTTTATTTGAATGTTTTTTACATCTATGAAAAAATATCACCACACTACCTTGTGAAATACAGAACGTTTTCATCTGATTAAAGTCAGGTGATTTCCCGCAAAAATTAGACAACTTTAAAAAACAGCTGAATATTATGTTGTCCAGAAACGTGAATTTCAGATAACCAAAGGAGCTGTTAAAGTTACTGTCGCCTACGCTGACACGCCATTCCTGTCTGTTTTGATGTGGTTCTGTCATTGTGCACTGGCATTCAGTCCATATCTCAACAAAGAGCTGATGCGGCTCGCATGGATATTACGCATGATATGCTGTTTCATTGTGAGTGGCGCATATACCAGAAAATTCGCTGAATTCACAGGAGAGCCACAGTAAATGTTTTCATTAGCAAAAAATAAATCCAATTTCTGGCTACGAGAACTTGCCCAGTTGCAGCTGAGAATACTGAAGACAACTTACTGCTGGAAAAATGACTTTTTGAGTTTTCACGGTACTGTGGCTACTTTTTACAGCAGAGGTGAACAAAAGCAAAATTGCTTAAGTCAGATTTCTGTAGGATTATGTGTGTACCAGAAATTATTCAAATCGGTTTATTTTTGACTGAATTATTCAAGAAAAAATAGGGTGGCGATTTTGCGACGCGGTGTATTTTTCTACGAATTCATTCGTTCGTTTGTTAGTTTAATCGCTTGCTTCTACAACGATCTTGGCATTTGCACTGTTGAAACGTCAGAGAAATGCCTACAAGCAGACAATTATACATAGGGTGAATTGACGTCACAGAGTCTGTGGCCACGAAACGTTCGCCATTTTGTGGGTATAACTTGGCATAATGTGTGAAGTTAATGGGTGAAGATTTATCACGTTATTCGAATAGAATTGAAACCAGTTAGTTTAATAAAATGTCCACGTGATCATTAACCTCGCGACAAAGTGTATTTAAGTGACAGCAGAGTAGCAAACATTTCTAAGACTTTTACCCACAAGATGGCGGCGAAAACCGGCTGGCATAGGCCTACATACGCAACGAAATGACGCCACGGTCACCCTATGTATAATGCGATTTTTCCGCGCGAGTGAAACGTTAAACATTCGACCTACACCGTGTCCGGAAATGCAATCAATCAATTATCTAACAATAAAATTGACATGCCGCATTGACGCAGTGCAATTACGAATAAATCGATTCGTATGATACAGTTATCTTATACTAATGAAATCGTAACGACGTTTAAATACGTAACGCGTGCTGGGCATTTGCCCGCTCCCCAGACACATGTCCCCCCGAAAGTCACCATCGCGGACATCTGCCCGCCGTACCAAAACGATAACACAAACCAGGGAGTAGTGTCCGCGATAACTGTTTTCGGGGGAGGGGCAGGTGTCGGGGGAACAAATGTCCGATCACATGTGGTGTCTCGGCATACGCGTGTGTGGAGATAAGCTGTCCTCCGCGGCAGCTTACGGTGGGTGCATAGAGGGGTATTCACCCGGACAATAGCCTGATAGGCCTACACTTAGGCCTACCGCCCATGGCCACGGACCGGTCGAGAGCGAAGCGAGATACAAGGAGGGGTCTAGTGCCGTCATAATATTGCAATATTAATAGAAATCAATAATAATCATAATAATCAAAACTTTCATCAATACTCGTTTTCGTGCCTCATTTAGGTCTGACGATTGACGGATTTAAATGTATAGGCCTAGCCCACGAAAGCGTAGGTGTTTCGTGATTACAGTTTAACATTTATTCTATTTTCTTCCGTTTCCAGGCTTTGGCTTGTACAATATTAGAGCACTTTTATTTACACAATTAACTGATTTTCTCGTAGCTACAAATCTCTATCTTGTAGCGGACTGCAGCCGTTATACAGAGTGCGTCAAAAAATCCCGGTCTACTTTAAAGCGTTATAGCGTTTCTCATTTTTTTGGAGTAGAAACATTCTAAAACGTGACAGCGATGAAACAAAATTTCTCAGAGAATACGAAAACTATAAACTCGTTTATTATGCTTTAACAATTCGAATAAATGCAGACAAACTAACGTATGTAACATATCGTGTACAGGCACCAGCCGTAACTGCGTCTTGTAAACGGCTGACGAAATGTTGGACACGGACAACGGAAAGCTGTTTTATTGCAAACCATATTATTCAGCATGTCCTTTTAAAGCCAGAAAGGCCAGCAAAATTCTCTCAGTCACTGGTCGATCGCCTTGTTAAGCGAAAAAAAACGACTTTAGTGCTTTCACGTGTTCTCGAAAAGCAAGGACGATTGCTAGTTGAAGTTCGGTCTGTCGAGTGAGCTTTGTCAAGTTTTCTGGTACGATCGTTTAGCAGTCTCTTCTTCTCCCTTTTGTTGTAGAAATGTTTTTGCATCTTTCGCGAATTAGTCAAACTTCTATGTGCGTAATACATTTTTACTGATGCAATGTTTTCTTGCTGTTAAAAGGGCCATGCTTGCTTATCTGTGACGAAATTTATGACACCAAGGTCTTCTTAAATTTTCAAGCATAATGTGTAAGTGCAAAAATATTTTTATACGATTTAATTGCCGAGTAAGTACGCTTTCTTACTAAATTCTTACTTTCTGTTTAGTCCAAAAATTGTGAAAGATATAATCATTCAAAGTAGACCGGGATTTTTGGCACACCGTGTATATTGACCCATATAATTCAGCCGCCATGAACTTTCCGTCGATGTATTACACGAACGTAAGCGACGAGTAATCATTGCAGATATTTCGGCATTTCGGCCAGAAAAGCGAACAAAAATAGGCAAATAGCGAATATATAAAGCGTGGGTAAAAATCTGCACATCAAACTTTTGGCCATATTTTTGTCACTTTGTGGGCCTGGCCACCACACAACCACCTTCTTGCTTGTAACTTTGCAAAATATTCACCGATTTAAATTTTTTCACTGACAGACTCAGCAATAAATCTGTCTTAATTTGATTATTGACATCCCCACCACAGCTCAAGTCTGTAGCTACACTACCTTGTAATCTATCGTTAATCGCTTGTTTTCTGACATTAATGTTTCACAGGGTAGTGTGGCACCATATGCAAGGTGTGGTGGGACCCATAGTAAACCACTCTACTGCAAATTTACTAGAGAATGTTTTACAGTGTCTGTGTGTGGGTTTGTCTGTCCGCGATCATATCTTCGGTACTACATGTCCGATCTTCACGAAATTTTTTCATGGATGTTGCCTATGTCCGTGGCTCGGTCCTCCTCTGGCGGCGTACTGATACGTTATATACTTCCGGTTTTAGGCACGACGTCACATCTGCTCATAAGCCAAGGTTGCTCGACGTCGCCGCCCAGCTGAAGCGCAGTGCACACGCAGCCTTGGGCTTGGCTATAAGCTGTGCGCAGTGATACCAGTTGCAGGCCAACGGACGCACGGGACTACTTTTCGGGCGCTTGTTGCACTTGTTGTAATTTTTGCGTCGTTCTTTCGACATATCTCGTGATCTGGTGCACGCACGCAGCGGTTCATGTTTTCGATTTTCCGATAAGTAATTTTTACCGCGACGCTCTGCTAGCGCGGCATATGCCTGGTGTCCGACCGTAATGTCCATCCGTCACACGCCCGCATCGTAATCGAAACTGCTGAATAGACAGGCGGGACTACTTTTCGGGCGCTGAAAGCAACTTCCCATGTAACAACACCGGGGGCGGAGTCTGCGGTCTGTGACTGCCTTGTTATTTTTGCGCGAATAAACGACGGCGTTGATATGACACTATAAGTGCAATAATCGCTGTGGCCGAGTCTGCACAGCCGGCAGTGAAGGGTCGGTGGCGAGGAAAGTCGCCTTGTTTACGAGCTTCGAGACGACGAGATTTTCGCCCGTCCGTTCGTGCGTGCTTCCTATACTCAGATCCGCCGGATCGCCAATATTTCATATTTACGGCGGACGCCTGCGAACCACCGCCTTCAATAAACTGAATATTTTATTTATCAACACAGATACAATACAGTAAAAACAGTAAAGAGCAGAACTGCATAGACTGGTCAGAAAGGCTCAAAAAGCACTTGCAACTGCCCTAGAAGACAGGTAAATGAAGCAACACGCTGCACTAAAACAAAACATTAAAAACGACACGATGTATTGGGTTTAGACGCGATACAAAAGCACTGACACTGCTGGCTGATACCTCTTCTTCTGGCAATTTATTCCGTAGTTGGACAACGCGAACAGATAAAAAAAATTGACGAACGGTAACTCTGGAATCCGGACAATACAGTCAGCAGTGTGTCAGAAAACATCGTCAGAAGACTTCCGTTAAACTGAAAGCCATGCAAGCTTATATTTTTTTTTATTTTTCGAGCTTTGTGCAAAATAGGTTAGCTCGGTTAGCCTGTTATAACATTAAAATAGATTTAGAACGTTTTTAAAGGATTTAAAAGGTTAAAAGCTTGAATATGCTTTGAACTTCTGGACTCTGTCGGCTAATGGTTAAGGGGGAATGTTATCAGAACTACTCCATGCTGTGTTGTGTACGACAGTTGTACACAACGGTAATAAAAGGTAGCCCATACTCGATTACCGGTGCTGATCCCGGTTCTTGGCAGTCAGCCTGCAGGCGACGTGAGTCATAAACCTGGCGGTAGGCTGCCATTACTTTCTGTCAGGCCCGCCGTAGTTACCCTCGCAACCCTTAAGAGGGCTGTTACCAATTTCGCTGCTTGCTGAACAGAGGCACGATGGGTGTGAATAGTTTGCCCAAGACTGTGACCAGACAGCGTCGCGGCTACGATTTGAACCCAATCCCTTCTGCGCCTGAGTCCACAGCACGCTAACCACTCGGCTACCGAGCCACCCAACGGTATATGCACACAAATGCGAAGAGTTCTTATGTTTATATTTAGTTAGGTTTATATTAGTTTTCGTGTGTTTTTGTGAAGGTTTAGTTTGTATTTTTGTGCGATTTTGTGTTAGCTTGGATCACTTCGGCCTTATGTTGCCTAAACTAGTCTTGTTGGGTTTAGTTTCTATCAGTAGGCCGTACTATTGAAGGGATTGGCTGAGAAGAACGTCTCCGAAATTACCTATTCTGTGCCCGGTGGGACGTAGAACATTAATCAACATTTAACTGTTTAACCCACTCGATTGCTCTGACACGATTACCAGTACGTGTGGTAGGACTCACCGTTTAACGAGCGGAAAAATTAAACAAGTCGCTACAGTACTGGTAGTATCATCGTCATCATCATAGACATTTTTTAAAGTGGCCTAAACAGTAAAAACTATTGCAAGGACCACTGTTCTGGAGGGGAGATAATGACTAGGAAACGGAAATGTAATTGAAAGTCAAACAGTTTCGTAGCAGCGGCGGAACAAGTATGTCTTCAGCCTGTTCTTGAACACCGACAGCGACGAGGCCGACGTAACATCGCTTGGCAGGCCATTTCACACCTTTGCTCCAGCAACAGGAAAGGCACGACCTCCGATAGTTGACAGACGACAGGTCGGAACGTCAAGCTGTTCAGTGGAGGCGGACCTGAGCCTGCGTAGCGACAGTCAGTATCGGCGTCACCGCACAGGTCCATCCGTCGTATTTTCCAGGTGACGCCAATGTACTCCCCCGTTTAATACGCGGTTTAGTTCGGAGCTATTTGCAGTTGTAAGCAGCAAACTTTCAAGCTTAGTGTCTTCATCGCCGCAACAACTAAGAAATATATCGAAAAAATATGCCAGAATGTTGGTTAGTTGTAGTAAAACGCGGTGTTGCTGTGTGAATTAAAACTGCGCACGGGAATCGCATTTCGCTAGCTCAAGTAACAAGCTTTCCTGTAGAAGCTTGGCCAGTTCGTTCTGTATGGCAAACGCGTTGATTAGTTTAGGCCTAGTTGTTATTCGTAGACTTTCAAAGTGTCGGCTTAATGGACGTAATGTGTCTGCAGGCAGCAGCCACCGCAGGAATCCCCTGCTGTTTCTCGGACACAAAACGCTAATGCGCTTTCAGAGATGTGCTCATTCGCGTTTCCTCAGATCTCTTACTGTGCTTATCACGTTTGCCGTAAAAAAATCGGTATTGAGGTCACCGGAGGCGATACTAAACCAACTGGGCCACAAAACGTGTTATTTTGTGACTTGCCTTCCAACGCAAAGTTCTAAAACCGCTGCAAGATTCCTCCGTAACGGGGGTAACGCCGTCCGCCGCACATCTAAAATGAAATAAAATAAATATTCATTCAGCATTAATTTAACTTTGTTTTTATTTCAGCGCGTCCACACGTCTGCAATGAAATGAAATAAAATAAAATAAATGCTAAAAGAAGGATTCATTTCACGTTTATTTTTTTCATGAGTGATGTGCAGACGGCATAATATTTGATGGTTTTTTACTGTTTGCGTTTGACCATGTGTACGTCAGTATGGGGCCTAATGCTATAAAATTGTTTTTCCTTGTCACAGTTAGCAGCTGCTGTCCGCCATCTTGGATTTTTGAATTGCGACAGTTTGACATCTGACAATTCCACACAGCGCCGCAATGCACAATAATTTCGTTGTCATGTTTGAACGATGCTGATCCGTCGTGTTGTTACACGGAGTTAAAGATGGCGGCCGTCCGCCATTTTGGATTCTTACCGAAAGCAGCTAACGTTCATTTGTTATCGAAATGGCAACTGATCGCCATCCTGGACTTCTAAGAATATGCTCATCATACATAGGGTGACAGTGACGTAATTTTGTTCCATATCTATGCCAGTTGATTTTTGCCGCCATCTTGTAGGTAAAAACTCTCAGAAATGTTTCCCACTGTGACAGCGCTTGCTTACGCTTTGTTAGTAAGGCAGTGATCATATGGACATTTCCTTTCAACTAACTGATTTAATTTTATTTGAATAACGCGATAAATTTTCGCCATTTAACTCAACGCATTATAGCGTGTTATACCCACAAAATGGCGATCGTATAGTGACCGTATAGACTCTGTGACGTCACTTCGTCTGATGTATAAATTGAATTCAAGGCTGTAGCCTGTTGTCACCAGCCAACAGACAATTTGGACTGAAAAATGCATAAAACAAGCTTCAGTTACCGATCCGTGCATCCGGAGACTATGCAGGCTGCGGTAACAGCGCTCGCACACTGCAGACGTCCTATAGATAATATCGTAAGAAGGGGTCGCTTTTCTCGGCAATGAATGGGCACACGGAAAGGAGAGGAACACAGCGAAGAAAGCGAGTGTTGGGGGAAGGGATTTGCGCCCATTAAAATGACAGAAGGTCGGCGCCGACAGTGATGTGAGATTTCTGAGAGGCAGCAGAAAGATGGCAAAATCAAAAGGAAAATCTATATTGGCGTACATGCGTCGGTTCGAGTTATTGCAAATGCGCCGACGCTGCGGTGCAGTCCAGTAATAATGCGGACGATATGTGGGTGACGCAGTGGGGAAACAACCGAAATCACCGGGCGATCGACTAACTGAGAAGTTTTGTGTATGTGTGTGTGTGCAGGGTGGGCCAAAAAAGTGTGGCCACGAACTCGTGGCCACAGTTCAGTCAGATCTTAACCGTTTTTCGATTTTTTACTGGAAGACTGCTCGGCAAATTGGCAGTAAAGCGGTTATAAAAATCCCACCACACTTTGCATATGTTGCCACACTACCTTGTGAAACAATAACGTTAGAAAACAAGCGATTACCGATAATCGACAAGGTAGTGTTTAACTGTCTTGACAATTAGGCTAGTTATGTAGATGGATAGCTATAGAGACATAGACAGTTACGTAATCATACTGCAATCTCTGCCGACATGGCGCATTTGTGGCCTTTGCGAACTTGCGCTATATAAATGTCCTTAGTAATAATAATAATAGTGCAGCTTGGCCAACACACTGTAAATGATGAAGAAGGTGCACAAGACAATCACGCTCTTGCTTGTAACTTTGTCAACTATTCACCGATTTTAATTTTTTTTCACTGGCAGACTCAGCAATAAACTTTTCTTAATTTGGTTACTGACAACCCCACCACACCTTAAATATGTAGCTGCACTACCTTGTAATTTATCATTAATCGCTTGTTTTCTGACGTGCACTTTCTTCGTCTTTTAGCAACGTTGTGGCCAGGCACACAAAGTGCTCGTGACAACCACCTTCTTGCTTGAAAATATGCGAAATATTCACCAAATAAAAAATTCACTGGCAGACTCAGCAATAAATATTTATTAATTTGGTTATTGACAGTTCCACCGCACCTTAAATATGTAACTAATGTACCTTGTAATTTATCGTTAATCGCTTGTTTTCTGACACTAATGTTTCACAAGGTAGTCGGCAACGCGTGTAAGGAATAATGGGAATTTTAGTAACGATTTACAGGAGAATCAGACAATGAAAGAATTCTGAAGATCGGTTAAGATTTGATATCACCATCAGTATGGTGTCTCCCTTTCATGGAACACGGCGTATAATACCGCCGGAGACGAAACTGATGAAGTACCAGTAGGCTACGTGCTCGAGATTTGTACTGTAGCTGTTTATTCATTCGGGATTTCGACAGCGTAAACTTCCCAGGTCTTGGATCAATAGCAAAGAAAGGATCAAATTGATTGAAGAGAACTGATCGAGGACCGAAGTCACTAAATCTCGCTGGAATGCGGTCCAGTGTTATTGCGTGGAGCACACTCTGCCACGGAGGTAGTTTGGTCGAGTGCTTAGGTCGGCGAATTGTACAATGTACACTGTACTTGTAGCTATACAGGATGGGCCAAAAAGCGAGACCGCAAGCTCGTGGCCATAATTCTGTCAAATCTTAACCGATTGTCAATTTTTTTACTGCAAGATTCCTCCGTAAATTTGCATTAAAGTGATTATTGAAAATCCCGCCATACTTTGCATATTTTGCCACACTACCTTGTGAAACATTAATGTTCGAACACAAGCGATTAACCATAAATTACAAGGTAGTG
>Ga0126329_10000211_pt1 | contig 12003 bp, 7 predicted proteins | sample InaspJWI85metaG_FD_104915 | JGI IMG/M metagenome (GOLD analysis project Ga0126329, IMG submission 104915) | Marine gutless worms symbiont microbial communities from Oahu, Hawaii - Inanidrilus sp. 2 OAHU.JWI-85 metaG | ecosystem: Host-associated > Annelida > Digestive system > Unclassified...
ACGTTATACTCTGTTGTATTGCAATCTGTTCTATGCTTGTATTGGCAAATAAAATTAATATTTAATAATAAAAATTCATTCGCTTGATCGGTAGTGGCAACTTGTGGGGCGACACTGTACATGATGCTCGAGACTCGAAAGGACACTTGCGGACCGGCGCGCCAAAGTGCCGCTAATGCGTGCCTTGACCCGACCTGCACGACTCTTGCGCTGGACGGACGACGTAGTATTGCGTGGCGGACGCGGACGGACGTGGAATGAAAAGGTGTTGGCAACGTGAAGCGACGAGTCGGTCGCGCCGGTGAATTATGTCGAACACTCGCGCGCGCGTCCTCACGCTAGCTGCTGAGTACAGCCACTTGTTGCGATGCCTCCGCCGCCGCCGCTGCTTTCGCCCCCGGTCTTAGACTCCCGTTCGTTCCGACTCAATCTCGTCGGCGAAAGTAAGACATTTCCCTCCGCGGACGTCTTCCCCGAACCTGGCCATAACCCTGACCTAATCCTGAACTCCACATGTCACCAAACCGTCAATATGACTGCGTTAATCCTAAACTCTAACCCGAACCGTAACCCCAAATCTAACTGAACCATAACCCTAGCCCTAAACCCTAACGTCTAACATTAACTTTGACGTTAATAACCCAGTCTAACCCCCAAACCCTAACCATTCCATAACTAGGCCTATAACCTCTAACCATAGCTATAACTATAATAATCTTAACCCCTAGCTCCAATAACACTAATCCTAACCATAGTCTCACCCGATAACTCTAAACCATAACCCTTCAGTGAGTGAAGATGTCTGAGATGTTAGTTATCAGTTTTCGGGTGGGGCAAGTGTCAGGAAGGACAAATGTCCGGTCACACTGTGCGGCATCTGCTTCTGCAGCTGGGACGGCGATGCGGTTTGGCGTGCGTCGGATGCCGAGCGTGGCAGACCACCACCAGGGTACGCGCCGCCGCCGTGCCCCGTGCCTCTCCGAGGTCCGCGCTAACCGTCTGCAGGTGCGCTCGCGACTCCGCAGACGTCATCGGCGCGGCGAGAATAACGTTTTTAACGAACTGCCGATGAGCGGTACAAAGCAAAGGCATCGCGAACGACTGAACGCGCGCCATCGGCGAGGGCAGCGTGTCCCAGATAAACATACACCGCCAATCGTCACCACCGCCCGGCTAATTTCAGTCACGGACATACTGGTCGTCATCAGCTAGGTTCCGGAATAATGCTCCGAAATAGTTGTCATAGCGAGACCGAAACTAGGCAAGATTTTAGGCTTCAGAAAATTAGCCGGTTAGTCGTAACGATGCCGAATGACAGAAACGCCATGATATAGTGCTGGATTTCGTTCCTCGTCGCCGAGTTCCGCGAACACGACAGTTTGTTGCACAAAACTACCAGAAAACAATTTCTGGTCTCAGCCATTGTGCCATATTATCCGTATGACTCGCCTTCAGTCATAAGTGCGATCTGTCAGCAGAACGTTTATTGCACCTAACAGCATAGGCGTAAACTTCTCCAAACCGTGCCTCCAACCGTATTTTTTAGTTACTGAATTGATAACAGTATTAATTTGCCTTCAAAGAATATTCCACATTACGATAATATTAGAAATCTTGAGTCAACCAAAAAGATCTCGCTCGAGATTGCACCGACCACTAGCAACTGTTTTCCTCCTTTGACCGTGAACTATAACCTACAACCTTGACCTATGACCTATGACCTTCCAGTTCTTAGACAGCGTCAAGGTGAACCAGCAAGCTTAAGGTCATTTAGTTCAAAAGTTATTTTCTAAATACAAGTTATTTTCTAAATACACGACCAATTGCTTAACCTGGACTGCTAAAGGGGTCGGTAAAGTATGCCAAAAAATTGCCATGGCGCATTTACTTCATCATTAACCGACAGTTAAGTTAACTGAGCCGGTACTCGATACCCGGCTAGGATTGAATGACAGTCGTCATCAATTTATTAGTGAATTCGCCACGTATCGATCGCAAAGGTCGTAGCAATTACTATACACACGACTCTAACTGAGTGTCTGTCTTGCGTTGCCTGTTCGTGAACCTTTGTGTATATGTGTATATTTGTGTGGAATTTCGTGCCTGTATGCCTGTTTGTCTGTTTGCTGGTCCTCTGATCACCACATCTGTAGCGGCACCGTTTATAGGACTGAATGTTTGCCACGGCGTCGCCAAAAGTCCGACGCATTGGCAACTGAAATCCACAAGGCGGCATGATAAAACGTTTTCGAAATAAGTATACTGTCACCGCCAAAGTCGCGCATCGTGCAGTAGATGCTGTCGACATTACTGGCCCGCATCGCTGCGTGCGGGCGGGTGGGCGATGTCGCCCTTTACCACACGTGTTACATTTGTGTGTTGGCCGCACAAGTGACCTGTGATAAACGGCCGAACCGACTGAGATGCGGTTTCGGAGCAGATTCGTGTAGGCCCAAGACACCTTGGATTAGATGGGGACCCAGGTCCTCCACGAAAAGAGACACTTTTGATGAGGCTATGTGCCTGACCTTGGTAAAAAATATAGCTAATATGCAAAGGCACCCACGGGGCGTGGACACATTGAATTATGCGGCAACAGCACACCGACGGGTACCACCAGATAACAGACTCAAAATTGCACTAGTCTACTAATTTCATGCCGTCGTCTTGCTTTCTCCTTTTGCCGCGTGCCGAGTTGTGCCAAGTAGGGGAGCAGAGACGGGAACCAGCACGTATTCATACGCGCGGTTGCTGCTGCTGCGGCGGCGGCTGCATTCCGCGCGTGAATTACTGGCATTCCTTTCTCTGCGCGGAGGTAGACGCGCTGAATGACAGTCATTCGGTTGCCGTCCACTCCACCTTGCCTGCTAGTCATCTTTTATGGCCGCCCAGCAATCTATTCTCGTGCAGTTCGCCGTGATGTACCTGGGTGTTTACCGGTGCTATATCTGTCCGTGTCCGTGTTTGTGGGTGTGCCACGACACTTCCTCGTAGACCAAATTACACGTGTCTTGTCGTTGCGTGCGAGTGACTGTTTTTAGCCGCGTCGCTTGTGATCTCTGCGATCTACCCTGCGACTCGTAGTCTGGAGAGACCCCGAGACGTTCCGATTCTTCTTCTTCTTAATTGTTATTTTCTGAGACAACGAGCGACGCGGCTATTACCGGCATTCGGATCTTGTTATTTGGTGGTGCGCGTCGGTGTGCTGTTACATTTTCTGTAGTCTACTTTGCCGGTAAATAAAAGTGATGATGATGATGATGACAACAACGACAAGTTGTAGGCCTATGCTACGTTGAGCAGAGGAAATGGTCTATCTCTCCGAATGCAAGACAAAAACTGAGAAAATATGGAAGGTAAAAAGGTAAAGACTGCAAAGCTAGCCATAGTTTAGCTGTAGACAGCCACTGTAAAGTGGCCTATAAAATAACAAAAACATACGCAACTAGAGTGTTGGCAACTCACGTGCCACTTCCCAACATGATGTCTCCAGAACTTGTAGCCTACAATTTTGACCTTGACAATATTACTTATGAGGCCTCGTGTAACAAAGGTTAATTCTTGAAATACCGGACGGCGGAAATCTGTTTCCATGATTCTTTTCACAAACGCTTTTGGTGACCAGGGGTTTACTTCGCCGCGTTTCGTTGACATTCGATAGGTGGCGTTGTCACATGCCTTGGTTGAGAGTTGAACTTTGGCAATGCTACTTTAGGCCGATCGCAATGGGCACCATAAGAGATGCGGCTTATTTGCTACACATGTATAGTGTGGTCTGTCTGTGTGTCTATGTGTCTGTCTGCGAGAGTCTGTTGGTCACGAGCGTGAGTGCTGCAAAAACGGTTGAACCGATCCAGATGCCGTTTGGGGTGTGGCTTCGTGGGGCCCAAAAACCACGTGGGTGCACGGATGCCCTAACGGGAAGGGGCACCGTTGGGGTAATATGCTAGTATACCATGGTACATCTGTACCATGTGGTGTTACCATACCCAAAAAACCATATATGGTATAGGGGCCTACCGGGGGTAACCTATTGTGGTATTACCATGGGCATTTTTTGCTGGACAGCTTGCGTGCCGTCGATAATCTCGTTCTTATTCGCAAAGGGCAGCAGCGATGCGTCCTCTGGCTATCAGTACCGTAACAACTTTTTATATAGTTGTTTGATGTCGTTGTTGCGTGTTGCAGCGTTCCGGCGCCAGTCGACTGTGCGTGTTCCGAGAGACGCTGTCGACGAATCACTTTACCGAACTGCGGTCCGTCAGTGACGCCGCCTGGCGAGTGGGATTTAAGCGCAACGGCCGACCCATGTCGGCGACGCGCGGCGGCGAACTGCCAAGAGGGCGACGACGACAGCGCTGTTTCCAGTTCTTGAAGCGCGGCGCCGAGAGAACGTTGATGGACTGGCGACGACGAAGAACGCACCCAGTGCCGTTCGACAGCGTCGATCACCGGCGGATCGTCGGACCGCGCTTGATACGGCGACGACGACGCCGACGACGCGTCTGAATTCGTCGAATATTTCGTGCACAAGTATCAGCCGTCGCTACGTCGAATAGAGAAGTTTATATTGATTTCAGTCATCGGGTAATCGCAGAAAGTTACGTTGATTTCAGCAGAATCGCCCGGCTATGCAATCTATGCCGATATGCTGACAACGTGTTTACGATCGCTACGACTGTTACGCGTATCGTGTTTCAATGCAATTTTTGAACACTGCGCGAGTTGGCAGTTAACGCAGTATTGCGTTTGTTTTGTTTTCCTTGATATCTGTGGTATGCAAGTATTTGTTATCGCAGTTTTCTACTGTAGGCCTACGTTGCCGCCGAGACCGTATCCGGCGCGGAAAAAAGCAACATGCCGCAGAAATCGAGAAATGATTGATGTCTGCGTCGGGCGCGCATCATGCCGCTCACGGTGTGAACGCTCCCAGCTTATTCAGCGCGCTTCATTAGGACGCCGGATTCGACGTGAACGCTGCTTAAATGTTTGGAATGATTGTCATATACATAGCGGCCGGAGCTGTGCTAACAGTTTGTATTCCAATGTACTACATCCACTTAGCGGCTAAGTTTTTTTAGCGCCAAGAAAGAGTGTAACGCGTGTAGTGTAGTCCGACATTCGTGCGATTTGTCCTACCCATTGCTTCTAACCATTCTGTACAATGCTCGACACATAGGCCTATGTAATATTGTGCTTCTGATACGACAAGGGCGCGTTAAGCTGCTGACACTCGCAAGAGAATTTTTATTATCGCATTATACACGGTGGGCCAAAAAACTGGGGCCACAGACTATGACCATAATTATCAAATCTGAACCGATTTCAATTTTTTTGCGTTAAAAATTCATTGGTAAATTTGTAGCTATATGAATATTAAAACTCCCACCGCACCTTGCATATGTTGCTACACTACCGTGTGAAACATTAATGTCAGCAAAACAAACCATTAACGATAAATTACAAGGTAGTGTTGCTACATATTTAAGGTGTGGTGGGGTTGTTAATAACCAAATTAAGAAAGGTTTATTGCTGAGTCTGTGAGTGAAAATTTTTTAATCGGTGAATATTTGACAAATTTACAAGCAAGAGCATGGTTGCACGTACATTTTGCGTACCTGGCCAACACACTGCTAAAAGACGAAAAAAGTGCACGAGACAATCACGTTCTTAGCCAAATATTTACCGATTTTAAAACCTCACTGGCAGACTCAGCAATAAACCTTTCCTTTCAGTGAATTTTTTTAATTGGTTCAGATCTGACAGAATTGTGGCCGTGAGTCTGAGGCCCACTTTTTTGGCCCACCCTGTACAAAATAAACGAACATTATTTTGAAAGCAACTGTTATGCTACTTAATAACCAACAAATACATTCAAAATTTAGCTTTCATACACAGTGACACGATGAGCTTATTTACGCGTGTTTTCTGGTAAAAATGATTCTCTTGTTAGTTGTTAAACGCTAACAGTCCACTGCAAAGTTGTAGAAATCGTTTTGCTTGCTTTTGTAAATTATTGGCTAATGTTTCTCGTTTTTACAACTATTGCAGGGACAACGTTGATAGTGATATTAATATTGATATCAGTATTGATATTGATGTTAGTTTACTGCGATAAGTGACAGTTGCGTAATATACTGCTTTTGCATCGTGGTTCTGAAACGAATGCGTTGTTACTCAGCCCTGATGGTACGCAAGTGGAGTATTGTGATGAGCGAGTCTGTGTGTTTCTTTGCGTCTTTCTGTGTCCGTCTGATCTGCACCACATTTTTGTATACACGTTACTGGGCTCAATACTATACTCCTCTGACGATGTACTTCCGGTTTTATGGATGGCGTCATATTTGTGAGTAATGGGCCATAGGCAGGGTTCGTTTCCTGTAAGAAAAAGAACCGGAACGCTAAGAATATGGCGAGCGCGGGAGCGCGAGCTTATATTGGGGACTGGGAGCGGTGCCCCCAGCGGGGTCCAGGGGCAGAGCGAAGCCCCCCTGAAGCTGAAGGCATTTTACTGCCGAAGAGAGCAAATTTGTCACTCTCATTTAAGTGAAACCTAAATTTTGCAGCTATAGGCCTATGCCGAAAAGGACCGGAACGGCGTTCCGGTGATCAAAAAAAGAACAGGAACGGCGTTCCGGTGCGTTCCGGCTCGAAACGAACCCTGGCCATAGGGAGAAATGTCGACACCGTTGCAGCGATTGGCGTCACATTGCGCAAGCTAACGCTGCTGCTGCGTCGTAATGGTTGCGTGACTTTCGTCGTGTCCTATACGACGCGGGCGCCGAGACTGGACGAGTCAATCGTGCGATGGGTGCTGGGGGCGGACGGCGTAGCCTGCAGTGCACCGCTGCGTTACCTATAGGGAACGAAAGAGTGCCGATGCAATTGGCACATGGCCGATTCCCTGGGCTGGCCATTTCCAATGCTAAAATATTAATATATCTTTCAAATAAAATATACGGAAGCAATTTATCACACAGCACTTGGAAACTTAACAAAATTACAATTATGGCTTGAAATTATCAAAAGGCTGATTGCAGTTTGCGAAAAAAAATATATATTGTGTCATTTTTGTAATTTTTGGCACCTTTTGTTCCCCATGGCCGTGGCTCGACAAGTCTTCTGTCGGCGCTGCGATGCGTTATGTACTTCCCGACTTCCACTTTTACAGATGGCGTCATATTTCCCCATAGCTGATTCTGTGGAGGCATGTCCGTGACGTTACAGCGTCGTGCGCAGGCTAACCCTCCAGCTGTGTCGTATTGGTTGCGTCCTCTCCTAAGTGACGACAAATGTCAAGAGTGGAGGAATCCTTTGTGAAAGGGGTGCCTTGGGCGGAGTCTGCGATACAGTAATTTGCTTTGTTAATAATGTGCAAAATTCATAGCAGATCACATGCAAACGTTTCTTCAGCTACAATTCGCGCATCTGTTTTCTATTTTTATTTTTTTTATTTCGGCACGTCTCATCACGCTAGCTCGCAGCTGATGACGTAAAATGGAAACCTACTTCTATAAGGCCACCAATCAATACTCACGGGATTCCGCAGTCGACTCGGACGTGCCATTAACACACACTTTTTTGCATTGATCTTTAACCTTGACCAATCCCCAGCGAGCTGTTGGCGTGGCTCATATACAAGCAAAAATCAAGGTAATGTACTGGAGATGCATTAGGCAATTGCTAAAGAAGAAACCGCAAGCTTTCAAGTTCTTCAGCGTAACGTAAGTTACCGGTACGTAACACGTCCTGTCCTGTGACCAGAACCACAGCATAATGCTGTGCCGTGCCAGAAGACTACTGGCATATGGCATTGGCTGTCATTGGAGCCAGCCATCTGGCCGGGGTCGGCCGTATGCTGGTCTAATTCAGATAAACACCACGGGTTTACTTTATTATTAGCAAACTTTCTGCGACGCCGTTTTCTGGACGAAGACGAACGTCACTGTCAGCAACTCTCCATCGGCGATTTTACTTACTTAAAACTTGGTTTAATTTTGTTTCCAGTGACGTAATTTGTTTTAGATACAATCGCACAGTCTTCCGCTTGTTTTGTTTAGAATGCCTTTTATAATTTTGTGCGGATTTCCGTCTTCCGGGAAAACGTCTCGATCACTGGAACTCAGGGAATACTTTGAGAATACGAGAAATCTGCGAACAGTTATAATTAGTGAGCATGATCGTAGATTGCAACGCAATTTTCTTTATTCTGGTACGTCTTTCCTTTGGGTAGTTTACGTTATTGCTATTTTTTTCTATCGCTTTGTAAAATTTCGCTGTAAATTAAGATATGCTGATAGCTACATTCCCTTGTGCTATTGTGCTACTGTTTTGCCACAACAATGCCCACTAATTGGCAGTATTTTAACTCAGTATCACCAGTGCATCAATAACCGGGGGGGGGGGTACATTCCTTTAACTAGCTGGGAGGACTTCTCAGAGCTAGCCACCAAACGCTGTTGATGAACTCTCTGCTGGTACAAATTTCATAAATGCATATGTATGTTTGTCTGTCAGATGCCTGCAATGCTAGCCATTCACAGTCCAGTCTGACAGGCACGCAGCCAGCCAGCCATACCACTGGCAGCAAGAGGGGTAAAACCAAAGAAGTTACCCACCTACCGGATGGGACTAGGGTTAGCATCACCAGGATTAGGGTTGTGATCAGTTGGGATGTGGTTAGGTTCAGTGTGGAGTTTTGATTAGGGTTAGTGCTAAGGTTAGGGTTAGCGTTAGCAATAGTCTACTATGGCTGATCTGATGGGGGGGGACTTCGTTGGTTTTACCATGAGAGGCTGTCTGTCCACACCCTTACCACTGAAGCAATGGAATAATGAAGTAGAGCATGTAGCGTGATAGTTATAGTTAGGAGGGGAACAGAGCATATAGCGTGATAGTAGAAGGGGACACAGACAGTTTGGTATAGCATAATTACGGTCATTCCTGTCTCTTGATGAACTAATAGAAAAAAAGGTGAAAAAATATTTGGTATTTCCTTGTTGGTATATTCCGTTAATGCATCCCAGCATTTTGCTGGTCATATGTGGTTTAACTTGTTGCAGACCCCAGTTGTGAGAAGCAGCTGAGAAGTACTCTGAAATCAGAAGTTCAGAGGTACTGTTTATTACTGCAGTTTACATTGAGTGAGCGAACTGTATTTAACATCTCTCTCAACACACGGCAAGTCATTTTTGAGATGGGTTTATCAAGGAACTACTGATTGTGCTGGTGCTCGCAACCATATGACAACAAAAAAGGGCACAAAATATATTTGTCTAAGATCTGCCTGAATGTATATCTTGAGTACGATTTAATAATAATAATAATGTATGTTTCAGTTTCATTTTCTTTTTGTTTCTTTTTGCATTCAGACTGCAATTTATGTTTTATATTACATGTACTTGCAAAGCTTCATATTCTGCAAGAGAAACTGAGTGAGTTGTGGTTTTTTGTTAAGCTGTGCATTTGCCAACTGTATTGCAAGACTTTCGAAAATAAAATAATTCTGTTGTTCTGACTGTAGAAATATTAATAAAGATGATGTACTAATATTGGATTCCCTCAACTACATAAAAGGTTTTGTATACAAATTTACTTTCAAGCTTGCATGGCTTTGCAGCAGGCATTTATTTTATTATATTTTGGCTGGACAGACTTGACAGCATAGTTCTGTGATGGCAGATCACTTGCACCTTTACCATTCCATAGCATTTTCAGCTTAATAATAATAACAGCATTTATGAATGATGATGTTTCAAAATTTGGCGTAATTGTTATTAATTTGCATGTTTCAGGTTATCGATATGAATTGTACTGCATTACAAAGTCAGCACAGACTCCACATTGTCTGGTAAGTTTAATGTAACAATGACATTCCTTTGTAAATATGCACTGTGTATGAAGAAGTATGTTTGAATAGGAATTAGTCTCTCTGACTTCCCCAGACTCCATAGAAATTTAGCAGCCCAGTTCCATGATAAAATTCAACATTGAATAACTGAATATGCCAAGAATTGCAGTAGCATTTGGCTTAAAATGTATATAACAGACAGTGTAAAATATTTCTCTCTTTCTTTCTGAAAGGTGCTGTATCAGATACTCTGATAGCATCTGTAGCTGTCCTACCAATGTAAGAAGTAGACGACAGGCTTTCTTACAACTATTACTTTCCAGTTTACTGTTTAAACTATTTGCTGTCTCATTGTTTACTCTGCTGTGGCATTATTGTTGTTATTATTATGACTTTGTTGCCATAGAAGTAGGATCAAAGCACTGAAGTAAATGTGCTGCATTGGAGTTATTGGACAATTAAAATTTGTGACTTTTCGTTTTAATATTTGAACGTGCAATATTATAACATAAACCTGTCACTCTTCATGGAATCGTCTTTAGCGAGTTGATTGGTTATAGGTACATTGTGATGTAAGTTTGGAAGAGATTTCTGAGTGGAACAAATTGCGAGCTGAGTCCGATCAATATGCTCAAGCTGTGTGAGTTTTATGATTTGGTTTTGTACTCTTGCTGATGTAGGTGAAAAAAGAAGCCAGTTTAAAAAAGCTTAAATACTCTGTAGTGATGTATTAGTGTCTTCTGTCATTAGTGGATATGCTTTGAGATTAGATACTTGAGCTCAAGTATCTAATCTCAAAGCATGTCCACTAATGACAGAAGACACTAATACATCACTACAGAGTATTTAAGTGGGTTTGATTATGTCACTATTTGTCACCATTGAATGTTTCTTCTGGTACCGGCCTACCCGGGTAGTCCTGGACAAAAGGCCGTTAAACGGCAGTGTGTGTGTGTGTGTGTGTGCGTGTGCATGTGCGTGTGCGTGTGCATGTGCGTGTGCGTGTGCGTGTGTGTGTGTTGTCACCATTAATGTCTCTGAAGCTAGCACTTTTAGGAGAATACAAATGTGTATATTTATTACCAACTGTATTAGTGGTGAAGGGTATGCAATTGGTTGTGTATGTCCATCCACACATGTGTGTGTCCATCCATATGTTTCCATTCTAACTTTTGATCTGACTGACCTTTGGCCCTGATGTTTTGCACATTTATAGGTTATGACCATAGCTCGCTGTAGATTGAAAGTCAGCATCAAGGTCATGGTTTGGGTGGGTTAGCAAGGTAGAGCAGTCAGTAGCATTCATGGTAACACAGTTGGTTAGACCTTGATCATTGACTGAAGGCAGTTTTTCTTGTTGCCTTTCTTGATGATGTTGTTTTGTGGCAAGTGCTGTGATGTGTTTGTTAAGGATGGATGACCTGGTGGCAAGGTTTGAGGCTCCAGACTCGCGTAACAGATGGGACTCGCCAGTATTTACTGTGCATGCCACCGACTCTCTTCCATTTGATCAAATTCACCAGGACCTCTACCATCGCCCACCTGCACCTCCAAACCTCTCCACACTTCCTGTTAGTATTAGACTTTGCAGCAGAATTTGATGCACTGACCACTGAATTAGTACTCCACATAGTGCAGTTAATGCAGTGTGTGTTTATCCAAATTTCCTGATAATGACTTTTGAAGTAAATGACTTTTGACCTAAATATTTAGCATTGTGGTTTACATAGAGGCATGTGGGTCAAATTCAATATCTAGGTGATAATTTTGAGTTTACACTAACAGGAGGAAAATGTTGCTAGAGTGATTGGTACGAACTTGAGTGAGGGCTTTTTACTGTTATAATTGAATAAATTTGTTAGCGTTATACTTTTAAAGTAAATTAAATAAATGTAGTCAGATGGATATATCAGTTTATGTTAAAACTCACAGTTGTTACTGTTCAGTTTCGGTTGCTTACAGATTGAATGCTGATTACTACTTTTGTTGTTTGTTTATTTAGACTAGTTCATTGACTCATCCCTAAGTTTTTCAATGAGGCATTTTCTCTATTATGTTTATCTATCTTTTTTACATGTGTATGTAGTAATTTATTTTTTGATGGTGCTGATGCCACAGAGTTGTCACTTTGAATGCTACGATTGTCCTTATAC
>Ga0126329_10000212_pt1 | contig 11964 bp, 10 predicted proteins | sample InaspJWI85metaG_FD_104915 | JGI IMG/M metagenome (GOLD analysis project Ga0126329, IMG submission 104915) | Marine gutless worms symbiont microbial communities from Oahu, Hawaii - Inanidrilus sp. 2 OAHU.JWI-85 metaG | ecosystem: Host-associated > Annelida > Digestive system > Unclassified...
AAAATGAGCGACGCATTCTGATGGCGCGGCTCGACAGACTAATTGTCCATGAAGTGAACGCGCAAAACCAGACCCATTTACTGCCTGCTTCCAACAACCGCTTACCAGTGAATAGAAGTCACACCTTCAGTTCCTTTATCTCTCTCCGGCAAGCACAGAAACCCATATAGAGCACGCGTATAATGGCTATAATGAAAACGTCGTTGTCATCGTGATCCATAGAGAAAAATGAAGAGTAAAAGCCGCGGCCGTTATCGGAGTACAAGACATATCAAATCATCCTTAAAACTAGTGGCCGACACGCCTCAGCGACAACTATTCCTAACCATAACACTAACCTCAATCCTAACAATAAACCCTAAGTTTCACCATTTTTGCGCAAACAAAGTGCCGTTCGCAACTAGAAATAAACGTATACAACAAATGAGTGACTTGTCATATTTAAGGATGTCGGCGATTCTTTGTTTCGAACGCCGATAGAGACCGATAGGCCGATGCATTAATTAGTCACAGCTAGATGAGTCGGGAAACGAGCTTTTCGTCGCCGTCTTGATGTCTGAAGGTTCAGCGAGGTCGCATTTCTGTTGACGGTCAGTCGATTGTTGGGTAACAGTCGGTTTTTAGTTGGACCGCTGTCGGGACGTCACGTGATCGGCGTGTCCGGTCTCCGCCAGGACGTGACGTCACCGCAAGACGACAAACTAGGAAAGAACTTTGATGTCAGGAATGTGACGAAGTAAGAACCGATAAGATTGCGTGGGAGGTGGAGAGTTTTCTGTCACATGCACAGCACATTTGCGGCTTTGCAATTACCAGTAAATGGGCGTGACGTTCAGATTTTCTTCTTTTATTTGTTCTCGTCGTTTGGAATTGCGGTTAATCTTACTGGCTTTAACGGCCAGCAATTCTACAACAGTTCCAACTAGACCTAAGATCAGCGCAAATTGACTAACAGGAAGGCATGCCTTGCCAGTCTATAGAGATCATCGGCGTGCAGCTCCTCTGACAGAAAGTACTCGACATCGCCTTTGGTTCCTACTGACTTCGGTATGGCGACGCGGCTACTACCCGCATTCGGGTCTTGTTGACTGTTAGTTATGCTACTAGACAACTCTATTCCCGTTCTTGCTCTGTCTATCTATCCGTCTGTCTGTCTCAAGGTTCGAGGATATACGCGTACGCTAAAATAGAAGGCGTTAATCAGCCAGTCACAAGTCTATCAAACAAACGTCTAATAGCGTACACAATATTTTGTCAACCGTTATTTTGCGCATTAGAAATTAAGAAATTAACTGAAAAAGCTTCATATGACTATGACACGTGACTCAAGCGTATACGCATTCTGCAGTAGTCGGTGGCCCATATATCCATAATAATACCAATTATAGTTTAAGCATTTTTCAGTTAATTTCTTATCACTGACGTGAACTTTAATTACACCGAACTGACTGAATTTATTATATGCGCAAAATATAGGTTGACAAAATATTGCGCACGCTATTACACGTTTGTTTTTCTTTCTTTTTTCTCTTTTTTTGCTCAAACAACAGTATAAAATGTGACTTTACTACACAGTAGGCTACGTAATGAGCAGGACAACAAGGCTAAATAAAGCATTAACTGCTGCTGTTTGACAGACTTGTGATTGGCTGATTAATTTTGCATCACGATGGCATGATTGCAGTATTAAAGCAGCAATACCGGCAGATCGTTGTTGTTGTTGTTTACGTAAGCTAAAAGAGAATACTTTAAAATGTGTGCATTTTTCAAAAAATAGTATACGTAGAACGCGTATCCTCGAACCTTGGTCAGTCTCGGTTCAAGAGCTGCGCGGATCCCAGTTGATCACAGTGCAGCGGGTCGTGGAGCTGCGTGGTCAAGATGCATTAGTGAATTACGGCCACTGGACATGTCCACTCAACAATGCGGGTGGTCACCAGCAGTGACGTCACTCGCCGGGCGGTCTCCGGCCGGGCTCCGCGCTTCTAAACTCGTCGACGTTCAGTTAACCGCCGACACATTACAGCGCAGCGACGACTTTGATAGCGCCGAAATGAACGCCGCGAGTTCTGTGTGGGTGCAGATTGGTGGAACCGAGATGAACGAGAGCCAGACATCTTTTCGACGACGTTCCACAGTCAACCATAGGCCTAAGTAGGCCTAGGCTATGGCGGACCCTTGCTATGGCGGGCTGATACGAGTGACGTCATAGTGGAATCAGCGCTTAGATCATGCAAAGCGCGATCGTCGTCGTTATAGGTTAAAGAACGAAGATGTTGATGAAAAAATGTGTCGTCGTGCGAAAAATTGAGAAAGTCGTCGTCGTCAGCGGCAGTCGGAGGCTGCATAAACTAGAGCTGCAGGACTTACAGCTCGGCGTTGTGATAATAATATTATAAGCTTACTAGGCCTAACATCGACATGGTTTGAAGCCGTACTGCTCGACGTCAATGGCTCGCAAGATCTGCCTGATCATTACTATGGACGTGACTGAGTGTCACTGCGGTTTTCTTCATCTTCAGTGTCAACATTGCGGAGCATCGATATCTATAGCGTGGTGTTGCTAGGGTAGCAAAGCCTGTATAGGTGGATACAGTGCAGTGCAGGCCTACTGGGTGGGCCAAGAAAGTGGGGCCAGAGACTCATGACCATAGTTCTGTCAGATCTTAACCGATTTTAAAAAATTCACTGGAAGGTTCCCTGATAAATTTGTAGTTAAATGGATTTTTAAAATTCCACCGCACCTTGCATATGTTGCTACACTACCTTGTGAAACATTAATGCCAGCAAAACAAGCCATTAACGATAAATTACAAGGTAGTGTGGCTACTTATTTAAGGTGTGGTGAGGTTGTTAATAACCAAATTGAGAAAGGTATGTTGCTGAGTCTGTGAGTGAAAAAAATTTAAAATCGGTGAATATTTGGCAAAGTTACAAGCAAGAGCGTGGCTGTCTCACGGACTTTCTTCGTCTTTTAGCAGTGTGTTGGCGAGGCGCGCAAAGTGCATGAGACAACCACGTTCTTGCTTGTAACTTTGCCAAATATTCACCGATTAAAAAAATTTTTCACTCACAGACTCAGCAATAAACCTTTCTTAATTTGGTTATTAACAACCCCACCAGTCATTAAATATGTTACTCCAGTTTTCTGAGCACACATATTTTATTGGCACAAGTAAACGAGATCGGCAGCCGGGGGCTGGCTGTCAGTCGAGCACAGCTGAAGACGGGCAGTAATGGGCAAGGCGGACTTTTCCTTGCGCCAAATCTTGAGTTATGTTCGCTTTCCGGCACGCGCCGTAATGGTCAGACGTCTGATGCTTAAATATAACACATTTCCCCCGACATCTGCCCCACGAACCTAACCCTAACCGTAACCCTAACCTAGCCTTAAGCCCTAACCATAATCCAAACATTAACCTAAACCCTATTCATACTAACTCTGTTCTTAATAGCCCAACCTAACCCCAAGCACTATACGGCAACCCCTAACCATGGCGCTAAGAACGCCAACAGTAACCGTAAACCGTAAACCCTATAAATCTAAAAGCTAACCATTTATATCACGAGGCATGTGTCCGCGATGATGATTTCCGGGGAGGGCGATGTCCGGGGACAAATGTCCGGTGACACTAACGCTTGACCCTGGAGTGGTTCCGCCGTGTTTGCCTACTGCCGGCCGTCGTGTCCGTGCGCGTGCTACAGTTTACTGCGGTGACTGTGCGACAGAAAGCTGAAACGATTATTGCGGCGGCGGCGGCGGCGGCGGCGGCGACAAAGCTGCTGCAGCTGCGGCGGCTGCTGCGGCTGCTGGGTACATTTGCTCGATTGTGCCGCTCGTAAAACGATCGGCGCAATTCAATTTCTTTACGTCATCGTCGTCGGCGGGCGACGGTCGTTATCTCGGTTGACGTACTGTGAAAGCGGCTCGGCGTTGAGATCAGCCCGGCTCAACGTCCCACCGACCGACTGACTGACTGACTGACTGACCGACTGACTGGCGGCACACTTCACCGCATCTTCAGCGCCGGGATGTCATAGAAGCCAGTACGAGCCAAAAACCGCGAAATAAGCAGGCCATTAACGTGCGATCGAAAACTGACGGAAGCGACATTACACTGTGAGTCAAAAAAACAAGACACCAAACTTTTCCCATAACCTCCCCAAATGTTGACCGATTTTCACAAATTCTTTCACTGGCAGACTCGCAGGTAAATTTGCAACAAACTCATATTTAAATATCCCACCATACATTAAGTATGTCGCTACACTACCTGGTGAAATATCTATGTTCAAAAATCGCCAAGAAGTAATTGAAGCATACTGCCGTGTAAGACTTAGTCACTCAAAGAACTTTTCAAAATATTTGTCTGGTAAAATATTTATTATTTAATTCAGTAACAAAAAGAAGTTCACATCGGCCATATAAAAAATCTCATTATCGACTTTACACAACTGCTGTAACAAAGAAAGAGATGTGGCAAAATGCCGTACATGATCAGCAGTTGGTCAGTCGCTGATGGCGTCAGTCTGTCAGTCATTAAATCAAAACTGGAATAAAGCAGTTAGATATTTCTTGATAATAAACTCACATTAATCTTGCCTATTAACACAGCAACAATTAGCAACAGTTTCTGTCCGTTATACACAAGTTATTTTACTTATCTGGCAAGTTCTGCATCTTTGAGGACAAACGTCTGAGGAGAATGGGCTATATGACACAATCAACCAATTTGCCTGTAACTTTTAGCTTTGCCAAATGTTTACCAATTTAAAAATTCTATCACCAGCAAATTGAATGATATATTAGTAATAAAGTAACCCATCGGATATTCGCTGTTTGATAGCAATGACTTTACAACAGACAGTAACGAAAACGCCAAGTTTTGTTTTTCTAATACGTGGTGCAACTGGCGGTGGTGAGCGATTTGCCAGCGACAGGCTGCATCGCGTGCACTATACGCGCCAATCACCCGTCACATCCCATGACGTTCCCGCATCTCTTCACCTCAGCAGCTGCAGTGGCGCAGCCAGGAATTTGCTGCGAGACGGGTGAGTAATTGCATTGCTTTCTCGATTTATTATACCGATTTCTTGATCAGTTGATCCCATCCATAGATTTGAATGTTGGAGAAAAATTAAAAAAACGTTTAAAAATGTAAAACTTTCGATATATAACAAATAGTTTTTTTAAACGAGATAAAAATGTTCATCGGCTGTCAACGTAAAATAACGTAACTTCATGCATACTGTATTAGCCTACTCTCTGTGCTTCCTGTGTTATAATTTTACCGTGTTACACTGCCCATATATTTTAAATAACGTAGCAAAACGATGCAAAATATCATTAAATACCATTTTGAGTTACATCTATACTAACGTTTTTATACTAAAAACGTTCAGAAAATTAACAAACGTTGAAAACTTAAAAAACGTGACAAGTCATTTGAACAACGTCCATCGTGTTGCTTGACTAAGACTGGCATAAGATTCGGGGCAGATTTTACGTAGAAATCACCGAAAAGCGAGAAAACGATCACGTGTCCCCAAAAATATCATTAGGCCGCATCGCATGCACACAGTGAAAAGATGCGGCCTATTGATGGCGAAGTTCCGTGGTCTGTGTGTCTGTGTCCGAACCCACCAGGGAAGGGGCAATTTCTGCAGGGGGTCTGCAGTGCGGCCTTTCGTCAAAATTTTTTAACCACTTGTATGTTTTTTTCACAGGGGGGTGTGTAAGCACAGTACGCGCTTTGTATGTATACCATAAACGTAAAAACGTTCAAATAAAAATAAAAACGTTAAAAACGTAAATAACGCTACAAAAATATATAAAAAAAACGTTTGCAAACGTAATAAAAAACGTTACCTCTTCTTAGTGTAGTTCAACTCCACGCCTGATGCCCAAGAAATGACCTTCAACTCAACTCGGAATATGCCATTCAGTTTAGTTTTGCAGAAACTGTCGTCGTTTTAGGCTAGCAATGAAATCTACAATATTGTGCTATTCGTGGTCTCTTACATTGTAATTACTTGATACAGTATTCTGTTAAGTAAGTAAAGTTTATAGGGAGGCATTTCAGGTCATTCGACATGCAACAGAAAAATCATAGGTCTGTTTCGTGCTGTTATTTTGAAAGTACTTCTTGTTAATCTGCTTGCCGCTCTGAACTTTGCCAACGTTTTTTTAAAATAAAAAAATCGTTTGGAAAATAAAAGTTTTTAAAAAATAAATAAAACGTGACCAACGTTTTACATCTATGAATACGCCACTGCACAGCATCACCAGCAGCAGCAGCAGCCGTGGCAGGGTGGTGTCACGGCCCCTCGATCGTGACATGACAATCGCGCTCATGCCGAACAACAGTAAAATTCGTTTATCGCTGATCGGACGCTGATCATGATTGGTTAATGTCCGACGCGTGTCAGTCATTCAACCAACTGTCTCCTGCACCGAAAGAGTTTTTAGCCGCGGCGGCACGTCAACGAGGAAGCTTCGCGACGTTGCTGTTGTTCTTCTTGTTGGGGTTTGCTGTCTGCTGACTTTGACGGCTTAGGCTACAACTTGACAATGGGTCCAACTAGATTTAAGGTTATTACAGAATACTAATAGGAAGTCAAATCTCTGTTGGTACTATCGACGTGCTGCTCGGGCAACTAAAAGTGCCCGAAATTATTTTCGTACCGGTCGACCTCGGCAGTCGGCGACGCGGCTATTGATCGATGGGTACATGATAAAAACTGCGATGAAAGGAATGTTTATACTGGAATGTTTTAGGAACAAGAGACTGTGTAAACTACTGCAATACGGATAATAGGCCTACGCTTAAAAAGCGCACTTCAGTCGAGTTGGAACCGGAAAATACATTTTGAAATGTTAGACGGTGGACAGCGACACAAGACCGTGCTTACTCATGCCGTCGCTGTCGCTAGACCTCGCTGGCTTCTATGTTGGCCACGTTGTTCACTTATTCGGCGACTATGCCGCGCTGTTTGCGACGGAGTCTGGTTTGTTTTTCCGATATCGACAGCTGAATGTTGGTCATCATCCATCCACGATCACTCGATCTACTTCCATTAGACCACTCCATCATCTGGCGATCATCTATACGTCCATCTCTCGTTCGCTTCGTCTCAATATTTCTTCCGTAGAACGTTGCATCTATCCATACTCGGCTGCGTTGCTGCCCCGGCAATCGTTAATCTCATATTTTTCGCCTTCTTTGTCTCCAGATCAGCTCGCCAGGCCGTCCGATCGTGGCCACTGCATGCACCATCGAGCAGTCAACATAATCACGACAGTCTATTGTCTTCTGACGAAGAAAATATACAATAGTTTCAACGAGAAGCTGAATAGTTATTCTCAGTGTCCGTTAACGTTAATGATACACGACACTGCAGTACTTTTTCCACGCGGTATTGCTATTAGCGGAAAGAGAAAAAAACATTGGTTTGGTGTCTGTCCGTCTGTCTGTCCCATTTTGTCTAACGTTAATGCAGCTGTTAGGGTGAATGGTCCATGTGATTCACCAGGGGGCAGTACCGACGGCGAACGCGGACAGCGTACATTTCGGACCTTCTATCCGAGGGCCGATACGCTAACAACGCAACCCCGACTGTGACATAAGACTCCACGATGACAATTTGACCGCAAACAAACCGAGCCTAACGATAAAACTAAAAAAACAGCACGTCGAACTTGAGAGTTATGTATGTATTACTGCGTCCACTCCGGCCTCGTCTGGCGGACCAAGCAACGGACGACGACGATCTGTTATTATGGACGCAGGTTTACATGAGATTATATTTAGATTACGTCTGCTGGTTGATTTACGGCGTCTGACTGGGCGTTACGCACGAGTAGCACGCAGACTTAGTAGGCCTACAGCCGATCGACCGATCGACTGTTGCCGGCGACTCGATCGACAGTTCGTGCGTGTAGCGGCAAAGTTTCGTTTATTTGTCTGCCCAACACTAAAGAAATTTTAAAAATGCGCTGTCGTATCGACATGCAGACCCAAGGCACTCACCCCCCAATCCTAACCCTAATCTTCGACCTGTTGACCGATACAGCTGATGAGTTTAACTCAAAACGTCGTACTAAGTTCGGAGACGGGTCGTTCCGAATAATACGCTGCATCACTGTTGACAAAAAAAGCAACAATGAGAAAATATCCAGACATTCTATAGGCCTATTAGAAGACGTCTCGGCAAAGTAATCCAAAAATACCACCGAACAATGTTCGGTAGCAAACTTAAAGCCGAGCTTTTTTCTATTGCATCATAATCGGTGTTAATTGCAACGTTTCTAGTCGACTCGGAAATCCCGACTAATGCGCTCTGGATATTTGGTTCAACTGATTCACTGCGCAAGAGCTTACACCAGTGGTGTCGGCAACAAGCGCATTTGCTGTAAGTTTGACGGGAACAGTTCCTTCATACACGATTGCTAAACAAATCAGGTTTACGACATGTATCGATGCTGTGGCATCTACAAACCAGACATGGAACTGGGTCATTGGGTCACCGGGTCATCATATTGATCCGGTGTGAGACCCGAGTTTTTCCGGTTTTCGAAAAAACCCAAGATAAAGATAAAAAGATATATATTTTTGCGAACATCCGTCCAAACGTCATTAAAATATTTACATTTAATAAATGATCTTCAAAATTTTACTGTTCAGAAGCGTGCAAACGCCAAACAGCGATAAAAACTGGCAAACCTCTTGCCCTTTGCAAACGTTTGTCTGCAACATAAGTCGACATTTGGAGTTCATTATAGAACAGGGTCACCACCGGGTCAACTGGGTCTTTGGGTCGCTGGATTCTCGGGTCACTGGGTCGCTGGGTCACAAAATGTGACCCAGTTCCACGTCTGCTACAAACTAGAAACCGGCCGGAGAATGCCTCCGCCCGAGCACGCACGCACCGACAGACGGACAGCCCGGAAACATTATTCCTCGGGCGCCATATACTGGATGGACGGAGGCATAAAATCCGGAAGAATGCAGCATGACAGCGGCGTGTTGATGGCAGACGTGCTTTTTCACGGCGTCTGCTGCCGTGCTCAATAATTGAAATGTCGCCGGGCCGGCTAGGGAGCCGCGCGAGGCCGGCTGACGACATCGACCGGCGCGCTGTCGCTGATTGATATCAATGAGGCAATTAAACCAACTTCCGGACCTGCCATCGGCTGACGTCACATCTGAACGCGAACACCTCCATCGTCGCAATCGTCGTCAGCATCATTATTAGGCCGCATCGCACGCATCGCACAGGTTCGAGTGGCGAGGTCTGTTTGTGTGTTGGGCACGCCGGTAAGCCCTGCAAAAATGGGCGAACCGATCGATTTAGGGGAGGGCAGACTCAGGTGGACAAAAAGAACCGTGCATTAGATGTCGAGGGTGCACAGTGGCGCTACCTAACGAATACGACTGAACGACCGCATGCACAGACGGACTGACAACCCCAAAACATAATGTCTACGGCCCCGCGGATGCAAAGACGACTACAACACTACACTAAATACAGTCATATTACGCGAAGTTCTCACGTGTCACAGTGACGGTGGTCTGACGATTTGATTAACTTTTGGTTTTATCTGACTGAGTTACTTAATCACACAGTGACTGCGCGCGAATAGGCCTGCGCGGCTGACTATTCACTGTTGAAACCGACAGTAATATGCTTGACTCGTGTTACATGACTATGTCAATTCGGACTGGCCTATCGACCTAGTTCAATTCGGGAGATTTGGTCTCCCCGGGTGCTTCCGTCTGGAGGCGGGAGACGGGGAGTGGAATACGGGAGATCTGGCAACACTAGGTGTCCGCGCGCTCGCGAATCCAGACAGTCGGCTGAACTCAGCCATGGTCTGTTGTGCGTGGCCATAACTCCGGCGAGATGAATAATTGTGGCATTTCATAATGCAGCAGCCGGACAGTTTCCTCAGCATGCATGATGAGACGGTGCGCTGACCATGCAGCTGAAAAACAAAAGGCGGCTGGTATCAATAATACACGACTTGTTCGAAGGCCTACACGCTGCGCCTCAGAAATGACCCGCGTCGTGGACTCCATAAATCACAGTCATACAGCCAGTTAGTCTGGTTCTGTTTATGGCCAGATAATATACTCGTGAGAGAAGCACGATATCGTTAATTCGCCCCCGGCAGGCGCGCTAAGTACTGCGATCCGCGTGTCTGTTCGCGAACATATCTCAAAAACCAGACGTCCAAACTTCACCGAATTTTCTGTGCAAGTTACCTATCACCGTGGCTCGGTCCTACGATTCCGGTTTTGTCGATGACGTTATGTTTACCCATAACTGGCTACTCGCAGGTGACGCGAACTAAAGGCGTGTCTTTAATTCGCCGGTAAGTCACTCAGAGTGACTCACCAGCAATGGGGGCAGAGTCAGTTGTTTACGATGGTCTTAACTATCGGCTGTTAATTTATTTTCGCAAGCGGTGCAGGGAAAGGACAGCGAGGGGGGTGAGGCGTATGCTGTAGTAGCACTAATATCAGAATACATTTGGCCAAATTTCACTTCATTACACTTGTAACCATACAGAAGATACTGCGAATTGCAAACTGGACCACTGTTGAGGCAGAGGCGCAAGTCACAGCCAGTGTCTGTTGTTGACGAGATCGCCGCCTCAAAGCCAAGTCGAAGGCGACGGATTTGACAAGGACAAGGACAGTTCAAGGCCAAGGACAACAACGCCCGTTGCATGAGATAAGACGATCATCTCTGCAGGTTTTACAGCCGTCGGACGGCCATGACAAACAGCGATTTACCGGTAAGATAAAGCACGGCGGATTACCAAATAGCATTCGTTCGACGAACAGACGAACGTTGTATCATAACGCCGCTATAGCGACGAAATGACACCATATCATGAGTTAGAGGTCGATATAGTCCCAGATCGATGATATTCCATGCACTGTATGTAATTCGCCGAATTCTACAGCCACTTCATAGGTTGATCTGAAATCGCATCGACTGCAGTATAATTTCTGTCATCTAAGGTGCAGTTCTGTAAGAAGAAATTTGGTCCCACTTTGGCAACTTTTTCACACGCTGCCTTGTATAATGATCCCTTTAAATGTCAGTCAAATAAAATTTGTCCGTCGTGGCCTAGAGATTTCATGTGCAACCTCTGGCGGCTGACCTATTTGTTCCAAGAATATCGCACACGAACTATATCTTTCACTAGAACAGTAGCGCTGCAGTGTTCCTGTCATAAAGCCGCTGGCGTTTTAGTTCACTTCGTGGAAGCTGAATAAAAAATAAAAAATAAATAATGAATAAAAAGTAAACGACGAAACGTTAAAAACGACGAGCACAAGAAAATCCGCTAAACGGTGTCGACCCCGTTGAGAAAATGAGGATTTGACGTTCACGCGAAATCAGCTGAGTTAGATGCCGAATGACTAGGCCGAGGCGCCGAGAAAGTGAATGGGGAATTCGAGTTCAAAGACGGAGTGACAGAGTGACGCGAATCGCAGACAGCAATCAGTTAGAGATAAATGACTTAAACGCAGAGGCACCGCATGCTCGAAGTAAGAATAAAACACACAGCAACATGCGCGGAAACCGAAAATTCATAAGTGAGCCTATGTTCTCCAAGAATTCCGAGGTCTATTGCAGTATTTTATTCGTCATACAGAATTGCATTCTGCGCCATTGTATCCAGAGTGGTGGGAAAATATACGCCTTACCCAGTAAATGACTTTCGCCATTTTACGTGTTATACAACCAAGGCTATTCACATCCATTCTCGTCTAAGTTGTTAACTGTTTCTGAGCAAAACTATGTGAAAACACGGGCGAGGTGGCGAACATAGATGCACAGTTTTACAACGCTTTGAATCACTGTAGGAAATTTGTAGACGTTATGAACTGCATTAAATATATCGCAGAGAAAATACACGCCTCGTCACATTGATATATATATATATAT
>Ga0126329_10000213_pt1 | contig 11954 bp, 10 predicted proteins | sample InaspJWI85metaG_FD_104915 | JGI IMG/M metagenome (GOLD analysis project Ga0126329, IMG submission 104915) | Marine gutless worms symbiont microbial communities from Oahu, Hawaii - Inanidrilus sp. 2 OAHU.JWI-85 metaG | ecosystem: Host-associated > Annelida > Digestive system > Unclassified...
CAATCTGGATTTCACTGAAGCAAGAGACAGTGAGTGGCAGTGGCATCAGCTGGGCCATATGCAAGTCTGCACCTCGCTCCAGACAGACAACCACACCAGCACCCCACAACTCAGTATAAGGGTAGTATAAGGGTAATACAGTCAAAACTACAAAACAGCAAATATCACATTCTAACAGCAGTGTCATACAATTGCAACCAACCTTTCTTTTTCTGCAACTCTGGACAGTCACGCTTGAAATGCTCAACAGAACCACAGTGATTACAACTGCCGCCTGTATAAAACAGCCAAAGAAATAAAAGCACCAAAATGAACTACACAAATTCAGGTTTATCATACACGAAACTCAGCTTGGGGTCAGGGATCTGGCTTCCGCATAGATGGCCAGCCAGCTGCTGCACCCAGCGAGCTCTTCAGATTACAGACAAACATTACTAATGTAAAAATGAAACTATTTTAGCCAGCAATATCAATAAAACTATAGACCATTTTCGCTTTACAAATGTTACACCTACAGGCAAAGTTCATACCCATTGCTTATCAACCTTGACACTGAAAAAAAACATCAGCAGAACAGCTGGCGGGGCCTTATTAAAACGACATTTGATAGTGTTTTGTGCAGTATGCAATGGCGAGCCATTCTGCTGCAGTATCCACTTGTTGACACATATACTATCAATTATTGTAAAAAAACTTAACAGTTTAAAACATCTCGTAAGGACGACTGTGGCTGAATCACACAACTAAAACAGCAAATATGAAAAAGGCGCTATTACTTAGCAGCACATCGGCGTTTAGTCAATGTGCTGACAAGTAATAGCGCCATTTTCATATTTGCTGTTTTAGTTGTGTGATTCAGCCAGTCGTCCTCACAAGATGTTTTAAACTGTTAGGTTTTTTTACAATAATATTTGCTGTTTTATTAATTTAGTTCTCTAAATGATGCTAATCGGCAAAACTGCTAACTGGTTATTACGACATAGCGTACAGCGCTGTGTTAAAAGCCATAGATTAGTTTGTGCGCATGCGCGAAATCACGCGTTCTGTTAAAGTTGCCCTAAATGTCTTATTGCAGTTGTTCTTGTCGACATCGACATCGATTTACCATACTGGACTTCAAAAGTTGAGCATTTAGTCGCATTTCCGGCCACTGTCAGCAACATTTGCATTGCGCATGCGCAGAAACTGTTATTTATGCACTTAATGTGTAAATTTAGACACCGCCGTTCGATTTGCCGACCCCGATTTCCTATTAGAGTGCAAAATTTCGGCGATTTGGCGTCGTTTTACGTTAATTTTTGCATTTAATATTTTGATTGTCCGCCATATTTCTACTTCCGGTTTGTTTGACCTACTGACCTAGAAATTATACCACACGCGTCGACCCCCATGTCGATAATTCCCACCAAGTTTGAAGTTGATATGACCATACACTGCCGAGTTACATTTTTGGTATGCTGGACCCCGATTTGCCTATTCACTATGCAACTTCGGTGGCTCTACGATGAAAGTAATTAAAGTTATCTGCAAAAATAATGCACGGCCCTGTGTTAACAGACGTATGATTTTCTGTGGTCTGTTAAAGGTATCCTAAATGTCCAATTGCAGTCGTTCTCGCCGACATCGATTTACCGTACTGGTCTTCAAAAGTTGAGCATATAGTCGCATTTACGGCCATTTTCAGCAACATTTGTACTGCGCATGCGCAGAAACGGTTATTTATGAACTTCCGGTGTAAATTTAGACACAACCATTCGATTCGCCGACCCCGATTTCCTGTTAGAGTGCAAAATTTCCGCGTCGACCCCCACGTTGATAATTCCCACCAAGTTTGAAGTTGATATGACCATCCACTGCCGAGTTACAGCATTTTTGTCTGCTGATACGTCACGTGACCTGGTGACCTTGACCTTTTGACCTTGAGCAGTTGTCATACATGGCGGGTCACTTGACCAACCCTGCCACCAAGTTTGAAGACCCTACGACTATACGTTCACGAGTTACGAGTTGTAACGGTTCCCATTGATTACCATTGAAAATGCATACGCGGCCACTGCGCGTGCGCCGAATAACGTGACCCGTGAGTAGGGGGTGAAAAACGATGACATTTTTGGAATCCCCGACCCCGATTTGCCTATTCACTATACAACTTGGGTGGCTCTACGATGAATATTATTAAAGTTATGTGCGAAAATAATGCACGCCCTGTGTTAAAAAACGTATGAGATTCTGCGCATGCGCGAAATCACGTGATCTGTTTAAGGTTGCCTAAATGTCTTATTACAGTCGTTCTCGTCGACGTTGATTTACCGTACTGGACTTCAAAAGTTGAGCGTGTGATCATATTATGCTTCACTAAGATAACTTTAGCATCACACTACTTGTTGTAGTTTACGTGTGCCAAAATATATTGAATTTTTATTGATGCATTCCACTGTTACAAGCAAAAAATGCGAAGTAGTATAACTAACTTTGGGCCACCCAGTAGCAAGAAAGTAACACTAAAATACTTACGGGCATAATATGCTGCCTATCAAATAGCATCACGAAGGCCTGATAAGTACTATGAGTGGCCCTGAAGGTTAGCTACGTGAAAACTCGCGATATCTCATATCTGGGAAAATGTAGCAAATGTTAGTCACAGTTACTTTACACAGGAACAGACAAGAAGCTTAGTTACTGCCAAGAAACTGTTCAATGCGCCTCTTTCCATGGAGGGAGCCAGTTATTTGTTGAAAGTTACCGATTTCGACCCACCCCACCTGCATTTGGCGTCCCCATGCGGGTTGCCCGGGTAAAATTTCGTGGAGATTTTTGGCGTCAAAAAACTAGATTCCCTGGGCTATCGTGTGGTTTTGTTTGTGTGATCCTGTGTTTAGCAGTTTTAGTAGAACATGGCATCGCGCGGTAAAAAGTGTAAAGTAACTAATTGAAAATGTACGTCAAAAACACTAACTGAATGTACGTGTCGTTTATTCACTTTCAGTCATATTGTGTAACAGTCAATGCTTAAAAAGGTAATCAATGCTTATCTACAGTTATTTCAGGTGATTACTGCAAATTTTACTCGTTTCATGAAATTACTGAGTGAATTACCAATTACATAAAATCACTAGAATTTTCAGTGATTTCACAAAATCACAGATTTCACATTCTTACTGTAACAGATAGAGTGATGTGGAAGAAGCCATCTTATTTGCCACATGTTTTTGCTACTTATAAGCAAAGTTTTTTATTGCCAGAATGACAGACAGCAGGAAATCAGTGAAAAATGCCAAATAGTGGTGCACCAGTAATAGCCCGGGTTGAAATCCGGATCGCAGTCCCAGTCGCATACCTGGTCCAGATCAGAGACTGGATATGGATCTGAGTCTGGATGGGAGTCAAGGAAGAAGTCTAGGTCACAGTCCCGATCCAGATCCGAGTCCGGATTGGATACGGGTCAAGGTCAAGGACAGAATCCGGATCCCGGATCTGGGACAAGGTCAAAGCTACGTTAAGGTCAAAACCATGACCTCCAAGTCTGAGGTCAGAGTCTGGATCCAAGTCCGGATTGGATCCAGACACCACCTTGGACCCATGGCGCTTTCTCTGCAATAGCAGAGCCTCTTGTTTTCATTCTTGGGCTCGTTCGTGCCCAGCCCACACCAGTAGACTGACTATGATGATCTATACGTTATATGATGTGTTTTCACAAGGCTGTGCCTTTTTGGGGGTCTCAATGTTGCCACTCCCCATTTGTAGGGTGAAATCCCCCAAACACCCATTTTGGGGGCAGGAATAGGCATTTTCAAGCCAAACGCCAAAGTATTGATGCATAATATAAAAACTACACCATTGATTCCAACCAAATTATGCACTACGATGCAGACCACCAAGTACTCATCGTGGGAGGTCCAAATACTCATCCAACAAATCCAAGGTGGTGCACAGTCAGAACTTAAAAATGCTACATTGCATTATCTCTCCGCAACATTCTGCCAATTGTGACAAAATTTGGTATGGAGATGCCCGCTAGTCACAGACAGTTTAACAAACATTAAAATTTCAATAATTTTGAAAATCCAAGATGGTGGTGGTCACCATCTTGAAAATCCAAAAATGTAATATCTCAGCAACAGTCTGACCGATCTTCAATAAATTCGGCACTATGATACAAAACTGCAAAATCGGTCTCTTAACCGTTCATATGATTAAAAATTTCAAACTTCAAAGATCCAAGACAGCAGGCAGACAGCTGCCATATTGAAAACCGTTAGATTGTGATATATCTGCAACGATTAGACTAATCAAATTCGGCAGGATGATGCAGAACCCAGCGGACGTTAAAATTTCCAGAATTTAAAAATTAAAGATGGTGCATAGCATCCATTTTGAAAAACTGTTAAGATGCATTAACTTTTTAACCGTTTTTCCAATTTTGACAAAATCTGACACAGTCGTGCAAGTCGTCCCCTCCGGACCCTGGCAAATGTAAAAAATTTGAATATCTGAAAATTCAAAATGGCAAAAGGGCTGCCATTTCAAAAGCTATTAATAATAATAAATGTATCTGTATAGCGCCATAAGGTCGTAACTTCAAAAGCGCTGGGGCCAGGCAGTGTGCTACTGAGAAAGGGAAGACAGAAAGCCCAGGAGAAGAGGAATGTCTTCAGCCTAGACTTAAACACAGTAACAGTCACTACTGATGACAGTTTTCAGTAGTGAGTTCCAAACAGCCGGAGCGGAGCACTGGTAAGCACGCTTTGCAAAATTTGTGGTGGTGGAAGGTTGACACAGTGTCACAGTGGCCGACTGCAGGTTGTGGCTGTGTTGTCGGTCCTGCATTAGGCGACGTAGCTACAACATCGTCGATGTGCTGCTAACTTTGAACGTCAGCAGAGCCACTTTGTAGTCGATCCTCTGCTGAACGGGCAGCCAGTGTAACGTCCTCAGCAACGGGCTGGCGTGGGATCACTTTGGAGCCTAGAACGATCCGAGCTGCATTGTTCTGCACTTGCTGCAACTTGTTGATGCTGTAGCTTGGAGCGCCATAAAGCACAGCATTGCAGTAGTCGATCCTGGACAGGATCAGAGTACAGGCAACGATCTGTGCCAGTTCCGTAGTCAGCAGGTGTCAAATGTGTTGGATGGCCTGTGCATGGTAATTGCACGATCGCACCACTGCCGACATGTGTTTGTGGAATATCATTATTTTACCTTATAAATCTGAAAATATTACATGAATAAAACTTGCTTCAGTTTTTCTTTGTTGTAAAAGCCACTATTTTAAACAGCAAATATCAAAATTTAATCCACAAATTTTAAGCACAGAAGTTAACTTTTACATTTATGGCAGGCCACTTACTGGTATAAATTTGGTGGCTGGCTTCCGTGCTTAGAATTTGCAGACAAAAATTTTGATAAGTCAGAAACAGTTCAGGACAGGAAGATAGTTACTACAGACTCTGACTGTTAGTGATACATGGCATACCACAGAGCATCATACGTAACAACTGTTAAGTGCTTATTGCAAACATTTTGAAATGCAATTTCTCAACTCATGCAGCAACTGGTCATCACTACTGCAGACTGTAATTTCATAAACTTTTATCATAATGGACCACAGAGCCTAAAATAGCTTAGATTTTTTAATGACATACAGTGTCATTCTGACTCTCTGTGACAGTTGAATATCTTGTTAAATCTCAGATGCTTTATCACAAAATTAACAATAATGTCAACTTGTCGTGTTATCAAAACACACCATGCTGCAAAGTGAATGCATGTCAGAAGACAGACAGACAATCGGCAAGTCACAATACCAGTGCAATACCATTTGGATAGAGGCCTCTTGGGTTGTCCGGGCAACTACGTGACAGATGACCAACTTCACCACAGATAAAACATTTCGCAAATGGAAACTGACCTACAATACACATGACGTCATACATATTGTATGTGTAGTGAGTAGTCTTATTAAATTATTTAAATTAGTACATTAGAAAACCATTCAGTGCCAAGCAAATGTTAGAGAAAGATAAAATCAGATAGTCACTGAGTAACTGTAAAAATAATTAAAATTAGAAACCATAAGCAACGAAGCGCTGCAAAACTGGCAGCATGCCAAACTCACCTCATCATCACTGATCAGGGTCCAATTTGGCGTGTGACAGTAGACCTGTGATCTCTGTTTACATGCCAAATTTCATCAGGAAAAACTTATTCTCATGACCCTGGCAATCAATTATCCCGCCTGAATAATGCAACTTTGACCAAATTTTGAAATTTGGGGGCTTCTGTGCCCATCCCCCATAACTGGATCAGAGCCAAATATGGCACACTGGAGCAGACCCTCAGTATACGCTACGATGCCAAAATGTGTCCAGATCAGTTTATTCTTTCTCCATAGAGAGGCAAAAGACCTGCCAAAATACAGATATTTTGACAAAATTTGTAATGTTTGAGAGGCTCCTGTGCCCACACTCCTTCGCTGTGTAAAGTCTGAACCTCACCAAACTTGGCATGGTGATAGAGGATCTCAAGTATGTTCTTGCACCAGAAACTGTTTTGGAGTCCAGCGTATATTTTCGCTGATGGACCCCCTCCACTTTAACCCCCACAATTCCAGAACCCACTGAGTGAATCTCTCCAAATTCTAACATTTGAGCATAAAGCTGTCCACAAGCCCTGAAATTTTTTGCATAGATCGTGCAAGAGATTCACCAATGACTGGCATTTATATTCCAAAACTTGGAAAAAAAATTTGGGAAATATTCAGTTTTTTGGGGGTCCCAGACTCCATCCATGGCCTGATGGGGCTGAAATTTGGCATGGAGGAGTCCACTTTCGGTAAAGGATCAAGGATGCCTGTTAAAACTGAAAGGACAAGTACATACACAGTATGAACAGTTGACTGACAAAAGGCAGTGAGATCTGGTTGATAAAAGTCGAGAAACTGGCTAACAAAAGTTTGCCTACAAAACACACATTAAAGCAGTGTGTGTGCACGCATGAGTGTGTGTGTGACAAGACTAGAGTATACAAACCACTGTCCAGGCTGAAAAACATTCATGAATTCATAAGATAATGGTCGTTTACAAAAACTAAAAATAAATGTAATGCAAATGCCAAAAAAATTAAAACATACGAGAAAAAGACATATATTAAAGGCTAAAAGATACCCAGTAACATACAAAAACTAACCATGTGAAACTTTCACTTTACACTGGTTAACTCTATGTTCAGTAGAACCACACTTGAAACAAATTCCAGTACCACAATCAAGATCATTCACTACTTGTGGACATGAAGCCAAGTCATGTCCTGGTTTTCTGCAGTTGAAGCACACCTATACAAACAACACTACTTAGGTAATAACGTAATCTTACTGATCAATACACACACACACAACCGTTTAACGGCCTTTGGTCCGGGACTACCTGGGTAGGCCGGTACCAGAAGAAACATTCACCCACTCATGCCCATCCTGATCATCGGACATCCTTTATCAACTTCCTCCATTTACTACGATCCATAGCATCCTCCTTGTTCAGTTTACGTGCTAGACAGTCCTCTTTGACAACCTTTCCAGGTCCTCTATGGTTTTCCTCTTGGACTTGGACCCTCTACTTCATACTCCATGCATTTCTTCACCCAATCAACATCTTTTCGCAACACATGCCCATACCAACGCAGCCTGTTCTGCTGTAATACCAATGCTATGTCATCTATACCTAGTCTCTCTCTCAGCTCCTTACTTGGAAATCTGCCTTTTAGCTTAATGCCACACATCCACCTGACCATTCTCATCTCTGCTTGCTGAAGTGCCACCACATTTTCTTTCCTTGCAGGCCAGGTCTCACTTCCATGCAACATGCTGCTTCGCACACAACTACTGTATAACCTTCCTGTCATAATCAATGATACGTCCTGATTGGTAAGCAGTGGTACCAACTGCCTAAACTTATTCCAACCAATTCGAATTCTGGCCTCCACAGCTGCATCAGCGTCTCCATCCACATTCATTCATAGCCAACATTACTACTTCCGATATGCCCATTCATGTCTCCAGCAAACACAACCATTTCATTCTGGGGTATACATCTTACAAAATGAAATACTTCATTCCAAAATCTCTCCTTTTCCTAATCAGGTTTCCCTGAGTGAGGAGCACATACCGTGAAACATTTCGTAAACAGTCACCTAAGACCATCTTCAGTACCAATACTCTCTCACTGTGCCTTTCTACACTAAGAACACTGTCTACCCATTCCTCTGCTACAAATATCGCTACATCATCAGTCTTTGCCTTACTTCCCATCCAAAACAGCTTATACCTTTTGCCTATAGCACCAAAGAACCCATTACCTCTCCACTGAGTTTCCTGAACACAGGCCACATCCATCCTTCTCTCTGCCCATGCCTCCACTAGTTCACCTGCTCTGCCTGTCAGTGAATCAATATTCCAGGTACCAACCCTAAAACCGCAGCCTTTCCACAGTTTATCAGCCCTAAAGTCATCATGAACACAACCCCCTGCCTTAGCATGGGGTTGTGCTGCGTTCAGGCTGGGTTTCCCCCACCTCCTGTTTATGTAGGCATGTGGGGACGCCCACGGGGTGATACCAAACAACAGTAATCTTCGCCATCATGAAATTTCTGGATTTTTGTAGCAGAAGACGATAATGGAGGCACAGGCACGGACAGTCCGGGCCTGTATTATATTGCCCATGACGGGGCTAAAATCCTGCAGAAATGTCGCAGTTTTGACAAAATTGGGAATTCTGTTGGGTTCCAGTGTCCAACCCATTCGCCGATCACGGTCAAATTTCGCATGTCAGAGCAGTCCCACAACGTCCTCTACCATACCAAATTTTACCATCATTGGCATACATTATGACATAACCACCAGAGGTCTGCGGGTATACCCATACCCGCGGGTATACCCGGCTTGACCTGTACCCACGGGTACGGGTCGGGTAGATGCTTTATGGGTACGGGTATACCCGCTTTTACCCGTGAAAAAAGTTCCCAAATCACACAATTACTAATATCGTTCGCTGTTACAGTCTGGTGAAAGTTTGACAAGGTTTACTTATTTAATGAATTTAAAGGCGTCCTCGTAAGTAGAGTGATAAATATGCACCCGGTATACAGAGAACACGACAGTTTGAAATCGAACAGCGTGGAACACGAACTAGACAGAGTACGACTTGACATGAAAGGAATGTTGGCATCACTGGAGAACAAAGCACTCAACGCTCGACCAAAAAAGAAGCGCAGAGCAGTGTTGTTTTCTGACAGCGATGATGACCTTGACCAAGAAACTTCACAAATTCTGCCACAGCTCCTGATGAAATCAATGCTTATTTGATGCTTATTCCACTACAAATTTTTACCTTGAGGACGGGAACGAAGCACCTCTGGCTTTCTGGAAGTTGCATCGCACTCGCTTCCCGAAACTGGTGGTCATCGCTAGAAGTGTCTATTCAATTCCAGCGTCGCAGAACAAGAGCGAACGAGCGTTCAGTGCAGCTGGACACGACTGACCTGAGAACGACCTTAGATCCAGAGCATTTGGACGAACTATTGCTTCTCAGATCATTTAACAAACTCAAAGGGTCGATTGGCTGAAAACTGCGAGCTGTACTGTGTGTTATTGAATGGCGTAATTAAGTCTTTAACTTTAGTTAATGGTGCGTTACTGCCTAATTCAAGATAGGCAAGGTTATGCCTATTTCATTTCTTTCAACTGTAGGCCGAATTTTCGGTATAGTCTCAGCTTTGACGACTTTCTATTCACATTTCACACACCCTGTAATGAATGCTCTGATGTGTGTTGGAAACAAAAGAATGAGATCTGTGTTAATTATCATTACTTAGTGTTTAGCTACAAGTACAAATACCATGCTCTCTAACTATCATGTTTAATATATTTATTGATTTTCAACCCGAAGATCTTGGTAGGCCTACTGTGGGTACTACGGGTAACGGGTATACCCGCGGGTCGGGTGGGGTAGAAAGTTTGACCTATGGGTACGGGTCGGGTAACAATCTCTTAGCTACGGGTCGGGTAGTAAAAACTGTTTACCTGCAGACCCCTAATAACCACGCATAACCAGGCAAATTTGGACAATTTTTAAAAATTTGGGAACAACTGGACCCCATCCACTCCAGTACCCACCCCCCTTGACCGATCATGAAGAAGAAAACCTATAACGAACACTAGAGTGCCAAATTTAGTCCAGATCGGTTTATTCTATCACCCTCGACTGGTGAAAAAACCCAATTTTCCGCATTCTCAACTTTGGCATCTCATGGTGGCGCCATCTAGCGGAAAAGAGAAAAGTTGAACATGGGTGCACAACTACAAACCTTCCCCTATCCAAAGCCAATGATATCAGAACCACTTCTAAGTTCCAATGCCTTCTGGGCGAAGTCGTTCTTACAAACTTTGTCATTCATGAGAGTGACAGGCAAACTGATAAACTAACAAACAGACATTTTTAGCTCCCCCAGTGGCATGCGAACTTGCGAAGTCCGAGTCCACTGAACTTGGCATGGTGATAGAGGACCTTAAGCATGTTCTTCCACCTCAAAAATGTTTTGGGATCCGATGCATAGTTTCGCCAACAGAGAGGCTCAAAATATGTGGGTAACCTGACCCCACAAATTTAAACCCCCATAGCTCTGGAACCCCGACCTGATCTCCCCAAATTTTAACATGTGATCCAGCAGGAAGCTCCCCACAATCACTGCAAATTTAGTAAAAATCGTGCAAGGAACTTAAAGGAAGGCGCCAGTGCGACGCATTTGTATCGCAAAAATTTGGCAAAAACGTCATTAAAATTTTCAGTTTTTTGGGGCCCATTCCCACCCCTCCACCGACGGGGGTGATATTTGGCAAATATCACCGCGATCGGTGCAGCACGGGGCGAAAAACCTCAATAATGCCCCCCGGACAGAACTAAATATCGCTGCATGCACTTTGCAAAGTACTGGTGGTAAAAATCACTCCAGCATGTACATGCTGCTGACATATGGTATTTTAATGTGCACATTAGTAGTCTGTAAGCAAACCCGAGCCTGTTGTTTCTGTTCTTGTCGTTTAAGACGCCGTGCTTCCCGTCTAGCATCCTTGTGAACAAATTCTTCCAGTATGACTGACTTGGACACATTTCTAGCCAAACTGGACTCCTTTTCTAGCTTCTCCAACTCATCTGTGATATTTTGCTGCAGTCGCTTTGACTGCTGTTTACTCTCTTGCTTATTATATGACTTGCGCTTCAACTTCTGTGACACATATGACTGCTTGAATGTTCTTTTCTTCTGAACAGCAGAAACAGTGCCACTGATATCAGACATCATGTCAGTCCAGTTAGTAGCATCCAATGGCTTCTTTTGGTTTGCACAGGCACCACGAGCCCAGCGTGTCATGCTCTGAAAACACACAAAGTTGCTCATCAGTTTACATCATTTTGTCTGGCCATACAATCCAGACATCAACTTCTCTCACCTTCGACAACCCACCAGTTTTCTAAAACCAAAGTAAACTTGGAAACACATGAAAGCAGTTTGACACTGGTCTGGCAAATCCCTTTCCCTCTCCTTTCTCTCCCCTGCCTTCCCTTTTTCTCGTTCCCTCCCTCTTTCCTCTTTTCTTTCCCTCCCCTCCCTCCCCTTAGAAGTAGGCTCCTTAAATACAGCTAGAGGGTCTGGGGGAGTGCTGTAAGCTCCTCCAGCGGGGTATGGGGCGGAGCCCCTGCGGAAATCGATTTTGGTGCAATTTAGCAAACACTGCCATCAGTGAAGATTAACTGTATGCTCAGTGCAAGAACAGGAGAGTATAGATGGCCTTAGATATTGTGTGCATCGGAATACAAAGGCTGTGCACATCACTCTCACACACACACACACACACACACACACACACACACACACACACACACACACACACACACACACACACACAC
>Ga0126329_10000214_pt1 | contig 11926 bp, 8 predicted proteins | sample InaspJWI85metaG_FD_104915 | JGI IMG/M metagenome (GOLD analysis project Ga0126329, IMG submission 104915) | Marine gutless worms symbiont microbial communities from Oahu, Hawaii - Inanidrilus sp. 2 OAHU.JWI-85 metaG | ecosystem: Host-associated > Annelida > Digestive system > Unclassified...
CATTAGTGGTCACCCATCAGCTGCAGGTCGAGCGCAGGACAGGGAAAGTTCGCCGGCCATAGACCGACGGTCTACCACTGTGCCACGCCAGAACTGGTCGTATAAGTAGTTTCTGCACTGTTGCGTGGCAATTGGCAAGATTTCAATTGATACGACGCATCGCGCGGTCCCTCGGCGATAGCTGAGCTTCTTGTATTTGAATAACACGATAAATATTCGCCATTTAATTGAACATATTGTGGCGTGTTATACCTACAAAATGGCGATCGTATCGTGACCATAGACTGTTTGACTCTGTCACTTCACCCTGTGTATTCACGATCTCATCACTCTTTGAACATGTTGCCACACTACCGTGTGAAACATTTTGTCAAATAATTATTTGTCAGCGATAAACCGCAGCATTGACGTTTCTGTCAAATTTTTATTCAGATTATGGCACCCACACGGCAAAACCATTAACTATGTCGATAGTCTGCCAAAAATTACTAAACATAGATTTTAATGCGTTATTGTAACGCAAGAGATGTGCATATTTTTACAATTTACACAAGCTTTACGTAGTGCTGCAAGTAGTAGTATTCCCTTTTTATCAGTATTCAGTGTATGCGTGTATTTTGTATTGTATTAGCTGCTGTTTTTGTTTGCATTAAATATTGAACTGTAATCAATCTAGCCTTTTGGTTATAATATACCAATATAGTTGCTTACTTGCTTAGTGCCTTCAGTGCTTCGACGCTGTTGGTTGGGCGACAGGAAGGGCATCCGGCCTGTAAAAAAACTGAGCGGTGGGGTGCTGGCGTGGTGATCTGTCTGGAGCGAGGTGCAGACTTGCATATGGCCCAGAGGATTCTACTGCCACTCACTGTCTCTTGCTTCAGTAAAATCCAGATTGGTTTTTCCTTTCTGGTACCGGCTCACCCGGGTAGTCCCGGACAAGGGGCCGTTAAACGGGTGTGTGTTGCTTACTTGCTTACTTTTTGTATGTTTAGATCCGAAGAAGGACACAACAATGACGTTTGATGGGCGCAAGGTGATTGTTCCTCAAGGCAAGCCAGTGCGTCAGCCGCAGTACAAGGGCAGTAGTTTCTCGGAGAGCGAGTACCTCATCTATCGCGAAGACCAGTGCCGCATTCGCTATATGCTCAAGCTCAAGTTCTGATCACGTCACGCGGCTCCTTGTTAGCGGATTATAGGCAGAATGGTCGCAGTTTGTGCATTTAAAATTACAATAGTTGAACAGCTCGTTTGCTTAGCGCTTGTTGTGTGTTGTTTTCATGCTGTTGTGATAATCTGAACTTGGAAAACAAAATGTCGGACCAAAACTCATTTTAAACGAGAAAATAAGTACACGTAGTTTGTTGAATGCATTTGACTTTGCCATTTGTTTAAACCATGACCATTATTTTTCGTATTTGCAGTGTAGTAGTGTGTTGCAACTGTGCACAATTGCATCCACACATATTAATATTAAACTCCAGGCTTAGATTTAGGTTTAGCGTTTTGTGTTTTCCAGTGTTATAATTAGGACCACTTTTCTTGTGTTGGGTTTAGTATTTCATGTGTTTTTGTGAATTTTGCATTGTAAGTTTAACTGCGCTGCGCTTGTAATAAACACTGCAGTTATCTAGTCGCACTTGGTATCATGGTTCTGGTACGCAAGACCAAAAAGTCAACAAACAAAGAACACGCCTATTGTTGAAATGAAAGCGGTATAATGTGTCAGAAAAAGTAGTTTTCAGGTAAAAGTAATTAAAATACTTAACGGCTGGATTTTCTCCCATTCATGTGGCCTACAGCCCTACATGTAGTGTGACACTATACATGGTGTCGCAGTGTGTACGGTGTCGCTGAAACGGATTATTTCAGTTTTGTTGTCTGCAACGTATTTTCAAGTCATAAAACAAAAGCATCATCTATCGCTACCTACTCAACTAGATGGCACTGCTGGAGCGGATACCTCCCCATAGTATCGTTAACGGCATGCGGAGGTTGGGCTGGCTAACCCTGACTAGAATTTGAGTTAGGATTAGCGCACCTGCATTCAAGCTGACCGAACACGAACACACTAAATCAGTGTTCCATTGCGGTCTCCACGGGAGTCCACGGCCGAGCATTCGTCTACGCTGCGTAAAGGTGTGTCGAGCGCCGACGGCGTTTAATAGCGTGCTGTGTACTGTGTGTAGGCCCATATATACGACAAGGCGCCGTTGTGTAAACATCCGTCGACGGCAGAGGTCAATATAAGTCGGCAACTAGGCAGCGCCAGACTCGGCGATCGAGCACTTCGACTATTCAGAGGTGTGGCTGCTGCTGCTGCTGCTGATGCAAGTTATCGCTAGGCATTTCGTGGACAGGTGCCCGTTCTGATTATTGGGACAGTGTGGCCGGCGTCACCGACTGTCGCGTCGTGGAAGACTCTGAAGCCTCGTTCACATCACATCGACTGAACTGGAGACTCGAGTTCTGAACGCGTGATACGATAAAACTAGTTTAATGTGCGCTTGACATAAGTCAGCTTAATCTGCCGTGCAAATTAATGAGAACGTTTACATGGCACGAACTGGAGTTGGCGATCTCCAGTGTGAACAGTCTCATTGGAATACACGACGTGTTGAGCACTATGAGACCCAGTTCGCTGTGTCTGTAGCCATTCGTAAGTCGACGTGACGCGACGCTGGACTCTGCAGCTGCGTGTGACCTACATCAGCGCCTCTTGCTACTCGGTGAAACTGCGTGGACTAGTTCGGTTTAGCGCGATGTGATACGAGGCTTGAGGGATGACAGGCGGACAATGATGATGTTTGGCTGCTGCTGCTGCTGCTGCTGATGATGATGATGATGATGATGCTGTTGTTGCGATGGTTCAAGTCTCTGCTGTTTCTGCAGCCGCGACGCTCACGATCATCGCTCACTGATACCGTTGCCATGGCGACATGCGACGCCCAAGTTGCCGCCGCAACACGTAAGTCACTCAATGTGTGCGTGCGCGCGATTGAAGGCTTATGGGCTTTTTATCTCCCCCGCCGTACGGAGGCATTAAGCGATACCGCGATCCGCCCGTCTGTCTATCCCGTGGCGCAGCTGCCATAGGCGATCAGCTGCCGTAGGCTATAGGCACGCTGACTGCCTGCAGCTTAGCCATGTGCGGACTGCGGACCCGTCCGCGGACGGACGTAGATCCGCCGCGAGTCGAACTGCCATCGGCGGGGTGCATATTGTCTCGCCGCTCCCAAAGCGATAACTTGTAAAGTTCTGTTCACAGCACTTGAACTGAACTGAACTCAGCTGACCGGAACAAGTCGACACAGATACACACGAAGCGTTAATTGGTCACACGCATCAGACACGGCAGCTGAACTAGGTCATTCAGTTATCAACGTGTGTATTCCAATGGGGCTGTTCGCGGTGGAGTTTGCGAACTTCAGTTCAGTTCAGTTCAGTTCATTTCAGTTCATCTGCTGCGAAGAAGGCTAGAATTCTGCCTTTAGATAGAGGTTTAAATTAGCCACAGACACGATGTTTCACGCAGAGAGGCGCTTGCGTAAGATGGCTTTCACGTTTCAGTAAAGAACTTTTCAGCGACCGTAAAGAAAAAAGTCCAAACTATGATGTCAAGAACTGAACATTACGTCGCGATGCGATGTTCGCTACATGCATTGGCCATTGGGATTGGCGACAGTCTCCGTACAACCCGAATGAACTCTCATAGATATGATATTTTTCTGATTACAGTAACGCAGAACCGAACACAGCCGATGGGCTGTCATAATATTAGCCGTGTCCGTAATTCAAGCTGGGAGTTCTATTAGATTTAGGGTACACATTAATTAACGCACGTCAGTCGTACGCATGCGTAGCCTATGGTTCGAATCGAGAGCAGGTGTGGTCTGCACCCACTAATGATCTTCACAGACGCTCTCTGTGACTGTATACAGAGTGACTCAAAACTTTTCACCAGTCAGTGAACGTCCTTAAAATCTCTTAACGGTTTATATTTTGTGGGCTATTGTACCCCCCCGTTAACGATTAGGGCGAAATTCTGCACAGTGAAGACCGGAGTTTCCAACCGCCTATAATCTTTATCAACAGCAGCAGCGTTTCACTTTTAGGACGACTAAAATATGCAGCAAATAAGCTTAAATTTAAAAAGATGTAGCCTAAATATTGTAATTTGTCTGAGTCGTTACTGTACTGCTGTTGTGTTATAACAAAAATAGAGGACTTATTTGCTGCAAACAATGCTATGACAAAGTTTGGGACAAACACAGCTGATAAAATTCAAACTGGGTCAAACTCCGGGTCTGACATATTGACATATTGATCCGTGACCCGACCCGATCCGGCCAAAATCGTTGACCCGTTGACCCGTTGACCAGGTGACCCGGTGACCCGGTTCCAACTCTGTTCCGGTGCAAAAGTGTGTCATTTACTTATAATAGGACTGTGCAGTTATTTTGGTTGTTGCTTTGCTACTTTCGCTTTGTTTGTATTTATGCTTTTATGTTCTGTTTTTGGTGTTACTCCTGTTCTCCGGTGAACAAAGATTCAATATAAAGTAACCGCGAATTACTAATTATCCACTGAGATCATGGCTTTTACTGTATAAAACGTTTTGTTTAAAAACTCCTAGAAAAACATAAAACCTGCCATTTACAAAAAAAGTTTTATCACGTGTTGTCTGCACAGACCTCAACTTTTTGACATTCGGTTGGTAAGTATTTGGATATCTCCATTTTGGGAAATATTCGTATATTTGACAATACGACCAGATCGTCCAGAGTCGTCATTTTAGGTGTTTTTTCAACATGCTATTTTTGCAATGATTAAAAATACGTACGAATTATACGATGGAGTAACTAAGCGCAATTTATGTCAAAGGCGTAAACTTCTGAGCCACCATGTATCCGCATTCCGCAGTGGATGTACAAGCGGCAGAATTCTGTATGGAGCTAATATGCTGTGTCGGACGTGAGTGCAGTTTCTCTGCTGTAAACGTGGACCGAGATCTGAGACCACTGAACATCGATCCTTGCTACGCAGCCTCTCGAAAACACTGGCATTCGATTGTGGACACGGTTACGCTCAGTAAGAGTATACCAAGAAGAGAGGGAGAGGGGAGATATGCACTGTTACGTGTAAATGTGTGTTCCATATTTGCTTGCATGAATTGCAACATAATAAATGAATGGCAGTATAATAAATAGCGTGTAGTCATATTATTCTGTCAGTGTCGAGGAACCTGTTTTTCTGCATCATTAGATCATTTTCTGAGTCATAAAAGTCAGCGGTTTCAGCGGCAAAGTGCACCGGCCGCTGCAACAATATGCGCCATCCCACCACGACGTCATCTTTGATCGCAACTCGGCGGCATTTCTATCAGTCAGCAGTCATTCTAGTCGTTCGCACTGTGGCTTTGTAGCTGTTCGTCAGTCAGGTTGGCCAGACCGTGTGCAACGCAGACAAACGGTTACCAGTCAAAAGTCCCCCTCTGCAAAAACGGCCACAAGAAAAAAGGCCCCGGAAAAGTGAAAACGGCCCCTAGTCTGTTTACGAAAGACACCCTCTGGTAGGTTATTATACACGTATATGAAGTATGGGGGTGGCTCGGTAGCCGAGTGGTTAGCGTGCTGGACTGAGGCGCAAAAGGGCCCGGGTTCAAATCGCAGCCCTGGCGGAAAATAATGGCAGCCTACCGCCGGGTTTATGACTCACGTCACCTGCAGGCTGACTGCCAAGAACCGGGATCAGCTCCTGAACCCTACGCTCGGTAATCGAGTATGGGCTGCCTTTACCTTTTTATGTGAAGTACAGATACACTGTACAGTGTGTGGTGGCCACTTTGACAGGACACAAGAGAAACCGGTGATGTAATACAGCCGAACGCACCGGTTGACGGCAGATGTCCCTGACGAAATGATCGATGGTCTTTCGCTGACCTTTACCAACGGCAAATACCGGCGTTTTCACGTACTATTCGATCGTCGGTGTCAAATTATTGTCGATGATACTAATCCGTTCATTGCAGATTTTGCCTCTTCGCGAGGTGATTTGTACGCACTTAAGCACAAAAGGACGCTAAAGGACGTCAGTAACTTCGCGAAGTAAATGATCGCTTTTCGAAATGTTTCACCTGCTGAATGGGTTGCGTTTTCCATAGTTGAGGATATAAGTTCCCGAGGGAAGTACCCTTATTTTTTAAAATAGGCCTACCCAAATTTCCTTAAACATAGTGCAGGATAGGTGGAAGGAAACACCCATGCTAAAAACCAGCTCGATCCGTCCAGTCGTTTCGATACAATACTCAATACCGGCCTATGATGGACAGATAGGCACATGACGACAACATATACCGCGCAATCATAGTGTCGCGCTGTAAAAACGAGCGAAAACGTTCAATGAGCTAATCTGTAGAGTTTTCGACATTAATCTGAGCCGTAATCTGCAGCCAGCGTGAGCGAGTAGCTGACAGTATCGACTTCAGTGAACCGGCGCGACCTCGAGTGAGGGATTTCTAGTCTTCCGACTTGTTCACACCACGTGAACTGAACTGAACTCCATTTTCAAACACGTGTACGATTCCGGCGGGAGTGTTCACGTCGCATACAAATCCACGCATCCACTCACTCACGAACTGACTGAGCACCCGCGTCGTCCTAGTTTCGCTGCAACCAGTGAAATGTTGTGGCGCTGATTTTCAGCTGTGTTTTGGCCCACCAAAACACAGCTGAAATCAATCCAGGGAAACGTTAACAGCAAGAAGATGTGGGCTTGTGTCCGTCGGCTTATTGGATAGAAACCCCACGATGACCATGTTGAAGGCATTAGCACTGAATCTTTAAACAATCATTATTGCAAAATATCTACTAACCCTAAATATGTTGCACCGCTACTAAAGCTAACTGTTCGAAATTCTGACGAAAAATACATTGACGAGTACAAAATATTTGGTGTTTTAGATACACTCCGTCCTACAGCAACCGGAGTCGACGGTCTTCCCGCATGGTTTCTCAGGACCGGTGCACCCATATTCTGCCAGCCTGTAACGCATCTTTTTAATCTTTCTCTTTCTACCTCCACAGTACCACGTCAGTGGAAACAAGCCTGGATTCGTCCAGTTGCCAAAGTTGCTGTGCCTACACAACATGCCGATTTCAGACCTATTTCTATAACACCGGTCTTGACGAGAATCATCGAGAGGACTGTAGTCCAGAGCTATATATACCCAGCTATACAGCAACCGCCAGCATGCCTCACTTTTGACGATCAGTCTGCTTTTAGGCCTACTGGATCTGCCACCGCCGCTATTACAACAATCCTTCACAAAGTCACGCACCTGTTGGTTAATAACACGTGTGTTATTGTTATTGTAATAGACTACAGTAAAGCCTACAATGAACGCGTCGTGTAACTGGGTAGACTTGACGCCAGTCAGTTCCGCTCAGTTTAGTTCATGTGCTGTGAACAAGTCTTTAGAACAAATGATTGATTAAGTACGCTGGTGGTCCGCGGAATCTGCGAACGTTCGACGTGTGTGGCCGATGGTCACGTCAATCTCCATCTCTGGTGCGTTGCCGTAGATCCTGAAACGAGCCGCAGCCCACGTCAGTACGGTAGTGGCCTAGTAGGACGTTTCGTATACCGCTATTATTACTCCGCCCCGATAGGGGAGCGGATTATTGTGATAAGCGTGTCTGTCTGTCTGTCTGTCTGTCTGTTTGTGTGTTTGTCTGTCCGCGATTATATCTTCGGAACTACACGTCCGATCTTCGCCAAATTTTTTGTGCCTGTTACCTATGGCCGTGGCTCGATCCTCCTCTGACGGCGTAATGATATGTTATGTACTTCCGGTTTTACAGATGACGTCATATTTGCTCATAAGCCAATGTTGCTCAACGTCGCCGCCCAGCTGAAACTCAGTGCACACGCAACCTTTGGCTTGGCTATAAATTGTGCGTAGTAATAGCTGTTGAAGGCCAACCGACGCATGGGACTACTTTTCGGGCGCTTAAAGTAACTTCCCCGGTGGCAACACCGGGGGCGGAGTCTGCGGTGTATGACTGCCTTGTTTCCGGGATCGAAATGATTCGTATGCCTGCTGCGGAATGGTGCAGGCTGCACGGTGGAGCTAATGTATATATCACGTTAATTTGTCGATGAACTCAAACTAGACTGGAACATAATTGCACACGATTTACGCTTCACGCTACTACATGAATTCGGTATTGTTGCCAGATCAGTTGTGTTAAACTTCTGCTCAGCTGCTACACGGTTGCAATGCTGCACATGTAAGTGGCTCGTCCGGAATATGAATTGTCCTTTTAGACATCAACTGAGGTATACAAAACATCTCGTAATCATCACTGTAGTCACGAACCTGGACCTGTCTGCCATTATCAACTAGCTCAGTCCGTACGTCACGTTCGGTTTCTTCACCAACAGAAACATCGCACACCTTTATTGCACCCAAGCGTGCGGTAGGTCCCGCTTCATCATCAACAACAACGCTAAAGCTTTGTTCACAGCACATGAACTCCGGTCCGCGAACTCCAGTGTCAACGGCCGTACTAGAATACACGTGTTTAGAACTCTACAGGTACCAATCGTCCTAGTTTCGATGCAGCCAATCAAGTCGCGACTGAGTCATGAAGCTGACGCGCGTGACCAATAAATGCGTCGTGACGCGTCATGTAACTGGGTCGACTTGTCGCAGGTCAGTTCAGTCAGCTCCATTCAGTTCAGTTTATGTGCTGCGAACAAACCTTAACGCTGATGATACGATATGGTTTGGGCAGGTTAAGATTTTGTTAAATAGTTTCTTATTTATAGCTCCGCGAGTTTAGCTGAAGTATCGAAACGGAATGACTCCTGGGGGACACAAGCGGCCAAGTAGACTGTAAAAGTGGTAATGTATCCGGAATTGTGCAAATTCCGGTTTATTTATATTTCAGTTCGACTGCACTCAGTGGGTGCACTCAGCAGATAGCCAACGATGGCAGTTAGAATAACAAGTTGTCAAAGTAATTTGATATAAGGCCACATCACCGCCGCGCCAATGTGCACCCCATCTAATACATTTTTGGCCTACACGAATTTACCCCTCATTTCGATCGGTTCATCCGTTTTTGCAGGGCTCACCGGTGCGCCCCAAGAAATAGGCCTACAGACACAACAACGTGCGGACCAGGAAAAGTGCGACGTCTGTAGATACATGCTATGCTGGCTTATTTTGTGGAGAATTTATTTTAAAAAAAACCTTTATCTTATCTATGCAGGCCGCGTTCACGGGTGTTATTTTGGACATCCATGTTTACTGGTCGTGAACACGGGCCGTCGACACGGATATCTGAAATGACATCCGTGTGTACAATTCTAGCACAGCGCGTCGCGCGGTCCCTCGGGAACAGTTGACCACCTTATTACAAGAACGTTACTACGCATCAGTCAATCAACTACTGTAGTACACGTTGTATCATACAATGTTATGTGCGCAATATTATAATCGTCTGAGCGTTCTCGTGTGTTTCTGTACAGTATAGCACAGCTTTGCCTGCCCTCTGGCGAATGCATTGAAAGCAATGTGGTTGACCCTAGGTCCTTCATTAGGCCTATTGCTCTTACCCGAAAGACGCTCTCGTGTCTTCTCAGCTAGGTATTTGTCGCCATCTTCGATTATCTGTCACGACAACTCTAATAAAGGTTTGTTCACAGCACACTAACTGAATTAAGCACCAATGTTTTGAACCCAGTGGGAGTGTTCACACTTCACAGGCACATAGACTACTGAGCATGCCTAACCTTCCTTTTCTGCAAATCCTTCTTACTGCAGCCTTCCTTTTTCTTCTTCTGGACTTTTACTGTTACTTCTGAGCATATCCGTTCTTACTTTTTAGTTTTTTTTCTGTTTTACACTTTTTAGTTGTTGTTTCCGTGGGGTAGATTAAGCTGACTCATGTCGGCTTTCGAGCGCACGTTAAAATAACATCTCGTACCGCCATACTTTCGCTGCAGCCAATCGAGTCGTGACGCCGAGGCACGCGACCAATGAACGCGTCGTGTAATTGGGTCGACTTGTTGCAGGTGAGTTAAGTGTAGTTCAGTCCAGTTGGTGTGCTGTGAAGAAGCTTTAATTGTGTCGGCCGTTCGACGATAAACCTTAGTCATTCTCGATATGTCGCCGCTGCGCGAGCATGGAATACTGCTATATCTCGTGAACCGCACCCACCCCAAGTCCTCGTGCTGTCTCATTACTGATTTTTAGGCCGTATCGCCAGCATGCAATGCTTAGATGCGGCCTATTCATACGCATGTCTGGACGTTCCGTGGGTGTTCCTGTGTGCCTGTCTGTGTGTTAATAAACACGACAGTGAGCCCAGCAAAACGGCTGGACTGACTGAGATGGGGACGGACTCGTTGCGCGTTGACGCCACCTGGCAAATACGATAGATCGATTAATGCGGCAGGCGGCAGCTATGCGGCCCATCGCTACCATTACTGCAACAGCCTGTTTATCTGGCCCACCCACCTCTCAGATGCTTCCCCACGCCTATGCTGATTGACGTTCGCTGTTCCTTACATCACATTATAACTCGTGATGTATGGTGACTGGCGGCTGCAGCGACTGGGCGCAGGTGTTCGGCCTACCTGGCCACGCCCCTCTCGTCCGTGAACCAGGGCAAACGCCGGTGAAAGGCTGCTCAGCCGCAGCTGGCTGACCTGCGCCGCCGCAGCAGCGACCTAACAGAACAACACAACAGCATTGTGCATCTCGACAGACGCAGAGCTTAAAATATAACATCTATTCCAGTGTTAGGCCCGAGAGAATTTCCACTAAAACACACACAGCCGAGATAACTGCCGGTACATCAGCAAGTTAATTATGATCGTGCATATAGTTCATGTAACACATACCATAATCACCAAATCATTTATTTGCATGAAATGAAAAAAATGCACGATCTGTGGATAAAGTTAATGTGAATAATCAGTAGCAGTAATATCCTCACACGCACAGAAGTGGGTGGGCTTACAGTCAACTTTGTAGTATAATGTGCTCCATTTTGTGAAAAAGTGACGTCATCCACGAAACCGGAAGAACTGTACGTAACATATTGCAACTGTCATCAGAGGAGAACCGAGCCACGCACATAAGCTTAATTCAACATGTATCGAAAATTTGGTAAAGTTTGGACACGTGGTTTTTGAGATACGCGAGCAACCCGACAACCTGGCATACACAGATATGCAAACACACTCATCGCAATACTTCGCACCTATACGGGGGTGGGCAGAGTAGAAACACCATACTTATGATTTATTCATTGTACAACCGTGAACTTTAAGTACGCAATGCAGAAAACGCAATATCGCTCATAGTACGGTTTTACAGCAAAGTTTGTGAAGTTTGTATAACGACTGACTATATATAGGGTGAAGTGACGTCACAGAATCTACGATCGCCATTTTGTGGGTATTACATGGCATAATGTGTGAAGTTAAGGGGCGAAGATTTATCGTGTTATTTAAATAACATTAGATCCGTTGGTTTATGAAAATGTCTGTATGATCACTAGCTTGCCAACATAGCGTGTGTCAGCGATATCACTTGGAAAACATTTATAAGAGTTTTACCCACAAGATGGTGGCGAAAGCCAGACGGCATTGAAATTACGTCACTGTCAATACACAGTCAGACAAGAAGCTCTACTATCGCAGATGCGCTGTGTCAGTCGAAATATAATGATAATGAATGATAATGAACGTGAATTTATACAGCGCGTAGTCATAAACAAATCTCACACGCGCTAAACACTATGGTGCCGACGCTGTTGTGCGAACAGAACTGTCTTTAAATGCCGTCGGAAGCAGGCATCGCTGATTGTCCGGTCTCTGAATGCGACAGGAAGACTGTTCCACGCTGTGGGAC
>Ga0126329_10000215_pt1 | contig 11916 bp, 8 predicted proteins | sample InaspJWI85metaG_FD_104915 | JGI IMG/M metagenome (GOLD analysis project Ga0126329, IMG submission 104915) | Marine gutless worms symbiont microbial communities from Oahu, Hawaii - Inanidrilus sp. 2 OAHU.JWI-85 metaG | ecosystem: Host-associated > Annelida > Digestive system > Unclassified...
GATCTAAGATAAGGCATGGGATAATAATATGTCTTAAGGTTCCTCTTAAAAGAGGCAAACGACGCGCTATTGCAAATTTGGAGAGGAAGTTTATTCCATATTGAAGGTGCTGCATAACTGAAGCCTCGACTGTCAGTGACGGTGGAAACTGCAGGCTCTAAGAGCAAGTGTTTATCCTGAGACCGGAGACTGCGACCCGGAGTATAAGGAGTGAGCAGGTGAGTGACATATAGCGGCTGATTTAAAGTGACAACCTTGCAGTTCAAAGTAGCTATTTTATACTTGATATGGAAACAAATAGGTAGCCGGTGCAAGTGGTGTAGAAACTGCTGGGAAGGGAACAGTCGTTGTGTGATCAAAACAATCCGGGCAGCAGTATTTTGAATCCGCTGAACAGCCAAAAAGGAGTGAGTTGGAGTAGTCAAGGCAGGATAGAACCATTGCGCTTGCTATGGATGCAGCCATGTCCTCTGTAAGAAAGGAACGTATATGCCTCAGGGAGCGAAGATGAAAAACAGATTTCTGGCACAGTGCAGAAACATGAGAACCAAAGGTTAAATGTTTGTCAACTATGATGCCAAGAGTTTTGATCTGATCAGTGACTGTTACTGGAGAGGAGGCAATGTTAACAGTGGGGACAGTAGGAAATGACAGTAAACACTGACATGTACCAAGCAGGACAGCCCCGGATTTGCTAGGATTAAGACGTAGATCATTGAAATAGGAATAGGTTGTTTTATGGACCAGACGTCTTTCCCATCATTCTACCAACAGTGTCAAAGCACTGAAAGAAACAACAACAATGACAGCAATAAAATGGCAACAAACCTGCATCTGAAATATGTGGACCGCTAGTCAGCAGAGCGTCAGTCTCACTGATCACAGCGAGTTGTGAATTGTAAAGCAGAGCCTTCAGATCGGCGCCGGTGAAAAACTCGCACACTGCTGCCACTGTGTCGAGACTGACGTCATCAGCCAACGTCATGTGACGACTCAGTGCTTGCAGGATCTCCAACCTCTCACTCTGCCGCAAACGAAATATCGGCCGTATGTACACTGTATGCAGATCATAAATATGACTGCATTTCCTGCCACTTTAATCAGATACCAATATGCTTACTTTTACAGCGACTTTACTTTCACTTGAGTTCAACTTTAAAGAAGCAGAGTATTGTGACAAGTAACGGTGGGACTAAACAGAAACTGTTTATGACAAAAAGAGTAACAATGACAACAACAAGAAGTAGCTACAGTAATGATAGCATATAACCGCATCGCAGCCGCTGCAAAAATCGATCCACCGTATTCACCAGGTGGCACTCCAGTAACAACAGTTACTTGAGTCCACCCAAGGCCGTGCTCCAAACAGCATCTTGAATAATTCAGCCGTTTTTGCGCAGTTCGTGGTTCTGACAAGCAGACAGACAGACCACGGAACGTAGACGACGGAACGTCAAGATATTTGTTACAATAGCCCAGATATAAAAAAAAACTTGCTCCAGTGACATTTAGGGGGCCTGGGGTAACTAAAATGAAAACCAAAAGCAGTAGTAAGGCTCTAAGTCAAGTGGCATCAGACCTCATTTGGCAAAGGACAATGGAGTGCTTTATCAAGACGTCCTGGTCTCAACAGCGCTGGATCAATCAGATCTGGCCTGCTGGTGGCAGCTAGCACATAGACACCTGCAGCAGTCATACAGCAACATGAATAACATCAACCCAGAAACTACATTTTCAACAAAATGAATTATTATTCAGACAACACAACAATTCAATGACCATTTTCCGAGTTTATCTGAGTTAGCTGATGGTCCCCAGAAGACTGCTCGGGCATTTTATACAGGCCAAATGTTCAATATGATGCCAAGAACTGTGTCAAAGCTCATTGACATTTTCCTGACTAAGACTTATTACAGTGGTATTGATACATGATAGGTCGCTATCTGTAACAGTATAATGCGGCTAACGCAACCTTGCAATGTTTCAACACCATCAAGTTGTGTAAGAAGCTGGTTAACAACACGATCAGTCACTCCAGTATTGTCATGGCCACGCCTAACAGCCAAACACACATAGTTGATTTGACGTTATGTGGCAAACACATGCAACTACAGGGTGGGCCAAAAAGTCATACATGTTCACATCACCATACCGATGCAACCGTTAAGACCAAATGAAATGGATTTCACCAAAATGTTACTAGAGTTTCTGAGAATAAAGACTAGGTTTCAGTTTTTATGTAACTTAACCAGCATTTTATCTTGAATGGTTGCATTGGTACGGTGATTTAAACAACTTTTTGGCCCACCATATACATACTTGACATCAAACATTACAACAGACTGTACTCAGAAACTGCTTGAAAGATTCCTATGACAAAGTATGTGTTAATGACAGCAATCAACAAAAACTCAAACTATGAATTATACATATTTACAGTTACAGAGTTTAGTTATCAACCAGCAGGTCATGATCATCTATCGTAGTTGTAACATGCCTGGCTGTAGTGTGAGATTCTAGGATGTCAGGACAGAGACACACCATGAACAGTTGTGTTTATGATGACAGCCACTTTGATACACAGCATTATGCAAGAGCTCTGCACAGTTAATGTGGTGCTTAGGTTGATTCAGCCTTTACTATCTTTAGGACAGCAAAATGATTGTCAGCTTTCAAGGCAAGTAACAATAATATAAACCGCACCATAAACAGTGCCATTATTATCACCAATAGAATTACTACTACGATATGGTACGAGATGCTATTCTAACGTGTGCTCAAAAGCTGACATGAGTCAGCTTAATCTACCGCACGGAAGAATATTAAGGATATTATAACTTCCAACAATAATATTAACTGTCGTCATTGACTTACCTTGGTGCTAACGAATCGAACTCATCAAAGAACAAGATGCAAGGCCGAGCACTCTGAGCCCTGCTCACCACAAAGTAACAATAATTCACACAATTTATAATAACTGACACATCACTAGTACAGAACAGTGCATGAAGAATACTATAGCTGGCAACTGCCATCTTGTTACCTAACTCCAATTTGAATTACGTGTTACTGTTTTAATTACCAACCACTTCTACAGGAGCAATTGGTCCTATGTGTGTCTGTGTGTCAGAATAATAACTTTTAAGCTAAATAATCACTGACAGATATACGGCACATTGGTCATTAACTTCGAAGGTCATAGGTCAAAGTTAGAGTGTTTAGAGTTACCGAAAAGAAACGTTACTTTCTCAACTATAGATGCACATTATGAGACGACTATACACTCCGAGTCACCAGAGGGCGGCATGGGCAAACATACACACAACACTTAAACAACTTCAAATCAAACACATAATTACTGGTTTGCTGCTTGCCAAGTTCTTTGCACTAAAGAGGCTGGTGCAACCTTCAGTGAGTGCTTTCTAGTTTAAGAACGGCTCTGACAGAAACATACACCCAGTCCACAAGAAACAACAAGTAATAATAACAACGAACCTGACGAATGTGTCGCGTACAGCAAGTTCACTGGCTCCTATGTATTTGTTGAGTAGCTCAGGACCCTGCAAACACACTGCATAAACTTAACCTTCCTGCTGAACTGATAAGCTTCCACGTGACATACAGACAACAGCCAGGCTTTAGTTGCTGAAAACAGCCTGACCTCATTTGGGGCCCATTGCATTTTTTTTACCCCTAAACAAGAAATGCAATTCGTTCCAACTTTTTGTATTTTGCAAGAATGGGGCCACAAGTGCACAAACATTAGTCATGTAAGGTGCAAAAATAAACTACCTTTAACTGCCTAATTTCTAGGTGACATTTCGGCCAAAATTATCAAAATCTGACAATACTTGCTAAAGTTACAACTAAAAATGTCAGAGATGGCTGTTTGAGACACAGTATAGGATGCCGAGCTTAGACTACAATCTGGTCTATTTGACATCCAAAGCTACATAGTGTTTCTTGGATTTTAACAGCGGCCATTCTTGGCGGCAAGTAACTGCCACCAACGATCATCAACTACAGAAGACACAATCAAACCTACTGGTCTGCCTCGGAATCGCCACTAATTCACCTGATGCAAATCTCAGAGGCACACCAGTGACGGAACCCAGGCCCACGCCAGCATAACTGTTCTGTTCTGTGCCAACAGACCAGAACTGTCTCAGAAGCAGACTGCTCTAAAATTTCACAACTAGTTCTTTAACAAGTACAAACACTTTAATCACCTTCACAGCAGCAGCTGCTGATAACCTGCAACCAGTTTATGCCAACGTCATACGGAACCAATACAGCAAGTTTACTTGTGCACTTTTCAGTTAAACTGACTGTATATAACACATAATCACAAAGTCACTAATGTAACTGTACAAATTGAAAAATACACTTCACCTTGATGCATATAAAATTCAGGCCATATTCCTTGGCAATTACACCAGCAAGAAGTGTTTTTCCGGTTCCCGGAGCACCATACAACAGCAGACCGGAGCGAATCCGCAGTGGACAGCTGTTAAAAAGCTTAGGATACTGACACCAACAGCATGCCAACATTAAACTTCAAACAACAAGAAAGAATGAAATGAAACAAGAAAATCCTGCATAATCATTAAATACATCCATACACTGCCAGCCAAATGCACAGAAAGTACTTGAAAATAACATCCGAATGCACAGCAATGGGTAAGATGAACCACAGCCATGATTTTTCCACATTTTAATGCATATATGGTACAAAATACTGGTCAAAGTATTTTGTAGTCTGTAACATATTTATAGCACATAAAACAAACAACTGCATTACCTTATGTAGTACTAGTCACTGTCCTCAAAATATTGTTAAATACGTACTCTATGTCAACAATGACACCACAGAGGATATTTAACATAAACAATACTGCAAACAATGTAATTATTTGATATTTTATCAATTAAGTGACTGACATACAACATGTTAATAAATTCTGTATGCAAATTTTCAATTCAAAAAGTGGCTGTTCTTTGCCACTCCGTATGATGCATAATGCAACTCAAGTTCTCTCTACAGACAAATTTTGCACACATCATACATAATTATATATACACAGACATGCATGCATATGTACGCATAACAGCAAACAATCGGAACTGCAGTGCGTCCTGACCTTGGTTGGCCAGAGCAGCGTCTGCTGCAGTACAGCACATACATCATGCAGTCCTCCTACATCAGACCAAGTCAGATCACCAGGCTTCAACAGCGAAACGTTGTGTAATGTCGACGGAGTGAACTTTTCAAATGCAGAGTGAAAATTATGCTCAGTGAGATAAATGCAAGCTGTGCTGTCTGCTGCTATGCAGAACAACAAACACACCCATTAAATGGCCTCTTCTTCCAGGACAGTGCCTTCAGTGCTTTGACGCTGTTGGTTGGGCAGCAGGAAGGGCATCCAGCCTGTATAAAACTGAGTGGTTGGGTGCTGGCATGGTTATCTGTCTGGAGCGAAGTGCATACTTGCATATGGCCCAGCTGATGCCACTGCCACCCATTGTCTCTTGCTTCAGTAAAATCCAGATTGGTCTTAACTTTCTGGTACCGGCTCACCCGGGTAGTCCCAGAAAAAGGGCTGTTAAATGTGTGTGTTCCAGGACAACATGGGTAAGCCAGTAACAGAAAGAAAAAAATCATTCTTATATACACCAACACCTTATCATTGTCAATTTTTACAAGCTAAAGCTCTTCCTGACACCCAACCAACAGTGTCAAAGTACTGAGGCAGTGTACTGAAATGTACTACAATTACATTAATAAACACTGTAAAGATTACACATACAGGGTGGCATTAAAATAAGTAAAAAAAGTAAGTAACAAGGTGCACTGTACTCAACATCCATAATTTCACCAAGTGTGACTAATTTTCAAAACTCATTCACGATCAGACTCAATAGTATAATCCTAATAACGTCACTACTAAAGAGCCCAGAACATCTTAAACTTGTCACATTACCTTGAAAGAAATGAAAAATGCGGATGTGAGAAAAAATATTGGGACTAGACCAGTCAGTTTGGAAATTAAGATGAGTAACAGAGATACTTTAGACATATGAATCATAAATATAAAGCCATTAGGATCAAATGTTGTACAATGACAGAGGTTTAAGTAAACAGACACAGGTACTGTTGGACAGTGTTTTAGTCTCTCCTAATGCACTGCGTGGGTCCAGAACAAGTGAAGAATGAAAATCAACAAGCAACCAGCTAACTCAGGTTCACCTGGCAAATGTCTGCTAAAATGGTGTGTTTGTATGTGTGTGTATCATACTTACAGGAAGTCTGCTGCATTCTGGCCATTAAAGCAAAATGAATGGCACGATTAATTAATGACTCGATGTCACGGAAAACATATCCTTCAGTCTTGGATGCAATATCTGCTATGTTGACTTTTGAATATGACAAGCCCATTGACGATCTGCGCTGATGTAAAATGCCTGTTATATACTGTAGTCGATCCTCCTGACAAAGTAATCACCAAGAAATCACATTTGAAATCATAGCATTTCTAAACTTTACAACAGCTCTGGGACAAATAAAATGTACCATATTTCTATCAATTCTATAAGTCTATGAAACAAAAAACTGGTAACTGTAGTTGCATTCTGCAAGATTACTGGGGTATCTGCTTGCATATGTTTAACACCAGGTTGCAAAGCAGTAAACAAAATTTTATCGAATTACAAAGCCACAACATCATTCAACTCACATGGTTTGGTGGCTTCAGTTCAATAACTGTTGTAAAGAAATGTTGTCCTCTGTTGTAAGTCAAAGTCTTGTGCAATGTGCCAACGGATCTTGATGTAGCAATGACAGCAGTTAACGATCCACTCAGTATTTCTGACTTGAAAATTTGTTGAACAACTGCACCAACAATACACATAACAAGCATGTGCATTAGTGTTTTCTCCTAAACAAAGCATGAAAGCTAAAGAAAGTGGAAACATTTCAATTTCTCAAATTTATCATCATTTTAACATACCAGACCATCAACACCACTACAACGGTACTTCTATTTCTAAGGGATCCTGTATTGCTGTGTATGTTGCTCTTCCATATAAGACCATCTGGAATTAGTACAAGTTTTTCATACAGACTGGATATATACTTCCTGCCACCCAGCCATCAGTGTCGAAGTACTGAAGAGCCAAAGCACTACAGCACTGCACTAATTCTTTATTCATCTGCAACCAGATTCCTAACAGAAACAACACTGACAACATACACTGAGCAATTCTGCCATGATACAGAGCTTCACCAGACATCTCTTGATCGGGTCCAGAACAAGCTGTGACAATCTGATCCAAGTCATCAAGAAGAACTATGGAAGGCTCGTGCCAAGCTGCTTCATCGAATGTTGCCTGAATTCTTGCAGCCACAGACTGTGGTTTCTTCCCTACAGCGTTAAGTCGGTATCAGCAACCAAATACTGGTAGAATCGTTCTAGACAACCAAGACAAATGTGTTAGTGTCCACTAACAACCATTATGCAATCTCAACAAATAAATTTGAAGATGTTATAAATAATGGCTACTTATCTGCCTAGTCAGGGTTAACAGGTTTGCTCTCAGTTTTCTTTCTCCGCTTGCTCCAGAATAGATTCTTTGTGAATAAGTGGCAGAGGTTTTTTCCTGGGCCAGGCCATGTCAGCCAACCAACAGTGCCAAAGTACAAATCACTGACCCCCACTATTGGCCTAGATTCATTCTCGCTTCATTCAACACCAGATTCCCAACGAAAGAGCACATACGATGGATCTATGACTTGAGTACCACATAAATGACAAAATTATAAAAAAGAAATAAAAAAATAAAGAAAAGAATGAGGAATGATAACTGCAATAAATGCACCATAGCATAAACTGAAAAAAAACAGATCACCAAGCCTATAGCATAAACATAAGACAATACACGAGTAAACAACCATCTGCCTGTTTCAAAATAAAACAAATATTTTATGACAATGACATACCACACAGTAACTTGCAATCCACTTTTTGAATGAATGCATAATTAGGTGCAGACATTGCTTCATGGCACAAAGCATTAGCCAGTGCTGTCCTTCCAACACCATGTATACCACAGAGAAGCAAGGCACCATCTTGCATGCCACCAGCCATGTGTCTGGCTTGCATTCGCTGCTTCAGACAAATATCAATGTGACTTGATGCTTTCACTACTATGTCTCGACATAAACTAAACAACACAAAACAAACAGTTGATTGGGTTAGGTGATGGACTGCATCGCAAGTGTAAGGTTTAAATCCTGGTTTAAAACAGGCAAAATTAAAAGAGGGCAGTAAATACTTTCCTCACATAATTTAATTCTATGTTCAAATATGCATGCACTTGTTGTTTCAATTTGTATTTGCTGACATATGGCATTCTGCTAAACCTAGTGCTTGTACAGCCAGTCAATACCTATATGAATCTGTGTGTTATGTTTGGTTGCTACCACTGCAAGAGACAGCTAGCTATTTAGTTGTGTGCACAAACCTGTGATTGCCATATCATCATCATTATTATAACTTTTACTTTAAAAAAATTCTTATAAGACGGCTGACATACAGTAACTAATTTCAGTGAAACATACTAGACTTTGGCATGGATTGCTATATTTTACATTTATGTCTACTGTCAACATATATTTAATCATATAATATTTCCTAACAAGACAGATACACAGTTTGGCAAGTTCACCAATACCTACATAAGCTGTGACAAGCTTGATGATGGCGGCTCAGGGCTGAAGCTTGCAGTATCTGAAACCTTAAGTTTGCCGAGATCTTGATCACATGTATCTAACTGGTCTCTGATCACCAGAGATATTCTTTCCAATGTACGCTGACTAATAAGACAGTATTTGATGCCACTACATTCTTCAGCTTCATCATTATCAGCATTATCACAGTCATCCTTGCTGCATCCATCAAAAGATATCATAAACTCAGAAGAAGTATCTGAAATGTGCAGTGGATCACATTAAACAATGCTTAACAATTACTGGTACTGATACGTGGTAACGAATGATAAGTGAGTACGACATTAGATAAAACTTGGCTAAAATGTACCAAGTACAATAAATATAAACAACGTTCACTGAATATGCAATGTACTACTTGACTTAACTAAAATAAATACTGTTACTTGTTCCACTAGAAATGTAGTAAGTAAAATACAGATGTAATCTCTGTAGAATCAAAATCAAATACCACCATCATCAGTGCAAATCAGTCAGTCAAGATTTACGAAAGCTTCATAGGTAACTCTGGTGGTCATGGCCAGAGGCTCCAGACACAAGGACTCCACTGATTAGCTATGCCACTGAATGGAGTGAATCACCAATCAGTAAACACAGTGTATGCGCTGCCAAAACTTGTAGCATAACCAGAAACCAACCATGTGTGATAAAACAACTTATGAGAATGCCTCGACTGACGACCAGTGGCTGCAAAACAGATGTGCAATGATCCAACCAACATCTGAACGCCTGCAGCAGCATGTCTTTAGTAAATCCTTGTGGCTACATATTCAAAACATTCAGCACATTAGCTATCAACAACAAACCACCACAGTCAAAACTTATTTCAACTTATAACGCAAGCTACTGGAATAAATAATGTGAGTTAGGCCAAATTACATTAAGTACACTATGTTCTGTTTTCTGAGATAATATCATCATTGTTTTAAGAATACCTGTCAATGTTCACTTAACAGAAAAAAGCAAAATATAAATAAATACACAATAAACAACCTAAACAAAAGGTTCCCGAATGCAATTTGTGGGAAGATCCAGACCTTCATTTAATGCAAAGCAGCTGTCCTCTATAATAACCGTCATGCCAAAAACCAACTTGATCCATCTACGCATTTAGCCTAGAAATTTAGACATACACTAGACATACACTGATGTCATAAAAGACAACACACACACATGCCAGCTGTAGGATAAGCCATACCATTATGATAGTCAGGTGAAGTAATAAAAACAGCTGAAAAATGTGTATAATCACGTATAAATATGGAAAGAAATGCAACTTACGCTGGAAAACAATGGATAAACATTGATCTTTGCAGGACATATATCTGACGACGTACACAGTGGAACCAATGCTAGTTTGTCAGTGACAGATAGATTCATCTGGCGCCGAAGTAACAAGGAAACCAGAATGTGTTTTTGTGGAACACATTGTACAAACTGGAACCCAGATGAATGGGATTCACTGTTGAAGTATGTCACTATAGCTCGAACTACTATCCTTCGCTCATGACAATCATTTTCTTCCACACCTTCTGAATCAGAACGAACAGATTTTGCAAGGTTGGCGCGGTTTGCTGCCGCCTTTTCTGATGGGTTTCTGAGTCTGTAAACAGTAGCTAGAAATGTCGCTGGAACAGAGTCTAAACCGACAGCAGGTAATTCTGACAAAATAGTGAAAATACTGATATACACATTTGTTGGCTGCTGCAGCAAGTCCACTGAATCAACAAACAAATTCGGAGAAGACAAAGTTTCATGAGATGTAGGTCCATCGCTGCAGTCTTTGTCAGTATCTGATATACTTTGTGTGCCTCCAGACATGTTATTCTTTAACTTGGAAACAGTGAAGTCTTCTAATGCAAGAACTCGACAAAACAACTTAGTTCGAACATTCCAAGCTTCAGTTTTATATGCTACTTTTTTACCAATGTCATCAGTTCTCGGGTCACTTTCACTTCCAAACAAGAACCTCTTAAACCCAGATACAAGTCGGTTGATTGGAGATAATGTGATTCTGGGCAGGTTCTGTGCACTGTCATCTGATAAATCTTCATGCATTTCAGAAGTATCAACACGTGCACTGGCCAATTCACGTTTGTCACTATCTGACATAGCAAACTGTGATAAGTGTGATAAAGTTCGGTGTTTTGGACACACAAAAACTTGTGTTTGACGTTGCAAAATGCCACTCAATTCAGCAGGTGCCATTTTACCTAAACAACAACAAAAATTATATTTGCTACATTCCAATGCGATGCACATATCGACAGATGAAGCGATTAAGCAATGCGATACGTTCCTTCTCTTGCAGTGTCTACTGCCCTGTGGCCTCTGTCTATGTTATGTAATCGGATCGCACTGTTACTGTCGCCTGTTGGTTTCACAGCGAAGTTATTGTGTACGTAGTCAGTCAGTTATTGTCATGGCTCACTCAATGATCACGGGCTGCGCGGCAGCACCAGCCCTGTGTTGATGGCGACTGGCTTTGTCAATGGGAGATGGCAATTTTCGACCCCCACAGAATCAACACCTCTTGTCCGATCACCAAAAAATTTGGTAAGGTGATTACGTTGGCGGCCCCTACGGCTGTGCCAAATTTGGTGCAAATCCGTCTACGGGGGGCTTCTGGGCAAATGGGTGAAATATAACGAATTTTTATTTATTTATTTATACCTTTTTTCATGAACTCACCTACAGGTCAGACCTGTCGACGGATTTTCATGCTTGATGGCTCAAACGACGCGGACTCTCGCAAGGATGTGCCTTTTGGGGATTTCGTTGACATTTCTCCCCATTTTGGGGGTGAAATCCCCCGAAAACCCCAATTTTTGCGGCGTGAATGGGCGTTTTCAAGCCAAACAAGCAAAATATTGAAAGCTTCATGTTATCAAAACTACTAAATCAATTTCAACCAAATTTTGCACAACTATAGAGACCATCAAGTGGTCATCGTGTGTGGTCCCAATAGGCGCCCAACAAATCCAAGATGGCGGACGGCCGCCATTTTTAAAAAACCGTTAAATCGCCATATCTCTGCAACCGTTTGACCGATTTTGATGAGATTTGGTACAGTGATGCATATTGGCCTCTTATAGTGGATCTACCATTAAAATTTCGAATTTTTGAAAATC
>Ga0126329_10000216_pt1 | contig 11802 bp, 12 predicted proteins | sample InaspJWI85metaG_FD_104915 | JGI IMG/M metagenome (GOLD analysis project Ga0126329, IMG submission 104915) | Marine gutless worms symbiont microbial communities from Oahu, Hawaii - Inanidrilus sp. 2 OAHU.JWI-85 metaG | ecosystem: Host-associated > Annelida > Digestive system > Unclassified...
CTATTTGCCGCACGGTAGAAAGAGCGTTTAGCATGATCAAGTGAATGTTTAAAGTTACGAGAACTGACAATAAAAATTCCTAAATAGCGCAGCTCCTTAACCCATGATAGCTGACGACCATCATGCGTGCAAACATTTGCATAAGGTTTATAAAATCTGGACCCAATGTGCATACAACATGATTTACCAGCGTTCAATGACATATCTAGAGCTAACAGAACTTTCTCACAGGCTGTAACCAGACTTTGTAGCTCTGAAACAGACGAACTAATTAACAGGATTTCATCAGCATATAACAAAACAAATGGCAATAATTGAAGCAAATTATTCGCAGGACAGATGTTCTTTTGTGAACTCAAGCAACAGCACTGAAGGATAGCATCATTGTAAGATACACAGTTCAGATCATACTTAGGAAACTGTATGCACACAAAAGTAAAACACTGATATAAATCGCCAATCACTAAAACACCAAAATGCACAATCAACAGTATACACATTCTGCAGCAAGGTAGCAACATAATCTGAAACTATCCAATCAATCCATACAGAAAAGAGTAGAGCCAGAAGGCTGAATCCAGTAAACAAAACAGAACATTTGTAAACACAATACCCTGGTGAGTTCAAATGTGCCCTGTATTGGCTTGTCATGAGCCAGTGTAATGAGAGGTATTTTCGCAACACCAAGATATGTGGACTCATCAGGGTCAGTGTCATCAAATACATACAACTGCAGAGCCTTCACAACAATGCAGAAACAATGCCACTGAACCATAATGTTAAAAAATACAGCACACACACATACACACTGCAAATGCAGGAAAAAAACTTAATGTCTTCGTAGTTAGTTTATGGTGCTGCTATTAGAAAAAGAAATTCATATGAAATTGTTAAAGACTATTTCCTTTAAAATATGAATGGAAGTCACAATCGAATGTTATACACAAATCAGGATAATCTTCCACTCAATCTGAAACACACTACATACTTTAAACAGCAGTAAGTCTAGAGCAAGTACATTTATGCTAGAATGTTTGTACAGTTCAGTTATTGTAAAACTGACTATGAACAGCTAAAATGCAAACTTCGGATTAACAGGCGGACACAAAACAAACCAGCACGATACCTGTGCCCGAAGATATTTATCCAACTCTGCTGTCATGGCAACAGGAAATGTTTTACAGTCATCAAAGTATGGAGTGTTACTGCTGGTAACAATGGTGGTATCATGATCTGGAAAATCAAAGAATTTGTAGACACAGAACGGACATGGCTGCACATCTGAAACAAAAAAAACACGTGAAAAAGCAGCTGTAGAAACTGTAATTGAGATAATCCAAATAACAGATACCTGCCATCTACGTATGACATATGTACAGGATGATGCAAAAACGACCCTTGCCCAACTGAGTCAAATATATTTTCCATATAATACATATTTTCCACGGCACTGTAACATTCATTTTAATGGCTGCTTTCTTGGCAAACCAGAGATAGCTGGCAACTCAACTGGCTCTCTTCCTCCACCTGTTTCAAAAGACAACTGCTGGAGACGATTGGCACAGCTATTTCTACAGAACAGATGCCACTTCTGTCACCCAACAAACGGTGTAAAAGCACTACTGCCTCTTACTGCATTATACTGTACTGACATGTATTGTCAAGCCATACATTACAGGTGACTAACACAAAGCCACTACTGTTGATGACACAATGCAGTCAACACACCTTTCCTGCGTGACAGAACGTTCTTACACTGCACAACAGTAATGCAAAGCTGGTTAACATTGTCTGGAGCACGCTGAGCTTCAACATCATCCATTGGCTTTAGTCCTGCTGTTGCCATGCCACTCTCAATGTAGCCAAGTGCTTTGCTTCTCTCCTGGCACATCACAACCACAACAAACGCCTTACAACAGACAAAATCAGCATTCACCATTCCAAATGAATTGATAATTTTTTCACTGCTGGTAAACTAAAATGTTTCATGTTTCTTAGTCAATAATTCACCCACTGAACTGGTGTACAGACAGTCGAAAACTGAATATGTTTGTTGTTTTTGTTGTTATATTTTACAAACTATTTGCAATAAGAACAACAACATGTAAAACTGTGAAGGTGACAACAAACAATACTGTTCACAATAAACACATAAGTAGGGAACACTTGCAATGCCAACATAATGCAAGGCATTCCAACACTGCAAACGAGCAAATTAACAAGTCACTGTCACCATAATATCTAACTTCAGTGCCTTTATCATTTTACCTTCGGCACATCTTAGCTGCATCTCAGCACCTACTTTTTCCCACTTAAGCCATCAACTTCAAATCCGCAATGCACACACTGCAGTTACTTGAATTCACGACCTTAACAACATGTCAGTAATTTTGTATATTTCATAAAAACGAATAAGCAAACCTTGTAAAGCCTCAGAGCTTGTTCCATTGGTACACGCAGCCTTACCCAGTAGTCTACCGTGCCGTAGTGAATGCCACAATCCACATCATCCACACCTACACAACAGTAGTCAATTAATATAAAGAGTAATCAACAATCAGACAATGACCACAGATACCGCACTTAATGAATATCAACAGCAACTAAACTGACAGACATAGGCTATAGACCACAATTAGTCTCTTCAAACTCAGTTTGGTAGATAAATTTGTGCTTCAGGGAATGCAGTTTCCACTAGTGTAAACTGGCCATTGTAAAAAAATGGCAAAAGTACGAAAACGAATGTAAGTAAATAAGTAAGTAACTGTAACAGACTGGCAGCTATACAGCTGAATAGATCAATAAAATGTCACTCATAAAACACAACCACACAAACAGTCAGTAAAATATAAAAACATGAAAAAACATTAAAACATGAAAGACAACTGCAGAATAACCAAATAGGCCTATATACCTAATCATGTGATCATACAGAATAGCTAGTAATAAGACAAATAATCAAATAAAGACCACAGTAAAAAAGTAGGTTTACTGGCCGTGGTTAAGACCATATTGTATAAAAGAACAATAGCGCTTGATACGAGTATAGACTTTAGGAAGGATATGAGAAGATCTTAGCCTAGAGGTGATGGCAGTGGATCTGGGTGGAGGAAGGAGGCTGTGGAGACAGGACAGCTGAGCATCATTTCTCAGTGTGACTGATACAGCAACAGATTCACACCAGTCAATAAAATTAGTACTGTGCTTAGAACAATGCAGCAACCACCTCTGTGGTGAAGGAAGAACTCGATATTAATGACAAACTAGTATACAAAGTGACACGTTTCACAACAGACACTATACATCTTAGGGCCTCAAGCCAGATTCAGCCAAGGGGCTACATAGCTACAAAACACAGCATGCTGAAGCTATTATGTACTAAGCACCATTGCAGCGAATTACTAGACATGAGGATATGAAGTACTACTACTACTACTACACTACTACACCCGTTTAATGGCATCTTTTCTAGGACAACGTGGGTAAGCTGCTACCAGAAAGATAAAACCAGTCTGGCTTTAAAGGAGGCAAGAGATAATGAGGTTTTGGGACAGCAGTGGCATCAGCTGGACCATATGCACTTCACCCCAGACAGATAACCATGCCAGTACCCCATCACTCAATTTTTACAGGCTGGATGCTCTTCCTGACGCCCAACCAACAGTGTCAAAGCACTGAAGGCATATGAAGTGAAGTAGTACATCCTAATAATGATGAAGATGATGATGACGATAAGGTCGTAACTTCGGAGGCGCTGCTACTACTATCGGTATTCTACCGGTTCATCAGTGGTCACTGACCAGTAAGACTGACAGTTCCATGCAGGCGACCATTAGAGCGCTCAAGGACGTCGTGTAGTTTGAGATGACAGGCGGCAAGTGTGCGGTAGTCGGAGCCAAATGACTGATGCAGCTCCAGCACACATGAGTCCTGCATGACAACAACACCATTAATCACTGTCTCAAGCTCATCATGAATATGGCCTATTAAAACTTCTCCTTCAGTGGTGCACTAAGAGTGTTGCCGTGTTGATGATACGTCACCAGAGTGTGCAGTCACTGGCCTTTCTCCAGGCTGAGTGGATCTCAATGTTGACTGACTGTATAGCAGCATTAACCCCCTCAGCCAGGTGGTATGTGGGCATCCACAAGGTGTCCTCCAGTGATTGGGCAGTCGGAACGACGCCCAATAACCTGACGATCCACATCATCATTTTTCATGCTACTTCCATTTTAATGCCTTCAGTGCTTTGACGCTGTTGGTTTGGCGGCAAGAAGGGCATCCTGTAAAAAACTGAGTGGTGGGGTGCTGGCGTGGTTATCTGTCTGGAATGAGGTGCAGACTTGCATACGGCCCAGCTGATGCCACTGCCACTCACTGTCTCTTGCTTTAGTAAAATCTAGATTGGTTTTACCTTTCTGGTACCGGCTCAGCCAGGTAGTCCTGGACAAAAAGCTGTTAAACGGATGTACGTATGTTCCATTTTAATGGTCATTTTCCATGTGAACCAAGTTAACCAATTTTGGGGGAACCAGTTCCCCATTTTCTTCCTCCACTTGTTCCAGTGGCACAGGCCTTATGGCTGTCACCCAAGCAACAACGTCAAAGCAGTTAAAAATAAAAAATCTCTGAACTAAACCAGGCAAAGTCACCCAGTGTGCTCATATTTTATTCATCCACAGCTAGAGTCCCAAGGAAAGGTCATTGTTATCTCACTGATGCCAGTACCCCCAGAGAAAAGAAATGTTATGATGTTGTTGGAACCACAGCATTTATAGGGCAAATGGTCTTGTTGACACAGAAACAGCAGCAATAAAGCATTTATGGCAATAAATGACAACTGAAGCAACTACTGATGGATCTCAGTGATCAGTATACGATTCAAGTTTACATTCCCTGGTTACAGAATCTAAAAGTCATCATATAACATTCAACAGAAGAAACATCAGTCATCCAGTTGGTCAAAATGAATGCGTTGCAATACGTACATTTAAAGATTCAACCACACGCTCTGAAAATATCAACTAAAAATATTGGTATCTACAACCTAGCATAACAGAACACAACAGCAACCAAAGTCTGATGTCAAATTATAACAACAAGCATAATCACTACCAAAACCACCCGAGGGGCACTGCAGCAAAAACTATTAAGATGTTATTCATATATACCACTCCCATAAAGTATTATGTGGCATGTTAGAGGCCATTCAGAGGCCCTTTGCTGTTTATTTCAATAAATTATAACGTTTTGGTATTTTTCATACAAAAGCTACTAGCAAAATTTACCTTCTGCAGGTAATGAAGAAAGAAGTCATCCACTTGTACAACGTACTGGGATGTGAACTCAAATTCTGCTCTAGAAACAGTCAATAAAACAGACAAAATGACATTCATCATATTTGAAGATAAAGCAGAACATGTACAGACATTTATGCCAGGCAGTACTATAATAATATCAGAATAAATACAGCAGACTTACCGGGGGCCTCTCTGTACAGCTGTGGACTGCATCTCAAACTCATAGAATTCCCACGTACAGAAGATGTTGGGCTCGTCATCATCAATCTGCTTCAAACCTTCGGCACTTAATGTCACCTAACAAACAGATCATACAAGAACTAGGGCTGCAGATTATTCGCAGTTAACGTGAGATTAACGCGTTAATCCATTAATCATGATTAATTTTTTTAATCGCGATTAATTTTTAATCGTGGGTGCAATGTCAGAGCTGTATTTTTTCGAAGTCTGGACTTATAGTCAGCAAAACCTGTGCTGCTCTCTCTCCAGCTAATGTCAACAAACTTGTGTGCTTAAAGAACTGGTTGGGCCTGTAATGACAGTAACCTCAAAGCCAGCATTTGAGATTGCATTCGAGTATTAGGTTGCGACTTTTGAGTGAAACGAACTGTGCTTTGGATGATAATTGATACACATTGTCTGGTTTTTACTCTGCGATTAACTGTAAGATTAACTAAGATTAATTTTTTTAATCGCAAGATTAATCGCGATTAAAAATTTTAATCGCACTGCAGCCCTAACAAGAACAATAGTATTTACTTGTGCAAATGGACAAAAATATATAAAATTAATGTACACAATACAGTGTAATTCTAATCTACATGAAGTCAAAAACAAACTCTTGCCTTAGTAATATGAATCTCAAATATGTTCTCGCCCAACTTAAGTTCCACAGTTGACACTGGCAATTCTTCTTCATCAGAAACCTAGGATAGCGAAACCAGATGCAGCAAAGTTTACAAACTTTAGCAATTATGCATACGGCCACACATACGAGCACAAACATACACAAACAATTTTAAAGAACATTTTCCAGGTGAACCTAGCTTAGCCAGCTGCCATCCATAACTTTCTGTGTTAATCAGTTCTGCAACTGTACATCCTTTCCAGACAAAGCAAAACCTTTCACACCTCCTTTACCAACATCTCATAAAGTTTTCTTCAAATGCCCCTTCTGACATTCTAACTTCCTCTGTTGTTGTACCACATTTCATCACCAAACAATTCAAATGCATATTAATTGATGAGAATGTTCTGTAATTTACTAAAGATTAGCTCACACCAGAAATTTAATTATAAGTATCAGTGAGTGATATAAATTTGTTCATTGATACAAAAAATAGTCAGCAAATTACTGAACTTAGCAAACTATAAATCATCCAAATAACCTATAAAATGTATCAAATGAAAAATTCTGCACTACTGTTAATAATACCATAACAACCTGATCTCTATCATCAGCCTTTACTCGGTACTGGCGAGTTCCATAAGCCACATCTCGCATCTGACTTTCAAGTTTCTGCACATGACATTGGACAGTGGTTGTCAAAAGAAGCAGCACCATGCTGTACAAACCATGTCTGCCAGGCCATGGACCATTACTGAGACCATCAATTGGAAATTCTTTAACCCAAACAACGATTTCAAGCACTGTAAACAAACACTATGGCACACCTTCTAAGTAACAGTGTGGCTCTGATGGCTCTGAAAAGATGCTGCAATTATGGCAAACACTGAAACACAGTGGTGGTCTGGCTACAACCAACACAGATACCCAAGATGACAATGTCCACTGTCCAGCTTCTTTGGCAACAGTTTAATAGTTCACTGCTTCATATTTTTATAATATAGCATAGTCTTAACAGAATGTTTAAAAATGCATACAACTGGATAAAATAGCAAAATGACCTTAATTCTCTGAGCTCTGATGTCAAGCAGCTGGGCAAATTCGGTGAGTTTCAAGTCAGCTTCTCTCTTCTGTTCATCAGCCTTCCTTGTAACTGCATCAACCTGCAAGACAATGAACGTCGTGTAATATAATACATCTTAGCTGTCTAAACAATCACACTGCAAGCACCAAGAGATTACAGGAGATGCTGATCAAAGAATACATAAACACACACACACGTTTAACGGCCCTTTTTCCTGGACTACCCAGGTGAGCCAGTACCAGAAAGGTAAAACCAATTTGGATTTTACTGAAGCAAGAGACAGTGAGTGGCAGTGGCATCAGCTGGGCCATATGCAAGTCTGCACCTTGCTCCACACAGATAACCATGCCAGCACCCCACCACTCAGTTTTTTACAGGCCGGATGCCCTTTCTGTCATCCAACCAACAGCATCAAAGCACTGAAGGCAAAAGAATACATAAACAATGGACTAAAAACTGAAAAAATGACTACAAATACAGCTGGAAAGATGAGATAGAAATAGCGAAACAAAACACTGTGAGATAAAGTAGAAAGACCCATTTTCTACGTCCAAGTTCAGTGCAATGGCTAAAGTATTATATTTATTATACAGTTATAGTACAAGCGGATAGAAGTAGCTTTTGAAGCTATGTAATGTTAGCTGCAACAATGTTTCAAGAGTGTATACCTCTGCCTGGTAATCTCTATTTATTTTATGCTGAATAATGAGCATATTCCTTGTCTTCTCCAGTTCTGTAATGGTATCTGCATGTTCTGCCTGAAGCTGTTTTACAATTTTCTCAAGATCTACAATACACATATATGTATTCTCTATTATGTAGGGCTGGTACAGATTTAGTTTTTTTAATCGATTAATCTCCAAAAATTAACTCTGATTAATTTGTTAATTTCTAACAATTATTCTAGTCATAAAAACTGCAGAATTCAAGTACTAGTTATTTTTCATACAAAATTGAAAATGTGTGGATGATGGAGTCCATTAGCACTCATTTCATTTGTAGCCAAACATACAGACAAACATGTGATGTTTTACATGTTCTGGCAAAACAGCAGAAATGTGCAAATTGGTGCTGTTAGTGATGTTAACCTGGCCAAAATTTTATCTGAATCTTTAATCGATCAAAAAATTAATCGAACAATTTTTTAACGATTAATTGATTAATTGATCGTTATTTTTCGCAGCACTACTATTATGTGCAGAAAATCATGAAGAAATCCTAGAACACTGGTTACAGGCACAGTATAACTTTTTAGGTTTCCTACCAGTATTAATTCCTTAGCAACAAAGCCAAACAGATTCAATCAATAAATCAAACAATAAATCATGTCCACACACAACCATTCTATGGTCTCATTATACAGGTCAACCTGTATTAGCTTAAACAGTGAGTTAAGAACTGGACGATTTAGTTGCACTGGCGGTAGCTAAGCATGTTCATATTACAGCAAAGATGTAAAAGTTATCTTTCACCATCACCATATCAGTCAATCAATCAATAAGTAGTAAAAAATTCACACAGCTTAATGAAAAAAAACAAAGTCCACAAGTCTACATTAACAACCAAATGCTAGTAGAATACACACAGCGAACAGTTCATGATGAGAATTAAATTCCAAAAATATTTGAATGACTATGGCAACCATGGAAAAGTGTAAAAACTGACAGCCTATTGTACCACTGTTCGTCTCTTCATCAACTTTATGTAAGAAGTGAAGCTCAGGATTTGTTTCTTCCTTGCGCTGCTTCACAATGACCAGTGCTTCTTCCAGTTCTTCCATGTTTACAGCACTATCCTGTTAATCACACAGCACTCTTCCTCATTGAGATGATTTGAAATTCAACCTTAGTGTGGATAACAAATGTATCAAGTCGAAGCCTCATAGACAAAATGAAAATGGAATATGGAATTTATCTGCATGCAAAATACTACAAAAAGGTAAAAAAGAAAAAAACACCTGCAATAACCGACATTGTAACACATAAATTATTTTCTTAGAAATAACCTGGTAAGAAGTACTATATGGATTCAATGATCTAGCAATGGCATAAAGTTTCCAAAACAATTCACTATCTAAGTCCTAGATTCTTATTCAAATGACTGTTTTACACAAGACTCCATTTAATGAGGTGCAGTAGAGACCCATCAAGCACAAGCTTCATGTACTTCTGTAAATCAAATGGTGCCATGATGGCAATTATAACAGCTGCAATTAGTGCCCAGCAGCTTAATTACAGAAAAATCAAAGAGCCATACTTTGGTAAAATATCTCATTTTGTCCACAAGTTCGTCATACTGCTGCTTCAATTCAAAGTATTTGATGCGCAGTTCACGATGTTCACGCTCCAGCTGATCATGCTGATCTGTCAAATATCAATGTTTTAAAAAAAACGTGTACATCACATACATGTCCATACTATTTCACAGCCTGCAAAATCAAATAAGGTATGATAAACTTGTGCTTAGTTGCCAGTTGCACATAATCATATCATGCCACAAAATATTATGCTTAGCATCAAAAGATATTAGTATAAATTCATGTGTTGATTCTGTTTGTATATAATTAAGTGACTAATATCTCCATGCTGCTTTTTTCTCCACGAGACATATAAGAGTAGTATTTCTATAATACAATTTATAATTTACCACAGTGTAAAATACAGCAACAAGATGACATTAAATTCATTCTCAAAGGTTTACCACAATACGATCCACATATATCCAGATCTGAGTGATACTGAGACATGCAGTCACTACTATCCAGTAATGAATTTGAATTATTATATGGTGCTTTGGTCACCCCAATTCCAATCACTCTTTCTGTTAATAACTACAGGGTGCACCAATGAAAAACGACCTCTAGACAAACTTCTATATTTCAGCAACAGTAGTGTGGATTTGAGCCAAACTTTCAGACATATCTTGCAAACTTGATTTTATAAACTGATGTGGTTCAACAGATACAACAGTTTAAACTTTAAAGTTCATTTTTTCAAGTAAACATATAGTTGCACATTGAGCAACTACGAATAATTAATAAAACTTTATACAGTTTTTCGTCAACAGTTTAAACTTTTTAGTGATGAATGTCAGCTGCACTCAGTATTTAACACAGCATTTAAAATGTCCACTAGCTGTAGCAAAACAGGTTTATACGATGTTTGTTGCGAAATGATACGATTGCTTTATTGATGAACTCCTGTGGCAGTGGCAAATCATTCCATATCATCAACAAAGTAGTTGTCAGCTCAGCAATTGTGATAGGGATGCTGTGTGTCTCTGATAGCATCCAAGCATCGTGCCCCATATGTGAAAATCCATTGGATTTAGATTATATCTGGCGAATTTGGTGGCCATTCGTCATTTCCAATTAAATCAGGACAGCACAATTTCTTGTTCACTTAGAGAAATGTACTTTGAAGTTCAAATAGTTGTAATTTTAAAATCAGACCAAATATTGTAACAAAATTTGCTGCATATTCGGCCTGAATCCATCTCTGAAAATCTGTAAATTTAGTGTTTAAAATCTGCTACAACTGCAGCAATATAAAATTTTTCCAGAGGAGATCTTTTTTATTGGTGCACCCTGCATATATTTCAAGCATAAAGTTGTATTTTTAGCAAAGCATGACACGACACAATGTTGGTCAAATATTGAAAAATGCAAATAAACCTCTTTCTTCACTAAGTTTGTCCAGTATGCCACCTTTTTCTCCAACATCAGCCTTAAGTGTTGCCTCAAGCTGAGCAATCTGAAGTTTCAATGATTTCTCCTTTGCTCTCCATTCTCGTTCCTTCTCCAAGTCAAAAGCACTGCCCACCAGTTTTTCGTTTGCCTCTTTCAGAATCTGACATTCACTTTCAAGTTCTCTGAGACGATGTTCTCGCTAAAAACAACACAAAACAACATAGCTTACTTCAAACTCTGGACCATATATGCCACATGTAAGACTTCTATTACTGTTCTTCAGTAACTATCTGAAATATACTGTTTAGTGTTTTTAGATCAAAAACAACCAATTCTACTATGGGAAAACCAGAAATTAAAGAACAGCTACTGAAAAAGTCTGATGATATGTTTAGCTAATTTTACACATTCCATCTTTGTAACAGAGCAGTGGACATACATACAAACAGAATTATAACAGCATACGACACATGGGATACTTACATACAATTACCATTTTATGGCCATTATACAGGTCAACCTGCATTAGCCGTAAGCTCCAATTAAGAACTGGAGAATTTTGTTGGTGCAAAGTTTTACTGCCCACATGCCCTTGCTGACAGCAATCAGCGCATTCGGATTAGGCAGAAGATGCTGGAGTTTTGCTCAACAAAGTTATCTACACTGTCTCCGTACCTTACATACAATGCATACACACACACCCGTTTAACGGCCCTTTGTCCAGGACTACCCAGGTGAGCCGGTACCAGAAAGGTGAAAACAATCTGGATTTTACTGAAGCAAGAGACAGTGAGTGGCAGTGGCATCAGCTGGGCCATATGCAAGTCTGCACCTCGCTCCAGACAGATAACCACACCAGCACCCCACTGCTCAGTTTTTTACA
>Ga0126329_10000217_pt1 | contig 11793 bp, 6 predicted proteins | sample InaspJWI85metaG_FD_104915 | JGI IMG/M metagenome (GOLD analysis project Ga0126329, IMG submission 104915) | Marine gutless worms symbiont microbial communities from Oahu, Hawaii - Inanidrilus sp. 2 OAHU.JWI-85 metaG | ecosystem: Host-associated > Annelida > Digestive system > Unclassified...
TGAAATTCAAAGAAGGTGTCAAATGATACAGACGATATTCCTCGAATGATTTTGTAGACCTCGATTAGATCTGCACGAGTTCTCCGTTCTTCCAATGTCCATAACTTCAGTTCCTCCAGCCTTTGCAGATATGGTAGATTTCTCAGTTCCGGAATCATTCTGGTAAATCTATGTTGTATTCTTTCCAATAACTCCTTATCTTTTACATAGTCAAGTGACCTCTGCATCAAGATATTTTGGCACTCAGGTCCACACATTTCGGTACTAATACCTAAGTTTCGAGACAATGTGACCCACAGCATATCACCGCCAAGTCAGTGTGCTGGGGGTGTCAATAAAATGCGGAATGCGGAAAATAAAATGCGGAATGGAAGATGCGGAGAAAAGCTGCGGAACGATGTATAAAATGCAGAAAGTCAGCCTAGTCGGCCACCATACATAGATTACATACATACATAGTCGACAATCATAGACTGCACTACAAGATTGTAGTTGTGCCAAATGGAGAATTTTTACGTTAGCACCGGTATATAGGCCTAACACAACTACATTGGCCTAAACTGTTTGTAATAACGTGTAGGCCCCCAATTGTTTGTGTATTGACGAAAAATAATGCTGACTAACGGCGATCTAGGCGACACATGTGTAGGCCTATGCGTATGAAACTGTTAGACCCTATCTTACTTATGAATGTAACATAACGAACCTTTCCTATTGCTGTCGTCCCATCCTTAGACGTATGTTGTGCCACCGTTCGGTCGATGCGGTACATCCGTCGTCTTCAGTAACTGGCAACGATTCGAAGAGTCTAAGGACTTCTTCGCCGTCCATGATATGTCGAATATACCCGTCGAATATCTCTACTCGAACTGCATGTGATACTGAAATGCTCAAGTTACCCTTATGTACTTGCACGGGCCGGGGGATGGAGGAAGTCCAGGTATGACGTGACGCTTGACCGATAATTATCCAGGCTGCTATAATTACCCTACAATAGCTGAACACTACGCAGCTGTCGGGCGAAACCGAGAGTCTCAATTGAGACCCGAGAATTGCGACTTTGGACCCGGGAATGCGATAACAGTAACAAGAAAAACTGCGTGTAAACATCCAGAAACATCAACGGGAATGCAATAACATTAACAAGAAAAACATAACAAACATCCAGCAACATGCAAAACATCACATTTATTACATACAGGCCTAAGTTGTATTTCCGCACGTGATTTCCGCATTCTATTAACAACTGTGGCAACATCAGATGAGATATACTGCGACCAATCACATGCATTCCACATGTTCCATTCCGCATTTTATTTTCCGTATTCCACATTTCCGCATTTTATTGACACCCGTGTGCTGGTGATGACTTGACAGCTAGTCCACAAGTGTCCAGTTACCTCCCTGTGACGTCAGACAGTTGGTCATCATTGGTTGAATACATTACATGCTAGTCCATCACCCAGCTTGGTGTATGGACAGGAATCACCAATGTGTGACATACGACTGGGCCCTGGCAGCTATGTGACCCCTTCTGTGTGAGAATTACGCTGGCTTTCAGTCACTGCCAGGATCAAGTACAAATTTTGTCCACTTGTTCACAAAGCAGTGGTCGGCCACATGCCAGTGTATATTGCTGACCTGTTGACACCAGTTGATGAAATCAGTCTGCACTCCGTTTGTCTACCGAGGGACACTTTGCAGCCCGGTGGCCAAGACTAAATCTGAGAATGCATGTTTTCTGTGACAGCACAGCGTCCATGGAACCAAGTATCGACAGAGTTGAAACTTTGCCAGTCAACAGCAGTGATCATGTGCAGACTTAAAACTTTTCTGTTTACTTCACTGCATTGCTGAAAATGACAACATATGAACTGTATGAGGCACCCTCGGTGAACTTATAGGGGCACAAGACGTGCAAATGTAAACGTGCACCACAGTCACCTTGTGGAGTACAAAAATGGTTAAGTTGAGACTGCTATTGACATGACAGGTCAAAACCAGTTGGCTGGATAGTCAGGTCGATGAACAGGTGACAGTTGACCACCAAAACCAACATCCAGTTATTTTCTGCCACTGTCTGTTGATGTCAGTCACCTGCATGTCGTACCATGTAGGCTTGAGGGATAGGAGATGTTTCAAGTGCATATCGAGGATATTGATATTTTTGTGTACTTGCCATTCTTCATGTGCAGTCACTTTTGCTGTCAGTTTATCTACTGCTACTTTCCTTCACAGAACCAAATGCTACTGCTCGTTCATTAATTTTGCCTTCAGAAATTACCAGTGAGAATTATTGTACCAGTACAATGTTTGTTTGTTTGTTTACTTTCCCTGTTCAGTGGACATTGTATTAGTTGCTGCTATTTGCATATTTTGGTAACCATTCTAGTTTCATGGCTACAACAAATCAATAAAGTTTTACTTACCTGTTTACTAAATGACAGGTCATAACTGGAGTTTGTATTGTTTTTTTACAGAAAAGCACAAAATGAAAGCACACTGCAGTAACTTCATAATATGTTATATACTATTTTCCAGTCTTCGCCTCATACACAGGTTCATTATGTCTGCAAAACATCAAGTTTCGGGAAAACAACATTTTTGGAACAGACGTTTTTAGACTGATATCACAACAAACACAAAAATCACTAAATGCATTCTCAGTATCTTGGAGGTTTCCTTTTCACTGTATATTGCTTCTATCACAACATTTTGTAATCTCGTACGTCTTCATCTTTGTTTTGTGTGACATGTCCATTCTGTGCTGTTGTAGGAATTTATACCTAATTACCCGTGGTTTTAGAGACAGGCTACAACACAGTGTGAATATTTTGTGGTGCAGATGTGTTACATATCCCAAGTTCTGCCTGTGTTTCATGTTACTGATATCTTTTTCTGTGTCATTAGGGCCATTTTTCAGCATGTCTGACACTTTACTGAGCACATTGGAAAGCGGCAGTGGTTTCCTGCTGAATATTGACTGTATTGATAGTGGTGACAGCTGTGATTATACGTGTGTAAATGAGAGTGATGCACCTATGAGCAGTGTATCATTGGGAGCCGCTGGTGAATGTGCTGAACGTTTACATTCACTGGCTATATTAGGTTTGTATAACTTTTACTGATAACATCAGTTTAGCGTAATATGCAGTGCACAGTATTTTTTATTCGTAATGCAGTATTAGTGCAGGACTTCAGTTAATTGTGCATTTGTTTCAGTCAACTTTAGTTGCTTTATGATGAAGCTATCCAAGTAAGGAAGAAAGTAATTGATTTCGTCTGTTTTATGCCATGGAGTTTATGAAAATGGAATGGAATACTTGTTGCTTACAAGCATACTCTGTGTGCAGTCTTTGCATTTTTTTGTAATTAGGCAGCAATGATGACTTTGAAAGTCGCAGTGACACTATGTCGCCATCAGCAACAAAGCCTAGAGGCATGCAGCGAAATAAGCCTCGAACACTGAGAACTGGAGTGGGTTCGTCGGCAACTGCTGGTACTGGCAGCCGGTCTATAATTCAATGTCTCATGTGTCAAAAGACGTTCAACAACTCCAGTGCATTGGCCAAACACAAGTTGATCCATAGCGATGAGCGAAAGTATGCGTGCTCGTTGTGCTCTAAAGCATTCAAGCGCCAGGATCATCTGTAAGTACCACATTTGTTGATATCACCATTCAGAAACTCGTGTCTGAGACTTGTATGTTTACCTTAAAGCAGCTCACCAGCTATTTTTGTGTACTTTTTTCAGTACTTTTGTAACAGTTAGTAACTGGCTTCACTGTCAACGTTTGAATTTAGGAATTACTAACCTTACTTTATAAAGTATTTAAGACTATAATGGTGATGCTAGTTTTGCACATGATTGTGGCATGCTGCTACTGGCCTTCAGTGCTTTGACGCTGTTGGTTGGGCGACATGAAGGGCATCCGGCCTGTAAAAAACTGAGTGGCGGGGTGCTGGCGTGGTTGTCTGTCTGGAGCTGGGTGCAGACTTGCATATGGCCCGGCTGATGCCACTGCTACTCACTGTCTCTTGCTTCAGTAAAATCCAGGTTGGTTTACCTTTCTGGTACTGGCTTACCCGGGTAGTCCCGGAAAAAGGGCCGTTAAACGGTTGTGTGTGTGTGTGTGTGTTGTGGCATGCTGCAGAAATGGACACATGATGACACATTACAGTAAGAAGCCTTACGAGTGCAAATTTGCCGGCTGCGACAAAAGTTACTGTGATGCGCGGTCGTTGCGTCGACACCTTGAAAACCATCACCAGCAGCTGCTAGCCGAATCCTGCTCACTGGTACACGCCGACAGTGGGAGTCTCACACCAGCTAGTGCTCCGCCTGATGCTACTGGCGGCATATTCAATTTTGATTTGCCGTTCATGCAGAATCCTGGCAGTCCTGGATCTGGTGGTGTGATGCCTAGTGACAGTGCTAACAAAGTCTGGCCTGCTGGCTTCTACCCATTTGAGTAAGCTCAGGAACTTTCATCTCAGTCTGCTGACTAGATGTTTTCCTCGGTGATTTGACACTTTTGGTTGTGTGTAAGTACAGTAAGTACCGGTTAGTAAACGGACTATAGCAGTTTGAAAGTTATTGCCTCCCTGTAAAGTGTATGACTGAAACTAGAATGCATTGTAGGCCTGTTAACTGACTATCAGTGAATGCCTATATAATTAGTTGATGTGGATACTGGCATCAGAGAGCCATATTAGCATTGGCAAACCAGCATAAATGCATTTCAAGTTCCTTTAGATGTCAGCTGGTGGATTGTGAAAGAATGACATCCTGTTCATGATATTTCCTGGTTGGTATTGGCGCTAAAGGAATTTTGCGTGCAATGGGTCGACAGTTTCGAATGGTTTGCTGGCAACTTTGTGTGACAGTAGCGCAGTGGCAGATCCAGGAATTGGTGGTAGGGGGATGATCTCTAGCGCCTCTCACTTCACCCCCCTTGTTCCTTTTCTGCCACTAAGTGGCCCCTTAAATCCAGCTAGGAGGTCTGGGGGTGCACTGTAAGCTCCCCCTGCAGGCCCATGTAGAGCCAGTCGCGAAACGTTTTTCTTGTACATTTTGAGTCAAAAAATCACTTCCGGATGTAACAGTTTGCCATGTATATGATGACATTACATTAAAGAGTTATCACACTGACGTCGACATAACTGGTAAATAAATTAAGCAAGCTAGTGACCGGCGGTATTTTTCGTGGGCAAAAAATTGCCGTATGCCGGTGGGTGGGATTTATCCCCTTCATCACCATTCTGGATCCGCCACTGCAGTAGCGTCACTAAAAAACAGTCAAGCGGTGACTGAAAACGTAGCTGTTTTCATTATGAGTAAACACCGTCGGATGCTGTTGCTGCGTTTTTGCGAGTCTGGTGCAGTTGTAGACTCTTGACTCAGTTACTTATTGGACTGTTGGTGTGTGGTCTGTGAAAACCTGTTCCAATTATTCCAGCCTAACTGAGAGTTGAATAGGAAAGAAGGCCAGTTAAAAATGAAAATAGTGAAACTTATACTACTAACTGATCAGTTTATGCTGTACTCCGTGTCAAATCACTGAGCAAACATCTAGTGCTAGCATATCTTGATATGTTTGTCTTTAGACTAACATTTATGGTTTAGAATTCATATTTTTGTGTGCTTTGTATGCATTTTGTTAAAAATTGATAAATAGTTTAACATTGTTTTTGTTTTGTAGTGAACCTAAACGTGTGAAATGCAGTGTATGTGATCGACGCTTTCGCAACTTGCCGGCATTAAATGGACATATGAGGCTGCATGGTGGTTATATGAAAAAGGTTTTGTGTCATTGTTATCTGTTGATTTATTATGGTTGACAATAGTTGATATTTAACACTTGATGAAAAATACCCTGGTACACACGAGATCCAGTTGCAAGTTTTGAGAGTACATTGTACTGGAACACTGGGTATCAGTTGCTGATGCACTGCAGTGTGTCTCAGATTTTAACGTCGTGAAGTAAACTATGAAAACTGCACACACTTTTCATTTTTGAAGTCCAGATGATGAACAAGATTGAACATTTCATGCTGAGACAAATGATTCTGCCTGGCGTCTAGAATGACTGTAAGGTAGTGTGTAGTAGTGAGTCAAAACTAGATGGTAGTACTTTATTTGAACTGTAGTAAATACAGCCGCTTACCTGGTTTCTTGTTTCATGAAATATAGAAATATAGTTTTCAGGGCATTGAGACATGTATAGGTACCGGTAACAGAGCATTTCTTCCTAATCCGAATGTGATAGTTGCCTTCAGTAAGTACATGTGGACAGTAAAACTTGCTACAGCAAAATTATCCACTTCGTAACTGGAGATACCAACTAATGCATAATGTCCTGTATGGTGGCCGTAAAATGACGTTTGTTGGTGGAATAGTCTCGTAATCTTTGTTTTCACAGTGTTATTGCTCTTCATGGCATTAGTTTATTAACAGGTATGTGCCTGTATGATACAGTGGGAGTGTTAAAATACACAGAAAGAATATACAGAAGCCAATGCAGCAGCTTGCGGAGAAGCCAGAATGTAGTGTATTATGAGTTGCCTTCAGTGCTTTGACGCTGTTGGTTGGGCGACAGGAAGGGCATCCGGCCTGTAAAAAACAGTGGTGGGGTGCTGGCATGGTTATCTGTCTGGAGTGAGGTGCAAAGTTGCATATGGCCCAGCTGATGCCACTGCCACTCACTGTCACTGTCTCTTGCTTCATATAAATCCAGATTGGTTTTGCCTTCTGGTACCGGCTCACCCGGGTAGTCCGGACAAAGGGCCGTTAAACAGGTGTGTGTGTGTGTGTGTGTATGAGTATCTCCATTGTAATGTGATGTTGCTCACGTGCAGGACGTTGGTGAATCAGGCAAGAAGTTGGACAGCACGGCAAGTAACAGCTCGAGTCCTACCATGAGTGTGTCTAAAGTACAGCTACAGAAGCGTTCATTGTCCAGCCAACATCTCATTGCACCAGCTGATTCGCCGGTTGAAGCTAAATCCCAGCTGATAGTTGTGAAGCCAGAGGTGAATTGTGGTGGAAGCGTAATGTCAGTCAGTCGAGCGGGCAGTGCATTCACATATGATGACGGACAGTGCACAGGCAGCATGCGTCAGAATGTTGACGACGTTGCTGTGAAGTCGGACTTATCTGGTGCTGACAGTCCGAGTAATTTGTTCAGCTGTAACTGGATTGATGGCAGCCGGTCATCAGCAGGACTTGAAACGGTAACTATAAAGCCGGAACCATCTGTTGATGGCATTGGTGAGCTTAGACAGTATGAAGACTTCGCAGCACATGGTCTTGAATTACCGACGTATGTTGGATCAAGGAATCAATATCTAGGACACAGTGGATCATTTGAATCCCAGAATTGCATGAATGATGTATGCTTAGGTAATGTAAGTTCAGGCCAGCAGTTTGCAGGAAGTATGGTGAATAATGTTGACATGATGGCTTCTGATGTCAGTATGGATAGCATGAGACAGCAGCAGATGATTGTTGATGAAAATGTTGGTGATTACGGATTTAGCCCCCATCATTCGTCACTGATATCAAGCCAGAGTATGCCACTGCTTCCTACATACACAGCGTCTGAAGTGATAAAGGGTCCTACAGCAGCTGGATACAGAATGGCGGGCATGTTCACTGATAAGTGTCATTCATTTGTAGACCCGTCATTTTCTTACAGTGGGTCAATGCCCATGGCTTACAATGGTGGTGTGCAACACGACATCCTTGCTAAAGAACCGGAGTCTGGATATGGAAGGAGCTTTGGCTATTCTGACCATGATGTAATGCATTTTCAGAACTCTGACCAGAGAACCAACCAGACTGATGCGTATTTTAGCTCAGTGCCACGGACTCCCACGTTATATGCTGCTGTTGGACCAAAACAGCTGTCACAGCAGACGGGCAATCGTACACCACGAACTCCATATACTCCTGGTACCCCAGGCCGTGCCAGTCGCTTCCAGTATCCATCGATCACCGAAGGTGCTGTAGTTGGCAACTGCCAGCATCGGTACCAGAAATCAACGGCGTATCACCCGTACGGACATCAGCATACACCGAGCCAGGTGCCACAGATGACGCAGCTGGGACCAGCCAGTCCACACTATCTGAATCAGCGTCATGTGGCAAGCGTGGCACACGAGGTGGATCAGCAGCAGTTCCGCCACGACGTGGCACATGCACAGCAGGAGATAGAGCAGAGGCTGCAGCAGCTGCAGCATGAAGACAAAATGAAACAGATGTTGATGACAGATATTGACTCGTCTTTGTTTCCCGGTGCAGGTGATTACGGCCAGCCAACTTGTACTGCCGACAGTAATGCTATGTCGCCAGATGCTTCAGTCAGGAATGCTGCAATGTTTCACACTTCTCACAATGAACAGGCTTTGTCACCCGTTGATGAAGTGCTCCAACTAATTATGCGAGATGCTCCGGAGATATCAGCTGATACAGGTAACGTTGTGCCGATTGCACCCACGACAACTGCTTTGCAGCTGAAGTCTGAAAGCATTCAAGAAGCCCCTTGTCCTCACAGTGCATCCGACAGCCTGCTGTCACAGATTACGTTCTCGAGCCTTGCAGATGATCAGATGGAGTTGAAGAAACTGCGACGGAAGCACAAGCCAGAGCCACTGGTCATTCCACCGGATGTCAGCAACTTTGGTACCAGCAGTGCTGCAGTGCAGTGGAGTGGTGCAGCATCAGATAGGTGTAGGACACAACTTTCATCGGACACATCAGCAGTGCTTATGAGTCCAGGAATGGGTGTTGGCTGTGGCACTCACTGGGTTCAACGACCTCAGCAGATCAGTCGCGACGGAGAGCCACGTTCTGCTCCACCATTTCACTGGTCATCGGCTGTCATGTGTAAGTTAACTGTTACTTGCTGACTTTTTAACCCTCTGAAATACAGGTTTTACTCTTTGCTGTTTAATTATTCTGCAAGTATAATTTGAAGAGAGTATTCCTTCTGGTTACCTTTCACTGTTTGCTTTAATTTGCAATTATTGTTTCTTCTTGTTGTTAATAAAATATCTGTCTATCTGATGACAGTACTGCTCCAAAGCAGAAACTGTTACCATGGTGACTTTGAATGATTATTCAGTAATTTGTTTTTTGTTGTTGATTTGTATTGTACCCATTTGCTTCTCACTCAGGGAAACCAGATCAGGAAAAGGAGAGATTTTGGAACGAAATGTTTCATTTGGTAAGCTGTATACCCCAGAATGAAGTGGTTGTGTTTGCTGGGGATATGAATGGGCATATCGGAAGTAGTAACGTTGGCTGTGATAGGACACATGGTGGTTTTGGGTACAGCTGTAGGAATGCTGATGGTTCCAGGATATTTGATTTTGCTAAACTTTGTCATCTGCAACACATTGTTCGTGAAGCAGGAATCCAAGCTGGTAACATATGTGGCAGGTCGGGTGATGAGTACAGTCGATTATATTATGGTACGGCAGGAGGACAGAGCCAAGGTTTGTAACGTCAAGGTTATTTCAAGTGAGGAATATGTGCCAAAGCATAAACTAAGACATGTGAGGAGTACAGATGCATGGTCAGAGATAAGGTAGAGGAAGCAAAATGGAAAGGCCTGGATGTAAATGAACACTGGCAACAGATGAAAGGTATAATGATGGAAACAGCTCCGGACATATGTGGAATGACAAAAGGCCTACGCAGACACAAGGAAACATTGTGGTGGAATGAGGAGCTTGCTGAAGCAGTTAAGGAAAAAAGATAAAGTATGGAAAGTGGAAGAAAAAAAACACGAAAGAGGCACGGAAGGAGTATGAGAAGAGTAGACAAAATACAAAGAGGGTTATCTCTTCAGCAAAGGAAAAGAAACACAAGGAATGTGCGAATGACTTAAATAACTCGTTTTGAGTGTCAAAATGCAATTTTTCGAATGGCAAAGCAGATGGTTAAAGAAAGACAGGATATAACTGGGTTAAACTGTATAAAAGGAGCATCAGTGAAAGTGATTGTAGATGATAAAGGGATCAAAGACCATTTTGGTGGCTAATGTCACTTACTTCCTGGCCTAGAAGTATTAAAAATGAAATGGAACTACTTAGTGCATATATGAGAATGATTAAGTGCACAAGTATTGCAAAATTGCAGATTAATGTTTCTTGTAGGGAAACTATTATAAAGTCTGGTAGGCTGTGGATATAGTCACTGTGCAGCAATGCCGTTAATAGTTGTCAGTGGCTAGAATTTTTTTGACTTGTGACATGTTGTGTTTTTATCGCGTTCTAGCATTTTCCAACGTTGATGCCGACTCTGTGTTGGCAGATCTACCACCATAATGTGACAGTGCTGTAAGTATTTTTTACCTGCGTGATGCTTTGCTAGCGCGTACTAGCTATGGCCAGGTGTCTGTCTATCACAAGTCGGTGTCCTGTCAAAAGGGATGGATGGGTTGGTTTTTGGAATGGGGGCTTTTTGACAAGGTATCTACAAAAATAAGGGTACTTCCCTGTGGAACTTTTTCCTAAACTCCAGACTTAGAAAATTTCGCCATGGCATAGCGATCGGAGAAATGTGTTAGAGAAAGGTGGATGCTCAGAGCATGATAAACTGGACTGACGTCGGTCAGCTAAGTTGACTATCTTCGAGCACCAATGCCACAGTGATACCAAACTCCGTCTACTGCACAGTTCTGTTGCTTGGGTCAGTTTGTGACAGCTGATACTTGTCTCCACTGCAGTTGGTTTGTAGTTTCAAGATAGTGAAATAATATTGCTACAAACTGAAATGTGCAAAGAAGATTAATTGCTGTTTTTTGGTTGTTCCTTGTCTTGTAACACTTACGTACTCGTTAATGAAAGGATGTGAGAGCGATTGTGTAGAGAAATGTACGCCTATCAAAGCAAATCCCACCACATATTAACATGGTGGTTAAGTTAGTCACATTTGACATTATTCTCATTTTACGCTGCAATCACATGCATGCTGTGCAAAGATATGGCCTCTTGCTACAGTTTAATGTGGTCTGTCTGTCTGTTGGACATAGCAGTGAGCCCTGCAAAGACAGCTGTACCGATTGAGATGCTGTTTGGATTGTGGACTTGGGTGGGCCAAGGAACCATGTATTAGGTGGGGCCCTGATCACCCAGGGTAATGGGTAATTTTGTTTTTTTTTCAGCTCATTGAAAAACATTCTAGTAATGAGACCCGCAAGAATAGCTATATGTAATATACCCTATATCCCCCCCAAAACGTCTACCTTTTTATTTTTTGAATAACTGTCAAAAATTAACCGACTTTCATAATTTTTGGTACGTTAAATCCTGAGAAAATTTGACATGAACACCTTACAGAATTGTCCATCTCACCTGTCACATGAGCCATTTTACCTTGGGAAATCCAAAAAGTCATTTTTCAACATTATTATTCATATACATGTACTTCAGATTATTTACGTTATCTCAGAAGAAAACAGATAGCAGCTGTTGTACTGCAGCTTTAGCTGTTTACTTACTGTTGTTTAATGCTTCCTATCTGCATAGCCCTAGTACTGCATCTGGGCACGCTACAGGAGGAGTGCTTGTATTGATATGGATGTGTTAAGGCTTGCAGCAGCGGCTTATTTCGACATGGGCTGAATTTCAGCACAGCGTGGTGTACTACGCAACTGATCAGTGTCAAAATGTCGAAAAAGACTAAGCATGTATTAATGCAGAAGGTGGTAACTCTGAACACTTGCTGTGACATTGCTTGCCTGACATTGCAGTTGCCACACATCACAACCGGTTCTTTTCAGAGCCA
>Ga0126329_10000218_pt1 | contig 11700 bp, 1 predicted proteins | sample InaspJWI85metaG_FD_104915 | JGI IMG/M metagenome (GOLD analysis project Ga0126329, IMG submission 104915) | Marine gutless worms symbiont microbial communities from Oahu, Hawaii - Inanidrilus sp. 2 OAHU.JWI-85 metaG | ecosystem: Host-associated > Annelida > Digestive system > Unclassified...
ATTGACGTTAAAATTAGAGATGACCATAGAAATAGGATTCCCAACAGGAACGGGAATCCCATGGAAATCGCACGGGAATAGAAATGAAACTCCAACTTAGGAATGGAAAGGAGTGGGAAGGATCGTAGATGGAAATAAGAATGACCGCTATTCCAATCGGTAAAATTTGCACGGATTTTTACTATTGTAGACTTGCATTAGGTTGTGGCTGAGATTTGCGCACATTTGCGTTATTCCACCCTAACTGACATTACATTTTGTAGAATGGCTGTAAAAATATTTTAGTCTGACATTCGAAGTATTGTGAATAGGAGTTTTAGAATTTTTGTTTTTCAACAACCGATGACAATTTTTTTATGGAACTGTTTTTCTCTTCTTCGACTGTCGACTGATTGCATTTTAAACACTTTATTCTTTCGCTGTGTGTGTTTGGGAATGGGAAGAATGGGAATAACCCAATGTGAATCCCACCGGAATGGGAGTAAGACGTAAATCTGCGACAGGGAATGGACTACATGAAAATGGGAGGGAATAGGAGTGTAATTCATTCCTGGTCATCTCTAGACCTACATGTAATTCAAACGTAAATTTCCTTTTCTGAGGGTCATAGCGCCAAACCCGTACGTGCTCGAACAAAATTCACGTGCACAAGCACATCTTTCGGATGTCCACTAGCCTCAGAGGTGATTCCCGTTGCCCGAACTTGTGCTATTTCAGCTGCACTCTCCGTACAAACACCCCGTAGAAATTACCCGTTTGCAAAACCTTCTACGCATAAATTTAGAATTTGTGCACAGGCACACAAATTTACCTGTGTTGCTTCAAAAAAATTGTCCAAATCCGTGCTGCATATGTGGCTAAAAGACTGAGTTGCTTCAGTGACAGGAAGAATGCCTAGGTCAGAAATCGTTGTTGAAAATCTGACCATGGCAGACAGCAGGTCTAACAGCCTTGCAAAGGCCCAAGTTCACCCAACTTATAATTGCATAAGCAATGACACCGCTCTTTCTCTGCAATAGTTCAACTAAGGTAATTTGCATTTTCGTAATATAAATCTAGAACAAAATGTTGTAGGCTTACAGTGTCTCGTCGTTGTCGTTGTCGGCGTAGTAGTTGTAGTCGTGGGCGTAGTTGTTGTCGTAGTTGGGGTTGTTGTTGTTGTTGTTGTCGTCGTCGTCGTTGGAGTTGTAGTTGTAGTCGTTGGGGTTGTAGTTGTAGTCGTTGGAGTTGTAGTTGTAGTCGTTGGAGTTGTAGTTGTGGTCGTTGGAGTTGTAGTTGTAGTCGTTGGGGTTGTAGTTGTAGTCGTTGGGGTTGTTGTTGTTGTTGTTGTTGTTGTTGGAGTTGTTGTAGTAGTGGTTGGCGTTGTGGTAGTTGTGGTCGGCGTCGTGGTGGTAGTGGTGGTTGGCGTAGTCGTAGTTGACGTAGTTGTAGTCGACGTAGTCGTAGACGGTGCTGTAGTAGTCGTAGTAGTTGTCGTCGTCGTCGGCAGCGTCTTGGCCACCTTGCACGAGTTTTCGACGAGAAACTGCAGGACGCTGTTGAGCTGCGAGAAGTCGGACGCGAAAAAGAAATATTCCGGTTTCGAGGCGATCCTCTGCAGCTCGTCCCTGTCGATGTCGGTCCCGACGCCAACCGTGTAGATTGTGATGCCGGCGGCCTTCGCTCTGTCGGCTGCGCCAATCGTCAGGTGCGCCTCGCGCGTCGCCGTGCCGTCTGTGAGCATGATTAAAATCTTGGGCACGTCGTCGGGGCGCGCGCCGTTGTTTCTCCCGTTGTTCGGGTCCAGCAGCTGAGTAGCACTTATCAGTGCCGCATTCAGGTTGGTCTGGCCGCCGTTGATGTCGAGGTTGTCGATGGCTCTCAGTAGCGAATCGCGGTCGCTGTACGTGTTCAGGAGGATAACGTTCTCGACGTGGTCGCTGAACTTGATCACGCCGACCTGCGTTAGGCTGGGGTCGATTGGAAACGACATGACGATGCTCTTGGCGAAGCCGAGCACATTGACGTACCAATTGTCGTAAGTCGGCTGGCCAGCAACGATGCTTGTCGACTGATCGAGCACAAGCAAAATATCGGCCGCCCGCGGACACGTCACGTTCGATACTACACACGTAAATGTCCAACAGCAGTCAAAATCAAATCAAAAATAGATTCGTATAGTGCCACATCCCGCAAGCCCCCACCATGACTCGATCAAGCCTCCATCCCATCTGACTGGAAACTACGTACAGGAAGACCTTACCACATGTGACTTGAAGCCACTGTATCGGGTCTGAGACCGTTCAACATCTGACTTTCCTATTTACGCGTGAAAGTAGGCAGCACCTCAAGTACACTTGCTTTGATTGTGAACACGGCTACGCTCAAGAAGAGCATGCTACGAAGAAAGAGATGAAAAAGCTTCAAGCGAATCAGAGGCGCTTTGTGGTGATGATTATACTATTGACTAGAAAAGTTGTTCTCAGTAGGCTATAGGTAAAACAGTTCAGTCTCTACGTCAAAAAGTACTAATACGAGGTTCAACCTGCTTTCAGTTATCAAACATAAATTCTTCTAGCATGTATCCTGAATGTAACAGAAAACTCCAACAAAATATTGCACTAAAATAAACTGTGTGGTCTAAGATAGTGTCACAAGACAATATAAACGAACAAAACACGTGTTGTCTCGTTTTGGTTACGCCTAGTAGGCCTATGCGTGAAGGATTACAGTTGTGACAGTGTGCTAGAAAACTCACTACAGTCTGAGATAATATGGTCCTTGTTTAGCTTCTGATCTGGTAAGTTTGGCCGTATTTCTACGACTCTGATATCTCAGGTGTACATGAACGATATACGGTACTTACGGTCCTGCGCCGTGGTCGAAGTCGGTAGGAGCAAGATGACCACAACAGCTGCGACAGCAGAGAGAATGCCATTCAACGTTCGTGGCTTCGACATTTTGTCTTTGTCCGTGAACTATTCACATAACAACAACAATATTCGCTATAATAAATCTAGCCACTCTGATCAAATTACCCAAGGCTTGATGTCCCGGTCGTTAAGAAGTATAATGTGTTTCCAGTCGAATATAATAATAATACGACGACGATATTTATGTTGCTGTCATCATGGCGCAGAGCCATTGCGAGAGTTCACCCGATTCACTTGATGAATACAGACTTTACGCCAGATGGCTGCCAACCCTCAGACCAAGCCAAACAACTTGGGCTGTGAGTCCGCCGGTAGGCTGCTACAATCCACATCCACTATCGCCATTGTTATTATTATTCAGCCCGAAAGCTGATACTCAGTTCTCCGTCCCACGGAGTATGGAAGGCTGAGTCGACCTAGGCACTACAGTAACAGTGTACAGCCCATGCCCAAGGCTGTATATCTCAGTGGCCGTTATGATAAACACAAGCGTCCGCGGTGTGATTCGACTCCGGGTCCCTACACCGCAGTCAGACGCGCTAACCTCTACGCTACTGCGACATGCTCATTAGTAATCTGTAATGTGTACTTTGGTTTATTTTTATGTGTATAAGCCGACCTTGAGCAAGTTGTTACTTGTTCGCACACACGTGCTTCTGTCACCAAGCAGTATATTTTGGTACCAGTCAAGGGGCGGCAATGCCCTGCGGCTGGTAAGGTAACCCGGTAGCCGGCGTCGCACTGGCCATTCATCACAGACCAGTGGTTTATCCACCTATCAGCTCACGGCTTATGTCAGGGAGAAGAGTACCCCGCCTACATTCCTCATGGGGTACGGCACTCTTTGTTTTTTCTACAAACCACAAAGATATACCATGGCGGCTAGTGACTGCATATTCAAATATTTTAATTAATATTACAAAACGAAAAATGTCAAACACAGCGGATCATAAGCCTGTCTCATCGGTCTGTTTTTGCCTCCAGAAATCGTTGAGATCTGTCCATGTTTTGTTGACGTTTAGTGCTACGCTAGGGCCCCGTAACCATGGCGCTGATTCGCTTTGTTCCTCGGGCAAAATCGCAAGTATCCAGAACAGTTGACATGTTTATGCGATATCATGTAGCCTAGGCTGCGTCGTGACGACGTCGTTATGAGAGTCGTGACTCGGCCGGCTGGCCGCGATGGCGATGATAATAAAATGCGGCCGTCAAAACGTGACATGCCCGTCCCTTCTCATCGTACACACCGCTCGGCCGTTCACCTTGACAACTGGCGACATTTAGTAGCTCCCTTGCCTATATATGCCATGGTATATACGATATTATGTACGCCCAACGGCGGATTGACTATTGCGGGTCGTAGTACCGTGACAACGTGTGGCGCAATCAGCCAGGCTCGTAAATCTTATACGACACTCGTGTGTGGGCGGGTGCGCAATAATATTCTTGCCGAATACCAATCACTGCAGGTATTAGGCCTAGAACTTAAGATCATCCAAGCGCCTATGTCGTAAGAAAAAGAAGGCAACGGATTGAACAGATCGGCGACTGTCATGCACTGCGGTTATATCTGTCAACAGGTTTCGAGATAGACGAAGTATCGGTCGATCTTATGGGCCGTTCACACACACGCTGCGCGTTGCTGCGCTGCGCATTGTTGTGCGTTGCGCTTCGCTGCGCGATGTGTAGACGCCACCACTGAAATACACGGAGTTACTGTCTCTCGCGTAGCAACGCATAGCGCAGCTGTCGCTGGAGACAGCAACGCGCAGCGTGCGTGTGAACGGACCTTTAAGCTACGGATAGAGTGGCATGTCATGCGCCGCACGTTTTATCTTTTAACCAAGCGTCGTTGAATTCAAAAATTATGCCCGGAAACGAACACACACCGGACAGACTGTTCTACATGGACCAACGAAGTGGTATGAATGGCTAAAGATTTCCAAAAGTATTCGGGGATAATCCGGATAAGGTAACATTCAGCATCCGATGGTGACCAACGCAGTTACTGTCGCACGGGCGTGGTCGGCGCGAGTTCGCGCATTTCACTTGGTCGTACGACAATGACTGACTCTTGGACAAAAGAATTCGTCATCGGGATTTTTTTTGCTATTAATGAAAAGCAGCAAAGCTCTAGTGCTTTCACGCTGAACGACGATGGCGAGCTAAATAAAAATCACAGCAACGGTCATGTAATCGTAGGGCGCGAAGGTCAGGGACGAGGGGGTTGTCCACTGGGACAGCGGTCGGTATCACGGCCCGCAGCTATGTCGCCGAGCATTCTGTTCAACGAACCGTGACATTGCAGCATGCATGCCGTGTCGAGTCTGTGTCACTCTCTGTGTGGGCTGCTATCAAACTGCCACGCCTAGTGCTAAACTGAACAAGTCCGTGTTCAGCTATATACGTCAGCTGTCAACGTAACACTGCTCGCGTTTGCTGCCGCGGCCATAGGAAGCAATGAAAATTATTGCTAACGTTGTCGTTGCGACCTCGAGTGAGAATTTTCTAGTACGACATAATACATAGGGTAACAGTGACGTAATTTAGTTTCATATCTATGCCAGTTGATTTTTGCCGCCATCTTGTAGGTAAAATCTGAGAAATGTTTGTCACTGTGATGGCGCTTAAATACGCTTTGTTGGTAAGTCAGTGATCATATAAACATTTTCTTAAACTAGCTGATTCAATTTTATTTGAATAACACGATAAATCTTCACCTTTTAACTCAACGCATGATGTCGCTATACCCACAAAATGGCGATCGCATCGTGATCGCAGACTCTGTGACGTCACTTCACGCTATGTATATCGAATTTGGTTTCCGCACTTTGAAAGAGATTCTTCCTGACAATGTGTGCTTTGTATAGTTATACATTATTAATATATTACAACAAACTGTAGAAAGTAATATATACAGCAGCACACTGGTAACGGTGGCCACTAAACGTACCGATTTTATGCAGTGCCGGCGCCGCGGCAGTTTTCGTTACGTGAATGTGAATAGGTCAGGTCAGGTCAAAGTTTACGATCAAATTGAAGTAAGCTGATGGTGCGGCCTTCACTTCAGATACCAGGCCAAGTTAGCGACAGCCCAATCGACGTCTAGTGACGAGACTTTCCGGTCAAGAACAAAAGATTGCAACAGGAATGCTGCAGCGGTTCACTGTCGAGCTTTTGGATGGGAGCGACAGCATTCAAATGCACATCAATCGAGCAGTAACACGCCAGCATAACTGTCCATCCGTAACCATCTCTGTTGTACCTCTCAGTACCACCACAAACTGCGCGATTATGCAGTGCACTCAGAGTAAATTTAGTACACAAAAGCACGCATTCCGTCCATACCGATTACCGACGCCCGTCCCGTCATTTCCGTCGAATACAGGACACTCATAGTTTCACCCTCCACACAACAAGGATCATTTTATTGCCCATCGGGCGGCGCCACTGTGAATAGGCCTACACTCCACTGTTAGACCGGTGTGAGATATAGTATAGAGACTCACTCGGCCACACCCGAGGCCCTCACGATTCGTGCATCGTATCACTCCAGATCAGACACAGCATAATAACGACTGGTCCAAACTGAGCGTTTTGGATTTCCACCGCTAATTCTTCAGAAATACCTAATCACATACTATCACATTCCTCGGGTTTATGACTCTGGAACCGTTTGTTGAGTGCAACTGCATGAGATTTTTAAAGACACTAACACGATCGGTGACACAAAACATGTGACCGACCAGATATCCGGAATAGAACAGCTTCAACAGCTCCATATTTTGGTTTTATTCATATACACTGTGTCTCATAAAAATATCCCCTGATGTTTTTGGACGTAACTTGAAATTGCGTCGTTGGATTTCAATTATTTTGGCAGGAATGTCTCTCGGAAAGTAGGCAACTGAAAGTGGTATAATTTCCAACATCGCCTGATTAGCGTTTCTGCACTAGCTTGAGACACAGTGTACATACGACTTCGCTAAACTAATCCCGGGAAACTCATTAACTAAATTTCACAACGACAAAGTATTTTCTCGATAGCAAGACGCGGCTAATGGATAGATTAAAGTAGGCGGGGTAGCGTTCTGTTGTCAGTCATCTCACGTGCACACTAGTCTCAGCGACTCTGACCCGTTCATTGACCAGCGATCGATATCGCCGGCGACGTCCTAAACGTGTGTATACACGACGCATCCAGTTGTACAACCGGCTGGACGAAATGATTTGAATGTTCATATTCACTATTTATATTACGGCCTGCGCATTATTAATTAATTCGTGGTGTACTCGTGTACTATGCTTCCGTGTATGCGGTAGGTTAATGTTATGGAGCAAAAATGATTTGACGTTAAGTATTGCCCGCAGGCTGGGCCTGGCGATGTAATGGTTGGGCGTTTTAAAGCCTGGTAAGAGTTAACATGGGCCTCAGCTATCATACACCCACGTAGTTTGTCTTTCAAAATACAAATAATCCTTTTTCAAAATTTCGATCAAACGTGCCACATAGTCTACTGTCCACACAGCCACCTTGCTGCACGCGTCAACGCGATGACGTCATGAAAGCGCCGCTTGGCTGAGCTCTTTTTCATAGTTCATCCAACTGGTTGTTCAACCGGTTGTACAACGGGTTTCAAAGTGTAAACACCATTTAATGGCACTATCGATAAGTTTACAGCAATGCGTTTGCGTTAGAATGAAACCGACTGCTGGTATACCCGTAAACCAACCTATACAAGCACTGGCGCGCCGACCTGTATAGTTCATCATCGATTAGCATCATTCACCATGCTTTCATGCTTTTCATAATTAAAAACCTGTTTCGGCAAACCTCTTTTTGAGCCACGCATGCAACTAGGTTTGCTGAACGTTGTAGTAAACGCCAAAACGGAAACCGATATCACGGACATGCATTGCCACCTCCGTGCTGTGTATGCCAAGGACCGGGATTAGCTCCAGCAAATATAGATTGTCAATTAATCAATTTGTCGATACACGTACACAGACTCAGAGATCATATAATAAAACAATAAAACGAGAAGGATGGGACTGTTATCATCATCATCATCATCATCATCATCATCAGTTTAATACGCACGAATGCAGCATGAACAAAAATAAAATACACACACACACAATAACACACACGAAATGATACAAAAAGACATAATAGTGACTATATACTAGCTCGGATACTAGCTGTCGCCCTATGTCTGTGTCTGCTTGTCACGAGTCGGTGTTCTATCGAAACGGCTGAACGAACAGATCCGGTTTTTGGCGTGGGAGCTTCCTTCCACCTATACTATACTGTGTTATAATGAAGTTCGGATATCCACTAAAATAAAAAACACTTATCTCTGGAACTTTGTCCCAAACCCCGGACTTAAAATATTTTGCTTAGGCATATCGATCGTCGAAACGTGTAATCGACTTAGCTCGACAAGGTGCATGCTCACAGCGTGATAAACTGGACCATCGTCGGTCAGCTAAGTTGACAATACATCCGAACTCCGACAGTCGACCGCTAGTTTATCACAGTAATCATCAAGCTCTGTCTACAGCCGGATTCCGTCGCGCGGGTCTATTAGCGACAGGTGATACTTGTTACATCTTATATTGTAGGTACCTACACACTACGAATCGACCATAATATATAGCAGTAGCTATCGGTTTGCATATGCAGATGCCTTTATCTAAATAAATATCGACTCAACAAATTTAGGGGGCGTTTCGATGGCAGATTACCGCCCAAACGCTGGATTTAGTTGATCCAATGGTTGATTAAGCTGTGCAGAAGTAGGCTGCTATTTTGCTGTTGATTTGACGTGTGATCCAACGTCAAATGAATTAGACATTCAGTGGCCACATTAGAAGTCCAGATATATAGAACAATCGGTCTGGCGTGTGTGTAACCAGGCAATAATTTTTAAAGTAGGCGCTAACTAATCCTTGACTTTGTATTTTAGCTCAAGTTTGAAAGTCGATGTTAAAGGTCAAAATTCGCGGTTACACAAGGAATGTTGTTTAAGTGAAGGCTGTCAAGTGCATTCGATTGTTGATTTACCGGGTAAAAGGCGTGGAACGGCGATCGAACGTATGCATGAGAAGAGTATTGGAGCTGTCTATAACAAAGCATTTAAGTCGTGTTTCAGCAAAAGGTTGCGTTACAAAGATGTGCAAATGCAAGAATTTATACTGTGATATTATCAGACAATATTGCTGCGTGCATATAATACAGTTCGTTATAATCAACTGTCTTCATATGCGACAACGGGGCCTACTGAACTTGAACTAACCGATGGGGCCTAAATCTCGACTATTTGTGGACAAAATGTTGGAATTTCTGGCAGACTAACACAAAACAGAATGCCGTTGAATCGTTGGATAACAGAGTAAAATCGCTACTGCGGAACGTTCCTCGGTTACGTTTGAAAAAGCTCAGTATTATCACACAGAATGCACGAAGCTCAGCCGGAAGAAACCAGTATCAAGCTGTTTGGTGCAGGTGCGCGTTCACGTATAATGCGGGTTGATGGGTCGCGTTCTACTGCGTATAAGATCGATGGCTAGGAAGTCGATGTTGCTATAACGACAAGGAGGCCCATATCCAGTCATGTCAATACGGCGCAAGTCATTCGTGACGGCCACCAATGCATCTCTGAATGCACTGCTGGCGGATCAATGTCGTGAAAGCTGCTGCTATATTTTACAGCATAGGCCTACTGCCTGAGAAAATGCCTTTCTCAGTTTCTTCTTCGCAGCAACATTAATGATTATAGGCCTACTACAGGTACTATACTGGTCGTGACTGTTCAACTGAAAACTATGGCGTCTTTCAAAATAAACTAGCCTATATGGGCAGGGGAATGACTGAAAAGTTTGACTTTTTCTGGAATCTCAGATCAAATTGTGCCAAGGGGGCTGAGCGGATCGATTCGAAACAGGCTTCTATAAGCAAAGCTATGTTTATTAACCTTGTCGTTATTTAAAGTGCAAAACCTGAACATTACCGTAAGCATCATAATAGGACTGCAGTATTTGCACCGTTGATTTTCAACACATTTGCGCCATTGTAGTCTCAAGCCGCATCGCATAGATGCGGTCCATTGCTGCACACGTCGAACGTTCCGTGGTCATATGTGTGTGGGGCACTCCAGTCAGCCGTGAGCAAAAACGGATGAACCGATCTGTCCGATCACGACGCCGTTTGGGGGCAAACTCGCAACCACGTATTAGCCGGGGGACGGGTGCACATTGGCGCCCCGTGGCGAATGCGATTTAAGATTAGTGCGCGGCAGCGATGCGGCCTTACATCAAATTACTTTGAGCACTTGTTATTATGAATCTATATGTATTGTTTAAATGCACTGGTTACAGTGGCATCATCGTGAAAAAGCTGCATGGGCACTAAACGCGCTAAGGTCTCTAAGTGCCTTTCAGTGTCATTATGCCAGTATGCCAGCCGCGCCCTGTGGGCAAAACAGTAGTAGACTGCTTCCTAAATACGTAGCTTACAAACAGGAGAACATTTTGTTTAATTGTTTTACCAAGTATTTAGTTTGTTTACTTTTTATCACAATTCACACATTTACTTTTTTCTGTTTGTGACGGCAAAGCTGGTCAATTGAGACAAGTGACTTGTAGGACCAAGCTTATGTTGCACTGGGCACATTCCTTTAGTGACAATGGCGCAATAAGTCACAACTTTAACAGCAGTACTTTTTCCAGCGAGTCAGCATGCTTATACAGCGATACAGTTCCATTCTCTTCAATGAGACCTTCACGGCTGAAGAAAAAATCGACACCTAGCCTTTACAGCCTGGTTTTAGTTTTTTTTTAATTTTCAACCCCGGGGATCTATACAACTTGGGGTAAAAAATAATTATTATTACAACTATGTGCAGATGGTTTGAAAAGTAACGAGTAGGATGGATTCGTAATGTAATTTTGCTTACCTGTAGTCAGCGCAGAAGAAGTCGAGACTAGTATGCGTGTTTTCTCACGCGGCGCTCTCAGTTGTCGATCGCAGTGTCGTGACAGTCGGTCGCTGATGACGATTGCTACGCGAGGCGTGACGCCTTACGCACGACGCACAGCACCGGGCGCTTTTATCTCGCCTAGCGATGCGCTGACTGACGTCATGTTAGCGAGTGCCCGCGCGCCCGCCGCGAGCATCCAACCCTGACGCGATCACCAACGATCCACACACGCCGGAAACACACACACCACGCCGGCCGGCCGCACCGGCGCAGCCCACGCTGTTGTATTCACCGTCGAACTACGACGTCCATAGTTGGCCCGCTACGCACGCCAGCGATGCCATTTCTGAACCGACAAAACACGCACCATTGTTGCGCGCTTCAAAAACCAGTCTTCGCAGACGTGTACCTGAAATAATGTTAGTGCTTCTAAAATATTATAGATAGCATGAAATCTTGTGTCGACTGTCGGTTGACGATATGCAACCTGCGATATTTTCTTCAGTTCCCGTCACATTTCAGTGACTGTGCTAAGTCCATTACATCGGTGTTGTGCATAGGCCTACTTTGACATATAACCTTATTTTTGTGTTTATCATATAGACCTACTATAGCATAGTTACCTCCTCACAGGTCGGTTTCCTTAGAGGTGAACGATCTTCAGTTAAAACCCACACAGATGCACTGTTGAGTTTAAGGGTCCATACACACTACTCGTGTTCACGGGCTGTGTTCACGGCGAATGCCTTTTATGTCGCATTTATGCTAGAAGCTGTAGTCAGACTGGTACGCTTGGCATGCTTCAG
>Ga0126329_10000219_pt1 | contig 11677 bp, 17 predicted proteins | sample InaspJWI85metaG_FD_104915 | JGI IMG/M metagenome (GOLD analysis project Ga0126329, IMG submission 104915) | Marine gutless worms symbiont microbial communities from Oahu, Hawaii - Inanidrilus sp. 2 OAHU.JWI-85 metaG | ecosystem: Host-associated > Annelida > Digestive system > Unclassified...
AGAGCGTGGTAAATACATAGCGGCAGAAATAATTTAACCGATTGTACTAGTGACCAGGCGACCGCTAACAAATCGCTGGAGAAACCGACGCGCAAAAACCGCGCGCATCTCAGCTCAACCGTTGTGTGTATAGAATATAGAATGAAAAGTAATCATAGAGTGAAAATTAACAATAATTGTACCATCAAATACAAGCCGGATCATGTATACGCCATTCAGAGAATTTTAAACAAAATTCCTGGTAAATATTTGGAAGGTCTTGAAGAAATTAATTTCTATGACGACGTAAAAAATCCAATAGTTAGATATGTGAAAGGAAAACCATTTTCAAAACGATCAAGAATTAACGTATTCATGGGGGGATTAGCTTCTTCACAAAAGTATTCTTTGATTCATTTCAATTTTGTAATCAATCCTACAATTGTGGAACACATCATCAAATATTTACAGCCTAAATCACATGATAAAGATATCCTTTCATATAGAAGCGGGAGATATGATCCGAAATGGCTCTATTTGGGGATTTGGAGCCCATTACTGCTACCAATGAGTTTAGGCCGTTTGTTGTATAATAAGGTAACAAGTTTTCGTTTGTTTATAGATTCTAAGAGAAAACATTTACTGAATAAAAATACCAAAAACAACACACAACAAAACGCTGCAGTGGACGCCAAACAGCAGCGCCACTAAGCTTAGACGTTAACTGCCAAGAGGGAACATGAGCTTAGTTGAAAAACTAAAAGAACATTCTGAAGGACTTGGGAATGGAGTCGATAAAAAGCTTGTATCAGATTTAGAGGCAAGATTAGACATTACAATTCCAGAAGACTTCAAGGAGTATCTATACGAACTGAACTATGCAGAAATATTTGGAGATCCAATTTACGGAATTAATCCTGATGATGAAATGATAGATATTTACAGCCAAAACAAATCTAAAGACCATTTTCGTCATGGTTTTCTTGAGATTTTCGCAAATGATATCGACGGCGTCATCTACATTCGCCCAGATACCGGTGCAGTTTACAATGCCAGTTTTGCTAAGCCATTAGCGAACTCATTTTCTGAGTTTGTTGAAATTTTATTAGGTCAAGGCAGTTAACAATTCGCTGGAGCAGACAGGGACAACTTGCGCGGTTTCGCGTTAAGGCCTGAATCAACCCGATATATTTATCGGTTGCTGCTCAGCTCAGACGTTATGTGGTAAAATTTAACAAATGATGCCGACTCAAAATAGGGTCTTACCTTACCTGCTAAAAGTATTAATTCATTTCATGATATTCATTCTAATTTTGATGTACCCAATGCTATGGATTAAAAAATTCATTACGAATTCAATTTTACTGAAAATATTTTCTTTTATCGCAATTGTAGCATCTTTATTGTTTTCTCACCGGATAGCCAAGAATGCTTGTTTTATGGAGATGGGCTATACATCTTCTATAAAACAAGCATTCTTCATAAATAAGCAGAAAGGTAATAACAATCGCTCCACATAACAAATCATTTAAGAGGGGATTGGGCACAAAAGGCCGCGCCCAACCCCTTAATTCAAACGTTATGGAAAAAATACTTAAATTTTCTATGAAGGGTGATCAAATTTGAGCAGCACCAAATTACGATTTCTATTTTTCCTTGTTTTGAATTTTATTTGTATTTCTTACGGTAATATATGGGCCAAGGAGTACTTAGTAGGAGTTTCCGCCTCATTACCTGAATACCCAATAATAGTCGATTTAGAAGAGGAATCAGTATATTATTCTAAAATTCCGATACTGGATTCAATAAGAAGCCAAGTATTTTTTGACGAAAAAACACGTTGTTTTGTCTTTTCGGTAGAGAGCCAAGGCAGGGTATATGTATATAGTGAAAGTTATAATTCCGACAAACTAAGCCAGCCTGTTTGGGCAACAAAAAAATTTGAGGATTTCCAAAATGTAAATACTCTGTGGCACCCGAAAAGTCAGAGACTATTTTTAATCGGCTATCAATGGTTTAAATTTCAGAGATTTTATAAACTAGTATTTTTTGATTTTAGCGAAGGAGCACAATATCAGACTATTGAATTTCATAAAGCACTTAATAGCGTTAAAGGGTCCTGGATTTTAGGAAATAGCCTATATATTTTAACAAAAGATAACTCATCCAATAAAAATGAAACAAAGTATAATATACTGATTGTTGATGTACTAAGCCTTAAGGTGAGCAAGAGCACCTGGGGGGCTGAGGCGTCACACTATTTCGGCATTCTTGATAAAAAAGCTTTAGCATTTATGAAAAATATGGAGCTTTATGAGTTTACTTCTTCAGGTTCTAAAAAAATCGGGATTGTAAAAGACAACATAGGCCATATTTATTACGGAGACCGAACAAAAGGCAATGGATACTCCTTTACTTCAAAGATCATTAGGTATGGAGAACAAATAGCTGAGAGCGATACTATTTCTAAATATTCATGGGTCAAAGGCGAGGAAATCGAGACCTTGTTTGAAGGGAAAAAAGTAGGATGGTATTTTACCCCCCTATTTTTAGAATCCGACTTAGATCTAAATTTTCAAAAGCATATCAGTACTGAAGGCTTAGACGTACCGGATTGACTTCATAAATTAACAAAAGACCTTTCCATAACATGGCGCTGGTACGGATTAGCCTTTGCTGCGCTGCGGCTAACCGCACAGCTTAACCGTTATCCGAATAAATGTATTAGGATTCATTGAAACTTAATATCAATGCGAAAGAAAGCTTCAATCTATATCGTTTTAGGAACCTTGATACTTCTCATAGCATTTTACACTGTGCTCAATGCTAGAGGGAATTTTGCAGTGTGGGGATGGGTATTCGCACCAGTGGGCTTTTATTTGATTAGCAAGGGCCGAAAAGATCGCGAAGCGTGAGCAAATGACTAATTTCCAAACTATCATCAGACTTGGGGATATGATTCATGTCGACCATTATACAACTCGTTAACCTCGCGGTGCTATGTCTAGTCATTTCAGGGTTCATCTTCTCAATTTATGCTCTCTGGAAAATAATGAGATCAACGCTGTCAATCGAAAGAGCTATTAAATCCATCGATCAAAAAATAAAATAGCTCTCGGATAACAAATCGCTGGAGAACGACGCGAAAGAACACGCGCCTCAGCTCAAACGTTAGCCAAAACAAATTAGATCTATTATTTTGTAATATCGAAAAATTTTTCAACATGAATAATTTATAATAATTCGTATGATTACAAAAAAATTTGCATTCATATTTGCAGGCTTAATATTGGTTGGTTACGGGATCAAAATAATATTAGTTCCAAAGTTTTTTAACTCTAAATATGGAATGTATCACGACTTTTCTGCAATAAAGTGGCCTTTAGGAAGCGGTCTCATTATAGCAGGGGTAGTAGCTTTTGTTCTCGCATACATGAAAGCAGAAGTAAGTGGTCTTTGGATGTGTAAATCATGTATTAAGCCCTTTAGTCGCAATAATGCACCTGATCTTATTTGTCCTATTTGCAATGATAAGCTTGAAGAATTAGAGGGCTTCTATGAAAGACACCCTGAATTAAAAGACAAAAAAACAGGCTCCGCATAGATAAAGATAGCAAGAAGATTGAGAATGGCTAACAAATCATTGAAGAGGGATTGGGCACAAAAACCGCGCCCAACCCCTTAACTCAACCGTTAGAGAAATTATAATTAAATCATATGTCACCGAAAGATTTTTTCAGTAATGCAAAAAATGGGATGAAATATGGTTTGATTGCAGGTGTAATTATTTTACTTATAATGCCAGACGATTGGTCAAACTTAGCTTTTTCACCTTGGTATGTTTCATGGTTCATATATCCTGCGTTCATTTTATACTCAATAACTTGTTTGATTTTCAAAATAGACTTTGTAAGTGATGCAGCAAATATTTCACTTCTTAACATTTTGTGGTTTTTATCGGTTGTGGTAGTTTTTATCGTCTATGGTTTATTAATTGAAAAGCTATATGGTCTGTACCTAAGAAACAAGTAGAACGCTTTCTCTAACAAATCGCTGGAGAACGACGCGAAAACCCTCGCGTCTCAGCTTAAACGTTATGTGACAGAAATTAATCCAAATATATTACTACTGCAGACTCATATTTATACGTTGAAAAGAGATGAAAAAATAAGAAAGCTTGGAGCAATCTATTTCTTATTATTAGCCGTTCTCTATATTGTTTATGCATCTATTGAGTTCGGCGGTTGGGGTTTCAACAATTCAGATACATATGTGAAAATTTGTGAGGCAGTGTTAATCAGCATAATTTTAAAGAAAGCATGGTACGGTATAATTAGGTTGGTGTTGATCCTTCAGATCATATTATTGTTATACATCTTCATAGGTGGATATGGTGGTAAAGTTATTAGTGTCTTGTCCTTAGTTGTTTTGTTTCTCGTAGATTTTTCACATAATTATTTCACAAAGAGTCGGTCACATAACAAATCGCTGGAGTAAGACGCGCTACAAACCGCGCGCGTCTCAGCTCAACCGTTAGCCTTACATAATTTAAGTATGGAGAATCATAAATGAGAAATACCCTCATAGTATTATTTTTAATAGCTATGCTCATTTCTACGACTCAAACATTTCGGCACTTTTATGTGAAATTTATTCAGCCAACTGACTCGGTTCTGGATCAATTTAAAACGGAAACTGAATCAGATATAGACAGAGCAAAAAGCATAGATGATCTTGTAACGCTATATCGTAAAGCAAAAGATGAAGTCCAAAAATATGAATCGGACTCGAGCAACCCAAAGATTGAGCACAGGCGCCGAAAGAACATTGAACCGTATAAATCCGAAATACAAATTAAAGAGGAAATACGATCAAGAGAATACGATCAAAATCAATTATTCAAATTATGGTTTTATTGGATTTGCGGATTACTTAGTTCAATCATTGGCATCATTGCCTTCAAAAAAGTCAATAAATGGTTGGGACTTTCAGGAATAATTGTAGGGTTTTCGGAAATGTTATGCTGGACAAGTCCGCTATTTCACAATCGTCTACTTAGCCAACAATATGAGTATTTGTTGAATTATAAATTATTGTTCTCATCAGTAACTTTAGTTTTCTTGGCAGCACTTTGGCTAATTATTGAAAAGAAGGACTTTTTGAAGGAAGAAGGCTAACAAATCGCTGGAGAAACCGACGCGCAAAAACTTGCGCGCGTCTCAGCTCGACCGTTATGTGCAAAAATTAACTTAAGAGGTATTTCTTGAAAATCTATAAAGTATCAGCATTGACACTGATGTTTTATAATTTATTACATGTTCTCTTTATCCTGGTTGTTTTAATCATGCTTCCAGTGATTCTGATAAGCGATGAAGGGCTTGACGGAAAAATTTTTTTTATAATTTGGTCAATTGTAGTTATTTGCATGCTTTTTTCGTATTTGAAAATGCCAAAAAAAATAGAGTATGATCAAATTTCACAGAAGATAGCCTTCCAATCCTTTTTCAATAAAAAAGAGATTGAGGCCTCATCGGTTTTGAAGGTCAAAACTACATTTTTGAACAATGCTTTCATTACATTTTATCATAAATCGGGAAAATTCATTTTAGTTAATAGCATCGACGGACTTCATGAGCTAATTAATGAAATTAAAATTGCAAATCCTAATCTGGAAACCAGAGGGTGTTAGAAGGCCACACATAACAAATCACTTCAGTGGACGCTAAAAAGCTGCGCCACTGAGTTCAACCGTTATGCATATGAATTCATAATAACTTTGTTAAGGTAGAAGTTATGGGGCAGATTGTTCTTGGCTCAATTTTAATACTGGGATTATTAATTGTTTGTTCCATCGCATTGTTCCGCCATTTCAACATTAAAAATCTTGCCTGGCCTCTTGCTATTTCTCATTTGATCTTCGGAACTGGGTACCATTTCGTAATGTGGGAAACATATATGATGGCTCAAGGAAAACTCGCGCTAATTGTTCCCTTGGGTATTACCATACCAATCTCTTTACTCAGCTATATGTTTACGCCATTTGGTTCTATAGCTTTTCTCACCGCATTAACATTATTAGGCTCCATACAGTTTTTTTTTATTGGTAACGTTTTTAGTTCGCCAAAGCAAAACCATTCTAACAATGCTGGTCGCGTAGCCATTAGCCGGGCATCAAAAATTACTCATACAATGATAGGATACTTTAAAAGCACATTTCTAATTATCATGGACTACAAGAATTGGAAGCAAAACCGAATTTTGCATTCGATTAAAAACCTTTTTAAACAATAAGGCTGCATAACAAATAGCTGCAGCAGACCAGGTGGGTTAGGCGGTTTTTACGTATTTATTTGACTCACAATAGGTTTACCAGTTGGAACCTTTCTAGTGTCTCTCCCACCTGGCGGCTGATCTCAAACGTTAGGTTTAATTACTCTATAAGATGAAGACCGCTATTGTTCTAGTCTTGATACTGTTTTCCCCAAGTAGCCTTCTTGCCGGTGAGAATATCATAGATTTTCGATTGGTTTATGAAAATAAGCTACCGGATACATTCATAGTTGAAGATGAAAAATTAGGAAAAATTATTTTAGGAAAAGAATCAATCATTTCTGATTCAGATATTTTAGAAGCAAAGGTCACAATTGATCGAGAACCTCCGCCTAAGTGGGTTTCATCAGCCGTTGATAAATCAGTTGGGAGCTTTAAAATTAACGAACCTCAAATTTATATAGACCTTTTCTTCAATAGACGGGGAAAAGAAATATTTACTCGAGTAACATCAGAAAACATCGGGAAACGGATAGCTGTCCTAATCTATGATGAAATCGTAATGGCTCCAAGAATAATGGATAAAATAGACTCTGGGGTGGCAAGAATTTCCAGTGGTTTCACTGAAAAAGAAGCAAATACAATCGTAAATAGTATTAATAGACGCTAAACCTAACAAATCGCTAGAGAGTCGACGCAAGAAGCGCGCGCGTCTCAGCTCAACCGTTATGCGTCAATCCATCATCAATTCTCGGCAACCACTAGAATTTGTATCGTGTAAATTATGAGAATACCTGAAGGCTGTCACACAATCACGCCGTATTTTACAGTTTCTGATGCGGATCAATTACTTGAGTTCCTAGTGGAGGCATTCGGCGGAACTATTGTCGTAACAAATCGACACCCAAATGGAAGCATGAAGCATGCCCGCGTCCGTATCGGAGACTCAGTAATTATGATAAACGAAAGCAATGAACAATATCCGGTCAACGTGTCGCAAATGTATCTTTATGTTGACGATGTCGAAGTAGTATTTTCGAAAGCACTTTCCGCAGGCGCAATTTCTGTCATGGAGCCCGATGTACGACCACATGGAGATCACGTGGCAGGGGTCAAAGATCCGTGTGGAAACATATGGTGGATAGCAAGATATGCTGGCAAGTAAATTAATCTCTGTAAGCGACGAAGTAGTTTCATTATCATGACGCATAACAATCGCATTCACACGGACAATTTGCTCCGCTACGCTTCGCAAATCCCCGGTGATGCGTGGCGTTAGCTACAAAAAATTAAATGAGTAGATCCAAAGTAACACATCGCTATAGGTCTAAAACATGGCGGGCTTTCATTCCCCTATTAATCATTTTCTTTTTAATTACAAACTATTTTGATGTCGACTTAGTATATATTTATTATTACTTAGTTTTAGTTGTCACAATTTCTTTCGCGATAAATTTTGCTAAATTTGCTGAAATATCTGTACACGGGGTTAGAATATTCACTCTGTTTCCTTATCTGTGGGGAGGTATTGAAATACCTTGGAACAATATAACCAAAATTAAGCCATCTATCATTGTTCGAATGATATCTATTGGAGGAATAGACGGCCACGGAGGAAGATTAGAGCCATCTGAAAGAAGCACTATATCGATATGTTTGAAAGAGCCAATGGCAAAACTTGAAAAATATACATTTCAAAAGAATCAGAAGCGATTCTTTTTCCCAAAGATTGAAATAAGAGAAAATGGTCTTGAAGTCGTAATGATTAGAAGCCCCCAGAAAGGGTACAAGAATTTTGTAAAAGATTGTTCGAAATATGTTGTTGTGGAGAGTCTCGAGGACGTATCCGACTATGTAGAAGATGAAAAGATCATAAATGACGTTGTTCTCGTAATTGGCTTAAGTGCAATCTTTTTTGTATTGATGTTTTTTTATAAGGCCGCAGGTAGCTAACAAATCGCTGGAGAATCCGACGCGCAAAAACCGCGCGCGTCTCAGCTCAAACGTTATGTTTGGACTATCTATGGATAATGACAAGCCCCAAAAATGTCCAAATTGTGGAAAAGAATTAAAATGGATACCCAAAGGTAAACACCTTTGTAGGTGCGGCACCACTATTGACACTGATGGATTGGATCTCGAAAGGATAGATTATTCCGATCGGCGTGGCTCGATGTTGGAACGAGTGCCGAGTATGAATAGAATATTTTTAATCTCGGCAATTCTAATTGTGATAGCACTATTTTTAACGAGAATTCTTTATCAAAAAAATTGGTTGCAATATGAGGCAGAGTTAGTTTTCAACATTTTTGGGATCGCCCCTGATAAATATAAAGAATTTTCAATGATTTTCTACCCAACAGTAGTTCTATTAGTCTTTATTCTTTACAAGCTTGTCACTTATATAAGAGCCAACAAACATAACAAATCGCTGGAGTAAGACGCGCAACAAACCGCGCGCGTCTCAGCTCAACCGTTATAGCAACTAATATAATGTTTATTGATTTGAAAACACTTTATGCAATTTTAGGTGTGGTCTGCTTTTTGATCTTTTTCATTCGCAGATTCATCTGGCAACTTGAATACGTCCATAAAAAAATTACGCCTAATGAAGATGATAAGGCTATTAAGAGGGATAACCCTTTAAAAACTCAAAGCTATAGGTCATACGAGAAATCAATAGATTTGAAATGGGACCTATTTCTAATACTGTCATTATTGTTCTTCTTTTTGTACAAGCATTAGCTATTGCATGATATATTGAAGAGCTATAACAAATCATTGAAGAGGGATTGGGCACAAAAGGCCGCGCCCAACCCCTTAACTCAACCGTTCGATTCAATGAATATTACTTTTTGAACAGATCTGAATGTGATCCGGTTCTCTCTAAATATAGATCGTCATCCGAAATTTTGTAGATCAGTATCCAGTCCGGTTCAATGTGGCAATCGCGATGGCCGGTCCAGTTGCCGGATAATTGGTGATCTTTATATCTGGGATCAAGAACTTGCGCATCAACTAGTTTTTCGATAACTGCCTTCAATTTTGAAAGATTTTTGTTCTGTTTCTTGATCCTTTTATAATCTTTCTTGAATTGAGTCGTGTAATGTATGTTCAACTGTCAAGTTCCCGAAATAATTCATCAACAGAGTCAACTCTATGAAGATCCTGACCATCGTCCGTACTTTTCAAAGTTTTAGCGGTGACTTGATTGGGAATTTTCAATTCGAAAGGGATGCCTTTGTGCAAGGTTATCTGGGAAAGGTACATTGAGATAGCCTCGGACATTGATATATTTAATTTTTTTAATATTATTTGAGCGTTATGTTTGATAGTTGGGTCCACACGTGTTTGAATTGTTGCCGTTTTTGCCATGATTTTCTCCTAATCATATGTATTGACAATGTAACTACATTGAACATACATCATTATTGGGAAATATCAAGCAGTTTTTGATATGTCTAATCGAACAAATCATTTAAGAAGGATTGGGCATAAAACACGCCCAACCTCTTAATTCAACCGTTCTACGTCAAAATTTATGAATAAAATTATCTTCATTCCAATATTTTGGGGTATCTTGGACCTGCTATCTATAGGTTGGTATGCCGGAATGAATATTTATAAGGGTCAGATACCGATCGTCCATGATATTATGAACGGAATCAAAAATATCGAAGCATTTGGGTTTCCAAATTTTACTTTCATAATCTATATAGTGGCACTACTCTATATCTCTCCAGTATTTTCAGGCATACTTTTGATACTGAAAAAGAAGTCTGGATTAATGCTCAGTTATATTCAAACACCGTTTAGATTAATATTGATTATTCCTCCTTCGATCTTTTTCATTTTATGGCCAATAGACAGTTCGATCGAAAAGCCAATGGTATTGGGATTAGGATTTGCCTTAATTTTTCTTTCAGAAACAATAAAGGTGTCAACACTAATGCTCTGGAATAAAAGAAAGATCCACGTAGAACAAATCATTTAAGAGGGATTGGGCATAAACCGCGCCCAACCCCTTAACTCAAACGTTAGCTGAAAATAAAAATATTGAATACGACTAATGAGATGACTTGATGGAAATTTTCATTTCCATAATAGCTATTTTTATATTGTTGGTATTTGTCGCATTAACATATGACAAAACTGTTCCATTAGTTCAAAATTTTTTAAAAAGCTGCCTTGAACTCCTTAAGATCCCGGCAAAAAAGTTAAAAGATGCATTTTTCTACTGTTTCCGAAAATACAAAGCACTGCGAGTTACACTGTTTCTATTTTTAGTAGCGGGACTTTTATATAAACTCTATAGAACCATTAAGGTCGAGTTAGAGCCAGAACGACTCCAAGTTACCGGATGGCTATTTATACTCACTATAAAATACGCAATTATTATTTTTCCTGTCATATTTATTCTAGCAATAGTTGTTTGGGTAATACACATAAGACGCACTGAAAGTAAGGACACCACAGCTAACAAGTCGCTGGAGTAACGACGCGTAAAAACCGCGCGCGTCTCAGCTCAACCGTTATGCTCAACTAATAAATTGGGAAACCAATCTAAGGTATAATGAAAAGATTCATTTCTTGAAAACGGTAATGGGATGAAGAAGCAAAGAAATAAGGTTCTTCCGAAAAGTGTTTTCATATTCTTATGCGGAGGTTTCTTTATATATCTTGGATATATAATGGCTTCTCTAATTGCACCTGATGGGGTCGTTGACGAATTTATCTTAAATCTTCCAGTTTGGATAAAGATATTATTCTTCATGATAATTGGGGGATATTTGGTATTTGAACTATTGAATAGTTTGTATGGTGCCTCAATAAATAAAGAAAAGTAAAAAGCATAACAAATCATTGAAGAGGGATTGGGCAGAAAAGACCGTGCCCAACCCCTTAACTCAACCGTTAAGTTAGAAATTATGGATTTTCTATGTAAACTTGATATCTGGGAAGCAACTGCGGTAATAGCGGTTATATCGGCTATTATATGGAATTTAGTCACCCCTAAATATGGACTGGCATATTTAGGAGCATGGATTTCAACAGTGGCCGGCATTCAAATTAGCAATTCTTTTTGTGTTGGTTATATCGACCCATTTTGGCCAATAGCAATAGTAGTTTCTTTTGTGCCCACGTTATTAATAGTTACAATTGCTAATTTACCATTCATTATGTTTAGATACAGAAATGAACAACTGAAAAATCAAAAAAGAAAAGAAAACTAACACGGTAAAAGTGAAGATTTAACTTAACATGTCACTGGAAACGACGCAAAAAGCGCGCGTATCAGTTCGAACGTTCTGTGCAAACTATGGCTAATCAAAAGTATCATTTAATTAGAGGTAGTAAGAACCTGGGGATAATTACTCATGAAAGTGATGAATTTCCATGGCATTTTGGAAAATTTGAGCCAAGCGAA
>Ga0126329_10000220_pt1 | contig 11653 bp, 2 predicted proteins | sample InaspJWI85metaG_FD_104915 | JGI IMG/M metagenome (GOLD analysis project Ga0126329, IMG submission 104915) | Marine gutless worms symbiont microbial communities from Oahu, Hawaii - Inanidrilus sp. 2 OAHU.JWI-85 metaG | ecosystem: Host-associated > Annelida > Digestive system > Unclassified...
ACTGGGAAAAGGGGTAAGTCGGCAACAGGACTAGCGCGAAAACTTGTCCATCAGTTGCTTTAAGACAGACAGGACTTCTTCAGGTGACTCATGGTTATGATGCTGCTGATGACGGTATCTCTCCCGTGACTGACGATGGTACGGTCGTTCATCCCTGACGTACGGACGTCTGGTGTCATGTCCTGGATTAACATCTCCTCTACGTCGATCCGGGCCCTTTGCAGCAGACGATGAAGGAACAGCAACTCTTGGAGAAGACTTCTTCGTGTTGTACCGCTTCCTGAGCTGCTCCAACGGGATTTCTCGCCCTTTATCCTCCTTTTCCTGACTGATAGCCCTTGCTGACGCGCTTAGATCCTCCATTTGCATATTAACTTCGCACAATTCCGGAAATTCAGCCTGTACAGAAGGTGAAACTGGGGTGTTGAACGACTTTGCTGCAAACATCTCCTGACGAAAGATTCCTATTTGTGTCTGTACGATCTTCACAAACATGTTTCTGGTACTTTCATTTAGTGACGGAATCTTCTGTCCAATCATGCCACTCAACGTCTCAGACGGTGCACCCAGACATGCCATATAGGATCTGGTGCATTCTTCCACCTCTTTAAGGAATTCAGCTTTACTGTCCGTGTTGCTCCTTGATATCGATGAGTGGGTCACACTTGTATCCTCGCTGCGACTATGATAGGTGTGACAGTGACGTGCCCAATTCTTTCGCGATACCGTGACGTTGCAGAATGTACATGTTCTGGAATCGCCCTGTGCGACAGACACTGGAACGACTGTACTTGGTGGTGGATGTTTGGAACTTGAACTGCGACGTTCGCCTGATGCCAGTTGCTCGTTAAACTCGTCCAGTCTTGGTTGTAGTGTATCGTCTGGTTGTTTCTCCATTTCTAGCCTCTGCGTGTTGATACCTTTGTAAACAAACATGTCAATGTAGTACGTGTATTACGAAGTTATACCATTGTGATATAACAAGCAAGTATATGACAACTCTACCAATTATAGCACATGTGAGGGGGAGTGAGCGTTGACTATCCGTTTCAGATTAACGGTGTACGACCCCTCATGATCCCTCCGTGACAATTCACGTCCTCTAGCCCTTAGTTTCATAGTCTACGCGACGATGAAAGCCAACGGCCGAACTGTCGGTCTTGCTTTTCGTCCTTCGTATCTTCCTCCTTTCGACGTCGGTCCTGTGACTTAGCGGCAGCCAGGCAGTCAGTTCCGCATAGACGTCACTATATTCTCCGTATCAACGACGTATAGTCATTTTGCAACACATCAAAACGAGACGCCTCACTCCTACCATGCTGTATTCGTGACATAACTAAGCTTGACAGCCTGTAGTCTAACAGCAAATTAAGTTTCGTCTCCAAACAATTCCTTCATTCCGCAATGAAGTGCTACGCAACACATTATGCTTCATAATCGGCGTCTTAACACATCATTCGCGACTTCTATACTTCACTGGCTCAGAGGCTTCTGTCCTTGACGTATCTTGACGTTAACTGAGGACTCGGCCAACGGCCAAATAAACAGAATAAACGTTGATACTTCCCGACAATATATAACTTTCATCACAAACTTCTACTTTCGTAATTCAGTCGACGATAACTTCATGGGTCCTCTGTAAATATTTTTTTGGAATTCTGAAAACCATCTGCGACCAGCGATCCATCTGCTGTATGACCGAGGCTGGTGGAGCTGTTCATCTTTCCGACTGTGCTCGCGTCTGATGACTACGGAAAGGGAGGTGGGCGTCAACATGTCCCCTCCGACGGACTATCCTGTCTCCGCCGTCCGTACCTGAAAAGTTCATCACATACTGTAATCCTGGAAGTGTGTAGGTAACCGCTTCCTTCGTTCAGGTCTCGTAATCCTCGTCGTTTCTTCATCTTCATCTTCGTACAGTTCTAAGTCTCTGTCGGAATGACGTCTTTGTCTTCCGACTCGCTTCGGAATAGTAGATCGTCGGTCCTGTTGCTCTCCAACGTTCTCGGTTCGTTGGTCATCTATTTCTGTAGCCGCGTCCTCTCGTACTTCCGCTGTAGAGAGCCAGGATGCTGGTGTTTCGCTGTAGCATAGTTTCAGTTTGTCGCCATGGACAACTTGCGGTCGAGAACGTTTGGTTTTCTGTATAACGTAATCAGAAGGCGATATCACTTCAACAATGAGAAATGGCCCGTCGTAGTTTTTGCTCCATTTTGGTGAACGTTTGACGTACCTCCGTGGGTAATAATACCAAACCCACTGACCAGCAGAGAACTTCGAGCTTTTAACTTTGATATCGTACTCGTTCTTTCTTCGTTCAGCTGCAGCCTCCAAATGTTCACGTGCCAGGGCGTACGATTCTCTGAGACGATTCTGAAAATGCAGTACATATTCATCATAACTGTCATAGTGTTGCTTGTCCTCGGTAACTTCACCAAGTACCAGGTCGATCGGTGCACGGTTCTCTCTGCCGAATACGAGTTGATTGGGTGAAAACCCTGTAGATGAATGCTTCGCAGCTCTATACGCCGCCATAACTGACTGTAGGCGATCGTCCCAATCCCTTTGATTGTTTTGAACCGCCTTGCCAAGCATGGCGTTCAAAGTCTTGTGAAAGCGCTCCACACACCCATTCGTTGACGGTTTGTATGGCGTAGTCCGAATTTTCTCGATTTCCATACGTCGGCACAGCTCTTGGAAGAGCTGAGACTCGAATTCGCTGCCCTGGTCCGTTAGTAGCCTCCTTGGTACTCCGAATCGAGAAATGAAGTTGTCGATCAGTATCTTTGCCACAACTTGTGCTGTATGGGTTCTCACTGGGTATGCCTCGCACCATTTCGAGAAGATGTCGGTTATCGTGACAATATACTCGTTTCCACGCGATGACCTTGGATGTGGTCCCGTTATGTCCATCGCAATAATCTCAAAAGGCTCCCCAGCACCGAACGGTTGTAATGGAGTTTGTCTTGGCGCCTTGCCTCTATGATATTGTGCACATGCAACACATTTCTTCAATTCGGAAGCAACTTGTGTCCTCCAATTTGGCCAATATGCGCGTAATCGAACTTGTTCTTCTGTCTTCGACCGTCCCATGTGTCCTCCAGTTATTCCGGTATGTACTGTTTTGATGAAACTTGATCGATAACTTCTAGGAAGTACAACCTGCAATCTGTCATTCGTGCCATCGAGTGACGTCCATTTTCGACACAACACTCCATTTCTTAGTTCAAGCCGTTCCCATTCATTCCACAACGACTTTGTGTCAGATGACCCCAGTTCTACGTCTCTCCATTCGGGCTTCGTTGAACATGTTGACATGAGACCCATAATAAATCCAATATCAGAGTCGTTCTGCTGGGCTTCAGCAATTTCCTCGTTTGACCAGCCGAGTTCATCGGCGGGCCCGTCTTTTTGTTTGACGACTTGTGTTTCAGACGTTTCTGGATCCTCCGGATTGTTCTGACCAGCCGATACCGAAAGTTCCTGAGTGTCTTCGTTATGAACAGCAGAGGAAAGATCCGTTGCCGATGTCATCTGTGTCTCCAGCGATCTTTTGTGATCAGCGGGTCCGTCTGTTCCGACTTCGTTCGTTTGATGTACGTCCTTTGATGTTCCATTATCACTAGTTACAACCATAGACGCATAAACTGTATTGTTTGGATGGCACGCTGTGCAACTTGGTTTGTTTAAGCATGGATGTCTCGACAAGGCATCTGCATTTCCATGACTTCGCCCTTGACGATGTTTGATAGCAAAGTCAAATTCACCGAGAAGCTCAAGCCATCGTGCGTTCTGTCCGATTGGTTGAGGCGTCTTCTTCAACCAACTTAGAGCCGCATGGTCGGTACGAATAACAAATTCTCTTCCAAGTAGATACTGTCTGAAGTATTTTGTGAAGTAAACGACTGCCAGCAACTCCTTTCTTGTGACGCAGTAATTTATCTCGTTGCGATTAAGTGCTCTTCCAGCATATGCTATCACCTTTTCTTGTCCGTCATGCATCTGTGACAGAACTGCACCTATGCTGTACTCTGATGCATCAGTATCCAGCACAAAAGTGTCTTTATCATTCGGTAATGTCAAGATTGGCGGTGACTGCAGAGCATTCTTCAACTCGTCGAAGGCTGACTGGCATTCTTCAGTCCACTTAAATCTTGTGTTCTTCTTGTTCAGGTTGTTCAGTGGTCCTGCTGTCTTTGCATAGCCATATACGAACCGCCGGTAATATCCAGTGAGACCAAGGAAACCTCTCAATTCTCGAAGGTTGTTCGGCGTTGGCCATTGTTCAATGAGCTTAATCTTTTCCGGGTCAGTCGAGATTCCAGATCCGTTAACTACGTGGCCCAAGAATGAAACTTCTGTTTGCATAAGAGAACATTTGCTTGGCTTGAGCTTCAGGTTTGCTTCCTGAAGACGTCTCAACACTTTCTCAAGTCGCTCGAGATGATGCTCCGGTGTTGACGAAAAGACGATAATATCATCCAGATATGCTAAGCAGATTTCCAGGTTAAGTCCACTTAAGGTCAGGTCCATGAGTCGCTGAAAAGTTGCCACGGCGTTGCACAAACCGAATGGCATGGTCCGGAATCGGAACATTCCTCTTCTCGTAATGAACGCTGTCTTGTCTGCATCCTCGGGTGCCATAGCCACTTGATGAAATCCGCTTCGAAGATCAAATGTTGAGAAGAACTTGCTTCCAGACATGGCGTCTAAACATGCGTCTGTCCTAGGCAGGGGATAGGCATCTTTCCGTGTTATATCATTCAGCTGACGAAAATCAATGCAGCATCTGAGTGTCCCATCCTTTTTCTTTGCGAGAACTATGTTGCTTGCCCACGGGCTGTTCGCTGGTTCGATTACTTTTTGTCTTAACATGTCCGAAAGATGCCGGTCAATTGATTCCATATGCAGTGGAGGATAACGTCTCAGCTGCTGACGAATCGGTTTATTTTCTCCCACGTCGATCTTGTGTGTTACTCGGTCCGTCCAACCAAGGTCCCATTCGTCTCGTGAAAATACAGTCGAGTATCGCTGCAACATTTCCGTTAGTTGTCCTTTGACGTCTTCAGAAACAGATTGGTCGACTTTTTCTATCAACGAAGAGATGATATCCTGTGACTCGTCGTCTGGCGTCCCTTCCTGCTGTGGTTGCTCAGAAACTGGTTGTAATGGCTCCAGCTTACTGACAACCGTGTTCTTGTGGAGTTTCATCGGCTCCTGTGTTGTATTCACTATTCTGACAGGAAGGTCATTTGCCCTGTTTGGTAGCAATGTTCTTGCTACAAAGATGCCGTTTTTAACTTCCTGAGGTTCAGTACCCCAAACGTTGGACTCCAGTTGTTGATTAGCCTGCAGTTCATTGAAAACTGCCTTTGTTTCAACATTCATCTGTGAACGGGGTGGTATAATGACGTCGTCTGTAAGTATTACTCGCCTACACCACTGGTTCTTGCTTGTCCTTGACTCCAGCTGATAAATTCGTCCTTCAACAGAAATCTCGTTTCTTCTGAAATTCCAAATGACGTCATTGTCTCTAAGCCAATCAATGCCGAGCATGATGTCTGCGACGTGTTCAGTCACTAATCCACTTATGTTCACAGGATTTCTTCCAATCCAAGCCTTCACTGTTGTCCATCCAAGTATCGGGATCTGAGTTCCGTTTGCTGCAATGCACTGCTGCGTTGTGTCATGAATTTTCCGTCTTCCGACTACTCGAGCAGGGATCAGCGTGACGTCACATCCAGTGTCCAATAAGCAGAGTTGTGTCCTTTGGCCGATCTTCACTCTAACATATACTCGAGCTTCTCCATTTTCATCAGTAGTTGTTCCACGCGCACTTGAAGTTGTGGATTGTTGATACGAATTGTTCTGATTACGATGTGCCTCATGCGGACAGTTTCGTCGAATGTGACCGACTTCATTGCAGTTGTAACATCTGACAGGTCTGTTTGGCGTCCTCCCAGCTGATGCTGCGTTCGTCTGATCACTGACTGGTTGATAAAAGTGCCGCTGTGGGAACGGTTGGCAACTTGTAGGTTCTTGTGCTGCACAAGGCGATATTCCAGGTACATTACCATGCCAAGATGGCATATTCGACATCATAGCCTGTGATGCTGGCGACTGTAGCATCGTAGCAACATGATTATTGGGTGGTGCCATAGTTGTTTCTAAACACATTTGATGCTGCTGATATTCAGGTGCAGTAGCAGTTGTCTTCATTAACCGCTGTACTTGTCCTTCTAGCTCTTGGATCCTTTTGTCTTTATCACCCTGACTAGACTGATCTTGAACCGAAGTCCTCATATTTCTTCGACCGTCGCTGTTGTTTTGATGCTGTTTCGGATGAGTAGACCCATTTCCTGTACGCTGAAAGTTAGTTCTACCTTCATTGTTATCTGCTTGTGTTCCTCGAGCATGTCGCATCTTTTGGGTTTCTTTCTCCATCTTGCACGCATTATGTAAAACTTCCAACTTCGTCGCCAAAGTTAAGGCTTCATTCAGCTTTTCTGGCTCTTTTTCTCTGACCTTGAAGATCAACGCTGGGTTATCCAGAGAATTAATGAATGCCTCACTTCCAAGTGTGTCTCTGGTGTTTCCGTCAACGTTTGGGAAAGCCAAGGTAACCAAGCGCTCCATATCTTCAGCCAGTTCTTGTAGACTTTCATTTTCCTTGCGTTTTCGATGACGTAGTTGAACCCTGAACTTCTCTTGTTGCTCACGTGATCCATAACGACTTCGCAACTTAAAAACCACCTCGTCATATGTAGCTTCACTATTCTGCCACATAAGATTGCCTGCTCCACCTACTAACGAAGCTCTGAGATGTGCTGCTTTATCTTCCGCGTCCCACTGGTTGTACAATGCACAAGAATTGAACTTGGCTAAGAAGGCCTCAACGCATGAGCTTCCGTCGAACTTATCCGGCTTTATTTTGTCACGCTTGTACTTTTGCTTCGAAGATCGACGCTCACGTCTTGATGACTTTCGACGACCTGAGGATGACCTCTTGTTATTGTCACGACTGCTATCTTTGCTGCATCGACGTGAAACACGTTCCAGATTGCGTCTGTGGTCACGTTCACTTGAAGACGATACGCTGCGTTGATGTCGTTCGCGTCTATCAACTGACCGACGTTTCTTCGCCGATGAGTGTGAGAATTGTGTTCGTCTTTCACTGTGAGTTCTGTCACTACCACGAAGACGTGTACGATCCCGTTTTTCGGACGATCGCCGGCGTCGACTAGTAACCTTTCCATCCTCATCATGAACATATCTTCTGTGTCGATGTCGGTTATGGTCCTGATCGCTATTGGACTCGCTGGACAATGACGATCCAGAATTTGATCGATGTCTTCTCTCCAACCGTCGTCCCGAAGCCGTGCCGCGATTACGTGACGTTTCTGTAGTGTTATTCGACAAATGCTTGGTTATGTTTCTTCGGTCTCTGCTCTCGTCTCTCTGTCCGTACCCACGTCGCTGTCGATCAACTTCATCTTCACTGTCGGTTGATTCGTGTTGGGAAGACTGATTCTCTCCATGTGCTGTCGAAATCCCGATCCGATAAGATCGAGCACCTTGATCTTTATTTGACGTACTTCTGTGTGATAATCCGTCGTCGTATTTCTCTCTACTAAAGTGAGGTATTGACTGTAGCTGTGCACGGTCATTGCGTTCGCTTGACGGTTGTTCATTCTCCAATCGACGTTCGTGTCTTCTTGCTGATTTCCTGACCCCTCGGCATCGAGCATCATGTGTCTTCGATGGAGAACTATAATAATCAGATACATCGCTGTCACTATCAGCCGTATGTCGCTTAGACGAAGTTTTCTTCTGACGAACATCCTTGCTATGTCCTTCGCCAATATGGCTTCTGATGTCTTTGGTCGTAACATCACCTTCGCATTTTGGAAATACCACGACTGAACGAAGCCGATTTGACTTACCAGTCGACTCATCGCTTTCGTCGTCAGTTGGAATCCGTATTGAATCCTTCTTGATAAAGCTCTGCGCTGCTGACTGCGAATCGCCAAGTCGTCTCCGCTCAGTTGACATTAATCTTCGTCGACGTCGGTCCCTCGACGAGTTTCCGTGTTCACGTGCTTCCATCGTAGCAAAATCGGTCGTTGAATCGCCATAACCACGTTGCAGCCTCCTAGTCCCTGGACCTTGACTTGTTGCTACGGTAAGATCGTCATCACGTCGTCTAGTACTACTTCGTCGACTACGAGATGTGTCATTCTCGGAGTCCATAACTTCACGAGTGTTATCACCTCGCACGCGAAACTCGACCTCGTCATCTATCGGTATATATTGTTTTCTTCTCCCACTGACTCTTGTACTGGTACCTGCATATCTCCGGAAGGCATCATTTACAGATATTTCCGTCGAATCACGCTGAAGTGTTTTGTCATTCATCACATTGACTTGACGCTCATTGTGTAACGGTTGCAAACATCCATTGTTCCGTTCGTTATGACTAACATCGTCGTCTTCACCAAGATCCTCACAACTTGTAGCATATTCTGAATCGCTACATTCCACATCGTCACAAACAACTGTATCAGCATCTTCAATGCGCGTAGGACCACGTTCTCGGTTGTTCTTGCAACGATCACCAACGTGACACATTCTCTCATCAGCTGCTCGTCCGTCCTCATCCTGTCGAACCTCACTTTCGTCGCAGATTGCCTCGCGTTCTTCAAGGGTGGCCCCACGTTGGGCGCCATTGTAACGGGGCCGACCACTTCGCTCCCCTTCACTCCTGCCATCCACCGTTGGAGCAGACATGCCAACATCACGTCCATCGGTCGGCCGCCACGAGCGGCTATCGACTCCGGCAGCCGGAAGCGCAACACACCTCCCTCGGGGTATGGACTCGCGAGCCCAAATAAGCGCCCGCCCGGCGGAACTTCCTTCACGCTCCTTCACCCCTACTCGCTGCCTCCCGTCGATGCCATGTCTCAGGCTCACAGGTCTTGGCCCCGGAGGGCCAACAGCGCCTGTTGGCAAACGCTGCGCCTCGAAGAAACTCTCGCCATCCCTCTGCCGTTCAACTGTCGATGTATGCGACGCCCTCTGCAACTCGTCACTTCGCTGTTCAGACAGATTCCCCATGTCTGTGACCTCCGCAACATCGTTTACGTCCATTTACTCCCTGCGACGACCAACTGAAGACCAACTGAAGACACGCCGAAGACCAAGACGAAGACAAGTTGAAGACCCGATTGAAGACCTGTCGAAGACCGGACCGAAGACACGGTGAAGATCAGCTGAAGACAAGGTTGAAGGCCTTCTTGAAGACTTGTCGAAGACACGGCGAAGATCAGCTGAAGACCCGGTTGAAGACCTGTCGAAGACCGGACCGAAGACACGGTGAAGATCGGTTGAAGACTTGATTGAAGACCATTTGGAGGTTAACTGAAGAGACGTTGAAGACGCTCCTCTCAGACTTTCATCGGTGACACTCCTCCTAACGGCCCTCGTATTGAGTCACTTATCTGCTAGTAAATGTCTATTAATTGTCTAGATATATTAAAAATACTAGACAGCAGTAATGTAGATTAGTTACTTTATAGCGTCTATTAGGCGTAATATTCAGCTGCTAGCTGCGATACACTTGTAGGCCTACTGATGTATGATCTGCAGTGTGACTTGTCCATGGATGTGCTATAAATACTGATATCGGACTCGTGACTGCTGATTTGCCAGTTAAAATCAACCACACGTACTTTCAAATATATTCTACAGCTCTTTATTAACGATCAAACTGCCTTCTAAGTTACTAACCATTCGTCTTGCAACAACAAAAGTCTATCGTCTATCATCAATTAATCAACAGACGTGTCGCAACTACAGACGACCACTACTGAACAGTCAATTCGTCTCCTAAGCAGTTAAAACTGAATACTGATCATGGTCATTACCGACTCGTGCTTATATACTTCAGCATAGAAATGGTATCGTCCGAGTGGGCAGGGAAGGGTAAGTCCATTTTCTAGGGCTGTGATTGGCTAACACAGGGTCCCATTGACTACAATTGTAACTTAAATGAAGAAGAATACAGCAAAATACACATTTAACACAAAAACCGATATGTCCCCGGGATTCCTGACATTAAACTGTGTACTGTGCCTAATTTGTACGACACAATTAGTTACATTTAATACAAAATCGATTAAAAACCAAAGTATTGAATAAAGGCAAAAATACGCACTAATTAAACACTTACGATCACAAAAAGTAGGTACAGTATAATAAAAAAAGCTAAATTAACGAAATACTTACTAAACAGCGGCTGAAATTATTATATAAAGACAAAAATCGGGATTTTAGGTAAATCTGACACGAATCTCAGCGGGTAACATCAACAAACTTTGGTGAGCTAACCTAATGTTTTGAGTAATAAAATTTACATGAATCGAAAGCTAATAACACCAATATTACGAATACACAAAGGATTTATAATTATATTGTACGATTATCGTGAATTTGCACTTAAAAATCATGGATAGCACATGGCCGTATAAAGTAAACAAAGTAAGTAAGCGATCATGCAGCAGAGTTTAATGGGCGCAGGCCAGATCCACTACACTATGGGTCAAATTTTGGGACTCCAGATGCATGATTTTTGCCGTATGCACCTGCTGCACCATATTATGCAATTATGCGTGTTTTCATTCGAGTGCCGATTTATATAAATGGCAATGAGTGTAATTTATGGTTGAAGCAAATGAAATACAGAACCTAATCACAACTGTCCACGTGATATACAATGACAGATTCTTTCCCTGCGATCGTTCTGTCTAAATCAGCCTAATGCACATTACCAAAATACTACAGAAAACGACTTTCACTTGTCACACTCACATGCGAACTCAACAAGTAAACAAACATATAGAATTCCCACGATGGGAAAAACCAAAATGCCAACTGAATCATGCCCGGATTAGTTTATTTTCAAGAAAAGATGTGTCCAACAAACGAACAGTGCTTTACATCTGAGAATATACTAAACCTATCATAGAGAAATTGAAAGATAAAAAGTTTACATTTTGTGCGAATAACGGACAATAAAGCCAAAGCAGTGATGACAAAAATATGGTTTAATGACTGTGAACATGAAAAATGCTCATACCCCGCAAAAAATGGATCCTACAGACTAGTGTTTACAAATACGAGCGTCTTTCAAAGGAAAGGAAAAGTATTGAATGAATTTTTTTGTATTGTAAACGTCGTATACAATTGACTGACAGCCGGACACAGTGTAGGTTATTGTTGTTGGTTGTAGGTTAAGAATGACATTTTAGAAGCACAGCCGCCACCACGTGACGTATTGCACTGTGGGCATAGGCCCTAGGCCCAACAGTGCGATGTTCACTGACTGCCTATTTCCAGTGAATGATTCACTGCCGTCAGTGAGGTAACCGGACACTTCGGACCCGAAACAGTTGGGCACTGAGACACCAGCACTGTTCAGGTGGGTCCGAAGTGTCCGGACATTTAGCACCAGTACTGAAGTGTCCAAAAGACACTTACTTGCAGGATACTTGCAGGATGGCCGCTCCGGATCTCCGTCACGGCCTCGAAGTCCAGCGGACATCAGTCCAGAAACAGACCCATCTTCTTTGCCCGTTCACGTTCCAGCTTGGTCTTG
>Ga0126329_10000221_pt1 | contig 11653 bp, 6 predicted proteins | sample InaspJWI85metaG_FD_104915 | JGI IMG/M metagenome (GOLD analysis project Ga0126329, IMG submission 104915) | Marine gutless worms symbiont microbial communities from Oahu, Hawaii - Inanidrilus sp. 2 OAHU.JWI-85 metaG | ecosystem: Host-associated > Annelida > Digestive system > Unclassified...
ATATATATATATATATATATATATAATATGCAGATTCTGCCAGAACACAGAGGCACATACAGAACTGACACAGTCTCAGGCAAAATATAACTGTTCTTTAGAGACTGGTTTATATGGAGCTGTGCATAGTTACTTTGAGATTTGTACATTTTATTCCAGACCTTGCTGTCAGTGACTGATCCATCATGGATTGTTGACCCAGTGTTGATTGGATTGCAGCGACGGCGACTCTGAAAGGCTGGTCGTTGGTTCTGTATGGCACAGTAGCGTCACACCCAGGCCTGCTAATACGGCGTCTGTCATCTCGACAGGTGCATCAGCGGGTATCTGACCGGCATCAGAGGGCGCCCGGTGGTCTGTACATGCGTAGTGCTGCCGTTCCAACCACTGACTGCCTCATATTCAACTGCGTCCTGTGTGTCTGCTCAGCGTGGCTGTCTCTGCTAGCGGCATCCACCGTGTAGACACCAACTCCGCCTCTATCATCATGTGATCAGTGCATCATTGTTTGCTTACAAGTCAGTAGTTATTTTTTGAGAGTTTTGCCATAAAATGACTGGATTGGTCAAGAGCAATCACATGGTTGCTTTCGACCAATTCACACGTGTTATATTAGATAACTGGGCATATTGTTCTCTTGTCTTCAGTGCTTCGACGCTGTTGGTTGGGCGGCAGGAAGGGCATCCGGCCTGTAAAAAACTGAGCGGTGGGGTGCGGACATGGTTATCTGTTTGGAGCGAGGTGCAGACTTGCATATGGCCCAGCTGATGCCATTGCCACGCATTGTCTCTTGCTTCAGTAAAGTCCAGATTGGTTTTACCTTTCTGGTACCAGATTACCCGTGTAGTCCTGACAAAGGGCCGTTAAACGGGTGTGTGTGTGTGTGTGTGTGTGTCTGCAAGCATGTTTTCTTAGTCAGAAACGTGTTCCCATCGTGTAAACAAGTATCAGCTGTTGCTAATTGAACCGCACAACAAAATCGTGCTGTAGACAGAACTTGACGACGATCTCTATGATAAACTACAGTGGTTGAGCATCGGAGCTGTGAGGTATTATCAACTTAGTTGACCAACGATGATCCAGTATATAATGCTCTGAGCATCCGCCTTTCTCTAGCTAAGTTGATAACACATTCCATGATCGTTATGCCGTGGCAAAATTTTCAAAGTCCAGAGTTTAGGAAAAAGTTCCAATGGGAAGTACCCTTATTTTGTAGATACCTGAATTTCCTCAAAACACAGTGTAGGACTGGTCGAAAGAAGCCTCTGTGCCAAAAACCAGATGACTCTGTTCATTACTTTTGATAGAAGACCGACTTGTGACAGACAGACGGACACAGGGCCATAGCTATTACCCGCCCTAGTGTAGCATCACGTGGGTATAAGTTGTTCTCAGTGGTCGTGACCTAATATGCAGATTAGGTTGATATGGTGATCACATGGCCACTGTTGACCAGTCCAGTTATTTTATGGCAGAACTCTCAAAAACTGACTATTTGAGTCTGTTGATGATCACAGTACTGTTTCTGAAGTCGTTAACAGGTAGTGTGTAAGCTTTTTGCCCTGCCTTACCCAGTCAGAGGGTGTGCATTTGGCTAACATTTCTTGTTTCGATGTGAGTGTACGATGCACTTTTATGCTGTTTGTTAATGGAGATATTTACTGAGTGATGCATATTTTATTTCCCGTAGTCCGTTTGTTTGGAAGTATTTCTATTGGAGAAACATGTTGAGCAAGTGCGTATTTAAACTAGTCACTGATAGTATGGAGCATAGAGCATCTTAAGTCGTTGATAACTGTTAGTAAACGGTGCATTTCTCAGTTACGGCAGTTTCTGAACATCCACCAGTATCTGGTTTGTGTTTTGTAAGGTATGGTTTTGTTATGAGTAAGCTGTAGTGTTTATACAAAGCAATATGTGTTTTCATTTCACGAATTTCTTGTTTCACAACAGAATTTCAAACTTGTTTTGCAACAGATAAATAAACCCTTCACACTTTGAGGTAATGTGACTGTTAACTGATGTAATTGATTTCAGAACTCCAGATTGCAAGTCTCAAAAACAGAAATTGGTGACATTTATTTAGCTAATGTTATTATGTGTTAAGCATGAGGTGGACCACTTTACTATAAATGTGTGTGAAATTCGTATTTTGTGGGATTTTTTTGAGAGCATAATGTATCATTTAAGTCTGTGTAGTACTGCATCATTGCCAAAGTGCAAGCTGTGCAATTTATAAGACATCAAAATCCGTTAAGATTTTTGATAATTTCACTACATTTTATGACATCTGCCGAGTCTTTGTTGTACGATCAAGTGTATTTTTTTCTGTATTCCTGAAAAATGTCTCTCTATGGTCAAAATGATTGGCATTATTATAATGACATTTCGTTGTGTGTTGTCCATGTCTGTTTATATACTGTGAAATTTTGAGTTACCGTATATTGTAACCATGACAGTTTTTCATTGGTTTTGTTGCGAGCTTATATCATTTGTTTCTTTTTTTAGTCGCGTTACCTCATGAAGTTTATTGCTTCGTTGTTGAATGCTATGTTTACAAGGTGTTACTGAACTTGAATGATAAAAGTAGTTTATTCCCAGACGAGCCAGTTGTTTGCTGGTGTCTCTGATGTGTCTACATGATTTCATGTTTGTGGTTCGTGTGTCTGGCATATACGAGCTGTAATTAATGCACAGATATGACACTGCTCAGCCGAGTCAGCGTACCTTAATCAGACCAGCATTGCCTGCTTTCTGCCAAATGTGTGTTTTGTGAGTTACCGCCTCTGCCATTCTGTTGACTGAATGACAGTGTGTTGTATGTAATGTTATTTGTATTCAAAACGAGTTGAAAGCTTTTTGATATGTTCACAAGTCCCAGATGCTGACCCTGACTTGCATGAAATTTTGATATTGAGTTAATGTATTCTTATTGTGCATTGCAGGTACTGTTCAATCTGAAATTATATAATGTCACTTTGAATCATCAGTCGTTAGTATATTTGTGTGCTCACGTATAAAATGTGGTTTTAAAAATTATCCTGTGCTTCTTAGGAAATCGACTTTCTTGGTGTAGTGGCATCTGGTTTGTGATTGAAAAAGCCTGTATTTTTGTTTTTATTTGTCATTTCCATGACCAAGCACTTACCTGCCCATTGAGACTGGCCTGTTTCAAGGAGGTCGTCCTTACAGAGACTGTGTTTTCATTCTGTAAACACAGTCGCTGTTCAGAGTGCCATTAAATGCTGATAGATGCTGCACTAGTGCATCATTATGATTGAGAAACATCTTAGTGATGATGGCTGAGCATTCCAAGTTGATGAGACCACTAGTGGTGCATGCTCACTCCCAACTAGAATATAAACTGCCCTTAAATATCGAGGTCATGTGACCATCTTTGCCAATCTTAACCCTTGACCTTGACTTTCAATCCCCCAGTGAGCATGGTCGTAACTCACTGATGAAAAAGGTCAAAGGGACAAAAGTTAGAGTGGAAAGAAATGGACAGACAGACATGGCCGATCGCATTACCTTTCCTGCTAACACAGTCGATAACAACTGCAGAGGCATAGCATTCATAAATGTTTGACAATGTTCAGCATTGCATTGGATAACCAGGGTGGCCACACTTCCTTTAAAGTCTTTGAAAAAAAGTAAATATTTTCCAGGACATGGAAAGTCCCTCAAAACAGAAGTGGGCCTTTAAATTTTGATGTAAAAGGCTCTTGAAAGTCCTTTAGTTTCAGTACTTCATAGTCATTGTTACAATGGTGTAAAAATTTTGCAGTCAGTACTTAACTGCCAATTACTCCTCAATCCAGTACTGTACGTGTAAGATTGTTTTAGTCACTGAATTGCCAGATTACTTAATTACTATTACTTATATATTGCCACAAACATTCTAATATGGTAAAACATTGCTAGAATAGGTCTGGAAAAAATAATTGAAAGTCCTGAAAATCCCCTGCCAAAGAAAAAAATTGTAGCCACCCCGGATAACATGTCTGTCTTGTACAGGTATTCTTGTTGTGCGCTTGAAACGACGTGTTAAGTTGGCTGCATGCTTACTGTCTGTGATCTGCACGTATCTGTTAAGTTGTGAGCACATTGTGAATCATTCGTGACAAAATTTGAGATTATTGGCATGATATATTATAATGTTTTCGATGTTTTTGTACAGTGCAAGATGCATATTCTTTAATAGTTCATTTGGAGTACATTGATTTGATGGAGTTGTTATGTGTTTAGGTAGTGACATGTCCATGTACAATACGTGTATGCTTATGTGACTGGCCTGCACTTGCTGACGTCTGTTTTTGCAAGCCATCTGTTTCTGGAATTGCAAAGTTGTTATCATGAGCTCATACCTAACACTTTATCCTCAGAGAGTGTTTCCAAGAAAAAACATAACTGTGCCGTGTGAATAAACACTCATTTGTTATTGCAGACCACTAACAGGAAGTGATATGGCCTGCCAAATCCACTTCATGCTGATGCACACATAGTAGCAGTCCTGTTGTGAATGTAAGTTCCTCATTCTGACTTATGTGCGTCATGTTTGAGATGGCACCAGGTTGGGTGACCAACAGGTTGAAAAATAATACCTTAATTGCTTAAATTCTGTTTCACGTTTTGCTGCAGATACTATTTTGGTTACAAAATTGGCACACTTAAGTAATCTGATTGAAGTAAAAAACGAAACATAAGTAAGCTAGTATACAAAAAATGCCATAAGCAAATGATTGTTTATGTACTGACTGCGTACACTTTTTAAAGTGGAACTTTTTACCAGAGCAGACCTCCACTAGCACCGTTGTGATAGGCTTTTCTATAAGACATAACTTCCATTACTGTATGTTAGGGTCTGCTTTTTCAAAAATGTAGTTATGAGTTCTTCGATTATTTTATCATGAAACAGTTTTGTCGTATGTTTACTACAGTTTTGGCAGTTTGGACATTGCATATTTTTATCTTCTTTATGCATATTTTACCTTCCACAATATTCTGTTGTGGGAGAAGATGACTGGCAGCTGGCTAGTCCGGGTTACCTGAAAATGGCCTTTAACACAGCGTGTGTGTGTGTGTGCCATGTCTCGTTATTCAAGATACTGGCGACTGTTTATTTTTACAGTTGATGATTGTGTTTGTGTGAACATATTATTGAAATTTAAAAACCTTAAATCTACCTTTGACTTGTTGTTTTAGTCATTAATATTGATGTCATGTAGTAGAGAAGCTTCTGTTACTTAAATGTCTAGATATTGTGTTTTTGCTAATCGATGCTAGCAACTTCAGAGTGTTGCCTTTCAAGTTGTTATCCTGCCATATTTAAACTCCACAATTGTAATCACGGCCATGGAGATGAGTAGAAATTTTGTACTTAACAGATGTTGTGTATTACAAAGTCTTTAAGTATTAAAATCAAATTCATTTTTGTGTTGGAGTTGAGGGACAATTTGAAGAAATGTTTTCTGGGTGTTTTTGTTCTGTATTGTTGATCTCTTTCACTGACTCATGTGTTCAGTGAGCTGTGGTGTGTGTGTCTTCTGTGTGGCATCGTGTGACTTTTGTGTCGGACGTTTTAAAAGTTATTTTGTGTTTTATTTCATGGCTCTTGGGTATCAAAACTTTTTGATATACAGCTGTTGTTACATGTGTACTTGGTGGTTTAATTTATTGTGAAAATTATTACTAGTATTATCGTCGTCATCTATGTCATTGTCATAGTCATCAAGTCATGCTGTGCACTAAGAAATAGTGCTTGCCGGTGTGATGTTTGCTGGAACGTTGTCGAATGTCGCTCTGACATTGATTTTGCTTTTGGAAAAAATTACTGACCATGTTAGTCAGATATATTAGAGGACTTTGAATGTGAAATGTGTCATGATAAGATGGCAGATGTTTGCAACAATCACTCACGACAGTTGGGTTCATGGCCTGTAAAAGATCAGTGTTGGCTGATGAAACTAATATATGTGTGTGTTGCATATTCTGATGTGAGACAGATCTTTGTTGTGTAACTGTGCTTATTCACCTGTTGAAATTGATGATACCAGTAGCTGTTGCATACATGTCCGTTATGCTAGTCAGACATTTTCTTGCCTGTTATGTCTGAGGTTCGTTCTACAGTTATATAAAATTTCTGCTTCGGTATGCTCTACTGGTTGATGTAAGTCATCAGTTAAACTCTCTCTCTCTCTCTGCAGTACCAGGTACCAGTCATGTTAATGTATGTTAATATCATTTGTTTGATTGTCATTAATAGTCAAATAAAAGTGTTGATTCAGAACTCTTGTAATTGAGCAGCATTTATTATTCTCTGGCCCATTTCGTGGAAAATCAGCAAAAACTTTCAGCCTGTGGGCGTTCCATACATTTGTTCAGGTGCCGAAGTCGCAGTTAATATTAGTAGCAGATCCACTCTTAGCGCGCAGTTTCATTTTGTTTCATCCACTTTCTCCTCCTTTTACACAGAACGATCACTTGCTGGAAAACCTGGAAATGTTAGGAATTTAACAACCGCCAGGAAAATGTCAGGAACTTGACCATAAGAGTCAGGGAAATATTAGCTATGTCTGCCTGGAGCATGGTCGTCCTCTTAACAGTAAAGCCGTCTTAACTCCTGTACTTTAGAATAAACACTGTTGGTGATAGCTGAGCTTACGCCATTAACCCCAACACCCTCCTCCCCCGTTTAAAGGCTGTTTTCCAAGTGAACCTGGATTAGCCGATACTCATTGATTTTCTTCCTGAGGACAGTTTCTCCATTTGTTCGAAAAGGAAATCTCTAGGATACAAAATGGCCGCAGTCGTTTACAAACATTTGTGATTTCTCATACATTTATGCAGCAGCTGAACGTCATTGTTGTTGGATGAGAATTGTAGAAGCCATCATTATAATCGGTCGTGAAACCTAAAACAAGCGAATGATCTGCAAGGTTTTTAATTGACAGAGCGTCGCGAAGTCGCTCTACGACAGCTGCTGAGCCTCTTGCTAATGTAGAAAAACATCACAGACTCAGCGCGGTAGATAGGCCTATGCGCAGTGCCGTTGGCGATAGTTTTTGGAGCTCTGCTGTCGGATTTCGTTTGTCACGATTGACGACGATACGGGAGACGGTGGATTGGACGACAAACAGCGCGCGTGTTGTTCAACGGGATCAATGACCGGCCGCTGTCGCATCCACCCAGCTCGCTGATCGCCTTGAGCCTCGTTCACAGCACACCAACTAGGCTGCGAACTGAAGCAGTCGACCCAGTTTCACTAAAGGCGTAGAAGTAGGTCATGCGCAGAGTCAGCGTCACGACCTACTTCGTTCTGATTGGTTACTGACGCTGCAGCAAAATAGGTCGCTTAGTTCTGAACACTAGGACTGCATGTTCACACCGGAGTTCGCGAATTACAGTTCAGTTCGGTTCGTGCGATGTGAACACTCCCACTGGAATACACGTGTTAGAGTAATTTCACCATTTCAGTTTATGTGATATGAACGAGGCTTAATTACGCCTAGTCGGCTGCTACAGACTCATGCTCCGTTGCTTCAAATTGCCTCGGCTTAGCTCGTACGATCGAACAGAGGCGTCGGCCCACAGGGGCTCCCGATCCCAGTGGCCCGGCCTCGGCAGTAATTTGGGCTCAAAACTGATAGTAAGTTATTGACCTGCCCTCATAGCATGCACAGCAGGGTTCATGTAACGGTCGGGCGTCCGTCCGTCCCATCGATCGACAGCCGCTGCGGCGTGTGGCGGGTTTGCTGCTGAGCCCCCGTCGGCAGGAGACATCGATCGACAGCGGCGGGCGCACGGCAACGGCGCCGCAGCACGGGCTGCAGCACGGCGTTCAGCAGCAAATGCGGGCAGTGTCATGTTGACAGCCGACGTCACGAGGCTGAACACAGACTTGTTCATGAAGTGTCAACGTGGGTGTAGATGTCCGAATATTCGCAGCGGATAGACGCCATTGCAATCGACGCTCTACACAGCCTAGCGGTTAGGCAGCCGATCGGTTTCTTGGGATTACGTTCGTTGTCTGATTGCTGAAACAGCTGGCCGGGAAGACCGCGCATATCACAGACGCTCGATCTCCGAGGTCGTGTAAATTGTTGCGTAGCGACCGGCCAGCTGACGGAACTGGAACGAAACAGACTGCAAATACTGGCCGTGAAATGACACACGCTATTCTCTATTAAGTTTGACGCAAAAGCCGTCTGGCGGAATGCGAAACTGAAGGTGATTCCAATCCCAGTTACCGGTGTACATCGTGTCTCTATCACATTTGCCCACCCCAAAGGACATAGTCCCTTCGCCGCCAGAATGGGGGAGTAAGCAGAAACTACATTTCGTCCGTCGAACTGCCTGTTCCGTGCCAAAAAGGTAGCACATACTCGATTACCTAGAGTAGTTTCTGGAGCTGATCCTGGTTCCTGGTAGTCAGCCTGCGGATGACGTGAGTCATAAACCCGGCGGTAGGCTGCCATTACTTTCCTCCAGGCCCGCAGTTACCCTCGCAACCCTGAAGAGGGCTGCTGTCAATTTTGCTGCTTGGTGAACAGAGGCACGATGGGTGTGAACACTGAACAGTTTGCCTAAGACAAGCGTCGCGGCTGCGATTTGAACCCAGGCCCTTCTGCGCTTGAGTCCAGCACGCTAACCACTCGGCTAAATCCCCGTGCTGGAACTTGCAAGTGGAACCTATATTTAGCCTACCAGTCAACGTGTCCATAATGTCAACGAGGTCGAAAAAAACTCGTCAAATTATGTCTATCAAAAGCCAAGCAAGGCACAGCCGTGGTTATTACTAAAGATAATTAGATAAGGAGAAAGGCAATACGTTCTTGCCTGCCCCATAGGACACAGTGATAAAGTCTCGACCGCTATAAAGCGTGGGCGTTCAGCGACGTAGATCTGTTAGTCTAGCCTGCCGTCGGTCTATCGGTCTGCCTGTGTTATGCCCCTAAAGGACCGTTTACACAAACGCTGCGCGTTGCTGCGCTGAGCTGGTAAAAACGCTTCTTGTGTTTTGCTAGTGCAGCGCAGCAACGCGCAGTGCAGTGTACGTGTGAACGGCCCCTAACTCAAAACGACCGTCCGATCGTCCTAGAAAGCATCACAACGGCCATCGCGAGATACACGTTTTGCCGCCGTTGAGGCGATAACGCTTAAGCTATAACAATTCGAAGAAGCAGCATAGTGGTTTCAGTAGCAGGACGTCGCAGCCGGTTCACTGTTCGACTGCCGGTCGATAGGCCTACTCTGTGTACACTGTGTCGCTAAAACGAAGCAGTGGCTGTACGGACGTTGTCTTATTATCAAACTTCCTCAACCGGTAGTAGTAGACTTACAAGAAAACTTGCAGTAAAGATCTCACAACACCTTGAGTGTGTTGCTATACTACCTTGTGATATATTTTTTGTTTAAAATAATTGTCATGTTCAATCATTAAGCGAAGCGAACCACCACTCGCTCAAAACACAGTTGTAAAAATACGGCACTGACATTAATATTTCGCAAGGGAGTGTGGCGACAACTTCACTGCAACTGCCGAGTCTGCAGGTGAAAGAATGTTGAAATTCAGATAACCCGGTGAAGTTACAGGTGCTTGAATGTTGTGACATCGGGCTCACAGTGTACAGTATATGTAGACAGTCAGTGGGCGGCGGATGTCAAGTGGCCAGTGGCGGAAATGAGCACGCATGCAGTGTCTGATATCAGTGTACGTACACGACAGCGCCACGACCACAGTGCCGCGCGCCGGCGCCGGCCACACTATACAGTGACTCGTAGTCACTCACTCACGAGACATGCTGCAGCACACACGGTCGTCGCACGGCTTCGTAATAGTCGCCGCTCGCTCGTCGTGTCAACAGAAATCCGCCAACACGAGGATTAGACGTGCTGTTAATGTCCACGAAACCTCTCAACTGCCGGTACTTAAAATAAATACTTATACTCCGTTGAACGTATGCGTTCAAACGAAATGTGTGTAATAGCGCGTGGCTTTTCATGAAGCTTATATATGTTGTAGGGAATTACGGGACGATGATGGTGCATATAAATATAATATCTTTAATATGCTAGTTATTGCTAGGACTTTATAGGGCAGTGGATATGTAGGGCCTATTCTAAAATAATAGTTTTGTTACGCATCTTGCATTAATTTAACTCAGGTATGAATTATATGTTAGCATGTTTCTCTCTCTGCCCCTATTTCAATAAATAACGTTTATTTCAAGTAAACATACACAAACACAAAACAAACACAAAGAAGAAAATTGCACAATAGAATAGAACTGTACAACGACTATTATTATTATTACTAGCGACTACGGCGCTAGACCCGTCCTTGTATCGCGCGCTTCGCGCTCGGCTCGAGAAATACGGCAACGACGTCCGACGTATCGTTCCTTGTACTGTGCCGGTGTGCTATAGGCCTATCTGCAGAAAAGTCGTGTCTGCCGGCGCGGCCACGGCTGGCGGCTGGAGTCAGGGCGCTGGGTGCCTAGACAGTTGTCTGAGAATGATATCCTCTCGCTCGGCTACTGCAGTTAACGGCTCACAGCTGTCTCGCTGACTCTGCTGACTGCTGTCGCTTGGCATCTAAGCCACAGGAGGTTTGCCCCCTCGCGCACCCGCCCCTTCCCGAAAGCAGCTGTCGCGTACGTCTGCGGGGAGGGGGCAAATGTCGAGTCCCGCCGTTGCGCGTCAAGCTTGTGAACATAGTATATAGAGATTATTATCATTACTATCGTCAACGTCGTAATCGTCATGTCCCAGGTCCTTCACGGGCGACGCAACAAGTATACGCACGAATCATCGGCATTGTCGCGAAAAGAACAGAAAGCAAGTCTAGTAAGATTTTTGTAACACCATCCTGTTTTCTGTATCCAGAAAATCTTCATACGTTTACTGTAGCACGTCTATAAGTAAGCTGAGCACGGTTACCACAAAGCCGTGCAATTATAGTGCAATTCTACGCAAACCGTTCGACCTTGACAGCAACTCAGTAGCCTATTACGCAAATTTTAACACAAAAGTATAGCTCAAAAACATTTTTAAATTTTCAAAAGCATCACCACTCATATTAACTCCTTCTCATCTAACAGGAACGACTGGGTTAGTAATGAGGATGATGACGGTGGACAAATAAGAGTGACCAGAGATGAAGAGCGAGTGCTGCAACTCTTAGCCTGAGCAGCGATGAGGTTATGCAGAATCAAGGTTATCAAGGTTGCGAATCAATAAATCAATCATGCATTTAAAATTAGTGTAATTATTACAACATAACACAAAATCTAGTACACCTTAACATATATCTGTATAACTGAATAGCTACAGGCATAAACCATAGGCATGACGCCCGCTGTAGCGATCGTTCACTAGGACACCCGCTGAAAATACAAGCGGTCACGGTCAGAGACCAAGTAGGCCTAACACAAATCTGTGCTGAGCTTCCTACGTACGCTGACAACGTGGCAACGCCCGCATTCGCCCACCGCACGCCGCCGCTGTTGAGCGGCGAGGGAGATAAGTGGGTGGGCGACCGACAGGCTTTGCCTTGCATCTAATTTACTTATTTTATGCAATAAATTAATTACTAATTTTTATTAACTCGATAATTTTATTATTATACAATTACTGGTAAGCAATAAGATAT
>Ga0126329_10000222_pt1 | contig 11622 bp, 9 predicted proteins | sample InaspJWI85metaG_FD_104915 | JGI IMG/M metagenome (GOLD analysis project Ga0126329, IMG submission 104915) | Marine gutless worms symbiont microbial communities from Oahu, Hawaii - Inanidrilus sp. 2 OAHU.JWI-85 metaG | ecosystem: Host-associated > Annelida > Digestive system > Unclassified...
CTACAACGCACATTGTGATTTTTGGTGGAATTCAACAGCTTTGGCCCAGCAGTGGGCAGACTAGGCTCAGATTCTAGCAGGGGGGGCAAACTCCGCCAAAGTCGAAGCAGGGGGGCTGAGCCCCCCCAACCCCCTCACTTTAACCACTGAGTGGGATTTGTAATATCCATTCAGCTACAAATTTACCGAGGAATCTTCCAGTGATTTTTTTTAAATCGGTTCATATTCGAAATAATTATGGTCATGAGTCTGTGGCCTCACTTTTTTGGCCCACCCTGTATATCTAATCGTTTAGTAATCGACCCAAAAATAATACGTCGGCTGAACGGCGTCGAAGGAAATTAAACGAGCTTCCAGGTCCCGAACCAACCACATTAACTGTAGTCCGTACTTCGTACTTCGTAGAAAAGTCGACATTATAGACGTCAGGCTACAGAATTAATGCTGCGAACTCTGACCTTAAAGCGCAGTCGTTATAATCTTTTCCAGTCCCATCACCGTCTTTCTGGAGGACACGGACTGAAGTGCATGAGCGCGTTTTCTGCATTAATTATACGGCGGCGTCGCCACAATGCGACACGTTATCCGGGCCAATCTGTGTAGCATTGTTGTCGGCATCGACTTTTGCAATAGTCTCGGCAGCCGTCCATGCACACCACGTATAGGGCCCATAGACGTCGGCCCTACACTTCGATCGTATCGACACGGCCACGTACGTGACGTTGTATAGATGCTTAATGATAGCGAGAAATGTACGTACGGCGACATGCATGGTGGCGTCGACGGGCCTTAATTATAGCGCCTCGAGGCCTCCAGTAACGGCCCGTAGCCTATATAGCGGTTCCCGGAGATGCGGCCGAAACGCATTCGGGCCGATGCGTGTGAAAGGTGCTAACGGCGCCTGTTGGACCACGTGCACGGTGAGCATCGGTGACGTAACAACTAAACGACTTTGTTGTCTGCCGCTATAACTGTGCAGTAGCAGACATAATCCGATAAGCATAGGCCTATGTGACTAATGATAACGCAAGTCGACGAATCGACTGCGCAGCTGCAATTCCCCGTGCATTAGTCTTGTGAATTGTGCATTTGTGCTACAGAAGTAAAGGAAACGCTATTTCGCCGCCGTAGGGAGCGGAGTATTGCGATACGCATTGTCTGTCTGTCTGTGCTGTACGCGAGCAAATTTCCGGAACTTCACGTCTTATCTTCGCCAGATTTTTGCCCTCGTTACCAATCGCCGTGGCTATCGGTCCTCCTCTGGCGGCGTTGCGATCTGTTATCTACTTCCGGCTTTGTGGATGACGTCATATTTGCACATAGTGGTCCATATGGATGCATGTCGAGATCGTAACTGCGAGTCACGTCACTGCGTCGTCGCGCGCAGGCTGACGCCCCTGCTGTGTCGTATTGGTTGCGTCGTATGACGGCGGGACGAGTCAACGTGCAATGGGCGCCGGTGACTGCAGTGCCTTGTTTGTGTATGTTGCCTGTGGCAGCGTTGCGATACGTTATGTACTTCCGGTTATACGGATGACGTCACGTTTGGTCGGAAAAAGGTGACGCGACAATGGTAGCACGGATCTGACCATGGACACTGCAGCGTATAGTCAAACTGCCTCATCAAGGGCAGCACAGGACCAATGCAGCGGGAAGCAAGAAATCTGTATCAGACCCGAAATCCTTAAATTTTAAAACGGCAGATTGGATCTCAGTGAGTATATATGGATCGGCAAACAGCTTTGCGCGTAGTCGTGGTGCTGAGTGTTCGTATTAACGCTCTGGCATGCACGTTGGAAGATCCGTTACTCCAAGTAGGCCTACAAGGGCACCTCATCAACTCAAAAACGGATGGACATTGATGACGGTAGGCGATAGGCCTTCGTGGGCTCGAAAAAGATATGACACGATGTTGTGAAATAAATTGGAAGAAGAAATATGGTGGATTATTAAATCGCTGAAATATCGCTCTCCTGAAGCCGGAGCCAAGAATCGACCGTCGACGTCAGAACCCTCCCCCAATCTCACTGGCTAAACAGCCTTTTCTGCGCGATGAAAATATCACCAAAGTCGACCGAAATGCTGCCAAGTGGACACAATCTGCACGTCTTTGCGTGAAATCGATGCCACTGCGTGAGACAGACGATGACCAGATGTCGGACCGGAAGTGGAAATGCTGCGTGTGTCGCCAACAACAGTGCATGTAGATCAGATTTACTTCAAGCTGACGTATATTTGCAAGCCAGGTGTTGCTTGTGATGAAAATACATCTTGCACGATTAGCGTTACTGCATGTAATCACAGAATGGAAAACGTTGTGGAATTATAGAACAGGGGACGGGAAATGCCCAAGAATAAATGTCTACTTGAACTACTTCACCCAGTCGATTACCAGTCGGTCTGTCTGGATCTGGGACAAAATCCCCTAGAAATTGCACGAAGCGAGGCAACGACTGAACGGATCGAGCTGTTGATATTTCGCTGAAGTAATATACAGGGTGGGTCAAAAAAGTAAGTTGTTGATTTTAAGCAAATGAACAAATACGAACAGCTACAGACAAAAAGGAAGCATTGTCCGATATTTTCATGTGAAATATTTTACATCACATTTGTTTTATGTTTAAATATTCTATGACTGAAAGCAGTCATGAATTTACTGCTAGGCAAACACGAACTAGATTGAATCGTAAACATGACATCATGGAAGTGTGTAGCATAGAATATTTAACCACAGAAATAGAATAAATGTTGCCAACTTTCAAGTCCTGAACCGTTCACAAAATTATTATAGAGTATTTAACGTTAGTATTGTCTAGCCTTTGAAATATTTATCACAGTGCAACAGATTACTTTTTTGACCCACCCTGTATCTTACACGTTCGTGTTTCATTCTGACTCTGATCTTGTTCTGTGAATAGGCATTATGTATTAGGACTCGGACAGTTTACTTTAAGTCCACTCATAGAATGACCGAGGTAGAACGCTGGTCAGCTCAGTTCATCCGTCCAGCTGGCTACTGTTAGTCTACGTGATGGCTATAAGCTAATCAACAGTCGAAAGCCTACAATATTGCTAGTTTCTATACCGAACAGTTTGCTTATCAGGTAAATCCGTTAAGATTAGCCTACTTAATATCGTTTGAAAATCTTTGTTCGACTACAGGATTTAAGCAGCGCACGGTGTGACGCCGGTTGCATTGTTTACCTGCTGCGGTTGAAGCTGATTGGTCGACGTTCAACCAATCGCAGTCGGTTATGCAGCCGGTGCGCCGGCTCGGCGGGACAATGAAATTTGTTATGTGCGTGTCGACGAGGACCGCCCGTTGTGCGGCCGACTGCCAGATCGCACTAGCGCAGTGCGTTTGCCGGTGCGTAGTCGTGTGGTCGGGACGATACTTGAACGGGAAAGTAGCGGATATCGACAGACAGTCAGTCATATCGTACGCAGTCGACGTTCTGGGTAGAAGTTCGAGGCGCAGAGTTTACACCGCGAAGTCTGTTGACGGACTAGCTCTGAGTAATCACTGTTGTACACTGGTGTGTACGCGCCGGACTGCAGGCTGCGTCGGGCGCTGGTCAGTCGAGAGGGGTGCCGGTCGACAGCACATCTGTCTCGCTCCTACAGGCGACGTCGCCGTGACGTCCCGTGTTCATGTAAACAGCTGCACTGCAGAAGCCGAACCAGTCTCTCTCTCTCTACGACTCAGGTCTGTATTCGTGCACTGCTTCAGTTCTGGTCTGTTCATTAGCCGTCCTCGATCCGAGGGTTGGCCACACCATGGACGTACTTTCTCCATTTGTCTCTGTCCTCTGTGATTCTTACTGACTCTTCCACGGGGAGTCCCGTCCACGTCTTGGAAGTTGTCTATCCAGGCAGCTCCCTTGTTTCCTTATGTGACAATGGCTAGCCTGTGACAATAGTATGCTAGCTTCCTTGCTTTGGCGGTGTCTAACAGTTCCTCTTAACACCAGCTTTATTAAAAACTCACTCATTTGTATTCTTTGCTGTCCATGAAACCCGCACTGCTTGTGTTAACGATATGAAGTAGCCTATGAGTCAACTGCTTTTGAGCTACTTCAAAATGCAGTATAGTTTAGGCCAATGAGTTTTCGGCTTGTCATTTGGTTGGCGAATGCTTAGCTGTTGTCGGTGTCATGTGTACTTTTAGGTCGTCTTACACCATTTGCACTTCATCTGCCGTTGTGTTGTGTAATGGGCCTTCTTTTTCGTGTAAAAAAACTATATACAGCTCTGTGTATATGAAGGCAAACACGTTTACTCTTTGTTATAGCTATCTAACCCCCCCAAACTGTTGTGAAAATTAACGCTCTAACTGTCATAGTGATTGTGATGCATTACTTGATGGACTGTGTCACAGAGTATCCTGTTATGTCAGTTCGGACATAGCCTCTATTAAGCCTACAGTAATTTAGTTGAACTGCTGGAATAATGAAATGTAATGAGTATACCGCGTGGATGAGATCAGTTGCAGAGGTAAGAGGTGAAGGTGAGTGTCAGTCAGACTAGACACTTGGTGATAAGACAAGTGATTGGCGCCGTTGTAATATTGCACAGTGTTGACAACAGAACGCCAACACTAGTCGACTGTAGTCTAGTACGTCACAGGAAGCGACTTGACCGGGCGGCCTTGCAGCCCGCGGCGGGTCTGGTATTCATTTTATTACGCTAGGGACACGGCGGCGGCACGGTACAGGTGAGGAGGCGACCGGTAGTGGGTGTCGAAGGAGGGAGGGTGGGGGGCTGATGTGCATTGTACACGGCTAAACCCTCGTGTCGGGTCGACTCGAGGAAGCCATTTACGCAGTAGCAGTACCGGCAGTGGCAGCTACTGTATATACTGCTAGCTAGGCTACTGCATGCTGTGACAGCCTGTCTGCACCCGGTCAGCTCTATATATGTTATGTAGCCTACATCGCATCGGGAAGTTTCATAGCTCGAAAACGAAGGAACCGTAAATCCAGAACATGCATGGTAGTTCTGACACCTGACTGTCTGCATCTGCTTAATCGTGATTATACTGTGCATTTTAAAATGATTTTGAACCGTATGCGTATTGTACATTAGTAGGACAGTTCGATAGATGGTTGGCAGGTTGATTTCATGCCTGCTGGATGTTAGATTTCAAACGACTCGATGCTTCGCAAAGCGGTAAATACAGACGAATCAAAATAGCCGCTTCTTTATTAGATCTACTGCATGGTAGCCAGAAAAGTGTCAACTAATGTCACTCGTGGTATATAGTGTAGAAACTTGCACCAGGTAGGCCTATGGCTTTACTGCAGATTTACTACTGACTGTCTGATGATGAAAGCATTTCGAATGTGATCAGCATTTGGCGAATTTTATAGTTACGTGATAATGTCACACACTGAGGTAAACATGAAGGGAGGGATGAGAAAAACGTTTTAGGTGTTGTAGCAGGAAAGAGGGGAAGAATTTTACGGAATTTCTCCATTTGGTTTGCCATTAATTCATTGCTAAATCCAACTGCATTGTGCCAGGATTACTAGTTGTTGATCTGCCAATAAGTAGAGCTGTGTATGGACTGGCAGGCTGTCAGTTACCGTGAGTTACGTAATGGCTGTAGTGGCCGTGAGTCATAGGCATAGTTGTATCATGCAAACGGTTTTCTCGACCAGGGTTCTCGGCGCCCTGGGGCAACAGCGGGGTTCCCCCTTCCCGAATTTTTTTTTCTGGAGTGGAGCACAGGACTTAAAACTAAAATGGTATGCAGTTGAAAAACTAATGTGGTTGCCTAAACGAGGTAGCAACCATGATAGCACGTTTCTTGTGATAGGCTACTTTGGCTCTCAGCAAACTTTATCACACTCTGTTTCGGTTTGTTGGTCCTAAGATATTTGGCGAGGCTGTTTTGCGCCCTGCTAACCTGACCTGCTGTAACTGCCCCATCTGCTCCCCAAAGCCTTAGTCAGGCCGCTGTTGACCCGTCAGCTGCCCGGCACGACGCGGTGAATACGTAACGTTGGTCGCGTGATGTATTATCTTTGCGGCGGCCGGCTCGCCGGGAGTTGACAGGTGTGCGCGCGTTCAATTCAATTCACAGCTTGTTGCTAGCGTGAATGAATTGTGCAACGGTTTATTGCAGCACTAGATCGTCGTGTGCCCTGGACGGTACAATACCCTAGTTCATCGCGCACGCACGGGCCGGCTGTCACTGCATGTGTCGCTCGCTACGACTCCCAGGGAAGGACGCGGTCGTAACTTTCGTCATGTACCACGCGGCTAGATGCAGGATGGCAAAACACACACAAGTATCAACAGTCGCAGATGAACCCACGCGACGCGACTCGTCGAGCTGTACACAGAGCCGGACGCTCAGAGTGATACTGATCTGCGTCGTCGGTCGAGCGTCGACCGTCGCAAGTATTGTCAACTTCAGTCGACCGACGATGGTCGCCAGCTTATCACACTGTGCGTCCACCTCCGCGCGGGTTAAAACTCGTATAGTGGTCACGTGTCGTGGCACTGGGTATGAAGTAGCCCCGATCTACTCCGCGTAGGCCCTGTCAGTGGTATAACCCCGTCATCTGTAGGCCAGCGATCAAATTGCAAATTATATGTAGTAATTACGTATAAACATGCTTTAAATGATGAGCCCAACGGCAGTGACATCTGAATCCGAAAGGAGTCTAAAATATTGCTTGGACTTCAATCCAAATTGTTGCAAAGGCCTTGTGGATCAACGCCTTTGGTGTCCGGACAGAAAAGATCACTCATTGTTGATAGGGTAACTGAGGAAACTGAGTAAGTTTTTACGTCCCAATCGACACAAAATAGGTCATTACAAAAATTGCCAGACACGACTGCGGGGTGTAGACTGTCTATTGCGGCACTTTTCATTTTCATTGCATACTAGCCCTCACTCAGTGTGGAAGCGACAGTTTATCAGCATTTTGCAGATCGCGAATATTACTTAGTTTCCAGTTCTGGCTTGCTTTGCAGCCACGATCGGCCATCCCGGCAATTGCGTGGCCTTCATTTTCTTCTAAAACCGTGTACATTGCCGCTGACCTTCATACTTTACGCGGATGTCACGATGAACTTGAATCGAATACGGTGAAGGTAATTGGCGATTATTAATTGCGTTGAAATGAAATTGATCACTGAAACTCAATCACTGTAATTTGTAACGTGACAGATATCTAGGCTAAAGGTCACGTGTTTCAGAATTATCCTGACACAAACAGACAATCACACCCGACCGGCTGCATTACCTGGACCACCACTAAAACGGCTCGCTGTGTATGCGTGCGTTGGTATTGTTTCCGTAATCCGCAATGGCTTGCGTTTGTCGCTGCCGCCGCCGCTGCTGCTGTTGCGCTGCGACTGACGTGGCGTGAATGTTGTCTGCCCCCGACTGCGTAACGTTGCGTACCCCGCCTTTGTTTTGTCCAGGATACGATTCGTACCCAAGCCTCTGCGGGGGGGTGGCAGCGGTGGATTGTAGGCCTATACTCAGCTTGCAGTACCGTGGGCCAGGCGTCGCAAGCAGTGATGCATGGACTAGCCAAAACTAAAACGTTTTACTTAAATTAATAGTATAGACTGATACCTTCAATGCTTTGGCACTGTTGGTTAGGCGTCTTGAAGAGCATCTGGCCTGTAATAATGAGTGATGACGTGTTGGTATGGTTATCAGTCTGAAGCGAGGTGCAGATTGTTTGCATATGGTCCAGCTGATGCCACTACATCCAGAAACCCGTCATCTCTTGCCTCATTTAAATTCAGACTGGTGTTAACTTTCTGATACCGGCTTACTCTAGTTGTCCTGCAAAAGAGGCCGTTAAATGGGCGTAGTAGTAGTATTATAAAACTAAAATATAGTTGATAACTATTTTACAACAATTATTTTGTATGTGGCTGACGTCGTTCGGTTCGATGCTTGCTCCTGGCACTCCCACTGCCGCCATCCCGTCCTGCCGCTAGGGAACGAATCGTCTTCGCAGATCAAAAGCGGAGTCCGAATGGTCCCCAACGCCGATCGAGCACGGGACGAAAACGATTGCGCGGTAGCTGACTGACAGCAGCCAGTGTAAATAATCTCTAATCGGCGGCGGCGTCGCAGTTTCTAGGAGCCGTCTATCGGTCCGTCAACACATGTCGTTCCTCGGTCGGCGTCACAGGTCGACTGCTGATGCGGTCGGGCTGGCAGATGCTTCGCTGCGCTGTTTTAATGACTCCGATCTTCTGCCTCCGTACCTCGGTACTGTAGCCACTCTCGTCTCCTCTGCGCCGCCCGCGAACTAGTGCTGGGCAAACCGCGATTTTAGTCGGTCATCCGTCTCGAAGTGCTCGTATGATTTTTGTATGGTGTCTTATGTATTTCTAGGGTTATTTGATTAAAAGAAGCAAGTTATTCGAAGGTAACTCTTCGTTTGCGTCGATTCAGGAAAGTGACAGTATAGGCCAATTATGCATATATTACGCGCGAGCTTTGCTTCTTTTTTTAAATTTGACTTATTGTACCGTTCTCTTCAATGGAAGCTTTGTGGAGCGACATGTTACACGCCGTAAAACCTAACTTCTACACGTGCTTGTATTAACAGCGTCAGAGCATTGGAAGGAACCGACTCGTTGGTGGTATTATAGGCTTAAACAACGATAATTAACGATTGTAAAGCCTGGAAATAGGTTCAGTGATAAAACTAGAAAATTGATCATGCCGTTGTTCAGTGGCAGCGAGGTACACGTATACGTCAAGTTGGTTATCATGCATCATCTGTATTCAGTGTTTATTGCATCGATTCGATACTGAGTAGAAGAGAGTCGAGCATTTTAACATTAGCATCACCCAGCTCAAGGAGCAGGACTTTACTTAAAGGAAGACCACCTGAACGATGAACTGCATGGACTGAATTGAAGCTGAGTGAGGCATTCAACATGACGAAAGACAGAAAGATGTGGAGATGATCACCAGACAACAGGAAGAGAGAGAGAGAGAGATCGCCCAGCTCCACGGCGGACCCGCTGTCCCGTGAGAGTGTTGTGTAAGGTTGCGCGGACACGCCGGTGTTCGCTGGCGGTGCCTGGAGGCATGCGACCAAGTGGAACCAGACGATCGACGATGTCATCGTGCTCGACAGGCGAGCCCTGCTCATCTCGTCCGTCCGTCTATCTATCTATCTGTCTCTCCCACTGACGAGTGTAGGACAGTCGTCCCCCCTACGGACACTGCCTCCCCATACATCTCCCTCGAATACCGTCGCATCTGCCTCTGACATATCCCTAACCTAAGTCCTAACCATAACCCTTACTCTGATCTAAATGCTTGTTCACAGCACGTGAACTGAACTCTGACCTGCAACAAGTCGACCCAGTTACATCGGCCACACGCGTCAGCGTCACGACTTGATTGGTCGCAGCGAAACTGCGGGGACGGTTAGTGCTCAGTCAGTTCGTGTGCTCTGAACAGACCTTAACCTTACAACTCAACCTAACCGGACGGCGGATGTCCGCGATGGTGGTTATCGGGGGCATGTGTCCGGGGAGGGCAAATGTCTGTCGCGCCGGACGACCGCCGTTCTCCTCGGTAATTGCCGGTCACTCTAACTACCTATACGTGCCCTGCAGCAGCCGGCTGACTGCCGAGTGTCCACTGTCCATGTCCTCGATAGTTTAATTTGTCATGAGTCGCCGTGCTTCCGCTGTTCGTGGTTGTCACTGGAAGGGCGCGAATTTGTAGGCCGGACACCTGCGTAATATGCCAAGTCTCACAGTTCCTTGAGTTAAGGTAGCCTACTCGTATTGATCTCGTTATTTCAGAGACGTTCTTCACAGCCAGTTAGTCAGCGTGGTACTGAGTTTTTGCAGTGTTTACTATATCGTACAGCTGTCGCCAATATTGTCCCTTGTCCAACTTGTCGATGCATTTTTGTGTCAGATTTCAGACGGAAAAGGCGTCAGTGAACACACAGTAGACCAGTAACGGGAAGCAGTGTCTTGAAGGTAGGCTATTTTGCAACACCGACATACACAGGACATCGGCGTAGCGGTAACAGTATGGAGTGGCGCCACCTTGATCATTTTTTGAAAATGACGTACACACGTGCAGGGGCGACTTGCTGACTTTAGAAATAAAAGTGGTTGAAAGTGCCACACTGTCGTGTTAAAATATCTATATTGTTTGTGGGCGTCTACGTGCTGCACGGGTGCGTTCGCTGTCGTATTTGTACACTTTCACGGCGCGTTAGTGTGGATGTTGGTGGGAAACTCGCGACTGGACTGGAGGGCAGGATGGGCGAGGAAACGACGAAATTGGACGCACATGGCAGCCGCGCCAGAGGCAAGGACTGAACGCCGGCGTGTAGAGTTCCCGCCACTGTACGCCTTGACAACGATGAAAGCTGCCTACACGGCCGGGAGCAGGGTGTCCAGACATTCCCCCCCCCCGGACACCTGTCCCCAAACTACCATCCGGGACATCTGCCCGAGTTATCGTTAGGATATATATAGGGCAAATAGTTAGGGTTAGGTGATAGCTAGGTTTGGGTTAGGCATGGTGGTTTAATGGTTATGGTGTTGGAGTCAGCAGGTCACGGGTTCGAGTTCCATTCATTTCACTTTCGGGCAACAACCTTGGGCAAGTTGTTTGTACACGCGTTTCTGCCAGCAAGCATGTAATTTAGTACCGGACAAAGGGTGGTGATACCCTGCTCGTAGGAAGGTAACCGTAGGTCAGGCATCGCACCGGCCATGCGTCACAGACTTCAGTGATTGATCCGTCTACGGGCTCAAGGTCTAATCACTCTAAAGAAGGGAGATGAGCGCCCTCTTGCATTCCTTGTGGGGAATGGCGCCCTTTACCGTACATTACGGTTAGGTCCCAGGGGCATATGCCCGGGGAGCACGTGTCCTGTGTCTTTCGGGACAGCAGAGCAGCTGTCCAGCTGTAGCTTGCTTCAGACAACAACTGTCAGCGACCGTCATCTGTGGATAGACCTTCCTGTACGTGTCCGCTGTGCATGGAAATTATAATTGATCGTCAAAATGCAGGGGCAGCGCAGATGGCGCGTTTTTTTTTGCGCGCGCGTCTTTGAACATCGTCCGACACCGACGGAACATCTGCATCATGTAATATGATTCGTGAATATTCATGAGCATATTTGTCTTGTGAGCATGCATGGTGGTCAGTCTTAGCGATGTTAGTTATTGTACGGTAGGCGTGTAATATATTGTTTTCTTTCGTGTTTTGTGACGTCCGCCCACGTTGGACGTGCTATACAACGTGCTGCGTGCTTTTCCTTTACCTTTGATCACGCGAGAAAGAACAGCCAGCTGTTCCACTTCCAGACAGCAGTGGTTGTGAAGATATATAGTCCATCCACGCAGTTCCTGTACTCAGGTGAAATGCACAGTAATTGAGTGAAAGCATATTAATTATTATTGTTCCCGTCCATTTGCAGCAATGTTCGACAATATTTTTCCTGCAGTAGGCCACTTTAACCGATAAAATGTTTACTTCTCAAATAGCACACATTATTGTCATCTAGCGGAATCGGATAAGCCTATATAGGTTCGGCATGGGGTCCTTGAAGTTACATAAAATAATAGAATAGCATAATATTAATAGTTATTGTTATC
>Ga0126329_10000223_pt1 | contig 11500 bp, 6 predicted proteins | sample InaspJWI85metaG_FD_104915 | JGI IMG/M metagenome (GOLD analysis project Ga0126329, IMG submission 104915) | Marine gutless worms symbiont microbial communities from Oahu, Hawaii - Inanidrilus sp. 2 OAHU.JWI-85 metaG | ecosystem: Host-associated > Annelida > Digestive system > Unclassified...
GTCTCTTGCTTCAGTAAAATCCAGAATTGTTTTTCCTTTCTGGTACCGACCCACCCAGGTAGTCACGGACAAAGGGCCGTGTGTGTGTGTGTGTGTGTGTGTGCGTGCGTGCGTGTGTGCGTGCGTGCGTGCGTGCGTGCGTGCGTGGGTGTGTGTGTGTTATAGAGCTGCTTTTACTCGGCAATGCAGCTAATGATAAGTTGTGGCGCAGATTTGCCGGAGGCACCAAGCGCAGTGAGTGTTCGGTACAAGTCGTCGACCATTATATGTCTGGATGTTGAGCCACCAGTGGACGACGGTGGCGAGCAGATTATTGCTTACCACATTTACTATGATCAGGGAAGAGTTCTGGAGTTTCAGACTGGTAAGTACATTTTGTTCAATTTATATACTGGCAGTATGCTTAAAGAAGTCTTTATTCATGAGTTTACAGCATGGTGAATAATATGCTAAAGTCCACTTGAGAGCAGTCTGCAGGCATAGAATGCATACATCTGTCATGTCACATTGTTGCTGGCAAGTGGCAGGCAGGCTAGATCTAACCTTAGCCTTTCAAAATTTACTTAACTGTTTCATTATCTGTAGTCTGCTTATATACCCCAGAGTTCACAAAGTTTCTTCCATTAACTTCTGAGCTGTCCTATTCACAATCAAAGAAGTGTCAGTACAAACTGTATCTGCTGCCATCAGTGGTGGAGGTCAATATTCCCTGGAGCCTCTACCTGACAGTATGTAACAGGGGCTGCAGTTTGGGGAAGTGTATGATGCTGTTTGTTATTGTCTGTTAGATGAAGATATTCTGATCGAGCATTTGCATCCAAGTACTTCATATGTTTTTCAAATCCGTGCTGTTAATGAAGTTGGTGTGGGTTTGCAAAAGCGAATCACTGTTACAACGGATGACGTTCGTAAGTAATCAGATCTTGCTGCTAAGCTTCATTATATAATAAATATAATAAATAAGATAAACTTAAACAGTGTTGGAAAGATTTATGTAACCAACGTTCTTTGTGATGTTCTTTTGTATTAATCAGCGTTCTAGTTTGTGGTATTTTATATCATTTTGCTGGTATTGATTTTTTCACCTGCTTACCAATAAGGACGTGTCTTTGATAATGAGAGGAAGGTTGTACATTAGTTGTGTGCGAAGCAGCATGTTGCATGGAAGTGAGACCTGGCCTGTAAGGAAAGAAAACGTGGTGGCACTTCAGCGAGCAGAGATGAGAATGGTCAGGTGGATGTGTGGCATTATGCTAAAAGACAGACTCCCAAGTAAGGAGCTGAGAGAGAGACTAGGTATAGATGACATAGCATTGGAATTGCAGCAGAACAGGCTGCGTTGGTATGGGCATGTGCTGCGAAAAGATGATGATGATTGGGTGAAGAAATGTATGGAGTATGAAGTTGAGGGTCCAAGACCAAGAGGAAGACCAAAGATGACCTGGAGAGAGGTTGTATGAGAGGACTGTCAAGCACGTAAAATGAACACAGAGGATGCCATTGATCGTTGTAAATGGAGGAATATGATAAAGGATGTCCGATGATCAGGATGGGTGTGAGTGGATGAGTGTTTCTTCTGGTACCGTCCTACCCGGGTTGTCCCGGACCAAAGGCCGTTAAACGGTTGTATGTGTGATTTTTTTCACCTGATTACTATTTTGTCGGTGCACTGATGCTGTTGGTTGGGCAGTAAGAGAGTCGTACAGCTAGTAAAACCTACCTATAAATAGCAGTCTAACCTTCAGTATATCTGCATGAACATACTACACACACACCCGTTTAACGGCTTTTTTCCGGGACTACCTAGGTGAGCCGGTACCAGAAAGGTAAAACCAATGTGGATTTTTTTTTACTCAAGCAAGAGACAGTGAGTGGCAGTGGCATCAGCTCGGCCACATGCAAGTCTGCACCTCGCTCCAGACAGATAACCACGCCAGCACCCCACCGCTGAGTTTTTTACAGGCCGGTTGCCCTTCCTGCCGCCCAACCAACAGCGTCAAAGCACTGAAGGCACATGAACATGCTATTGCTAGTTAACCAAAAACTGAAAGTACAGTAGTAGTGCAGTCAAACCCGCTCAACTGGATAGCACTGGGACTTGATTATGAGTTTCCATTTAGACAGAGTATCCACTTGTACTTTAAATTGTGTCTGAATGGGACCAGACAAATGATATCCATTTAAGCGGGTTATTTACTTAAGCAGTATCCACTTAGGGAGGTTTGAGTAGCAGAATGTTCAAATGGTGCATGGCGTCTTTGCAGCAACTGTGTGTATAATATATGTTGGTCTCACTGTTTTTAGCACTCATCTAGAGGCACGTATAATACAAAACTGTTTGTGTTGATTTAGTTTTAGTTTGTCAGCTGGTAGTAGCAATACCATTGTATTGAGTGTCATACCACTTGTGTCTTTATGAAATTGTAGTTTTTGTTTTTTACTGTAACGTTCATGTTTGATTGCTTGTAACATGAGTGCTGTAATGTTGATGTATTTGCTATCTTTATTATATTTTATCGTCACTAAACTTGAGTAATTTTGAGTTAGCTCATCACTGCTGTTGTATTCAGGCGTTCCAAGTCCACTAGTTATAACTTCTGATCCGTTTGGTGGGTCTGCATATGAATTTATCGTGTCGTGGAAAAAGCCAGAAACTGGTGGCATGCCAATAGTGGAGTATCGCTTTCATCTAAGAAAGGTATGAATTTTGTTATTGTGCATTACAGCTACATATATAAAAACACGATGTCGTGTTTTTGGTGGACAGTTTTTAAGGCTCGGTTGTAAGCTGATATGTAGTGAGGTTAATTGCAGAGCTGATGCCAAATAATTTGTTTTTTTTTGAGGTTATTGTCAGCATTTAATTAAATTTAGCAACAAAATGATTAGATACTGTATCAGGGGTTTATAAACAGACAGTTTTCCCCACTGAGATTTTTTTTTGGGGGGGGGGTTAAAATTATAGATTGGTAGACTGAAATTGTTGGAATATTGATCTTTTGGCAGATTTAGTTGAAGTAATTTTACACATTGTCTAGTAGGGCCAAAGTGTGAGACTGTACTGATGCATAATTCCATACAGTACATGATGGAGATTGCAGATGATTTACATGGTAGACTTTCATCATGAATACGATGTTTCACTGCATTGTCGCATGTCACTAGTGTTTACCATAATGTCTTTTTAGCGAAGACATTCTGGAAAAAGTGTGGATGATATTCTGACATTTGATGAATTTTTACAACAACAACAGTTGATTCTGAGACTGACTCAGTCTATTCTGATGATCTGTTTAATTCCGTTATTCTGTTGATTGAAATAAATGTGTAACAACTGATATGTGTGCTAGATCAAAGGTCCACCTGGTGTGAGAGGTCCGGAGCCACTGTCAGAATGGTTTCTACGAGAGCGTGATGCAAATCCACAGTTACAAACTATGCACTATGTACTCAGAAACTTGGAACCACAAACATGGTATCAGCTGGAAGTTACTGCACTCAACAACATTGGATGGTCAGAGCCAAACGACCTCTTTTGCTTCACAACTGCTGAAGGCAAGTATTTTGCAGCAGCTTTTTTGTTCTGTATTTCGATGAGGATAAAATAAGTAAATGAGTTTATTGAAGTAATGCTATACATCATATTTAAAACCAACCACCCATTTAAAGGCCTCTTTTTATGGACAACCCGGGTAAGCTGGTACCAGAAAGGTAAAGCCTTTCTGGATTTTAATGGGACCAGAGGTGATGGGGTTTTGGGATGGCAGTGACATCAGCTGGACCATATGCAAACTATCTGCACCTCACTCCAGACACATTACCACACCAATACTTCACTCAAATTAATTACTTATATTTCAATTTGTGTAATTCTCTGTATTAATTTTATACAACTACCACTAGTTGCTTACTTCTGCATGAATCTTTGAGAGATTGTGAAACACTTGTGACCCAGGAAGATGAGGTGATTAAAAGGCTTAATGAGTGGAAAGATAACACGGAGAGCAGAGGCATGAGAGTAAATATGAATAAAACCAAGGTTATGATAAGTGGAGAACGTCAGAAGTTGATACAGAAGGCTGTAAGATGGCCATGTGGGTCTGTGGTAGAGGTGTTGGTGGTAATTCAATACAGTCAGAAATGGGTACACAAGAAGTGCAGTGGTATAAAGGGTAGCATGTCTAATGTGTGACGAAGTCATTTAATTGTAGAAGCTGTTTGAATCCGGTAACTAGTGCAGGTCGCACTAGTGTGGATATTGAGGCCAGTGCAAAGCTGGAGTTAGTGGATATGTTTTGTTATCTAGGTGACGTGCTGAGTGTGGATTGAGAGATGCTGATGCAGCTGTGGAGGCCAGAATTCGAATTCCTTGGAATAAGTTCGGGCAGTGTGACAGTCATTTATTTGTAGAGGCTGTTTGAATCCTGTAACTAGTGCTTGTCGCACTAGTGTGGATATTGGGGCCAGTTCAAAGCTGGAGTTAGTGGATATGTTTTGTTATCTGTGTGACGTGCTGAGTGTGGATTGAGAGATGCTGATGCAGCTGTGGAGGCCAGAATTCGAATTCGTTGGAATAAGTTCGGGCAGTTGGTACCACTGCTTACCAGTAAGGACGTATCATTGATTATGAGAGGAAGGTTGTACAGTAGTTGTGTGTGAAGCAGCATGTTGCATGGAAGTGAGACCTGGGCTGTAAGGAAAGAAAATGAGGTGGCTCTTCAGCAAGCAGAGATAAGAATGGTCAGGTGGATGTGTGGCGTTAAGCTAAAAGACAGATTTACAAGTAGGGAGCTGAGAGAGAAATGAGGAATAGATGGTGTAACATTGATGTTTCTTCTGGTACCGTCCTACCCTGGTAGTCCCAGACAAAGGGCTGTTAAATGGTTGTGTATGTGTGTGTTGTGACAAGTTCTGTTTTCAGAGCTGTAGCTGGAGAGTTTGTGCATATGTGGAATTGTTATTGATCAGGGTTGTGTTGCATTGTGTTATTAGCAGGTGATCCTCATGTTGGTCCACTTGGTGAAAACAAGGGCCATGCCAAACATCTTGTTTCTTTCCTGATGACGCTGTGTACTGTAGCCATATGCATTGTGTTCAGTCAACATTGATGGCCTAGTTTGTACTAATTCTGGGACATTATGTTGCACATCTGTCTTCTTATTTGCATTGTCATAGTGCTAAATGTCATTATGCTGCGTCTTAGTGTGTCTTTTTGTTTGCTATTTTGAGTTCCCATGAAGATGGTTAATTATTGAACAGAGTTGAATATAATGGAGGTACAATCTCGCTGCACAGAGTTAGCGCATTGTTACTCCGTTCCCGATAGGGGAAGGCAGAGTATTATGATGAGCCTGTCTGTCTCTGTGGGTGTATTTCTCCTTCCACGATCGTATATTCAGAACTACACGTCTGATCTTCACCAACATTTTTATGCATGTTACGTATGGCTGTGGCTCGGTCCTCCTCTGGCAACGTGGCATCACGTCATGTATTTCCGGTTTTTTTAGTGTGACATCATATTTGATCATAAGCCAAGGTTGCTCGACGTCGGTGCCCAACTGAAGTGTAGTGCACGTGACGTGCAGCCTTGTGCTTGGCTATAAAATGTGTGCCATAATACCAGTTACAGGCCATTGGATGCACTGGACTACTTTTTGGGTGCTTAAACTAACTTCCCAGGTGGCAACACTGGGAGCGGAGTCTGTGGTCTATAACTGCCTTGTTTTAGTTGTGTAATTGTTGCGTCAATGTCTTGCATAATGACACATAAGTTCGGTAATTACATGCATGTGAATACCATTTCCATGGCCAGTTTCCTTTTTTCCCTTGATGTCTTCCTGTCTGGCGGTAAGTGGCACGGGTTTTCACAGACTAAATGGCCCTTCTATTGCCCATCTAGCAGTGTCAGAATACTAAAAAGCACTGAAAACACTACCTACTCACAGTGAAGGAAAATCACCCACTGGCCTCATGCATTCTTAATCTCCTGACTTGTGAGAGGATGTCTACCTTAATGCTGGCTGTCCAGTGACAATACACAAACTTGTTAATGGCCATTTTGACTAAGAGAACTTTTGAAAACCGATCTTTTTTCATGCACCGTGCCACGTATGTCACCCAGTGAAAACCATCAATGCACCCAGTACATTGCTGAGAAGTATTGCCACCATTTTTAACAGCTATTTTGCAGGTGAGTTGGGTTAGCCAGTTCCCTTCAGTTTTTTGACTTCACTTATTCTGGAAGATAATAACCTTTGGAGATAAGTGGTGCGTGTTTTAATGGACCATGTGCTCTTCCTGTCACCAAACCAAAGGTGTCACAGCATTGAAGGAAGCCCCAAAGCACTGACGCCAGTCAGTGACCTGGCCTCATCCTTACTTGCCTTACCGTCAGACTCCTGGATTCGCTGCTGCCTATTGCCAGCTCCTTGACGCCAGGACCCTGTTAGCAATGTATAGTTACGTTATTTCTGTCGAGTTATTTGTAGTGGTTTTCAGGGTGACCACTTTTCTGGAAGTGTCAGGGAATTTGACAGCTGTCGGGGAGTTGACCAAATATCGGGAAATGTCAGGGGAAAACCTTGCCAGGAAAACTGCCCATGGCTTACTTTGAGTTTTGGGCTAGGTCAGTGTTTAATAGACTGTTTCGGTTTTACATTGATTTTAAAAACCGTTTTTAGTTTGCTGAGTCACTTTTGAACATTTTGAAGTAATGTTTACAGTGTACTGGTAGCATTGACAAAAAGAAATGCTTGGAATGAATAACACAATATGTGTACAAGTGCGACGATAAGTTGGGGAAATGTTGGGGAATTTCGCGGTGCCGGGAGTGGTCATCCTGGTTGTACGCTGTGCATATGCACACATTAGTTGCACAGCTCATTCCAGTTGCCACTGCTGATGCAACTGTTTAACTGTATGTTGCTGTTTGCTAGCTGCAAGTTGCATGTTGCTGATGTGTCTCATTCTGCCAGAGCTTTAGTTGCTGATGACAGAATAGTAGCAGGTTTTGTTAATTGACTTGGTTGATGTGTGTTTGTGTTTCTGTAGTATTTCTGCTTTTAATTTGATATAATTTGAATTTGATATAATTTTTTAAAGCTGAATACTCTAAAATTGCTTGCATGACAAAGTGGAAGTTTTAAAGCTGATTGTAAAAATTCATGTTTAATACTGGAAACAAGTCCCAAGATATCTATGCCAGGATTTTTCACATGTAAGTGTGGGCTTAAAAGATATGGTGCCACGCTTATCACTCTGAGTCAAAAAACAAGACACCAAACTCTTGCCCATAACTTCACCAAATATTAATTGATTTTCAAACTTTTTTCATTGACGGACTCGGTAGTACATTTGCAACTAATTTGTGTTTAAATATTCCACCACGCCTTAAACGTGTTGCTACACTACCTTGTGAAATATGAATGTCAGAAAAATGGCGTCAATGTGAAATATGTATTGTAGTTATAATTTGGTGTATTATAAATCACAAGGTAGTATAGCCAACCATTCAAGGAATGATGAGTTACTTTAGTACACATTTATCGCTCAATCTTCTGGTGAAAGAATTTGTAAAATTGAACATTTGGCGAAGTTACAGGCAAAATGGTGACTGTTTCATGCGCCCCATTCGCATTGCACTTTTGTCCTCAAAGATGCTAATCTCGCCAGATGAGTTGAATAACTTGTGTGTTACAGACAAAAACTGTTACTAATCGTTGTTATGTTAATAGGCAGGTTAATGTGCGTTTAGTATTAACAAATATCAAACTGCTGTAGACTAGTTTTGACTTTCTGACCGATAGACTGATGCCATCAGTGACTGACCGACTACTTTCATGTATGGCGTTTTGCTGCGACAGCTTTTCTTTGTTGCGGCAGTTGTGAACAGTGGGTTATTGGATTTTTTATATGGCCGATGTAAACAACTTTTTGTTAGTGAGTTAAATAATGCTTATTTCTCCACACATTTATTTTAAAAGTGTTTGAGTGGTAAGTCTTGCATGACAGTTTGCTTCACTTACTCCTTAGAAGAGCGATTTTTTGAACACAGATATTTCACAAGGTAGTGTAGCTACACGTTTAGGGTATGGTGGGGTATTTAAATATGACTATTACAAATTTCCTACTGAGTCTTAACAGTGAAAGAATTAGGAAAATTGGTTAATATTTGGTAAAGTTATAGGCAAGAGTTTGGTGTCTAGTTTTTTGACTCACAGTGTATATCCAACAACTATTAAGGGTTTTATATAGTTTTATACTATATACAGTATTTATATACTATATTTGTAGTTAATATATTGTAGATATTTGAATGGTTATATGCTGCTTCATTTGCTGTTCGACTGTAATATGTGATATGAAAATAATCATGATGAATCTTGGTGTAATCAAAGTGTAGGTAATTAGGATCAAGGAAATCCTGGTAATGGTTTTGTTGCAACCGAGGTATATCGTGTGTTGTCACATTGCTTTCTGTTTATTGCTGCGAGCATTGTCAGTCTGTACTGTTGTAAATATTAGTGTTCATTTCTCTGTGTAGTCATCTCAGCTTTGCCTGCTTTTTCCTAGGCCTTTTCGCTAGTAAGGACTGCGTGCATGTTAGAACACAGTAGCAACTAGCATGCTCAGTGACCAGTCACATTTAAAATCGACATTTCTGCAATTAAGGGGGGTACTTTGAGCTGCTGTTGTAGCACAAAGTTATTAATAAGGTCAATTAAAATAGACTTTAACCTCCTTTTATGGAGAAACAGTTGAGTATGACCAAGTGTGAAAATATCAGAAAAACATTTTTATTCTGAGCACTTGCCATCAATGCAGTTTTTTGACTATTGTCCAAAATACCTCCAAGCAGGGTAATGTAACCTTGAATGTGCCGTTAATTGTTAATCAGGCAGTCGTCTTTACACATCAGGTGACTGTTTCTACATTTTACTTCAGTGCTGCACTATTTGAACATTATAGTTTCTGCCAATCATTTTGTGTGAATTCTTATGCTGCAAAGTGTGTTCAGTTGTGATTTACACAATGTACTAAACATTCCATTGCCCTAGATATTTTTAAAGGGACCAGTCTTTAAATGCCTTAATGTTTACCATTCATGTGCCTTCATGAGCAGTGTTAAGAGCTTTGAGTCTTATAAATATTTTATTAATTTATACCCAAAACCAAATCTGTGATGCTCACCTAACTTCCTACCGGATGTTGCATTTGGCGTGTGCTTTTGGTCAGTGTATGGAACACATTTTTAACGAATGTCATTATTGGAATGTTAACATTGTATGTATATGATAATTCGTTTCCTGAAAGACAGTTCAGAAAAGTATTATGCTTACTGTGTGTTAATGCGTGATATATTCCGTGCAGTAGTGTACTCAACTTGTGTGAAGTTATAAAGCTGTATAAAACAAATGTGAGTTTTTATTACTAAATACATGGTGATGTAAAGAAGAAAGACGACACAAAAGCAAAAAGATTGTGCTGTCAAAATCACAGCTGGTGGTATTATAATACCTTAATTTTCCAATATTCAGCCACCTCACTCATTAACACAACGGTTTATCAATGAGTGCATTATTATTTCTTATTTAAACATTTCTTGTAAAAACCAAAAAAAGACATCACAAAATTTTCTGCTTTGTGTGTAAGCTTAGTCGACAGCAAGCCTGCCAGATGGTGACTCTGCCCAGGCATGCACTTACAAACATACACATGCATGCACACGCAGACGGACAACCTGAAAATATAATGCCTCTGGCCCAATCTGTTGGATGGACGATAGCACAAACAACTGAAACACGGCCAGAATTCAAATCTGCACCGAAAGAATGCACTGCTTACAATCGTTAACAAATATTAACTCATATTATTCTCACATTAGCAGAATGAGATCAACTTTGAAAAATAAATAGATGAAACAGCTTACGTGGTAAACTATAAACATAAAGGCACTGTTTAACAATTTGTGTCAAAGAACAGATGCTGTCAAATTAGAATGAACCAACAATAACCAAACCCTCCAGACTGTATAACTGTAATGGATGTTACAGTTAACACAATGCCGGTTAGACTCTTTCAGGATAACCTGTATAAAGCCAGCACCAGAAAGCAGGGTGGCCACAATTTTGGGTAAAAACTTTAAAGACTTTCATCTACTTTTTGCAGACCTATTCCAGAGACATTACCAAGTAAGAGAGTGTTAATAGTGTCATATAAAACCATTTACATCATAAATGTAGTATTACTAACCACGTTAACACAGCAGTGTTGCTTCAGTAGAATTTTTGGTATTCTGTAAACTACTGTACATTGTCCAGTATTATGTACTGACTGCCAAATTTTCACATCATGGTAACGAATATGAAGTACTGAAATGCAGACTTTCAAGGACCTTTTACACCAAATTCCAAAACTTTCAAGAACCAATTCTGTTTTCAGGAACTTTCCAGGTCTTTGATAAATGAATACTTTTTTCAAGGAAGTGTGGCCATCCTGAGAAAGACAAAGCCATTCTGGATTTTAGTGAGGCAAGAGATGATGGTTTTTTTGGGATGGCACTGCAGTGGCATTAGCTGGACCATATGCAAATCATTTGAACTTTGCTTCACAGAGATAGCAACACCATTTCATCAGTCAACTTTTTACAAGCGTGTGCTTTAACTGAAGTGTCAGGACCAGTGACTGAAATGTTGGACATATGCCACTGATTCTAAGGAAGGGTGTAAATTCTGCAGCCTTATGGGTACTGGAATCTTTCCCTCCCACTTTTCAAGTGCCTTTATGTATTGTTCGCCTGTTTATATTAAACTACTTTTGAAGTCAGTTTATGGGATGTTCATCTGATGAACATCAACAACAACCATTTAATGGTCCTCTGTCCGGGACTACCCAGGTAGGCTGGTACCAGAAGAAACATTCACCTACTCACACCCTTCCTGATCAACAGCCATCCATTATCAACTTCCTCCATCCACTATGATCCACAGCATCCTCGTTGTTCAATTTACATGCTTGGCAGTCCCTTTTCCACAACCTCTCTCCAGGTCCATGTTGGTCTACCTCTCGGGCTGGGACCCTCTACTTCATACTCCCTACATTTCTTCACCAATCGTTATCTTCTTTTTGCAACACATACCCATACCATCGTAACCTGTTTTGCTGCAGTACCAAATTATGCCATCTGTTCCTTCTCTCTCTTGCTAGTCAAGTCTGGAGCACGTTAGGTCCATCTGCTGAAGTGAATTGCAATTGCTAACAGTGCTAACAGTTCATTGGGTCCCTACAGGCTGCTGGACACCATGAACCCAGTGATAATGACACTACATGGTGATATACATTATTCACAGCCCACATTCAAATGACAATTAGTCCACACACATACACACACACACATACCATTTAACGGCCCTTTTTCCGGGACTACCCGGGTGAGCCGGTACCAGAAAGGTAAAACCGATCTGGATTTCACTGAAGCAAGAGACAGTGAGTGGCAGTGGCA